>Ga0080013_1003460_pt1 | contig 16640 bp, 30 predicted proteins | sample ETNvirenome_6_85_FD_69236 | JGI IMG/M metagenome (GOLD analysis project Ga0080013, IMG submission 69236) | Marine viral communities from the Pacific Ocean - ETNP_6_85 (SPADES assembly) (version 2) | ecosystem: Environmental > Aquatic > Marine > Oceanic | place: Pacific Ocean | collected 2013-06-19 | reverse complement strand
GACAGGTAAGTTAGAAGAGATGTCTGAAGAACAATTAGAAGAAAAAATGAAAAAGATATTAGAAGACTACGCACCTATATTAAATGCAAAACAAGTAGAAGGAGAAGCATTAGAAGTTACGGAAGCTTCACAATCTTCTTCACACACGCCAGAGGAATCATCGTCCGATCCCCAAAAGTTAGAGAGCCATCCTCATCACGATCATAAGACGCAAACAACTTAACAGCATACTTATCTTTGTTATATAACCAACCCTCATTAACAGGGAAGGCTAACTTCATCTTGTTGAAGCCTTTTTCATCAGCCCAACCAGAATCACTCAAGATATCAATCCACTCTACCCTGACCTTTGAATAAGGGATAACGTCTTTGACGTTTTGGTTTAAGCTCAATCTTCTTTTTGTTTTTCGTGGCATAGTAATATTTCGAATTATGTTTCTTATTGAACCTATCCCAAAAATCTGCTTCTGTCATCATACTAATTACCACATCCCAAACCATATAAGGGATTATACAGATAAATTTGAAATAAAAAAACGCTTTTCGCGCGCGCGATAGGCACTGCTAGTAGACAAAATAATTCTGTCTATGAAAGTAATTCTGTCCAACATTCTGTCTACACTTTAGCTATATATACCAACGATAATAGCTCATTTGGACATAAAGACAGTTTTTTTTCATGTTTTTTTTTTTTAATTCAAAATTATTCTGTACAACTCTTATGTAGCGTCTGTTGCCTTATTTCTGCCACTATTCTGCCTTCTTTTTGACAAGATAGTCCCCAAATCGGCCTTTCCAGCCAAAAGGTCCGTGATGCGTGGTCCATGAGTCCAGGTTCGCGTACATTGTGATACCTGAGGCAGTACACAGGGCACAAAAACTTAGGTCCTCGCCCTTCCATTCACCCGTATCTAGCCTAAAAGTCGTATCCCAGAAGTTATACATATACTTATCAATAGCGTCATCCTTAGCTCCAATTTCTTTATTCATCTTAGCCCGTGTAGGTTCATCAAAGTTAATCTTAAGATCAGACCTATCCTTCATCAACTTCTCAAAAACACGTCTATGAATTAACATTAGCCCAGCAGGACCTTCCTCAATCTCTACCAAATCCCATTCTAATATTTTTATATTATCCTTATCCTTAAATTTTACAGAATATTTATTAATCCAAGGATCTTCCTTGTTCCTATAAGGAGTACAAATTATATCCTTCTTAGGCACTAACATTCTTAAAACTGCTTCAGGTTGAAACTCCACATCTGCATCAACACACAACATATAATCAAACCCAGAATCTAAAAATCCTGCAGTTAACAAATTCCTACCATGTGTTACAAGAGATGATTTAACTGATTTAAATTTACATTCAATTCCACTCTTACCCAGTGTCGAAAACGTATCAATAAGAGACACACACGTCTCCACTTTCATATCGCCATAACACGGCATGGCAATATATACTTTAGGTTTTTCTTTCATTAAATTCCTCTGGATCCATTTTAACATTAGCTTGCTCCTTTTCGTCATGAACAAGTTCGTGGTACATGTCTAATCTTTTAAGCCATTTATGTTTCCACGACCTTAGTTCTTCGTCTTGAAATTTAAACTCCTGATAATACAAATCTGGAGTACATACCATAATTATGCCTTGTCTGATTTGACTTTTATAAACATAATCATGCGCCATACAATACGCAGCGATTTGCAAATAATAATCCTCTATCCATTCTACTTTCTTTGGTCGATTGCTCTGTTTAAAATCTACAATCGTATCTAAACCGTTATGATTACATACCAGGTCAGTACTGCCAGCATATAACCCAGGATAATACAACGTGACTTCCGAGCCGTAATATTCTTCAATAGGAAGCAAACCTTCCTCAATAATTTTTTGGGCCATGGGACGCGCCTCTTGTCCGATCCCTGTAAGATCATCGTAGCCAATTCCTTCGATATGAGACTCCAAGAATTTGTGCATGGCAGTCCCCCGCTTGCTAGATAAATTCTTGATTCGTTCTGCTTCTTGTTCTCCAACACGTGCTTTCCAATCTTTTAAAAATTGTTGATTTTTTGTTTGCCCTAATATAGTAGTTACTGAAGGAAGTCTATACCCTACGATGTCATAAATTCGTTTTCCTGAATCAGAATCTGTAATTTGTTTTCCTTTTATATAGTTGAATTTATTAGCTTTTTTCATCTTTTTTAATTTATCCAAATCATGGTATTCTTTTATATCTTTATCTGACATCATATCTTTACAACCTTCATTCCGTAGTTATTAATTCCTTTTTTAATTTTCAATCCCTTCTTCTTTTTTAATTCATTATTTCTAAAAGATCTATAGTCAACGTGGTGATGCCAACGATTAAACTTCCAAACAACCTTAGCTACATCTGGATGTAATTCTGCTAACATTTTAGATTTATTTAATGTACCATTTTTATAAATTTCATCTGTGTTGCCACCCTTCATAGTTTGTGTAGTTGCTTTCTCTTGTATGAATGCATTGAATTGAATAGTGCACCAACCATCTTTTAAAACTCTTATAGATAAATCTGTATCTTCATTATATTTTGCGCGCCAACGATATGGAATGTCATTTCTAATTAATAAACAAGAATAGATTCTAGTATTTTTTACAAACGGTGGAATCTTTGTTTTAGCTTTTGCTAAAAAATCATAATTGAATCCAGCAAGAGCAATGTTTTCATATCTTTCTATAAAATCTTCAGCAGCTTTAAATATAGTTCCTGATGTAACGTGAATATATAAATTTCTATTTATTCTACCAAAAGCTTTTATATTATCATCTAACAACCAATGACTTGTTGCGCCATTCTCTAATGAATGCTCCCAACAGAAATTTCTAGCAGGACCAGAACCTTTTGAAGTTCCGTGGTCCGTGATAAATGATTCTTCTTGATATAGCGTTGAGGTGCATGGATCATAGTCCTTGATGTGTTGTTCAGGTAAAATTAAAATTTTATCTTTATCAATGACACTAGCATATTTGTCATATTCATTCTCTTCAACCACGATTGAATAAGGCATGGACATCTTCTCCAGGGCTATACTCGTATGTCTACTATCCCATCTTCCTTTAGATATAATATAAACTGGATGTTTAGGATTCATCAACGTATCGCTTGTCAGCATATCTCCTCTTTTCCCATTCTGGATACCAGATACTTGGAGCCTTGGTTATCTTTTGACCAATGAGTTCAGCAAATTTATCGATGTCTTCTTGATTTCTAAAATGAACTACTATCTTTCTAAAAGATGTTAAATCTTCTTGTTTGAATTCTGGCATATCTTGCCATTCTTTCTTCCAGAAAATTTCACTGAATCTCTTACGATACGTTTCATTAGACACACGAGACTTACCATCCCATTTTGGTTTTTTATTTTCATTCTTTTTCATATTTTTTTATGAAACACAAGTTACAAATTTTTGAACTTTCTGTTTTTTTCTATCTAAAGTCATGACATTATCTTTCACTAAATTTTTAAAGAAACCTAAATTATTTGAATTTCTTAGAGAACCATTAATACGTATCCCATACTTTGTTTTTATTCCTTTTTGTGTCTTATAGACTGTACGTACAAACAGAGTACTTGTTATTCCTAACTTATTTTCAGAGAGCGATTGTATATTAGCGAGATATTGTGTGTCACTGGAGTTAATTACGGTTGCAATAGAGCTGTTTTTTTTCCCCGAAACCCAAAAAGAACCATCCCCCTCTATAACGGTTGCTAAATAATGAACTGTTTCATCATTAGTCCAAGTTGTAAAATCTTTACTTTCTGGTCTATAACCTAAAAGTTTAGCTGCATAATCTTTTTTTTCTTCCTTTATTAAATAGGGATATACATTTTTAGTAAACCATATTACTTTCTCCCCAGACAGAGATACCATATGTTCAACGCATGTGTATTCATATCTATAAGGTTCAGGTGTTATAGTTTTATGTTCCCGAAAAGTTAAAGAAGTTTCAAATGTTTTGGAAAATAATTCAACAGGTTGTCTATCTTTTAAATATAAACGAGCAGATTTGCCTTGATTTTTTTTATTAAGTCTAAACCAACCATCAGTATCAAACCACCCAGCCCATTTGGCCCAATCTAAGTTAGTAAGTTCTTGATTTTTTCTTTTAAAAAAATCTTCATTAGTTTTTTTCGTTTGTCTAGGATATTTAATTAAAACTGTCATTTCCTAACCTCAATGGTCCATGGTGCGTTAGCCGTGCGCAATCCATCCTTACTTTCATCCCAGTATCTTTTACAAAGATTACCTGAGCCAGCGATAAATTCATGCTGCATTTCATGGTGTGGATTGTAAGGACGTCTTATCTTCTTACCATCTAACTTTGAAAAATACTTGATGTAGTATTTACCATCCCATTTAGGCTTTTTCTTTTCCATTTACTTTCTTTAGTTTACTTAATTCTATTTTATCTATGACGTTACCTGAGACAGAGACCCTCGTACAATCTGCTGCAAATGGATATACCCAGTGCTTAACCCATGCAGGAAAAATATACATATCTCCTACTTCAGGAAATACAGAATGATTAGTAATACATCTATCTTCAGTCTCGCCATATAAAAATGTAATACCACCAGGACCAGCTGATAGTCCTTTATAATTTTGATTTTCTGCTCTTAACTTAAGAGGAATTTTTAAAAATATTACAAATGATAATGCACCACCATGTGAGTGTGGTGGATTAAATTCATTAGGTCCTTGAAAGTTTATCCATAATTTTTCTAAAAAATATGAACTAGGTACTTTTTCATTACCTTGTTTCCATCTTTCCAAGGCATTATTATATAGATTAAAGCTTCCTTCCATAAATTTTTGAAATTTATTTTTATCTCTATAATGAAATTGATTCTTTAATACTCCAGCCAATTCAGGGGAGGCATCTTCTTTTGAAGCTTCGCCTTCAGATAAAAGTAAATCCATTGTTTGTTGATCTACTTGAGTTTTAACTATGCATGGCCCCCAATGTAGTATTCCATATTTTATATGATTCATTTTTTTCCTTTAATCCACATTTTATAATGTTCGAAATCAATTACGTTATTTTCATTTAACTTTTGTTTAGCATAATGCTCTATTATTTGTTGCATCTTAGGTAGTTTAACATGAGCATAAGGCCAAAGTACTTTGCACACATAATAAGCATCTCTGTGAGAACACCTCCATCTATATTGCATTTTCTTACCCATAGATGTTTTGTGTGGTGGTCTTTTATTAACAGAGCCACACCCAAGAGTTTCTAGTATCCAAACCATAATGGAATACTCTGTCATGGAAATTTCCATCTGTATATTCCAGGTTGGATATGCTTTTTTCTTACCTTTCCTTTTTCTCATGTATTGTTTGTAGGTTATACTTCCTTCACCATCAAACAGGCCAGCTATGTAAGCTGCGGTAGTTTCATTGAGCATGAATATTAAATATTAATCTAACGAGTGTACTCGTTGGATTAAATTCTCCTTTCGTACTAGTGCAGGAGCTTGTCAGTATTACTATCATCGTTATCAGCAACATCATGTTTAGATACTTTGGGTTCATATACATAAAATTCTCCTTCCGAGTCACATTCCCAACATTGGTGAACGTGTGGTTCTGCGTCTTCTTTCATTACTTTCACAAAGCCATTGCCATTACATACATTACAAATAGCTTTGTGTACTCTATACTTTTTTAATTTTACCATTTAATTTTTTCGCTTTCTCATTTGCTAGTGATTCAATTGTTTTGCTAATAGATAATTTTGCGTCTGGCAATAAAACTTTAGACAAAGCAATTAAAACCCTGTATGTATCGTGAGTTAGGGAAACATTACGGTATTTTGTTATATCAGTCATAGTTCCTTTCATTTATTTATAATGACAATATAGGATTGAATAAGGGTTTGTCAAGATGAAAATAATTTTAATAATGTTGGTGTGCTCTTTTACTTCAGGTACATGTACACCACCACTCGTCATTAATGAAAAATTTGAGGATATGTATAATTGTCTTCTTAGAGGGTATGAAGAATCTATTGATATGACTATGGAGATGGGTAGAGAAGAGATTAATAAAAAAGGACTTTTTACAAGATTTGCATGCAGAGAAGTAACTGAAACTAACACTTGATTTTGTGGCAGAATTGTGGTAAAGGGAGTTTCTTACCTTTAATACCTATCCTATCACTCTCTCTTTAGGATAGGTTTATCTACACATACAACCGATCCAGTTTCCACTGCCATCGTTCATTATATGTAGGTTCAGAGTATCTACATACCCTGTTAATTTTAATCTCAATATATCACACAGCTCAAAACAATTTGTCTCAGCTGTTATGACGATTCCTTCCATTATTTCTTTTGTCACTGGGATCAGTTGATACAGTCCGTCGTTCCAGATTATTAGGTCCATTATTTCTTTTCTTTAGAATCGTATCTTCTTTTGCCCCATGATACTACTTTATTAAATCCTGATGTATGTATATCTAAATGAGCATATGGTTTCCACTGCTCTTTTATCATATTTAACTCTAGTAATAATACAGACCATTGCTTTGGACTTATTTTTTTACTTGTTATTGTTAGTTTTTTTTCTTTCATATTTATGAGCAGTTATTATTAAGGCTCATACTCAGGAGCCTTTAATACTTATAGGTCTTTGTAGGATGTTTGTCAACCCCTTTTTCCTCTATATTTACCCATTCTTTTTTCGTGCTTATTTCTATTTTTCTTATGCCTTCCAGGACGTTTTCTAGGCTTATCTTTCTTATAATTACTTACACCGTATAAGGGTTTTTTTCTACCCATTCTTAGGTGCTTCGAATCTTATTTCTTTAGGATTGGTTACGTGTGGAATATATGAAATTTTACCGTTCACGTGTTGTTTTAAATCTGATCCACAAGTGATACATCTGAAATGATCTCTTGCAATCGATACTAGTAGTGTGTCACAAGTACAAGTAGGACATGTTCCATTTACTATTTCAGCCTTTAAATTAATTTTACCAAACATTAGTTACAATTCATTTTATCTACGTCTACAGGTTTTCCACTTTTGAAAATCCATAGCCACGATTCGATTCTTGTTCCTTCTTGTGTGTATGTACATTTAGGTCCTATTGCCATACAAGAAGTAAATGCTAATAGCGATAATATCAACAGTAATTTTTTCATTTTAGTTAGTTAAGGGATTTGAAGTAGATACTTTAATTTCTTCTATTTGAACTTTTAGTAATTCGATTTCTTTAGCATTAACTAAAGATTTAGTGTGGTCATGAGTGACTGGATGTTCGTGTGAAGTATCTACACTTTCTAAAGCTGATACTTTTTCTTCTAGTACTGCTATCTGTGCAGAATAATCTGTAGATGACCTACCTTCTATTTCAGATAATTTTGTTGTAATTTCTCCGTACTTTACAAAGCCACCACCGATTGCAACGATTGCTGCTATAAGTGCAGCAATTCCTGCGAGTTGATCTTTTAGATTAAAGTTTTTCATTTTTTCTTTTTCGAAAATTTAGGGTCCTTACCTGGTTTTGAACCAGGTGTTACTACTGTAAAATTTTCTGGATCAGTTATTTTTGATATTAAGGTACTAATCCTAAAAGGTTTTTTCTTTGGTAGTATTATAGGACTTTTTCCTTTTATTGATATATCACCCATTTTCTATACTGTTACACCCTTCTTTTTTTTATACTTTTGACCCCATGCTCTATTTAAAAGATTTGCACCTGCAGCTCTTCTTCCTTCTTTGGTTGAATGAGGTTTGCCTTCTATACCTCCACTAATATAAGTACCTAAATCCTCAAGAGAATCTCTTTCTTTGGGAGGTTGTCTTCCCATACTAGGATCAGCTTGTCCCATTCTCCGTTGCTTCGTAAGTCTATTTCCTCTTAGTGCTTTATCAGCCATTTTTTAACATCTCCAATTCCATTAAAAGCCTTTGCTTCTTGATATTTATCTCTTGAAGTTTTCTGGCTTTGATTTCGATCTTATCATTTTGTATATAACTTGCAAGACTTGTATTTGGATACAATTGTCTAAAATCAAAGATATTTAATTGGTCTAAATATATGTCTTTTGGCTTATAAAATACTGTATTTTGGTACATATCCAGGGATGCTTGCTGACTTGTCATAGCCTCCATTTTTATAATGTTTTTAATAGCTAAATTTTTAGCAACATCTTTAATATCCTTGTCAACTTTATCCATTATTTTAGCGAGATTTTTGACGATAGCTTTTTTCTGTCGTATCTTTTTTTGTTTGGCAAGCTTCTTGCTCTGAACAGCGGACTTCTCAGGAGTCTCGCTATCAGATTTCTCTTCTTTAATTTCTTCTTTTTCTTCTTCATTAGTTGCTTCTACCATTTCAGTAGGCTCTTCTTCAACAGCTTCTTCTTCAGCCATTTCAGTGTTTTCTTCTTCCATTACTTCTTCTTCAGCCATTTCAGTAGGTTCTTCTGTCATTTCTTCTTCTTCAAATGTTTCAGTCATCATAGGTTCTTCTTCAATCATTTCTTCCTCTTCGAACGTCTCAGTCATCATGGGCTCTTCTTCTATTATTTCTTCTTCAAATGTCTCCGTCGTGAACGTCTCCGTAGGTGAAAATTCCTCTTCTTCAGAAACCATCGGTAAGAATGTTGCAACGAGTTCTTCTGTTTCTTCATATATTTCCTCCATTTCTGTGTCTGTAAATTCAAACATTGGGCCATCTTCAAATTCCATGCCTTCGGCTTCCATAAAGAATTCTTCATCCATTTCCATAAAGAATTCCTCTACGAATTCTTCTGTAAATGTAAATGTTTCCATTTCCACTTCCATCTCAAACTGGGGTTCTTCATTAAAAGTAAAGGTTTCTTCCTCAAAGGTAAATTCTTCCATATCTTCAAAGACTTCCTCCTGTAAATCTTCAAAAATCTCATTTATTTCATCTTGAATAGATTGATCAATAGGTTCTGATTGATATGTAACTGTAAGAGAAGGTTCTTTTAAGTCTACTGAATAGTGACTTGTGCTATTGGAAGTGTCTGTAAAATCATATCTTACATTAATGTCGAAGTCCGTTTGAGTGCTTCTAGATATAGACAAATTATCAGATCCAGATTGATAGCTACCACAGTTAATACTGCCACAACCCGTAGAACTATATGTCCTAATTTGTGTTGTTGCTTCACCATCTGCTCCAGTTACTGTTACTGTTGAGGTAACTGTAGAATTATAATTGTTCCAATGCCAATATTTAAAAGAATGGTTTGATGTAAAACCATCTTGTAATTGAGCTTCTGTTAAATTCGCGTCGTCTTTTAAACTTACATCATCAGACTTAATATATGTGTTATTAACGGCAGCAACAGTACTATTGCCATGCCTTTGAGTAGCAGTGCCAGACCACCCCGTGGAGAAGTCTTGACTAATTAAATTATTTGTTGTTACTTCGTCTGCGCTTACTTTAGATACAACACAACTGATTATTGCATATGCACATAAAAAAAGTATTATTAATGCTTTTATCTTGGATCTACCCATTCCATTTTTTTAGATTTTTTAGCTTCTTCTTCAGCTCTTTCTTTTTCTAGTCTTTCAAATTCTTTAGTTATTTCTATTTGTTCTAATGCATCAGCTTTTTTTCTCTCATCCATACGTTTAACGTAAACTTTATAGTCGGGTCTTTCATGATCATATTTAGACCATAATGCTTTTGCTTCTTTACCAATACGGCCATCAATTGGACAAGGCGTACCTGCTTGTATCATTGATTCAAATACACGTTCATCTTGGCAGAGAATAGCAACTGCTGCTACTTTCATACCAAAGTCATTTAATATTCTTGCTAATTTTAATCTTTCACAATTTTTATCAATTACGTGTTTTCCACCAGACACACCAATTCCAAAAGTTTGTATTCCTGCGGATATTCCTACGGCACACACGTCTTGTGTCATACTATTGTATGCTGGAGCGCCTGCTGATGGTGGTGAAGATCTTATATCTGAATTTGTAGTATTATTTGTTGTAGTTGTGGATTCAGATCCAGATTGATATGTAGTTTCTGTAGTTGATTCATACCCACCTTCAATTGCTGTATTAGATCCACTAACATTTGTCTGTGTAGTGTCTGGATATGCTGGTGCAAATAAAGCAAACAGAACTAATAGTATAATTAATATTCCTGTAAAATAATAATTCACTTTACCCCCTATTGACACGATTCGCATTCTCCTGTGTCATCTATTACTAAGCCGCCATTATTCTCATAGCTTAAATCTTCTGCTCTACTATGGCATTCACAATTTTCACAGTCATTTTTATTTTCTGTGCAGTGGCATATTTTACTACATTTTTTACAGAATCGTTCAGTCATTTATTTTTCTCCTGCAGCACGACAAACTGTGCAAGACTTCTTATATCGTGGATAGTGTGTTTCGCATTTAATTTTAGGTTCTTCTTCTTTTTTTATTTCAACAACATCTTTTTTTTCTTTGTAAAAGAAACCTTTAATCCAATTTAAAAAGTGTTTAATCATCTTTTTTTTCCTCAATTTTGTAGAAGAACTTATCTGTGTCTTCTGTTTTCCATTTACCCGTGTTTTCGACATTCCAGTCGGATGTTTGCACTTTCCAATCAGGAACTTCATTCTTTACTGTGAACGAAGGTATATCCCAAAGGATACGATTATTGGGTTGTGCTGCATAATTTCCATCCTCTAGAGCGAGAATGTGTGCGCACTTATGTTCGTGCGGAATTTCTGAATGATCAGTATCTACTATATTACTCTCTGGGTGCGCCCAGTCAACAGTAAAAAGATACTCTCCAGGATGTATTTTTTTATCTTTTCCGAAGTATTTACCGTGTTGTCCGTCTAGGATATCATAAGAAGTGACAGCAGGATAATAACTAAAGCAATTCCAAAGCTCCAGCTCATCAAGTCTGCGTCTAGGTATTTCTTTGATGTCAAAACCTCTTTGTACAAACGCTGAAATTGGCAGCCGATAGAATACAGCACCGTTTTCCATGATTGCATGAAAGAGTATAGGACGCCCTGTAATTGATGCCAGGCCAAATATAATGCAGTCTTCCACTTCTCCATGATGTTCTTTAAGATCGTAGAGATATTCTCTCCTGATCTGTGCATACGTCACAGGGATGTTCGCATTTAGATAGGCCATGCATAAATTAATTTACTAAGCTGATTATTATAATAATGGCAACGACTACACCGATAGCTATTTTTTTATTAGCTACAGCTAGTGCCCATAATTGTTTTACTTTTTCCATAGTTTTCTCCTCTTTGTTTATTTTATTATACCCCAATTAGGGCCAGATTCATAGTCTACTTTATTAGGAACTTCAAGAGAAACAGCGTCTTCCATAACATTTTTTATTAGTTTCGCTTGTTGTTTATCCTTGACAGATATATCTAATTCATCATGAACTTGTATGTGTGGTATAATTCCTTCTTTGTGTAATTCTAACATTGCTTTCTTTGTCATGTCAGCAGCTGATCCTTGTATTAATCTATTTAATGCTTTGTAAGTGTATGCACGTTTGATCCCTGGTCCGTGTTCCAAGAGCGCTGCATCATGAGGCAATGCCTTATGAATTCCAAACTGATTTGGTTCCCACAAATGGAACCTGCATAGTCTTCCAAGTAACGTTCTAATTTTACCAGAGTCTTGTGCTCTTCTCATTACAGCGTCCATCAATTGTTTAACGAATGGAACTTTGTTATGGTACTGTCTAAATAATTCTTCAGCTTTATCTTTAGATACACCTAATTCTGCTTGTAGTTTATTTTTTCCCATACCATAGAACAGACCAAGATTTATTGTCTTAGCCTGTGATCTAGGTATCTCTGCCATGTCTGCCACGATAGTATGAAAATCTGCATCTCCCTCATGATAAGCATTCAATACTTCGTCCACTCCGTAGAGATTCTGTAAAGTTGCATAATGCACTACCAACCTAGGCTCTTGCTGAGAATAGTCAAAACAACCCCATGTATGGCGCTCCTCCGGCAAGAATAAGGACCTAATCCGTGGTCCAAGTTCCTTGTTGCGTGCTGGTATTTGCTGTAAATTTGGATTAGAATAACTAAATCTTCCAGTTACTGTTCCTCCATTATCTGATCTTAGTTGGTTAATTTCTGCATGTATTCTGCCCTTGTAAGAATGCTTCAATATGGTATCAATAAATGTGGTATGGGCCTTATTTATTTCACGGGCTCGGGCTATTCGTTTCACCAGTGGGTGGGGGTGATTCTGTAAAAAGTTTTTAGTAAATGATGGAGAATTTGTTTTTTCAGTTCGGTCAAATGGTAGGGAGAGTTTTTCAAAAACTTGAGCGATACTGCGTGCTGCCCATATTTGCGTATCTACTCCAGTTTGTTTTTTTACTTCTAACAACAATCCTTTTTCTTCTTCTACTAATTCTTCTTTCAGTTTGTGAGCGCCTTCAACGTCTACACGAACTCCTAAAAAACGCATATCAACTAAGCAAGGGAAAAGTTCAGTCTCTAATTCAAAAATAGATTGTATATCCTGATATAAAATTTCTTTCTTAAGTTCTTGCCATAACTCTAAAGTTATCTCAGCATCTTTTTCTGCGTATGCGCCAACATAAATGGCAGGTAGTTTATACATTTCTGCCTTGGCGTCAACTCCCCAATCCTTTGCAGCTGCATATAAATCTGTTTCATTCTTTGACTTTCCAGTGTATCTTTTACTGCAGTTGTTTAAGTCATAACGCATTTGATTCTCATCAACTAAGGCCGATGCAATCATCGTGTCAATTATTTTTCCGTTAATACTTAAACCTAGGGCCCTAATCCAACAAACGTCATACATGGCGTTGTGGAAGATTTTTACTGCTGGTGTAGATAATACACCTTGAAACCATTTCAAGACTTTTTTACGGTCCATATTACCACCGCCTTCGTGAGCAATTGGATAATAACCAGACCATCCTTTTACAGCTACGGCTATTCCTGTAATATCTCCTCTACCTGTAACATTACCTGAACCCATCTTTACTAAATCAGGATCTTTTGTTTCTAAGTCTATTGCTATTTCATCATGCTTTGATAAATCTGGGAATTCTGTTGGTGGTACCCATTCTGTTTGTGGTTTGAAAAGTGGTATTTGCATTACTTAACTATCCCCCATGAATTTTTTTTGTCAGGGCTGTCAGGGTAATCTCTCTCAATGATCATTTCTATAAAGTGTATTGCTTTCAATAAATCCTGTTTCTTTCCTTTGTCTCGATGTCTTATTATGTATTTTATAGCGCATCCTTCTGGATAAAGCAACTCATTCTCAACTACAAATTTACTAGGTTGAATTTTATATTTTTGATAATGTGATCCTCCGTGTTGTTTATCCCAGACTCTACTCATACATCCTCCATGGGAAAAGCTTTGTTTTCATCTTTTGGTCTTACAACATGTAAATGCTCTTTTGCTCTAGTTGCACCTACATAAAATAATCTGTTTTCATCATCGCGATTTCTTTCATATGATTTTTGAGTATTCATAGTAAGGTCTGGTAAAATAACTACGTTATCTTCTTCTCCACCTTTAACACTATGAATAGTTGATAATTTAATTCTAGCTTCCTTATTTAGTTCTTCTCCATTAGCTCTCATTTTTCTAATATATGTAATTCTTCTCGATCCAGCGTTATCAAAACATTCATACCAATTATTTTTAGTATTAAGTCCATGTCCCTGTGTTAGTTGATCTATTCCATAAAATGATTCTTTGGATAATGATTTTAATTTATTTTTTTCCCAGTTTGTTGTGCTCATATATTGAGAGATGTTCATAATATCTTTATAATGTAATAATTGTCCTCTTCTCAAATGCTCCCAGTTAAGTGCTGCTTCCTGAATATTTTTTTCGTAAGATTTATTGAATCTATCTTCAAAATATAATCCTTTTTCTTTTAATATTTCTTCTAAAGCTTTTAATTGATATCTTGTTCTAGTTAATACTAACCAGTTTCCTTTATTCATATTAATATCTTCAAAATTCCAGTGCTTACTAATTGCTCCTTCGTGTGCTTTCGGTTTCCATTCTTTATGTAATCGGTTGGAGACTCTTCCTATAATCTTCATAGCATAGTCATGAATCTTTCTAGGTATTCTCATTGATTGAGTTAAATTTAAAATTTTTCCCTTTTGTGTAATAAAGGAATCTACATCCGCTCCTGCCCATCTGAATATTGCCTGATCATCATCCCCTGCAATAAAAGAATCTTGTGTATTAAAACTATCTACCATATCCCATTGCATTCGAGACAAGTCTTGTGCTTCATCAATAAATACTACTTCAAACTTAGGAGATTTATCTGACTTAACAAAATCTAATATCATGTCATTATAATCTATAAGTCCATAGTCTTTTTTATATCTGTTTAATTCATTAGCTATAATAACAAGTTTATTATATTCTAGTTTTTGAGTGTGTTCTTTTAAATTAAATTGTTGGTCTAATGTAATGTTTCTTAATTTTGCAAGATTAATAATTCTTAAGTAATCACTTTTTGTAGTGAATAAACCAGTTTCTTCATCGTCATAATCATTATAGTCTATAGGTATTTGAATTTTCTTTCCTAAATCTTCATAGTGTCTACGTTGCATAACATTTTCTTTGTTAATTCCTAGACGTCTAAATGCTAATGAGTGTAGTGTTCTAAAATATGGAAGATCATCCTCTGTTAAATTAAATTTTTTAACTGCTCTTTCTCTTGCTTCATTTGCTGCTTTCCTAGTGAAAGCAAAATAACCTACTTTATCTGGATCAGTTTCTTTTAAATAATCATCTACTTTATTTAATAAAGTATGCGTCTTCCCTGTTCCAGGAGGCCCTAATACAATAGTTTTCAAAATGAATCCTTCGGCTTAAGCTGTTTTTGTTGATAAACTTTTTCTGGTTTTTCAAATGCATCGACTATCATTACACTTGGTCTTTTCTTACCAATATAAATTCTATCGTCTGTACAACCACAGTGTTGAATTAATAAATCTTGTGTAGTTTGATGTTTTTCTGGCCATTTTCTTCTTTGTAAATAACCATGAAAAAATTTATTAAATATAAAATGATGTTTACCTTCTGATGTCCATACATTTCCTAAAAATATCTCTTCTTTGTTTGTCGTTGCTGCTGAATCATTAGTACAATATTCTTCTAAATGATCTTTTAATTGTTCTATTAACGACGACCCAATTGGTGCTTTTATAATTTCTACTCCTGCAAGTAACATATCTGTATATTTTTCAAATTCTTTTACTGTAATTCTTGGTGGTTTTCTATTAATTTGTTTTGTAACTGTTCTTCTAAATAATCTTTGTTCTAATAAAGAATCAATAGTATCTAATTTTACTCTTTCTCCATCTACATTAACCCAATAGTATGGTTCGTCTAATTCTACTTTCTGTAAATCACTCAGTGTAGGAAATACCGATTCCCCACCTATTCCAAATTTCCTAGTTTTACATAATGATTTATCACAATGATTACACATTGGTTCCTCATTACATTTAAAACCTAAATCTTTTTTGCCGTGAAATTTTATTTTATCTTGAATAACTTTATCATCTAAAGGTGTAACAAAATGATTATAATTGAATTGATTTATTTTTTTAGTCCATTCCTCAGGCCATTTTCTTTTTGCATATTGAATAAATTGATAAATAACTCTATCTCTTCCATCGTCTAGTTTGCTTTGTGTTAATGATTCTAAACAAGGAGGACCATCACTAAATTCTGATTGTGGTCTTTTAACTTCTAATTTTTCTAATTGTTCTGGTGTTAATCTATTTCTTTCATATAAATCGTAGAAAGCTTGTAGGTCAATAGCTTCACCAGTTTCCCCAAAGCAATATCTTGTTGTATCATCGCCATTAAAATATGGTAAATTTAAGAAATTTCCTGTATCATCTTTCGATTTTAATTCTATCTGTTTTGGAAAAACTTCTGATCCACCATAACCTAATACTGCACTGATAGATAAAAGTTTATCTCTCATTAATTTTGCTTCAACTGGCACAGTCGTAAAACAAAATACATGTGCTCCACCTGATTTAGATCTAAATACTATTAGTGGTAATTTTAAACTTTTAATTTTGTTAATTAATTTTTGATGGTCAAATCCTGCATACGAGTCTATATCTACACAACCCCATTTACATTTATTATCATCATTGATTGGAATAATACCTAAACTTGGTTCTCTACCTTGTAGATGAAATAACCAATGGTCATCAGTGACCATTTCTCTTTGTACAAAAGATTTTCCTTTAATCTTTTCTCCATCTGCACCTTTTTTGTCAACATAAGTGACACCATGTGCTCGATCTAATCCTTGAAATATACTTTTAAAATTTTCTACAGACATAATTTTCAAAGTGGGCGTATCCACTCTCGCTTAGACGCCCACTACCTAGGATTCGGTTAGTACGGTGTTGTACTTGAAGTTTCCTCAGTTCCATGTTTCGCTTGAATTTCACCTTTGCCAACTCTTTCAGCAAAGTTTTTCGCGATATCATAAACTGATTTATCTGTAACAGGCCCAACTTTAGACACATCCCATCCAAACCATGTTCCTTTGTCATTAGACAT
>Ga0080013_1003459_pt1 | contig 16646 bp, 17 predicted proteins | sample ETNvirenome_6_85_FD_69236 | JGI IMG/M metagenome (GOLD analysis project Ga0080013, IMG submission 69236) | Marine viral communities from the Pacific Ocean - ETNP_6_85 (SPADES assembly) (version 2) | ecosystem: Environmental > Aquatic > Marine > Oceanic | place: Pacific Ocean | collected 2013-06-19 | reverse complement strand
GGACATCTCGCAGCACGCTGTTGTAGCCCTAACGGGCGAGCAGGCGAATTTCGCCCTAGGGACCGCACAGATCCTTGGGCATGCAACCGTTGAACCGGGCAGTGTTTCGGCAACGTTTGCGGTCGGAAGTGCCACAATTGACATTTCCGTCACGGTTGAGCCAAGCGGACTCCCAGCTGAGTTCTCACTTGGAACAACAACTGTAACAGGAACGGCGCTAGTAACGCCAACGGGGCTTCTCATTGAATCGTCCCTTGGAACCGTCACTGTAACAGGAACGGCGCTCGTGGAGCCAAGCGGACTTGAAGCGACATTCGCACTTGGAACTGCGACTGTAACAGGAACGGCGTTGGTGACACCTACGGGAGTTTCCTCGACATTTGAGGTTGGAACTGTTACACTTGTCTGGACAATTCATCCAACTGGAGTCCAGGCGGAATTCAACATGGGAACGGTCACCGTCACTGGTACCGCGAAAGTTATACCAACTGGAGTTGAAGTGGCAGCAGCGGTTGGAGATCTGAAACTGACGATCTGGAATGGAGTTCCGGATACGGGTGGAGGATCTTGGAGCGTGGTTGATGATTCAAACACCTCAACATGGATTGAAGTGAATACAGGTTAGGAGGATACATGGCCGATACGACGATACTACAACTTAACAAGCTTACAACGGGTTCCCACTCCGGAACGTGGGGTGACCTGACCAATGACAACATGAGCAAGATTGATACCTCCATCAAGGGGTACAACGCAGTGGCTGTCGCAAGCACGACACAGACATTGACAACAGGATCGGCTGGAACAGGAAATCAAATCAACACCGCTTCCTTCAAGTTTACGGGAACTCTCACTGGAAACTCGGACATCGTTTGCCCAGCACAGGCAACATGGTATTTCGTGGATGACGCGACAGACAGGACAGGAAGCAATTATACTTTAACATTTAAGCCATCCGGGGGAACCGGCGTGGCGTTGGTTAACAATGCCAAGCACATTCTTTACACCGACGGTTCAACAATGTTTGATGTTGGCGCGGACATGGGAAACATACTCGCCAATGGAACATTCACGACAGCAAGCACTGTCAGCATGGATACGGGGTCATTCACGTTCAACAATTCCGAAGGGGATTATGACGCACGATTTGCGGGTGATAGTGAAACCAACCTTTTATTCATTGATGCCAGCACGGATCGCGTGGGAATTAATTCCAATGCACCACTCGCTGATTTCGATGTGGAAGGAAGTGCGCTCTTTAATGATGACGCGGCCGATAAGGATTTCAGGATAGAGACTGGTGGATCCGCACCGCAGGAAAAAATGCTTTTCATTGACGGTGGCAACGACAAGATTGGAATGGGAATTGCTTCAGGAGACGCGCCGGCTAACGCACGCGTTGAAATAAAGCAGAAGGAAGGAACGGGGGCCATTGCTCCTCTCAGCTTAAGCCAGTCCGATACGGATCAGGAACTTATTTATTTTGAAGGAACAGACGCTGCCGACAGTAGTGCTAGTATATCTACTGCCAGTACCACGACGGGTAGTAAGGATGGTGCCATTAGAGTAAACATTAACGGAACTGATCACTGGATTAGAGTTTACGATACAGCAGAATAGGAGTTTAAATGCCTCTTGTAGATATGCCTTTCACTCCTGGAATAGACAAACAGGATACACCCACGGGTGCTGAAGGAAGGTGGATTGATTCAGACAACATACGATTTCGCTATGGTCTTCCGGAAAAGATTGGAGGATGGGTGAAGGTGACGAGTGACGCCCTTGTTGGCGCCGCACGCGGAATTCATGCATGGTCATCCCTTGACGGATCTCCCTACACATCCATAGGAACAAACAAAAAGCTTTACGTCTATGTCGACAGTGAATGGGCCGACATAACACCGATCCGCGCTTCGGGGACCGGGAACATAACTAATTTTACTACAACAAATACAGAAACAACCGTCGTTGTCCATGACGCAACACACGGCGCGAGGGAGGGTGACTTTGTCACCATTTCAGGCGTCTCAGGAACAGTCAATGGAATTGTTGCGGCGAACCTCGAAGGAGAATTCGAGATTATCGCGTTAGGTGATACAGCATCGCCACCCACGGACCAGACAAATAAATATCAGGTAACGGCTAAAGCCGCTGCCACAAGTACAGGAGATGCAGGAGAAACAGCCAATGCAGCCTATCAGGTTAATACGGATCCTCCCGTATCCACAGCAGGATATGGATGGGGTGCTGGTACATGGGATGCAAGCACATGGGGAACTTCGCGTGCAGGATTGACAGGCGTGGAAGCCGTTCAACTGGATTCAGGAAAATGGTCGCTTGATAACTGGGGGGAAGACATGATTGCCCAGCAGTTAAATGGCGGTCTTTATTACTGGGATACATCCGTTGGAACAGGAACACGCGCAACTTCAACAACCGTTTCAAACGCACCTACTAAAAGTTTATTTACCATCGTATCCGGCACTGACCGGCATGTGGTATGCTTTGGAACCGAGACTACCATAGGTAGTACAGGATCACAGGACAACATGTTCATTCGCTGGTGCGATCAGGAAGGAATAAACGATTGGACTCCTTCCGTCACCAACACGGCAGGGTCCCAAAGATTAACTGACGGAAGCACGCTCGTGTCAGCCAAGCGTTCACGTGGTGCTGTTCTTGTTTGGTCTGATACCGCGATGTACCAGATGCAACTTGTTGGTGCGCCATTTACATTTGGATTCTCTCAACTTGGTGCAAACTGCGGCGCTGTAGGATTAAACTCAACCATTGATGTTAATGGTACGTCCTTCTGGATGGGGAAAGATTCTTTCTTCATGTTTGATGGTTCCGTGCAGAAATTAAGATGCGCAGTTGAGGATTATGTATTTAAGGATATTTCAGAAGGTAGCCAGCGTGACACTTTCGCTGCCAACAACGGTGAATTTAATGAAGTCACATGGTTCTATCCATCATCCGGTTCAACAGTCATTGATCGCTGCGTGACTTATAATTACGCGGATCAAGTGTGGTATGTAGGAACCTTGGACAGATCGAGCTGGATTGATAAGGGAATTTATTCCTACCCGTATGCAACAACATATGATTCAAGTGACACGACTGCGACAATCAGCACGATCACAGGACTGACAGCAGGAAGAGCATACATGTACAGCCAGGAGTTTGGATCGAATGCAGAAAGCGCGGCGATAACAGCTTACGTGGAGTCTGGGGATTTTATGATTCCGCAGGCAGGAGAATATCTCATGTCAATAAAAAGATTCATTCCTGACTTCAAGAATTTAACTGGAACTGTTAATGTAACATTAAAGTTTCGGGATTATCCAGCGTCAACGCAAAGGACAAGTGGTCCTTTTGCTGTCACAACTGCAACAACAAAGATTGATACGCGTGCACGTGGGAGACAAGGTGCGCTTCGCATTGAAAGTTCAGCGATAGATGACGCATGGCGTTTTGGCACATACCGTGCTGAAATTAGACAAGACGGGAGACGATAATGGCACAGATTGCAATACCACGTTTACCACAGGCACCGGAAGACTATGATCCATCACAGGTTAATTCCATGATTAATACAATTGATCTGTTAATACAGATTTTAAACACTTCCTACACACCAGAACAACTCCGATCTGAGGAAGAGGCGTTATCATGGTTTTTATCATAGATGGCAAACAGTTATAAAAAAGTTTTGACAACGATCTCAGGCACTGGGGACGCGACTGTCTATACGGTTCCAGCTGTGACAACAACACTCTTAAAAACGGCGTGGGTGTATAATAATTCTGGAGGAGATGCTAATCTAACATTGAAAATAAATTCAACGGCTATAAGCACTGATGCAACAGTAGGTGATAAGGATACAAAATCCTTCTTTTACCTAGCTTCTGGGGATATTGGAGTGCTAGAAGAGGGGGATTTATTGAAGGTTAACACTGATGTGCAGCCATTAAATGTATATTTGTCATTAGTGGAGATTTCATAATGGTTGATAACAAAGAAAAAACTTGCTATAAGGAGAGATTATGCCTATAAAAGATGATGGCGTAGTGGAATACGTGGAGATCAACGGGGAGAAAGTTCCCAAGATTGTGGTCCCCGCTGAGATTACCATTACCAACACGCTAACAGGAAAGGAATACGGATCAGCGAAGGAAGCTGATGATGATGTTGCCGACCCTGCAACTGCCACGAAGTCAGAGCACATAAGACAGGATGTTTTGATCAAGGCAGCTATTCATGAAATATTAAAAGGTGGAGCAGGAAAAGTATAATGGCAAATCCCTTCGACAGAGATGGCAGAACAACCACAGAAGACAACTACATAGGACAAACTTACGGCCCAGCAGGAATGGGCATGAACGCGTATGTTAACCGTCCAGAAACACAACCAACTTGGGTACCAGATATTAGTGTAGACTTTAATCGTCCAGAGAGTAATGTACGCGAATTAGGGCAAACACATGGCCCAGTAGGAAGTGGAATAACGAGTTTAGGAGAAAATTATGTACGACCTCCTTGGTGGGAAACTCAAATGGGTGGTAAAGCATATGGATCGTTCCATAAATCTGGTCCTGATGATTATTCTGATATGTTCCAATTACAACCAGGACAAAATTATAGTTATCTGGATTTAATTGGAAATAAAATGTTAAATCCTCATGATTATTTTTTTAATAACAGTCCATACAAAAGAGGTAATCCTCTTATGCAAGCTACACATCAAAGTGTTGGTTCAGAAGTGCCTGATCATCTTATATATGATAATATATATGATGACGAAGGAAACCTAGAAGGGTATTCATGGAATCCATATAAGGAAGAAAACTATCCTTTAATAAATGAGTGGTTACCAGAAGAATATGCCATATCACCTGGCGTAAGCGATAGAGATGATATATTTCAGTTTCGTGATTTCCCATGGATGAATGAAGAAAGTACAGATTTCGCTAACCTCGATAACTGGGAATTAATTCATCTTATGAGCAACGGCTATACGCTAGAAGAAGCTCAAGAAATACTTAAAACACAATTAGGATAATATGGGCTGGTTAGACAAAGGTTTTAAAAATATAGTTAAAGGCGGAAAGGACCTACTATCAAGTCCAGCAGGAATCATGCTACTTAGTGCGGCAGCACCGTGGCTCTCTGCCGGTTTAGGTGGAACGGGAATGATGGCTAAATTTGGTGGAACAGGTTTAGGCAAATTGATGTCTTCACCATGGATCAAGAACGCCTTAACAAACGCGGCAATGCAAGGTGGAATCGCAACGCTTACAGGATCAAAGCATCCTTGGAAAGCAATGGGTTATTCCGCACTCGCATCAATGCCATTCACGGCACTGCAGTCCGCACAAGCGGCTAGTGCATTTAACCAAGCAGAAGGACTTACTGGTGATAAAGCAAAAAGCTGGTATGATTTTGCCTTAGGTGATTTTGGTGATTCAATTAGAGTTCCAGGAGAACTTACGGAATCATTTTCTTACGAACCAGAAATGATACCACAATACGAAGGAGTAGGTGGAGCAGGAGATGTAATGACAGGATATAAACCACATCCTACACAAAAAATTAAATATTACGACCCACAATTTACAGCAGGAAAAGATATTTCTCTAGCTGATGCAGGAGTTGATATGTCTTATTTCCTGAACCCAGAGCAGGCAGATAAGTTTAAGGACAATAAAGGATTCGCGGGATTGTTTTCAGCTTTATCCGGACCAGTAGACATGCCGGCGGCTATCGTTCCACAGATTACAGGAATGTATGGCGGAAGAATGACCGAGGAAGAGAAATGGCTTGCAGGAAAAGAAAAACAAATAAGACTATGGGCATTCCAGCACGGAATTCCATACGAGGAAGCAAGGGAAATATGGAAAGACGGATACCGTAATCCGTACTACCAGACCAGAACACCAAAAGACTATAACTTCCAATTCAACAAAGGCGGAAGTGTTCCATACAAGGATGACTATACCGCAGGCGGAAGCGCCGTGGGCCCAGGAACTGGGACATCGGATTCCATTCGGCCCGTGGCATTATCCGACGGTGAATTCGTATTCACCGAGGAAGCGACAAACAATTTTCCAGGAGGGGCAGGCGGACTTTATTCACTGATGAATTCACTTGATCCCAATTCGGAACGACCAGAGGAGGCTAGAGTTTAATGGCAGTCAATACGGGTAACTATCCAACGGGAACAACCGTAGGGACACAGACAAGCGGAATGTCTCCGGAGATGGAGGCTAAATTTTTATGGTACTTGGATCAGGTTGTCGCGAACATGGGAAAACCCCATGCCGGACAAGGTCCAGTAGACGCGCAACAAGTCGTACCATTCACACAAGCACAGCAAGATGCGATGGACTCCGCCATGGATCCGGAAGGATGGAAGAAATATCTTAATCAATATCAGGACCATGTAACAAAAGGAATTACCGATCAGTTTGATCAGACAATCAACCAAGCCAACTTAGGTGCGGCGACGCAAGGAGCTTTCGGGGGAGAGCGACAGCAACTGATGACGGGAATACTCGAGGGGGAAAAAGGACAGGCTGTAGGACAGTCACTCGCGGCAGGATATGGACAGGCGCATGACATGTGGGGGAAAGGAATCGCCCAGATGATGGGTGTCGGTTCAGTACAGCAGCAACAGCAACAGCAACAATCTGATGCAAACTATCAAGCGTACTTGCAAAACCGTATGGATCCATGGCAACGCCTAGGATACATTGGTGACGCATTTTCAGGAACGCCGTCTGGGCAAATGGCAATGACGATGGGAACCTCTCCTGTCAGCAATCCTCTGTCACAGGCATTGGGTGCTGGCTTAGGCATAATGGGAGCAGGAATCGCATCGGGCTACATGACCTAAGGGGGCAGCGTGGTTTCAGGAATAGCAAAACTTCTTTTACAACAAGGTTTAAAACAGGGATCTAAACGGTTCGCGCAACCTCTGCGTGGCGCTTACAAAAACAATCCTTATTTTAAAAACTATGCAGATATCATGACTGGCCAACAAGGCTGGAAGAAAGGAGCTGTAGGTTGGTACGGCACTGATCTCGCTCTTGATACCTTCTCCGATCTACTCCCGGAAAGAGTGCAGGAAGATACAATCATTACTGCAGAAGACTTGGCACCACCTAAATTTCCCAAAGACGGTCCAGTGGACATGCCACCGGAATTAATTAAAGAACCTAAAATTATTAAGACCCCAGATAAAAAAGACACAGCCAATAAAAAAATTCTTGAAGAAGAAAAACAATTAAAAGACGACGCACTCTCCGCCAATGGAACCAGGGTGCAAACAAACCAGGCAACTGTAGACGCCACTAACAATCCAGCATCCGCTGGAATTGACAATGATTCCGTTACCCGTGTGAAAGCCTACAAGGACCTTGTTCGCCAGTTCGTGGGAAGCGGCGATGAGGGGATGCGAATGCAGAAAGGAGCACTGCTCATGCAAGTGGGTGGAATGCTCATGGCAGGAAAGTCTGATGATCCAGGTGTCAAGGGTTTTGTTGACATCATAGGACAGACGGCGATGCAAACAGCGCCAATGCTATTCCAGATGGGCGTGGAGCAAGGAAAGGCGGAACGAGAAATAGGACAGGCCGCATTGCAATTGTACATGCAGGATGTACAGGATGAAAGCAAGCGTACGGGTGACTTTGTCGGCGTATGGGCGAATGAATATGAAAGAGGAGAAGACGGTACTCTTGTCTATGATAAATATACAGGTGCACCTGTGACAAAAAACAGAAGATTGGTGGGCACTTACCGCGCCAACAGTAATGAAATGAATTACTTCTTCGATGAAAATAATTCTGCAGGATATCCCTTTTATACTTTCCAACCATCATCCGGCACAGCTGCTGGAATGACGGGTATGACAGCAGCCGGTGATACTTCAACGGTAATGCTGACGGATGCAGGAAAGGACAGCATGGTTAAGTCCGCACGTTACATTAATGATACCGTTAATGTCATGGCTGATCAAATCATGCCACTCATGTTTGAAAATCCAGACTTGATTGGATTGAAAGGTGGCATCCTTAGAAAATTCGGACCGTCAGCCTACTTCCTTTCAGAAGTGGGGAACGGATTAAAAGCTACATGGGGCGCTAACTCTGTATCACAGATAACGGATGATGAATTTGTTGTTAACAGATCAAGCAAACTTGGTAAGTATTTTGATTCCATCACACCAGGAACCGGTGCAGGAAATGAAGCGGATAAAGCTACCGAGCAATTTGGTGGATCAACATATGGTGTACTTGAAAATCAGACATTCACCAACGGTGTTGGTGAAACCATAGACATTGGAGGAGAATTACTACCGGTGTTTGTGGATAACAGAGGGAAGTACGGCGTTAAAGGTGGACGTTACCTAACGCGTGGCGCACTTGAAAAAATGCTGTTCGATCCACGAAGGGGTCAACTTGCAATTTTTGAAACAACCTTGGGTCTTGCACTCGCAAGAAAAAGACAGCCTACTGGACGTATGCTGGCAGACGTCCTTAAAAGATCTTTCGCGGAAAGTAGAACTGCTGATATCTTTGGCGATGCCAACGATCCACGTGTTGTCATTGGTAACTATGCTAAACTTTATAATGAATTATACGAAGGAATGTCCAGTCAATTGGCGACGGCAGGATATATTCCAAACGAAGAATCAAGAACAAACCAGTACCAGAAAATTAGTTCCATGTACACCATTCCAGGTGCGCAGAACATGGCTAATCTGTATTATAACTTACGAAGAAATGATCCACAATACTCCACATACGCTTTTGATATTGAGGGACCTGGCATACCTTCCTTCTCTTCCTTCATGGGTGGAGACACAGCTGTTGTAAGCGCTGATGATCAGCAGACAAATAAAAGCATTGGTAATGCTTTTGATTATTGGAAGGAACAAATAAGCAAATGGTAGACATAATAAAAAAATATCAAGAAAGTGTCTTTGATGCTATGCCAGAAGATGCAGGACCAGCGGACAAGAAGTTTGTAACAACTTCCAAGACAGGCATACCTATTACGAAAGCTCAAGAAATAGCGGCGAAGAATCAATTCTTAGCGACGGACACACCAAGGGCACCTTTCCAAAAACTTGGAAATCTGCTTCTACCCGGCCAGCCTTTCGGTAAAAGCAACCCGTGGTTGATGAGTGAGGAGGACAAAAAGATTCAAGAGGCACGTGAAGTTAACTCAGCTGCCTACATGAAAAGAAAAAATCAAGTGCAGGATCAACTTGCCACGATATTTGATATGGCACAAAAGAGAATGGAAGAAACTGATAATCCATCTAGAAAAGAAGAATTTGAGAAGATGGCTCTTCAAGCGAAGACTGACATTCTCGCAGCTTCAGGTTTAACTGACGCTGATTTCCTACCAGTGGGTGCAGACACCTACAGACTGTATGATGAGTTTGGTTTGTTTACGAACGAACCTAATCCTTATCCAATGGTCGAAGCTGGAATGTATTTTGCAGGTGGCATTAAAGGATTCAACTATGGATGGAATGGCGGACTGATTAAAAAGTTTTTAAAAGGCGCAGGCAAAGGAGCCGTTAAAGGCAAAGGCGGTTGGATAGGTCGTGGCTTAAATGCCATGGTCCACGGAGCACTTGCGGTTGGTGCAGCTGATTTTGGTTATGAAGTTTTATTAGATGCAATGAACCGTGGAGGGAAAGCCAAAGCTTTCATGTCCATGCCGCGTGCACAAAGGGATAAAGTTGTGGATGATTCCATTTCACCTTGGTTTGATAAAGCCTTGCAGGTAGGGGTGGATCCTCTCCTGAAAAAATTACCCGAGCGTTTAACGTTCGGACCCGAAGGAATCAACAGACCGGAACTTGGAAGCGTGGAAGACATAGTTCCTTACAGACTTAATCCTTTCAAAGCAAAACCCGAAGGAGCACAATCCCGTATTGCCAACGCAGTGGACTCTGCCGTATTTGATGCGGCCATAACAACATCTTTCCTAGGCATTAGACCATTATACATGGGCTTTAAAAGATTTGGTGGATGGGCTGGTGGTTTAAAAACACCTCCTCCTGGAGCCGGCAGTAAAATATACAAAGGAAAGGATGAAGCAACACAAGAATTATATGAAGACTTTGGTGTCTTAACAGGACCGGAACTCATTGCTGCTGATAAGGCTTTAGCAAAATTTGATCCTTCAGACGCAATGTACATTGGCACAAAAGGAAGAGCACTCGCACCATGGGGTGGTCAAACTTTCCTCCCTATAAGAGAACCAGTGCATATGAACATTCCGTTTATCGGAAAAGCGCTAACACGCTTAATGAATTCAAAAGCTTTCAACTGGCTTGGACCAGCAGAGCATAGAACAAAAGAATTATTTCCTGAATTAGAAACAATTGCAGGAACCACTATTCCTAGGTTCGCCCTTTCAGGCAGACCATACCTTGATGCATACATCAACGCTTTCCAACGTGTACCAGCAATCGGCAGGCCAATACAAGCAACACTTCAAGTAGCCGGTGAAGCGCAAAAAGTTCGTATGATGGAAATGATTGGTCGCTTTGCACCTTATGTGACAACGGCAGAAATGGGTGTTGATTATATCAAGCTTGCAGGATCAAAGGCAGAAGGATTTAGGAAGGTTGCGCAGAACTATGACAAACAAATTTTACAGGCTGCAAAATCAGCCGGCGCCATTGTTGATGATACAACATTGGTTCAAACAGCTAAGGAAATTATGTTTAACAGATCCAAAATGGGTGCGTTAAGCACAGAGTTTTCGAACTTTCTTGAAAAACATGTTCTTAAGCCACCTGAAGGATGGACACCTGGAACAACATTACTGACACCGGGTAAAAGAACCATCGGTGATATGTATAAATTAAAAAGATTACTTGATAGCAGTTATGTTAAATGGTCCAAGAGCCCAGAGATAGGAACAATATCAGATGACATTAATGCACTATACAGATCATTTGAAACTGACATTGGAAGCCTTAACAACACACCTTTCTCAAATGTGACTAAACTGTGGACGGAGTATGAAAACTTCTTATCCAATGGAATGTTGCTGTGGGGAACTGACGCGGGGAAGGCACTTGGCAATGTAAAAAGATACGGATGGAACATAGCGTTGGAGACACCGCAAAGTTCCACTAACTTGTCCAAGAATTTATGGAACACGCTTGCGAAGTCAACGGACACTGGCGCATTCGTAGGTGATAACATTCTCGCACTCAGAAACATCGTGGGTGATAAGGCATACCATAGAGGACTGGGTCATTACCTAGCGAATGCATTTAAAAATTCAATGAAGAACGTTGAAGGCATTGAGTTCTTTGATTCAAAAGTTCTTAGTGATGCACTCGGAATCGGCAAGGCTGGCTCCCCTATTCAAGAACTGTTTAAAAAAGCACTACCAGGACCAAAGGTTACTGACTTTAAAATATTTAATCCTAAAACGAGAAACTGGGACCATTGGTATGATGATTTGTGGGGCAAGATCCCTAATGATGTACCAAAGGATCAAATCAAGATGGTTCAAAACACCATGCCTACCTATAAAGACTTTGATAATTTAGTTAAGGTTCTAGATAGGGTGTTCAAGCATGGCATGCCATCACCAAGCACGTTCCTTGCACGTTCAGCCGTGCTGCAGGGACCGGGTGGAGCGTTAAAACAAAGCTCACCTATGGGCACCATTACAGCGGCAGGCGCCGCAGCAGGTGCGGCACATATAAGCGCAATGCTTGCGTTGGTTCCTTTCTTTGGAATGCGTTGGGCCGGAAGGGTTTTTGCCAGTCCCGCAATTATGCGTAACTGGACAAATGCCATGGACGATACACTTCCTACGGTTATCAGGGTAAGAGCTATGGAACGTTTGTTCCAGCAAATGCCTGATGAGTACGAAGAATGGACGGTGACATTGCAGGACATGGAAGAGGCAAACAGGAATCAAAACCTGAGAAACCAAAATAGAAATTCATTAAAAGATTTAGGCAATGCCATAATGGACAACGCACCTGGAGTACTTCGAGGGGTAGAGCAGATGACACCGGATGTTTTAAAAAGACCTGTTGGTGAAACACTTGGTTACCAAAACCAGCCACAGCCTCAAGCTAATATCCAATATGATGACACTTATTCAAGCGGATCGGAAGTTGGATCTTCAATCACGGGAAGCAACGTCATGAATCCTGGTGCGGCTAGCGCGTTATACACGGGTGACACCGACGCGGCACTCGCCAATCAGTACGGTGGAATGAATCAAGGCGGAATTGTAAGCGACCTCAACCCAGTGATGGGGAACGACGGTAAGTTTACAGTGCCACAAAAAGGAATACAGGACAATCCTTTCCTTAAACAAGCGAAGGATAAGGGAATAATATAATGGCCGAGGAAAAAATGTTACAGAACCGTGAGGACATCATCAGGATTGAAGGGCAACTGAAGCTCATCAACCAAAAGCTTGACAATCACATCTCGCACCTTTCAGCAAGAGTTGATACGATCTTCAGGATCGTGTGGACAGTCTCGTTCGGTGTGATGGCGTTGATTTTACGCGCGGCTTACATGGGGATAATGGGATAATGGCAGAAATATTCGGTTCAATGGGATATATTTTCATGGTCAAAGGAAATAATGTTGAAATTCTTGATGCAGGGGCACTTGCGAGGGTTACTAATCTAGAAAAGTATATAGAGGGTGATAAATTTATTCTCACTCCTGGAAAAGTCCAGGAATTACTGAATGAAGGGTATGAAGTGGCAATCGATGATGGTTCAGAGAAAAGTAGTAGGATTAGAAATCTAATTAAGAATACAGAATTCATGAGAGGAGGAAGAGATTTTATGAATTTTAGCTTAGATGAGCCAATGGGTGCAAAACTTTTAAAACAAGTTAAAACAATAGGAAGAAGTAGTATAAGTGGACTAGGAAAAGTTTTACCCAGCATAGCAGGATTTTCAACTCCGATAGGAGCCATTGCCAGTGGATTGCTTTATGCAGGAACTTCAAAACCAGCCGGTGCAAATACTGCCATAGAACCTTATGAAGGTGTATATGCAACAAGAAATATCTTGGACACTCCCATTACAGCAGACAACAGAAATCTACATGATCAAGTAGGAGTTGTTGATACGTCTTTGGGTCCTATGGACAGAGACAGTGGGTTTGATAGATACATGCAGGATAAAATACAAAATCAACGAAATAATCAAGGCATTATGGGAGTCGATGCTAATAGAGAAAGGACTGCTAGTCGAGTGGATCCGCAAGGAAACATCAGAGCTTATGGATTGAAGAGGGGAGGCATAGCGAGTTTACTGTGAACTACGACAAATTATTAGAGTCCGTCAAGAAACACGAGGGGTTTAGGGACACCGTGTACCTCGATACATTGAACAAAAGGACCGTTGGGTTCGGCCACCTCTGCGTGGAGGACCACTGGGAAGACGGGAAAAAATACGACAAGGAATATTTAGAAGACATACTAGAAAAAGATTTACAGTCAGCAATTGATCAAACGCATGACATGTGCAAGGACTTAAAGATTTCAGATAATGCTAAGACCATTATCTGTGAGCAGATTTTTCAGCTTGGGGGGAGGGGAGTTTCCAAGTTTAGAAAAATGTGGGCCGCGCTTCGGGAGGATCCGCCGAATTATTTCGAAGCGCACGTCCAGATGCTCGATTCGCGTTGGGCCAAACAGACGCCTGCGCGCGCCCATGATATGGCAGAACAAATGCAGAACGCAGGATAAGATATGCCAGAGAAAAGTTCTTTTGAAGAAACATACGGAGTTCCTGTAGGACAGGACTCTCCTGCTAGTCTATCATCCATCCCTTATCATGACAAACTAGATCTCTATAGAGATTTAAGCTCTCAGCCTTGGCCTGGAGGAAGGGAATGGAATCTTGGGTATGACAGGGTTTCCATGTGGCCACAAGGGGAAATGGGAGGTCTACAACCCCTCCTTAATCAGCCATTAGATATTGATTACGATAGACTTGAAAAAGATACTAGGGCCAACAGGAAGCATGTTGGATGGGTGGGAGATGATCAAGGACATTACATTCCAGCCAGCACAGCGTATGAAAGAGGATATTTTAACGATCCTAACGCACCGGGAAAAAGCTATTTTGAAACCAACCCGGAGTTCAAGACTTTCTTTCCTTATGATCCCTATTACGCAGGCTTGGACGCGCTTGACGAATGGCAGAAGAGCGGAGAAGGAATATATGGAAGTGCTGATCTACCACAAGATTGGATGGGAGTCTATTATCCGGAAGAAGTTAATGATCCAAACTTTTGGTGGGGTGGAGATGAAATAAATCAACGATTAAATCGAGCAAAGAAAATAGCTATGAATACAGGAGCTGGTGGTCTTAATCGATGGGACGAATTATACGAAAACACGACAGAAGGAGTGAGGGATACATTACTGCATGAAATGCTCCACCATTACATGAATATTCCAGGTCTGGGAACAGAAGGTGGTACTTTGCTGGAAGAGTATCCAGAAGAAGACCCACAACGAGAGGCGTGGCTTGGAGATCCTTGGCATGCGGAAATAGCTCTCGGGGCACCGATGTGGAGTGACTTTTCCTCGCCCTTCACAGATGAAGGACTTCATAATTATGACTTTCAAGTAATGGATCAACAAATGAGACTCCATCGACTGGCAAAGAAAAGATATTTAGAGAAAAAAGAAGGCATTTAGATGTACGGTATACTGAATCAAGTATTAAAAAAAATGGGACGCCCGGCAATGAAGCGTGTCCTTAACATTATCAAGCAATACCCGGAGGCAAGACCGGTGAAAACAATAAAGTCTGAAGGTCGCCCTTACTATGGCGCCACTGAGGAATCACGACTTGGTGCTGCGGAAGGCTTGGCGGAAGGCGCATCACGTTGGCTGGATCCACATCCAGGAACCTTCATGAACTATGTTCGCGGAAAGGTGAACAATGACCCACAAAGATTTAAAAAAGTTTCGGATTTCTTCCGTGCCAATCCAGAGAAGAGAAAAACAATGGATGACTGGTATCAGGAAGTAGGATCCGAAGGATGGTGGGGTCGGAGTTTCCTTGATGACATGATTGATGAAGCGGAGACAACGGCGATGTCACTTGAAGATCTCGCGGCAGCTGAGCTCTCACGTGTCGGCAAAAAACCCTATTCAACATCAGGAATCAACCGTTATTTGACCAAAGAGTATAAAGACTTGCTGGGGGACTAATGTTCACGGGTATTTTAAAATTATTAGCCAAAGCGGCCGCTAGACAAGCGGCTAAAAAATCTAAAAATGTGGTGCGATCACATTGGCAGCAGTATCCCTACAATGAAAAAATAAAACGCTTACCAGAATCTTTAGAATTTTTAAGGGGATGGGCGCACCGGGAAAAAATGCCGGCGCATCTGAAGATGGTAGACCCATCTATGACCCCAAAGGCACTGAAAGAAGCTTTAAAAAATTTACCAACCCACGTTGATACGGTTCCAATGCGCGCATCTATTGGACAGGGAACTGGAAAAGTTAAAAATCTTTTTCGGGGAGAGACCTTACACCCTGATCAAACTTTAATTTCTAAAACAGGACTCGAAGCGGGCCAAGGAGTAAAGCCAGGTCAGTGGTGGACTCTAGAACCTTTTGAGGCTGCAGGCTATTCTATTCGCCCTACTAAAATACCAGGCGGATGGGGCGCTGCAAATCCCATAAAACCTGGACAGCCATGGCCTCTGGCTATGGGTGAAGGTATTGCCAATCCTGGCGTCATTAGACGAATGAAAGTTAATAAAAATATTGAAGATTTAAAAAGCATTAGAAATCGAGGAACAGGGTGGTCACATTTTCATCCAACTGATAAAATGATAGGCGAGTCTAAAATCTCCATGTTCTATTCTGTCATTAATCGACTCAGGGAGATGGGATGGAAAGATGCTCAAATTTTTAAATACATAGGACAGATAGTGAAAAAGAAAAATGTAGCCGGAAAGCGCGACTGGATGCTATATAATCGTGGCGGAATGGTATAATGTGGAGAGGACTTGCATCACTGCTGGCCAAGCTTGCGGCTCGGGATAAAAGATTTGTAAGACTACTACGAGCTGAACCTTATCCGTCTTCTGGTGATGTGGGGATTAAATTTTATCCTAACAAATCGTTTCACAAAGAAAAAGATGCTTTTGGAAGATGGTTTACCCCAAACAAAGAATATATAGAAAATTATCCAACTTTAAGCCCAGACTCAAGTAAATTAATAAAAAGTCTGAAAGTTCCCAAAGAAAAATTGAAGGAGTGGGATGCAAGGAAAACGTTTGATTATGTTCATCCTCTGGAAAAATCCGTTATTGTCCCTAAAGAGTATATGGGTAGTGCAAAAGTTGATGTCTTAAGATCTCTTCCTTATTTATCAAGTAAAAATAGACACAATTATCCTGTTGTAAATAAAAATAATTTATTATTAAGGAGACTTTTTGAACTGTTAAAATTAAAAGCGCAGGGTAAAAAGAGTGGCGGAATCGTTTCACTTATGGTATAATGCCGTGTGCAATTAATAAAGAAATATAATTACGCGGATCTTAAGAGGGAAGACGGGGATGTAAGGTTGTACCTCACACCCGACGGCGAGAGCC
>Ga0080013_1003458_pt1 | contig 16649 bp, 11 predicted proteins | sample ETNvirenome_6_85_FD_69236 | JGI IMG/M metagenome (GOLD analysis project Ga0080013, IMG submission 69236) | Marine viral communities from the Pacific Ocean - ETNP_6_85 (SPADES assembly) (version 2) | ecosystem: Environmental > Aquatic > Marine > Oceanic | place: Pacific Ocean | collected 2013-06-19 | reverse complement strand
GAGGCTGGCGCTACATCTTAATATATAAACATTTGATATATATTAGGTAAAAAGCACGGCTAAACGTGACACAGAAAGCCCCCTCCCCGAAAAGGGAGGGGGTCTTCTTTATGGAGAAAACTACTTATATGTGAGACAGGAGTATATCTTTTGTCTCGCCTAAATTATAAACACATAAATGGAGGGTTTTAAATTATGGGAACAAAAAGAATAGGTCACGCTCGAATTCGAAGCTTGATCAATAAAAATGCAAATGCTATGAACGCACGACATGGCGTTGTGGAAGCAATTACGGCAAATAAAACTTTGACAGTTGCAGACGGCGGAAAACGGTTTACAATTGGGACGGCTACTGCAGCTGTCACTTTGCCGACCGTAGCCGCGGCCGGCTCCGGATGGAGTTGTGAGTTTTGGGTAAACGATAACACTGCCGCAACAACTATCACGGCCCCTGGTACTGACTTGATTTTAGGTCACGTCCGTACAGGCGCAGATAATGCAACGCCACAGTTGATGCCTGCAACCGTTATTCCGACAGAGGTGTTGGTTTTTACAACAAGCGCTGTTCAGGGTGACTGGGCACGTCTTTTCTGTGATGGAACAAATTACTTTATCACTGGAATGTCGCGAGTCGCTGAGGGAATTACCTTAGCCGCTGAATAACCGAAGCTAATTGAACCTTAAAAATATATCTATATTTTATCCCCCTCTTCGGAGGGGGTTTTTCTTTCGAGGCTAAAACCGAAGAAGGTCGATCTGCTAAATTTTTTTCCCAGTAAGTTTTTGAGATTTTCGTTTTTGTAATTTTAAAACTACTTATTTTAAAGGAGAAACCCCATGAACCCTCGTAGAAGATTAATGTGGAGAAAGAAGGCCCGGGCAGCGACCAACGTAGACGTTGTTAATACTGTCGAGCCAGCCGCAGAGCCCACACTGCAAGAGATTGCAACGCAAGCAGTTGCTGAATCCACCACCAAGGCGACAAAGAAGGTTGTTACTAAAAAAAGAAGCACCCGAAAAACAACTACTAAAACCGTTACTACTAAGAAGAAATAATAAATTTATTGGTTATTTAAAACGAAGCTCAACATATGGTTGAGCTTTGTATTTATGAAACTATTTAGTAGTAGGAGGGGATACGTGTGCCAACAACAAAGCTAAGCCCATTATCACAAACTAGCGCGATTGTGCTCACCTCCACAGGAAGCACCGATTTAGTCACAGGCTCCCTTCCTTTTGGAATTTACACAGGATCAGCGGATTTTATTAGTGGTGCTACCGATCAGGTAGCTTATGTTTATAAAAAGCTCGGCGGCGATGTTGTAGATATTGAATTAACGCCGGCGAATGTCTACGCCGCTTATGAAGAGGCAGTATTAGAATACTCCTACATTATTAATCTTCACCAAGGCAAAAATGTCTTATCAAGTGTTTTAGGTAACACCACGGGTACCTTTGATCATAAGGGCGATTTAAAGACGGGCCCAACTAACGTTAATTTAACCTATCCGAGATATCAAATAGGGTATGGTAAAAAAGTAAGCGACACAATGGCCTCCGTAGGAGGGTTTGGAGGTACCATCGCCGAATATTCAGCCTCCTTCAAGCCAGTGGCCAACCAGCAAGATTACAATCTTCAAACAATAATCAATGACGCGTCGACATCGGGGGTAGATGACGCGGGAACCGCTGTTCCCTATGCCGGCAAGGTGTCCGGTAAGAGAGTTATTATAACAAAGGTATTCTACAAGACCCCCAGAGCCATGTGGCGCTTTTATGGCTATTATGGAGGCATTGGAGTGGTGGGGAACATGTCAACATACGGACAGTATGCTGATGACTCGTCATTTGAAGTGGTGCCTGTTTGGCAAAACAAAATGCAAGCCATGATGTATGAAGATTCTATCTATACACGCACATCTCATTTCTCTTATGAATTGATTGATAACAAGTTAAGGCTTTACCCCGATCCCGGCTATTGGGACTTTAGTGATCTTGACCGCATGTGGGTGCGCTTTTATGTGGACGATCAAAATGCTTGGGAAGAAAACTCGAATTATGCAGACGGCACGCAGGGAATTAACAATCTAAATACGATTCCTTTTGACAATCTTCCTTATGCAAACATAAATTCGATGGGTAAGCAGTGGATTAGAAAATATTGTTTAGCTCTGTGTAAAGAGATGCTCGGTCAGATTCGGGGCAAATTCACTACTATTCCCATTCCTGGCGAGAGCGTTACGCTAAACCACGCAGACTTGCTATCGCAAGCCAAAGAAGAACAAACACAACTTAGGGAGAAATTGGCGGAAATGCTTAAGGAAGTCGAATATAAAGAGTTGGTTAAATACGACGCAGAAATTGCGGACGGTACTGCCACAGTCTTCAAAGGCTCTCCTCTGCCAATATTCGTGGGGTAACAATAGATGTCAAATGAATGGAATAGACCAAAAAGCCCGCCCCCTCCGTTATTTCTAGGAAAAAAAGAAAGAGATTTAGTTAAACAAGTTAACGATGAGTTAATTGAAAAAGTCATCGGCCAGCAGATCTTGTATTATCCTATTGACATGGCCACGACTGATTTTCATGAACTTTATGGTGAGGCTATAGAAAAAACGTACTTGCCGCCTGTACGAGTTTATGCTCTCGTTGAGTTTACCGACTTTTCAACCGAATATCTCGAAAGCGCCGGTATTGACAAAACTTGGGAAATTAACGTGCATTTCCACGAACGCCGGCTTCAACAAGATCAGGACATGTATGTTCGTGAAGGAGATTTTGTTCTTTATGGTAGTTATTATTATGAGATAGTGAAATTAGTAGAAACACGGAAGTTATTTGGTCAAGTTGATCATGGTTTTGAAATTTCCGCAAGATGCCGCCGCGCAAGGAAGGGACTATTCGATGCTACCTAGTAATTTTGATTTTGCAATGTTCCCAGCAGGAACAAGCAAAAGTACCCTTAAAGAAATAGGAATGTTGGCTTCCACTCTGGAAACAATTGACTATGCCATTACTTCATGGTTGAAAGAAGACTTAAAGTTAAGCGCACGCACCAACGAGGGCTTCACGCGCGTTCCTATATTATGGCAAACACCCGAACGAGCATACCAGATTAAAAACCAACAGTCTTTACGAGATGAGGGGGGCGCCCTCAAGTTACCGCTCATCAGCATCGAGCGCTCTTCAATTACCAAAGACCCTGAGCGAAAAGGCTCATTTCAAGCACAGATTTATTCTACTAACAAGAATGGTCGTACCGGTCGTATGGTGATAGCCAAGAAAATCAAACAAGATAAGACTAGAGCTTATGCCGTGGCCGATGGTCGCCGTAGTTATAATGATGACGGCGGATTCGCACAGCGATGGGTGCCTTCTTTTAATAAGAAGATTGTTATTCAGAGTTTATCGATCCCAATTCCCATCTATGTTAATGTAAATTATAAAATTATTCTTAAAACCGAGTATCAGGAACAAATGAACCAGCTAATTGCCCCCTTTATCGCTCGTACTGGCCAAATTAATTCATTTGTGATGAGAAGAAACGGACACCTGTATGAGGCATTCATAGAACAAGATTTTGCGCAAGCTAACAATGTGGCTAACTTAGATGAAGACATGCGCATGTTTAGCACTGAAATTAATATAAGAGTATTGGGATATTTGATTGGAGAGGGTGATAATGATGACCGCCCAATCATACGCTATCACGAAAATGCGGTGGAGATAACCTTTCCCCAAGAATCCACCATCAACCCTGCCACCGGAAGAGTGAGCAGCGGCACAAACGACAGCGTGTGGGGTGAACTTGGAGATGAGGAAGATATAAGCCAAAACGCCTCCGGACAGACAAAAGTTAAGCAGATCCAAACCGTATGGAATGCTACTCCGGACAACCTACTAGGTAGCAGAAGAAAAGGCCATGTTGGTTGGATAGATCCAGAAACCGGCGAAAGGAGGTACGAAAAGGAGCACATCGGTGATCCTAATTTTGAAAATAGTGCCATTCTCCCGACCAACTCCATTTATAATTCTGAATGGTGGTATCCCGAAAGCAACGAAGGCGATGCAGATGCCGAAGACTCCACACCAGATTCGTCTGAATGCGATGATTAAGAGTACTCGCACTAGTTCCTGAACCAAAACGCGTTTTATTGATTCTCTTCAGGACTTTTGAACTTGAAAATACTATTTAATGGTGATTGTCTAACAATATAAATTAGTTGTTTAGAAAAGGAAGGGCCCCACAACATGTCAGTTAAAAGTTTTAAATTCGTATCTCCAGGAGTTTTTATTCACGAAATCGATAATTCTACTATACCTAAAAAAGCAGATATTATCGGTCCGGTGATCATCGGACGTGCACGCCGCGGCCTCTCAATGACGCCCACCAAAGTTGAATCATATTCACAATTTGTTGAAATGTTTGGAGATACCGTTCCCGGTAACACCGGCGGCGACGTATATCGCGAGGGCAACGACATGCAATCGCCCATGTATGGAACGTATGCCGCCAAAGCGTTTTTGCGTGCCAATGTGGCGCCCATCACTTACATTAGGCTTTTAGGCCAACAGCACGACAACGCCACCACTGGATATGCCGGCTGGAAGACCGACAACTTCCTAGGCGATGCCACTGCTGGCGGGGCCTACGGGCTCTTTGTCGCAAAGTCCGCCTCGATAGCCGAACTAGCCGCCAACCCTACTTGGGCATTTACAGGCAGTAACTCTCTGAAGCTAGCTGCTATTTGGTACAATGATGTAGGCGGCATTGCGCTTTCAGGAAGTCTGTATGGTCAGGCCGCCGATGCGGCCCTCCGCACTGAGACGGTCGCCGGCACCCTGGTCGTGTCTGACGGCACCGGTCGCTTCACGGCTGTTGTTAGTGGCTCTAATACCGATTCGGGCGTTGCGAAGAAAGTAACTTTCAACTTTGATGATACGAGCGAAGCTTTTATCCGTAAGCAGTTCAACACAAACCCACAATTACGCGCCGGCGGCGATTTTTATCGTGCCGCTGATGAAGTAGATTGGTGGCTCGGCGAGACCTTCGAACAGGAAATGCTTGATGCCGACCTTACGAGTGGCAACTTGGTTGGTGTCGTAACCGGCATTCAGTTGGATGATGGCGCCGATGATCCTGGCCCCGCCAATATGTATAATAAAGCGTCCCGCGCAGCTCAAACAGGGTGGTTCATTGGCCAGGATTTGGGAGCGGCCACCGATTTTAATCCCGAAACCTCACCTACGCGCCTTTTCCGCCTCATTGGCCGCGGCCATGGCGAATGGCTCCAGCGCAGCGTGAAGGTAAGTATTGAAAATATTCGCGCTTCTACATCGCTCACTAATGATTATGGTACATTCTCCGTTGTACTACGTGCTCTTAACGACACGGACAACAATCAGCAAGTTATGGAACGTTTTGATAACCTCAACATGAATCCCGTTTCTCCTGATTTTATTTGCCGGAGAATTGGTACCAAGTATACCAAATGGAATACTGCCGGCGCTCAAGCTTATCTTGAAGAAGTGGGTGTTTATCCTAACATGTCCAAGTTTATTTATGTGGATCCCACATCTGCATGCTTACCTGGCGGCAAAAACAAGACACTGCTCCCGTTTGGCTACTGGGGACCTCCCAAGTTTGCGGACATGACCTTAAACATCGGCTCGCAATCGGTCTCCTCCCCATTCGACAGCTATTACGTATTCGCTGAGACCTTATTGCCGGATTGGAGTGCGACCACATCGACGAGAGTGGGCACTACGATCTCAGCATCTGTGCAGACCAGTGGAACTCTTGCTTTCCCGTCGGTTCGTCTGAGGGTTTCTGCTTCTGATGGAGCTTTAAGTGATCCGACCGAGGCGTCGTTCGGAATGCAAACAACACGTACTTCTGGAAGCACTGTAACCTTACCGGGCGTCGGTGACTGTCACAGATTATGGTCCAGAGCCGTCCCGTCTGATCCTGCCGCCACCACGGCGACTGGAATTGATAAGCATGCTTATATCTTTACACTTGACAATATTGTGTCAAGCTCCACGGGTAATTATTTTTATCGTTCTGGTTCGCGAACGGACCAGACAAGTATCTCATCCCAGGCGGCCAGCACCTATAAGACTCTTCTTAACGCTGGTTATGATTCTTTCACTGCTCCCATATGGGGTGCCTTCGATGGATTTGACATTCGTGTACCGGATCCAATGTATAACGCAGGTATGGACGATTCTTCCACAACTACAAACAATTATGTTTTTTGGACATGGCGCCGAGCCATCGACACCGTGGCGGATCCGGAATTCGTAGACATGAACTTGTTAGCTGCGCCGGGTCTCACCAACGCGAGTCTTACTACCACCATGGTACGACTGACCGAAAATCGTGGTGATTCGCTATCCATCATTGATCTTCCGAGTGTTTATCTTCCGCGCGCAGAGGGCAGCTATGCCACGCGCCCGACCGCAGGCGACCGAGTTGCAACCACTCCCCAGCAAGCGGCCGATGCATTGATTGCCCGTGGTATAGATTCGAGCTATGGTGCCACTTTCTATCCATGGGTTCAAACTAGAGACGATAGCACCGGTCAGCTAGTGTGGATTCCACCTACCGTAGCGATGTGTGGTGTCTTGGCTAGTTCTGAAAAGAAGGCGGCCGTATGGTTCGCGCCAGCCGGATTTAACAGAGGTGGTCTCACAGAAGGCGCCGCAGGTATTTCGGTTACAGGTGTTACGGAGCGTCTTACGTCTAAACAGAGAGACACCCTGTATGCGTCTAACATCAATCCAATTGCCTCCTTCCCTTCAACTGGAATCGTGGTATTTGGTCAGAAGACCTTGCAGTCGTCCCAACAGTCTGCTTTAGATAGAATTAATGTTAGAAGGCTCGTTATTTACTTGAAGAAGCAAATTTCAATTCTTTCCACAAAAGTCTTGTTTGAGCAAAATGTTTCCACCACATGGGCGAAATTCAAAGCGCTTATTGAGCCACTGCTGGCCAACGTGAAAACACAATATGGTATTACTGATTATAAGCTCATACTTGATGAAACTACCACTACGGATGATCTGATCGATCAAAACATCATGTATGCGAAGATTATGATCAAACCCGCCCGTGCCATCGAGTTCATCGCGATTGACTTCGTGATTGCTTCCACAGGCGCATCATTTGATGATTAAAATAAAGCAGGACCTTTTAGTCTTGTATACTAATTAAAAATATAAAAGGAGTAATTAACAAATGGCATTTTGGTCAACAGACTTTAAGGGCGACGGGAGCGAACCCAAAGATCCGAAAAGAAAATTTAGATTTAAAGTAATTTTTTCAGCGCTAGGCGGCGGCTCCACCGATGCTGCTGTGATGTGGTACGCAAAAACCGTTACAAAGCCATCATTCACAATTGAGGCTACCGAACACGCTTATTTAAACCATAAGTTCTTTTATCCCGGCGCTGTTACTTGGCAGGATGTGAGTCTTACTCTAGTGGATCCGAGCGATCCCGATATGACTGCCACATTCGCCGACATCATTCAGGCGGGCGGCTACCAGCCTCCTGCGACCGCCGATGCGATGGGCACAATGTCCAAAGCCAAGGCCGCTAGCGCCCTTGGCCAAGTAGAAATCATTCAAATCGATGCAGATGGGGGTGATTTGGAAACTTGGACGCTCCACAATGCCTTTATTACCGAGGTTAAATATGGAGATTTGGCGTATGGAGACGATGCATTGGTAGAAATGTCCGTCACTTTGAAGTACGACTGGGCGCGCGTGGTTACCGCTGGTACTTCTGTGGCCGAGGGCGTCAACGCAAGCGGTGGAACCGAATTCTTCGCCACAACGACTGGCGCGTAAGACAAATAATTTAAAATAGAGGTGTATATTGTCACGAAATAAAAACCGCGTAGGGGCTACGCAGACCGATGCTAATCCGGTACCCCCTCACGTGATGCAAGAAGATGAAAGCTCAAGTGATTTCTCTTTCATCATTCCCACAGAACTTGTGGATTTGCCTTCCGAAGGAAAGTTTTATCCCACTGGACATCCCCTCCACGCACAGGACCATATCGAAATACGTCAAATGACCGCCAAAGAAGAAGATATTTTAACTTCTCGGTCGCTGCTCAAGAAAGGCGTTGCCTTGGAAAGGGTGATTAGCAACATCATTGTTAATAAGGCGATTGATCCTGACTCATTATTGATTGGGGATAGAAATGCGGTCATTGTTGCTGCGCGAGTTTCTGCCTATGGTAATGATTATTCCACGCAAATCACTTGTCCTAGCTGCGGCGAAGTTCAGAAATATGGATTTGATCTTAATTCGGCCACAATTTATGGGGGCGAACACGCTGCGGAGTATGGCGCGAGCCCTCAAGAAAACGGCACTTTTTTAACGGAGCTTCCTCGCACCAAACTGAAGATTAACTTTAAGCTTTTGGTTGGCTATGACGAAAAAAACTATGTTAATGGTCTGGAGCACGACAAAAAGAAAAAGAACGAGCCAGATCACAATGTTACAAGACACTTATCAAGTATAATTGTGTCTGTTAATGGCAACACGACCGGTGAAGCCATCAAATATGTGGTGGAAAACATGCCTTCTCATGATGCGCGCCACCTCCGCAACGCCTATCGGGTCGCCACGCCCAACGTAGACCTGACACAGCATTTTGAATGCAGTGGGTGTGACTACGAACAGGAAATGGAGGTCCCGCTGACCGCGGACTTTTTTTGGCCTGACCGATGACTACATGGAAAACGTATATGAGCAGTTTTTCTTTCTCAAATACGCAGGTTCGTGGTCGATTTTAGAAGCCTATAATTTGCCCATTGGTTTAAGACAATGGTTTGTCGAGCGGCTTCTTAAACAACTTGAAGCGGAGAACGAGGCAATCGAGCGCGCCTCCAAAGGCCAAGGAGGCAAAGCACAAACTTTAAGTGTGCACAACCAGCCCCCTCCTCCGCAACAGTTTTCTAGGAAATATGGACAGAGTTAACCAACTCTGTCTTTTTTTATAAGAAACTAATTATTCTATATAAAAGAGGATTTTTTTGTGGCTGTTGAATCTGGTGATATAAAAGCAATTGTCGATGCCATCAAAGAAGGCATTGCCTCAGCGCAGGTTTCCGTGGCAGAGGCCGCCGCCACCGCCAAAACAGGAGATGCTGTTACGCGCGCCGAGAATCTCAAGCGCGAGGCGCAAGCACTTCAAGCCAAGCTCGATATAGAGAAGAAAGTCAGCAAAAGTGGCGCCGACAGAATAGAGCAGACCAAAAAACAGGTGGATATTAATAACAAACTGCTTGCCTCTTATAAAGAGCTTAAAGATGCTGGTATTGAATTAGGTACCATGGAAGAAGAGATGATTGAGAATCTGGAGAACGAGAACAAAGCACTTGAAGAAAATGAAAAGGCGCGAGAAAAGAACAACGCATTGTTAGAAAAGTCAAAGGCAGCGGGAGACGCCCTTGGGCAGTCTATCGGCGGCCTAGTCGGAGTTTACGGCAAAGGCGCAATATCCCTCACAGGCTTTGGTGCCGGCTTGACGAAGGCATGGAAGGCCATGGACTCATGGCAAGGCGTGGGTAACCTACTGAAAGGAAGTCTGCTTGGCCTTTTAGACACCATTATCGCATTCACCCTGCAAGTTGATCAGGCAGAATCTGATTTGATGAAGACCACTGGCGCCAGCAGAGAATTTTCTCAAGAGATCTTTAAAAATACACAAGAACTTGCACGATACGGAGTAGGTGTAAAAGAACTGTCAGAATCCACCCAAGCCCTATATACCAACTATACCGATTTTACATTTGCTACCAAAGAACAAGCGGCGACCCTCGCAGAAACCGGCGCTATGTTAAGCAAGCTGGGAGTCGGCGCTGATGACTTCGCAAAAGGGCTACAAGTTTCCACCAAAGCCTTCGGAATGAGCGCCGGCGCAGCCGCCTCCACCGCTATTGAGCTTGAAAGTTTAGCTAGAGAGATTGGCGTAACACCACAGCAAATGGCGTCCGATTTTGCCGGCGCGGGCAACAGTATGGCTAAAATGGGTGATCAAGGCGTTCGTGCCTTTAAGGATCTTGCGATAGTTTCAAAGGTTACTGGTCTCGAAATTAACAAATTAATGGCCCTCACGGATAAATTTGACACTTTTGAAGGCGCCGCCACCCAAGCCGGCAAGCTAAACGCAGCCCTAGGCGGCAACTTTGTAAATGCAATGGATCTTATGATGGCGACTGATCCTGCCGAACGTTTTGGCATGATCCGTGACTCTATTCTTGACACAGGGCTCACGTTTGATAGTATGTCATATTATCAGAGAAAGTTCTTTGCCGATGCCGCAGGCCTAGACAGCGTAAGTGACCTTGCGTTAGCCCTTTCAGGAGATATGAGTACCGTAGCCGGCGCCACCCAAAAAACAACAGCAGAATATAAAGAAATGGCCGAACGCACCAAAGCCGTTCAGAGTATCACAGAAGAATTCAAGGCCATCATGATGAGTCTTATCCCAGCAGTGCAGCCGCTTATCGACGCCTTGAAGGAAATGGCAAAAGATGTGGACCGTAATAGAGATGCTCTCAAGAGTTTTGTGGAAATGCTGTCGTTCTTTGTGTATATTTTGGCATTTGTGATTGATCATTGGATAATATTTACACTTCTTTTCCTTGGCTTTAAAGTGACCGCCCTCCTTGGCGGCTTCCAGATGCTGGGAACTGCTATCACCGGTATCGGAACTGCGGCCGCCGGCGCCGTCCCGGCAGGACAAGGCTTGGGGACTATGATTAGCACCGTGGGGGCGGCCGCAAAGACTGCAGCCCCAGGCCTTCTTGCTTTGGGTGCGACCGCCCTCATGATTGGGGGAGGCATAGCTGTGGCTGCACTGGGACTTGCACAGTTGGCGATGGCATTTGGTGGCTTAGGTGAAGCTGCGGTGCCTGCCGCGTGGGCTATTGGTATCTTTACTGTCGCCTTTATGGTCATGATGGTGGCTATAGTTGCACTGGTGGCCGGCCCACAAGCGGCCTTGGTTGCTGGTGCTGTTGGGGTGCTGTTGGCCGTCGGCGCCGCCGCCCTTATGATTGGTGGAAGCATGGCATTGGCTGCCCATGGCGTGGCTGTGCTTGTAAGTGCCTTCACAAATATGTTTACTTCAATGGCAAACATAGACTTTGGTCCGATGACCGAATTCTTTACATCGCTTGCCTCCAATGCGATAGGCCTTATCGGCGCCGCAGCAGGCTTGGGGGCCATGGCCTATAGCATGTTGCTCTTAAACGCCAGCATCCGTTTATTCCCCACAAGCGAACTTAAAGATTTCGCTAACTTCTTTAACTCTTTGGCAGCGCTGCAAACAGCCGAACTTGAAGGCGTAGCCACGGCAATCAAGAAGATAAACGACCAAATTGATAAACTTCCACAAAAGAAAGCATTAGCCCTGAAGACAACAATGGACTCCGTGATAATGGCCACGGCCGTCTCCAGAACGCAGGCCTCCGCCCGCGCTGGTATGGCAGCCACCACAGCCGCTGCCGCAGGGGCCGAAAAACCTTATCTTCTAACTATTAACTTAGAGATGGAAGGAAAACCCTTAACCCAGAAAATTGTCAAAGTGGTGTCAGGCATTGCCACCGAGACAGGCGCGCGCGGATCCAGCACGGGATAGCCTCCGCACGGATCCATCACGTAAATCAGTAAATTTTATAACTTGAGAATAATTAGAGAAGAGGACAAATAAATGGGAAACAACGACGACACCAACGGGGTACCGCCCGGATATTTTGACGTATTTAAGTACGGAGAGAGCAATGGCGCTGGAGGCGCTTATATCGATGGGCCAGATGCATTGGCCAACAATTCTCAAATGGTTGTGTCGTTTCAACACGAACCATCAGCGACCCAAGTTTTCTTCAAAGCGTTTATAATAGCGTTTAACGAAACTTATGCCAGCGATTGGGTAGGGGAGACAGTATTTGGTAGAACAGATCCTATTCAACTTTTTAAGCAAACCTCGCGCCGTATAGCATTGGCCTTAAAGGTGCCGGCCGCCACCCACGGAGAAGCTTTTGATAATTTAGCACGCGTCCAACAGCTAATTCAGTTTTTATATCCCAATTATGAAAAAGTGGGCGCCGCCCAAACAATTGCACAGAACCCCTTTGTGCGCATGAAGGTTATGAACTTGGCTCGAAGCACAGCCGACTTCACCGTTGATCCCACCGAAACAAAAAGAACCGCAGCAGAGAGTTATAAAAAAATATACACAGAATATAAATCTACCGCCGATCCCAATAAAGGATTGTTGGGAGTTATAACAAGCTTGACCGTTAATCACAATCTAGATAATCCGGCTATTGGCGTTTTGGCCAAAGAAAGGGGAAGCTCAAATTTGGTTCTTCCTAAAATGATCGAACTCAATCTAGATTTCACCGTTATTCATGAAGAAACTTTAGGCTGGATTAATAAACAAGAAGGCACTCCCGGCGCCTTTAATAACTCTGATCCTTATTTCCCTTATGGCGTTAAGATCAGCGGCAAAGGCCTCGCCGCGTATGCCGAACAAAATACCAATGAGACTGTATCAAAACTCCCCAGGGGAGTCAGCCAGCAAAACCTTGATGATGCAAAAGCACGATTTTCAGGTTGGTGGCCCGAGAGTCGCTGGAAAACAGGGAAAGAACTTGGCTCCGGCGGGGAGGGCGGCACCATGGCCGCGGCCATCGCCAAGCTCAAAGGGAAAGGAGATCCACGGTCGCTTCGAAAGGCAGCTGCTCTACAGGCCGATCTCGATTATTTCAGAAGTGCACAAATTGGGATCAATTATTATTTCGAGAAGGCCGGCGGAAAGCTCGGCGACTCGGGCTACCAAGACTGGACCCCGCCCAACGATTATAAGTTTTTAGGTTGATAGGAATAAATAATGTCAAGATATAATAAAGATGAAATCTTAAACAACACTAGCGAGTTCTATAGCTTTCTAAGAAAAAAAAGAAACAATTTAAAAAACATCGAACAATATGCCACGCCAATAATGACCCATGCGACGGTCGCACAACGCGCGGCTCTTACGACGAACGCCCACATGTGGACCGTGGGAGATCGCTTCTACAAACTAGCACACAAATACTATGACAATGTAGATTTATGGTGGGTTCTCGCATGGTATAATGGATACCCCACAGAGGCCGACATTTCGGTAGGGCAGATGATACACGTTCCTTTAAATTTGGAACAAGTGTTATTAATTTGGGGGATGTGAGATGTCTTGTGAAATCCCGTACGAGAACTTGGGCGTCGAGGAGAACGCCGCCTTTACGAAGTTAAAGGACTTCTGGACTCAACCTAACGACTACCTAGGCGGGGTGGCCCCCTGCAACACCATGGCCAACGATCTTAAGATACTACAACAGAAAGCCGATGAGCGGACGAATGCTCAGGCGGCAGTAAAGTCCGCTATGGACGCGTCCTTCGCCAAGGACATCTTCACGATGATCGGAGATGCTGATATCTCGACGTGGGTCGCCTCCGGCCAAACCGACACCAAGAATCCATGGTCCAATTGGTCATTCAGCACAGGCCTACCGAATAATACGACCGGCATCAAATTCGGCTACGAGGGTTTCGACGTCGAGGGGAATACTGGCCGCTACATCTTGAGCCAATATTTTCCCGCTCTTCCTCAAGCAGACCTGAATGCATTAAAGGCGATGAGCGCTGCCGATTTTAATGGGTCAATGTCAGCGATAGCACCCGTCATAGACAACTTACATAGTGTAGTTGGGCGCAGTAAAGGTCAGGGCTTAACCTCCGATGAACGCTCCTGTTTACAAGGCACGAGTTGGGGTGAAGAGCAAGACTACTACGATGACGATGACCCGGGCAACACCGAGCTACTGGAGGATGTTTACTCCATAAGTAATTATGATAAGGTATTCCTGGTCGTTAACCTATTGGAGTTGGTCAGAGAACAGGGCCAAACCCTCATCGGACGAGACTTCAACCCGGCCGGCTACGCGCAGAACCATGCGCCTAACGTTATTGCAATGGCTGACGCGATGAAAAAGGCGCTCCCCCTGTTGGTTCCCGCATCAGAACACGTAGCTGGAGATCTCCAGGCCGGCGAAGGAATTGCCCATCACTTGGCACGAGTCGACTTTGTCGCCGCAATGATGGCGTGCATTGCGCAAGAAATACATAAAGAACTTGATGATCAAATAGACGGACTTGATGGCTGGGGCCCCTTCGGTCCGGACGAAAAGGACAAAATTAGGATCGGCGAGCTACAACGTCTAAAGGGTTTGCTTGACGCTGCCGGCCTCACCCCAGGTGGTACTGGTGTCCCCCCCGCGATTCTTCAGACGATTGCAGCGGCCGTATATGCAGGAAAACCCATTAGAAGAACGTTCAAAGAGCAATGCTTTCTCTTGGCACACATTCAGGACTTTGCCGCGTTCAAACAAGAACAGAATAAACACCAGAAAAAGGGCCAAGAAAGCTTCTTAAGAAAAAGATATCCTTATGTTTCATATAGTCGAGACGTGCGCGGCGGAGGGACCGGCACAGAAACCGTAAAGGCGAACGCATCTCTTCAAGTAGTGCAACAACCATGGGGTTTTATGAATAAGTTAACCCAAACGCCGGGATATAATGATTTTTTTAACATAGAAAATAAATATTTATCCCAATTGTCTCCCAAAATTCGCCTCTATAAGGTTACCACTCTTGGCGGCAAAGAAGGAGAAGTAGAAATAAATTTTAATACACACTATGATGGTTCGAGCGACCTAGAAAACATTTTTAAGAACAAAGATAAGCGCGGATTTGGCGTGGGCATCAAAAGTTTTGATTTCACTTACCATGGTAGTGATCCTTTCGCTGTTAAAAAGGCCATTAAGGCTAAATTAGTTATTTTTGCCAGTTCTTTTGATGAATTAATAAAAACACGCACAGGGCTTGCTGGACAGAAGCGGACCACAAAGGCCGAATATCGCTATGCTGATTTGGCTTTAAAAACCGGCCAGACACTAAAAGAACAATACTTGAGAAAGTCTGGAAAGTCAGAGGCTGTATTTGAGAATTTAGAAAAATTAAATTTTAGACTTAAAGCGGTTGTGGGGTGGAATGCACCACGCGGCCGCATGTTTAACGAAGAAGGCACAAACTTAAAAAATGCTATTGGCAATTCTTTTGTGACCTTAAATTTAACTCCCACCATTCATGAATTTGGTATTGATGAAATGGGTCGAGTGACCTTCACCATCAATTACTTGGCTTACGTCGAAGAGTTTTTTGATGATCTTAATTTTAATATTTTTAGTGATCCCGACATTCTCAATAAAACTGAAGATAGAAAAATGCAATTTAAGGAGGCCGAAGGAGAGTGTGATTCCAATGATCTGCAGACATTGCGCGAGAAACATCAATTAGAAGTGAGCGAAGACTTAGAAACAAGTCTCCAGAATATTATGAGATGGCTGTTGGAAACTAGTAAAATAGGTTTTGTTGCTCTTGATTTTGCCGACCTAGATAAATTTAATAAGACCGGTCCATATTTTGAAATGAAGCTGGACGCCGTCCTGCCGATGACACTTGGCTCATCCCCACTTTCAGCAGACGCTCTCGACGATCATAAAGAAGCCCTTGATCATCTTCAAGATCGGTTTCAAAACAGTCGTAACCCTGACAGTAGTTTATCCAATCGCCCTCATACTGACACTAGTTTGAAACAATATATTAATTATGTTTTTTTGGGAGATATAGTAGACGCTATTCTTGAAATGATAGAGTTAAGTCTTAAAGAACGTAGTACTGACGGCTCTTCTATTTACAAATCATCGAAAGGTTCTGTTAAAAATAATCAAATTAAGATTGTTAAAAGATTCCATGCCAACTATAAACGATTTAGAGTAGTGCTGGGCCCTGTTGAGCTTCGAGATCCCAAAAATCCTGGCGGCGGATGGAAAAATTATTCTTTGGGACAAATACCCATTTCAGTGGCCTATTTTATGGAATGGTTAACTGAAAAAGTGTTAGCAAAAGAAAAGGTTACCTATACATTGTCGGCATTCTTAAGAGATCTATTAAACGATTTAATTAGAAACTTTCTTAATACAGATACGTGTTATCATACAAATATTAAGCAAAAAACACGCTTATTCTCATCGGTGGTAACCTCTTTTGGTGGAGGCAAGAAGCGAGAAGAGATTATGGCACGAATGGGAAACAAACCAAGCAGAACAGGGTGCTTGGACACAAGCCGCGCCGGAAATTTGCCAATTCTTAATATAATGGGTGTAAAAGATAGCACAGCCATCGATAGCAGAGATATCTCTGACGAATTTAATTATTTGATATTTTATGCTGGGCGTACACAACCCAAGGAACACATGCGCGCTAATCAGGCGACCGATACTAAGAACGGCATTTTTCACTTTATTCTTGGAAAAGATAGAGGAATTATTAAAAACATATCTCTTACTAAGACGAACTCTCCAGGTCTTCAAGAGGTTAGATATGAAATGGAGGGGTACGATGGTCTAGCACAGTTGATGGTGGTCTATGATGCCACAATCACATGCTATGGGACCCCCAACACTGTGCCCGGCACATACATATATATTGATCCTAGAGGGTTTGCACCCAACACAACTGGCG
>Ga0080013_1003457_pt1 | contig 16656 bp, 15 predicted proteins | sample ETNvirenome_6_85_FD_69236 | JGI IMG/M metagenome (GOLD analysis project Ga0080013, IMG submission 69236) | Marine viral communities from the Pacific Ocean - ETNP_6_85 (SPADES assembly) (version 2) | ecosystem: Environmental > Aquatic > Marine > Oceanic | place: Pacific Ocean | collected 2013-06-19 | reverse complement strand
TATAAATTTCTCTAATTTATATAATTTAATTTGATCATTGAATGATAAAAATTTATATATTATCCCAACTAAACATACGTCCATTTGGTATTTATAAAAATAAAATCAATTTTTATGAATGATGAGCAAACGAACGGATACGTCTGTGACGTCTGTGGAATGATGGTAAAAATGTTGGTAAATATCGGATTCGCTGTTGTGGGTTATTTTTCAATTGAATCATTATGATTATCGTAATTCCGATAATTAAAATAATTAAAATAATGATATCGATATTCATAGTTATTATTATATATTTGATATATAAAAAAAAATGTTAATTTTGATAATCTCTATTTTGGTAATTATATTATGTATCATATCTTCAATATCAATAATATTTGTTTATAAATCAATTAAATAAATGCAAAATAAAGATAATCTTAATAATAAAACCGAAAAGATAGTTTTTAGTTTATAAAAACCTTTGTTGAAATAAATCGACTATATCCCAGCATGACATTTTTTCAATTTTATCCTGTTTATCACGTTTACCTATAATAAATTTCGTCATTAATTTTTCCGATATTTCATATACTTTAATTTTGGATTTTTTTAAAATCGTGGCTTTTGTAAATCTATGATATCCATCGATAATTATATTTTTATACATTATTATAGGATATTTTAACTGAGCATTTAAAATTCGTTCCCAATGAAAAAGATATTTTTGTTGATGGGATATAACATCATATGGTGAAATATATACTTTTTTATACGTCCAAACTTGATCGCCAAGAACATCTATATTTTTCGCGATATCAAATTTATTAGAATTATACCCATTTTTAAATTTATGTATATATGATATCATCATATCAACAGAATATATATTTTTATTATCATAAAATATGTTCATTATTTATTTTACTAATTTTAAAAATATTTGTATTATATATAATGTTCAAAAAATATTGCCCTCCATTAAATAAATTTGGAAATGTTTTAGCATATCGTACTATCGATAAATTTATGAATAATGAATTTGTTGAAAATGGAATTATGATGTTTTTAAAATTTTTCGCTACAATTTATGGTGGAGCAGAAATATTTACATCCACATTAGTGAAAGTGGTTGATGCTCTTGATCTTCCGTTTGAGTCACCCGGATTTATCGCAAAAATAATTAATTCAGGGATAAGAATTAATTATTTTAGTTTCAAAAGTATAATTCGTATACAAAATAAAATTAAAGAAATAAATCCTAAATCCAATTTATTTGTGGAATTAGGAAAACTACAATTCGATGGGGATTTTGAGAAATTTGAAAATAAATGCGATAAATTGTTTGATAAAGAAACATTTGGATATTTAGCTGGAGATTTTGCAACATTATGGTGTATTGCTGGAGAAATAACAGGGGAATTTATCAAAAGTAGAATTGGTGCCAATGAAATATATAAGATGACAGATTTTTACGATAAGAAAAATAAACCAAAATGGATGAAAGATATAGATCAAATTGATACTGGGAAGAATAAGGAAAATTGGATTATAAAACCAAAGTCCAAATTACCAAAAGAAATTCAAACAGCAGTAAAGAATTTTAATAACGATATAAATGACAAAGATAAAAAACTCAAAATATATTATAAACAGCAATATATGAAATTATCTTCGGATTTGACAGTGATATTAATACAAAGATACAATAAATTAGTGGATACTGAAATAGATAAGTACGATACGGATAAAATGATAGATGATGAATATGATAAATATACAACGGAAGCTGCTAATAGTAAATATAGAAAAACTTTTGATAATATATATGATATAAAACAACAAGATGATGTCGATATTATCAAGAGAAAAATGAAGGATAATATTGAATATAATGAAAATTATATTGAAGCACTTGGAAAAACTCAGAAAGAAATAAAAGACAATAATTCCACAATCCCCGGTAAATTATTAAGTGAAAATATAGCTCCATCGGGAACTTTAAAACTAACATCAAAAATAAAATTAAAAAATGTTGAAGATATCAAAGGTGAATTAGATAAGAATGATATTGTGAAAGGAACAAAAGTATTATCATTTGAAGAATACCTGGTTAGTATGAAAGATGAATATCAAACATATTTTGATGATGTTAAAAAAGTACGTACAAAAACATTACATAAATATGTTGAAACACAATATAAATATGAAAAAAAGATAGCAAAAGGGGTAACGAAATATGGATTTCAAGTTGTAGGTGAATTTTCATATTCTGGTATAAAATTGTTAATTCAAATGATGCCATTGAAATTTACACGGATGATATTAGATCCAAATTTCTTCAATGATTTAATCGATGAAGTATTAAAAATTACCGGTGGACTATTACTCGGGGCAGACTATTTATTGGATAAAGAAGATATATATCTTATAAAAAGAAACGAGATTTTAGAAATTTATGAAGACACCCCTGATGATGATACCGATGATCCTTTTATCAATGAATATTTATTAAATAATCGATTGATTGATGATATTCCTCCCAAGTTTAAAACTGACGATGAGGACTTTAATATATTCAAAGCCGATTTAAATGTAGATGATATCGAGAAAAAGAGGTTAGAAAATATTAAAATAAAGAAAAAGAAAAAATTAAGTAAACAAAAAGTTATCCTGGCCTATAATGCTGGTGATACAGTAGCTACCATGGATTTATATCATGATATCAAAAAACCATCAAATTATAAAGTTGACGATGATTCAATTGAAGTAAAGGAATCAAAGTCTAAAAAAATAATTTTGATAAAAACAGATAATAGTGGAATTAAAGTAAATACAAAAAAGAAATCCGATAAACTTGATAAAATAAAAATCGACACCAAAGGATATAAAAAGAAAATTGTTAAAACCATTATTAATAATAAAGATCAACTGGAATATGCAGTAAAAAACAAGGATAAACTTACAAATACATCTTCAATTTTAACTGGTTTATATTCGAATAAAGTATATAAAAACAATATCGGAAATAAATTGAAAAATTCCATTTATAGATATTTATGTACTTTATCATATTCATCAGTAATTATATCGAGTAAATTTAATGATATCGTATCATTAAATTTAGCAATACTCTATATTCAACATAAAACATTTTTGATAGCTCGATCATTTTATAATGACTGGAAGAAAAAAGGTGGAAAAGGTAATTTCTGTACTTTTATAACGGGGATGAAAAAATAGAATATAAATATTTTTCATTATAATCTATTTTTTTATTTATATAAATAAAATGGATATCGATGATAGTTCATTTTCAATAGATATTGATGAAAAAAGTTTAAGAGATTCCATAATTTCAAATTCATCAATATCTTTATTCGATATTGATACAAGATCCAACGATTCTATCACCGTTATAACGAATGAAGTAAGTAAAAAACATGTAAATACAAAACGTACAAATAAAAAAAATGATAAAATATCCAATGAGAAAAAACAAGAAATTGATAAGGAAACATTCGATAACTTAATTACTCGATTATATAGACCGTTTCATAATTTAGAATTATTGAAAAGTAGATCAGCTATAAGATATAAAATCGAATGGAGTGATGGAACAGTTGAATATAATAAAGGAGGGTGGATAATGAATATATATTCAGATTTTATTTCAATATGTAATAAAATAACAATTAAATATAAAGGGTCATTTATATGGACAGTTTATAGAAATCCACATCATGATATATATGGAAAAGGTAAAATAACCTGGTATCGTAAATTAACGGCTGAAGAGATATATGATAAATATATATTTCTGAAACAAAAATATAATTCATTAACGAAAAAATATAAAGTAATTAAACGTAAATTATGTCTAAAAAAATAGAAATTTTTTATTTAAAATTGATTTTATATATATTTTAAATAGATATGTCTTTCAATGATAATTGCGATGATATAATAGAATTAGCGAAAAAAACTGGAAAATTTCAAATATTATATAAAACTGTAAAAGGTGGTAAAATTCAATTTTGGAAAATTGTGGTTATTGAAGATGATAATGGTTATTCTCGTATAATTACCAAATGGGGAAGATTAGGATCCGAAAAGATTCAAGAAAAAATTAATACAGAAACTAAAATAGGAAACATCGGTAGATCAAATCAATCGAGTCCATATGAAAGACAAATTACCAAAGCATTAAAAATATATTCAGACAAATTGAAAGGTGATTATTCTATTGATAAGAATGAAGATACCAGAAAACGGATAATGCCGATGTTAGCTTATAAATTCAACAAATATAAAGGTAATGTTAAATATCCAGCTATTGGTCAAGTAAAACTTGATGGTATCCGAGGTTTAGCTGCATATAGAAATGGTAAAGTTATTTTATACAAACGTTCGATGAAAAAAGTGGAATATTTACCATATATCAAGGAAGTATTAAAACCGGTTTTTAAAGAATATCCGGATATAATACTTGATGGTGAATTTTGGAGAGGTGGTTTAACACTCGAAGATATTAATGGTATAGTTTCTAGATCCGTAAATGAAGATGATATAAAAGTATACCACTTTGTCTTTGATTGTTTCTTTCCAAAAGAAATTGATATGACTTTCAAAAAGAGATATTTGAGATTGATAAAAATATTTAATAAATTTAAATTAAATCCATTTGTTCAATTAGTAGATATTTTCCCATTGAAAATTGAAAGTGATATTGCAAAGAATACTGATTATTATACAAGTAAAGGATTTGAAGGGATAATGATTAGAAATATAGCAGGAACTTATAAATATTCTGGAAAAGGAAGATCGGTTGATTTATTAAAGAATAAAAAAAATAAAGTTGATGAGTTTAAGATTTTAAATATTGAAAGTTCAATAAATGATAAAAATAGTGTTATATTCACAATACTATTGAAAAATAATAAACAACGTAAAATAGACGGAGGTGGATCTGATGAATACAGACATAATTTTATGAAAAAAAATATAAATGAATATATCGGTAAATATATTCGGGTAACTTGGTATGATGAGACAAAATATGGAATTATTAAATTCGCCAATCCGGTATTAGATTTAAAAGGTAGATATATTATTGTTGAAAAATAATTGATATATATTGAATGATATTTTTTTATTTGTTATTTTTTTGTACCAAATAGTGAATAATCTATTTTTAACTTTATTAATATCGTCATATAATTCGAAATTTTTAATATTTTCTCCATATAATCCAGATTCATAAGTTTTCCTATCTAAATATATACATTTCAACAATGGTGGTAAGTATCTACTATTTATATTGACTTTGGTGAGTGTTGAATTTAGAACTAAATATTCTAAATTAGAACAATAGAATAGATGTAATATAGCATTAGTATCAAATACATTAAATACAACAACCTTTACATTAATATTTTCAATAATATATTTACATGGGATATCTATGAATTTTATATTTTTCGGAATATTATATATATTTTTACAGTTTTTGATACATAATATATTTAAACTATCTGGTAATTTATGTAATGGTTTATCGAATTCACTTGAAATTAAATACAACTCTTTGATTTGTGTACATTTTAAATTTAATGATTTTATACTTTTCAACAGTGATGTATCTAATATAAGAATTTCAAGTGGATCGTCAATTTTCAATATGATATTATCCAGACAAATATTTAATTTTTTGAGATTTCCGGTATTTAATTTTACCGATATATCTGTTTTATTACGAATATCTAATGAATATATAAATGGGAATATATATTTATATGTCAGTGAAGGTTTATTTAAATGTTCTATATCAATTTTTAAATTTTTGATTTTTAGATTTGATATAAAATAGAAATTCGATTGATGTTGTATATCAAGCTGTAAATATTTCATATCATGAATTGATGTGAATTCTTTTATATAAATAAATCCATCACCGAATATATTGTGTATTTTCAATGATTTCAAATATTCAAAATTTTTTAATGTTTCGGAATATAAATTACATGATATTTTTTCTATTTTAAAATTGTAATCATTAAATTTATCATAAGTTGAAAGATTGTATGCTCCTTTCAAATCGGTAATCGATGTATATTCTTTATATAAAAATATATCGCATTCTCTACATACATAAACTTTGATTGGATATTTATATTTCAATATTTTCAATTTAATTATATCGAAGCGGTAGTCTGGAACAGGTGTAAGTATATCGATATCATAAAATTGAGTATTGATTAATTTAGATTTTAATCTATCACTAAATACCATATATCCAATTATAATATTTATAACATTATCCCCACATTCATCGAGACTCATATTTATTAATAGATTAATTAATTTCAATAAATAAAAAAAATAAAAATTAAAAATTATTTTTTATCGAAATATTCATTCTCTTTTTGTACTACTTTCCATTCCTCCTCTGTGAAATCATCAACAGTTCCTGTTAATATTCTCATTTCTGGTACAGTTTTACCCTCTATTAAAGATGCTATTTTCGCACACGTGAGATATACTAAATCAGTAATCGCCAAGTAATTGGCCGCAATTGCTAATGTATGATACTCGATATCTTTAAATTTATTAAGGAAATCTATATCAAAATTACATATCGATGATTCAATATTACCTTTCAATGGGGTTTCGATTTTTTCAGCTCTGTTATTCCAATGGTATTTACAATAATCAACAATATGTTGAAGTGTATCAAAATTCACATTTTCAATTGGAACAATCGGAATGTTCTCCTCGTCATCCTCTTCTTCATCTTTCTCCTCCAATATTTCCTTTATATACCCACTCATCACTACACACCGTTTTTGTACAGTAATGATTTCGTCATCTACTTGCAATTTTATCAAAACATCTTCTGGTATTACTTCCGGTAATGGATCATCTCTCCAACTATGTTTGCGCACCCATCTGTTTTCCTCGTTATTTGAATTAGACATGATATTTGTAAATATTTATACATAGAATCAATTTATATTTATAAAAAAATATTTTTTATTTACTATTAAAATGCCATTCAAGAAAATTATAATAAAAAGTAAAAAACGGAAAGAAAAGAAAATAAAAAATAAATCAAAAAATGGAAAATTGAAAAAATTCGGTTATGACACAAAATCAAATTTTAAAAATAGAATAATTGCTTTAAAAAAAGCTATACAGATATATGGTATCAGTCAGGTTTTATATATGTTACATGTTCCAGGTATAATGTTGAAAAATAGATCTCCAGACAAATCTATTATTCTATTCAATGATTATAATTATTTAAAACATAAATATAATCAATAATATTTATATCATATTATATAGGTAATGGAGACTATAAAACTGATATTTGTAATTATACTTCTTGTTATGATAGGAATATTTATTGTCATTTCAAGTGACCATATAAAAAAATCACCAATAATAATCAACGAAGAAATAGTTGATGATATACCATATCATATTAGACAAAATAAATTAAACGATATGTTGGCCGATATACAACGATCTACTGATTATATAAGAGAAAATCGAATCGAACAAGATATAGTTATTGATACACCTCAAAGATATATGCATAATATGATCGACGACATTGGAAATTATATTTTAGATGAAATTCCATTTGAGAATATTTTTCCAATTTGGATTGGTGATGATATAGATAGAACAGTACCAACAAATGACCCTCAAAATACACATGATAGCGGCGTTGTATCTTCCATAAAGACATCTTTAAATAAATTGAAAAATGTGGTTGGTAATGAAATGGGATCATATGAAAACAATTTATCAAAAATAAAATCATATTTTACCAAAAAAGATAATAAAACGAAGCTTAAAATATATGGTGTTATAGATAAAATAACAAATGGTATGTCTGCCAATGGGATGTCGTGTTATGATAATATGACACATAAAGAATTATTATCACTTACCAACAAATATATTGAAAAACAAGATTATAAAACACAAGAAAACCTTAAAGAAAGTTTAGGACAACAATTAGTTGAATGTTATGAAAATGATAAGATAGTATGCCCCACGGGTATTTTTAATAGAATTATAAATACATTCAATGGTTTAACCGATGATGTGAAAATTCAACCGGAATGGGCTTTACGAAGAGAAATGTTAGATAAAACACCAATACATAGAGCAAATTTTGATATAGATTTTTCTAAAAAATATAATATAGAAAAAAATGATATAGAAAATCATGAAAAATATAATGATGAATTAGGTTTATATATTCGCGATAAATTAGAACATGAATATTCCGATTTATTATCGAAGAAAAAAATAAATGATGAAATTGATACATGGAATTTATTTTAAAATATAGATATCATATCATCGGATATCGGTTGATCAAATATTGTAGTTTTCATTTCTTCTTTTTTTAATGGTTTTTTCACTATTGGTGGTTGGATATTTCGTGAATGTAGATCTAAAATTACATATGATGATATAAATAATAATATACCCCGAATTGTAAGAACTTGCCACTTTCCAATAATGAAAGTAGTTTTATATTTTATTTTTGATTTATTTGCTTTCATTTCTGAATTAACTTTTATAAACATTTCCAATAGAATATAAATAATCACTATAAACATTGAATATATTAATTTATTGTGGATACCATTTTTTGTAAACATGTTCTATATAATAATTATTAAATTTTAGTTTTTTCGGTTGATTTATTTTCTTTTGCATCTAATTCACGTTTCAATAATTCTTTTGCTTCCGGTGTAATATTATATGATAAATCGCTATCGATATGTTTCTCATTAAATTCAACCATATCTTTAAATTGTTTGAATGCTTTTTCATTTTTACCAATTTTTAATTTTAATTGATCTTCAGGATCGAAAAAACTAGAGAATATTTGATCAAATTGTTTTTCATTATATTTTTCAAATTGATTTTTTTTCATCTGTTTTTTCTGTTTTTTATTTTTCTTAGCCAATTGTCTACGGGTTCGATCTTTCATAAAATCTTTACGTGCTTGAAAATGTTTATTCGCTTTTTCTTTTCCGAATCTAGCTCCAGACATAATTTTATTCATTATTTCATCACCATAATCGTTATCTTTAAGTGTTTCGGTTGAAGGATTAAATAATCCGAAGCCACCCAAACCATGACATATAGTATTACCAAGTTTAGAAATAGCCATTTTTGAATATTTTATAGATTTCAAATATTTATCCGAATGTTGTTTATCTCTAAATATTCCTATTGGAAGAATTAAACCATGATCATCATAATCTTTACCATATCGTAGTACAAATAATTCATCCAATTTATCAAAATTTAATCTTTCAAATTCATAAAATCGGGTAATCATAAATTCATAATTATCTGATTCAATAGCTTTTTTCATTAATAATTTACCACCATGTTTTAAATATGTTTCCCAATTTAAATGACAACGCATTCTTGAAATATCTTCATTACCTGGAATATGTAACATTGTTAATACCCAACCATCTTGTCTAGATGGTGGGTCGACTCTAGCTAATAAATCCAATTGTTTAATTGGTAGTTTATAATCTGTACCATGTTCTTTTATAAATGCTTCTTCAACAGTCGATGCATCATTACCAAATTTTGTATATTTCTCGTTATCTGTTTTATTTTCCATTTTATAAAAATAATAAAAATATGTTTATAGAAAAAATATTTTTTTATATTATATAATGGGAGATTGGTCTGTCAATAAAAAAGGTGATATTTATTGGATATATGGTGGACATTCCACCGCAGAATTCGAAGATGTATTTGAACTTATGATAAATGATAAAACAGGTCATATAATTTATGCGAAAATAAATGAGATAAATCAATTTAATTACAATTATTGGAAATATTTAAATTCAGTTAAATTACCTAGTAAAACATGGCCGAAATTTTCAAAGTGGGAAAAAATCTTCGATAAATTAAATGATGATTTAATTATAGACGATCATATCGTAGCTCCGAAGAACTTCAAAGAAATAGATCATATGCCAGAAAAAGCTGGTATTATTTTAACAATTATGATTAATCATTATAATCGTGGTGCGAGTTTGACAAATTCTTTAAATGGTGAAACATTTAAAATTAAATATGTACCAACTCCAAAATTAAATGAAAAAATAATTAACAAAGAAAACATATTATTCAATGAATACCGTGCTTGGACAAATTTTAAAGCTCCAAACAGATACTATGAAAAAAAATCAGCGTGTATAATTCTATAATTATTGTATTAAAAAACATTTTTTTTGATATCTCATTATTTAAATTATATAAACTTATCTAAATAATTTAATCTGATCATCGAATCTCAGTTATATTTTCATTCCAACTCAAGTTCAAAACATAAATATTTTTAAACCTTTTTTGTTTTAATATTTCATTATTAAAATTACCCCCCCCCCATTCAATTCAACATTCCGAGCTAAATTATAATATATAAATTTATCCAATTTATATAATTTAATCTGATTATTGAATTCTAAATATTCATATACCATTCCAACCAGATCCATATTTATTTTAAAAATATAAAAACAAAAATCAATTTCATTTATTTAAATTACAAATATTCATATGTTTAATTCTTTTATCAGTTATATTTTTATTTATATAAAAATTCAAAGTATGTAAATTCATATGTTTAATCCCTCCATCAGTTATATTTTCATTCTCACCTAAATCCAAAGTATATAAATTCATATGTTTAATCCCTTTATCGGTTATATTTCTATTGCCATATAAATTTAAAGTATGTAAATTCATATGTTTAATTCCTTCATCAGTTATATTCCTATTCCGTAGCAAATTCAAAGTATATAAATTCATATGTTTAATCCCTTCATCAGTTATATTTATATTCCGACGTAAATATAAATTATGTAAATTCATATGTTTAATCCCTTCATCAGTTATATTTTTATTATCGCTCAAATTCAAAGTATATAAATTCATATGTTTAATCCCTTCGTCAGTTATATTTTCATTCCATACTAAATCCAAAGTATGTATATTCATATGTTTAATCCCTTCATCAGTTATATTTTCATTCAAACATAAATTCAAAGTATGTAAATTCATATGTTTAATTCCTTCATCAGTTATATTTTCATTCGATCTTAAATCCAAAGTATGTAAATTCATATGTTTAATTCCCCCATCAGTTATCTTTTCACTACCATTTAAATTTAAAGTATATAAATTCATATATTTAATCCCTTTATTTGTTATATTATAATTCCAAGCTAAATTTAAAATATGTAAATTCATATGTTTAATCCCTTCATCAGTTATAGTTTCATTAAATTCCAAATTCAAAGTATGTAAATTCATATGTTTAATTCCTTCATCAGTTATATTTTTATTCCACATTAAATTCAAAGTATGTAAATTCATGTGTTTAATCCCTTCATCAGTTATTTTTTCATTCCAACTTAAATTCAAAATATAAACATTTTTAAACCTTTTTTGTTTCAATATCCTATCATTGAAATTACATCCATTCAATTTAACATTCTGAGCTAAATTATAATATATAAACTTATCCAATTTGTATAATTTAATCTGATCATTGAATCTTAAATATTCATATACTATTCCAATAAGATCTGTATTCATTTTAAAAATATAAAAATATAAAATCAATTTTATTTAATTAAATTGCAAATATTCATATGTTTAATCCCTTTATCAGTTATATTTCCATTATTACCTAAATTCAAAGTATGTAAATTCATATGTTTAATCCCTTCATTAGTTATATTTTCATTCCTATGTAAATCCAAAGTATGTAAATTCATATGTTTAATCCCTTCATCAGTTATATTTTCATCACGACATAAATTCAAAGTATATAAATTCATATGTTTAATCCCTTCATCAGTTATTTTTTCATTATTATATAAATTCAAAGTATATAAATTCATATGTTTAATCCCTTCATCAGTTATTTCTTTATTACGTTTTAAATTCAAAGTATGTAAATTCATATGTTTAATCCCTCTATTAGTTATATTTTTATTTTTAAACAAATTTAAAGTATGTAAATTCATATGTTTAATCCCATCATCAGTTATATTTCTATTAATACCTAAATTCAAAGTATGTAAATTCATATGTTTAATCCCTTCATCAGTTATATTATAATTCCATTTTAAATCCATAGTATGTAAATTCATATGTTTAATTCCCTTATCAGTTATATTTTTATTATTCCATAAATTTAAAGTGTGTAAATTCATATGTTCAATCCCTTTATCAGTTATATTTTTATTCCAATCTAAATTTAAAATATAAACATTTTTAAACCTTTTTTGTTTCAATATCTCATCATTGAAATTACTCCCATTCAATTCAACATTCCGAGCTAAATTATAATATATAAACTTATCTAATTTATATAATTTAATCTGATCATTGAATTTTAAATATTCATATACAACCCCAACCAGATCCGTGTTCATTTTAAAAATATAAAAACAGAAATCAATTTTATTTAATTAAATTACAAATATTCATATGTTTAATCCCTTCATCAGTTATATTTCCATTATCATATAAATATAAAGTATGTAAATTCATATGTTCAATCCCTTTATCAGTTATATTTACATTATTTGTTAAATTCAACGTATATAAATCCATATGTTTAATCCCTTCATTAGTTATATTTTCATTTTCACATAAATTCAAAGTATGTAAATTCATATGTTTAATCCCATCATCAGTTATATTTTTATCCCCACATAAATCCAAAGTATGTAAATTCATATGTTTAATCCCTTTATCAGTTATATTTTTATTCCCACATAAATCCAAAGTATGTAAATTCATATGTTTAATCCCTTCATCAGTTATATTTTCATCACAATCCAAATTCAAATTATGTAAATTCATATATTTAATTCCTTCATCAGTTATATTTTCATTATTAAACAAATTCAAAGTATGTAAATCCATATGTTTAATCCCTTTATCAGTTATATTTTCATTATTAAACAAATTCAAAGTATGCAAATCCATATGTTCAATCCCTTTATCAGTTATACCACAATTTAAATTTAAATTTAATTCATATAAATTCATATGTTCAATCCCTTTATCAGTTATATTTTCATTATAACCTAAATTCAAAGTATGTAAATTCATATGTTTAATCCCTTCATCAGTTATATTTTCATTATTATCTAAATTTAAAGTATGTAAATTCATATGTTTAACCCCTTCGTCAGTTATAGTTTTATTCCAACTTAAATTCAAAGTATGTAAATTCATATGTTTAACCCCTTCGTCAGTTATAGTTTTATTCCAACTTAAATTCAAAGTATGTAAATTCATATGTTTAATCCCTTTATCAGTTATATTTTTATCATAATCTAAATCCAAAGTATGTAAATTCATATGTTTAATCCCTTCATCAGTTATACATCTATTAAACCATAAATCCAAAATATATATATTTTTAAATCTTTTTTGTTTCAATATCTCATCATTGAAATCATATCCATATAATTTAACATTCCGGGCCAAATTGTAATATATAAACTTATCCAATTTGTATAATTTAATCTGATCATCGAATCTCAAATATTCATATACTATTCCAATCAGATCTATATTCATTTTAAAAATATAAAAATATAAAATCAATTTTTTATTTATATAAATATATTCGACTTTTTAATTGATTATTTCTTTACTATGCCAAAAATGTATAACATGTACATTCATATGTTTAATTCTTTTATTAGTTATATTCTTATTACAACCTAAATATAAAGTATGTAAATTCATATGTTCAATCCCTTTATCAGTTATATTTACATTATTTGTTAAATCCAACGTATGTAAATTCATATGTTTAATTCCTTCATCAGTTATATATCTATTCCAACTTAAATCCAAAATATGTAAATCCATATGTTTAATTCCTTTATCAGTTATATTTTTAGTATTATGTAAAATTAAAGTATGTAAATTCATATGTTTAATCCCTTCATCAGTTATATTTTTAATATTATCTAACTTTAAACTATGTAAATTCATATATTTAATTCCTTCATCGGTTATATTTTTATTACCATATAAATCCAAATTATGTAAATTCATATGTTTAATTCCTTCATCGGTTATATTTTTATTATTACTTAAATCCAAAGTATGTAAATTCATATGTTTAATTCCTTTATCGGTTATGTTTATATTACAATATAAACCCAAAGTATGTAAATTCATATGTTTAATCCCATCGTCAGTTATTTTTTTAATATATCCACCTAAATTCAACGTATGTAAATTCATATGCTTAATCCCTCCATCAGTTATATTTTTATTATGATATAAATCTAGAGTATATAAATTCATGTGTTTAATTCCCTTATCAGTTATATTTTTATTATTCCATAAATTTAAAGTGTGTAAATTCATATGTTTAATCCCTTCATCAGTTATTTTTTCATTATTATATAAATTCAAAGTATATAAATTCATATGTTTAATCCCTTCATCAGTTATTTCTTTATTACGTTTTAAATTCAAAGTATGTAAATTCATATGTTTAATCCCTCTATTAGTTATATTTTTATTTTTAAACAAATTTAAAGTATGTAAATTCATATGTTTAATCCCATCATCAGTTATATTTCTATTAATACCTAAATTCAAAGTATGTAAATTCATATGTTTAATCCCTTCATCAGTTATATTATAATTCCATTTTAAATCCATAGTATGTAAATTCATATGTTTAATTCCCTTATCAGTTATATTTTTATTATTCCATAAATTTAAAGTGTGTAAATTCATATGTTCAATCCCTTTATCAGTTATATTTTTATTCCAATCTAAATTTAAAATATAAACATTTTTAAACCTTTTTTGTTTCAATATCTCATCATTGAAATTACTCCCATTCAATTCAACATTCCGAGCTAAATTATAATATATAAACTTATCTAATTTATATAATTTAATCTGATCATTGAATTTTAAATATTCATATACAACCCCAACCAGATCCGTGTTCATTTTAAAAATATAAAAACAGAAATCAATTTTATTTAATTAAATTACAAATATTCATATGTTTAATCCCTTCATCAGTTATATTTCCATTATCATATAAATATAAAGTATGTAAATTCATATGTTCAATCCCTTTATCAGTTATATTTACATTATTTGTTAAATTCAACGTATATAAATCCATATGTTTAATCCCTTCATTAGTTATATTTTCATTTTCACATAAATTCAAAGTATGTAAATTCATATGTTTAATCCCATCATCAGTTATATTTTTATCCCCACATAAATCCAAAGTATGTAAATTCATATGTTTAATCCCTTTATCAGTTATATTTTTATTCCCACATAAATCCAAAGTATGTAAATTCATATGTTTAATCCCTTCATCAGTTATATTTTCATCACAATCCAAATTCAAATTATGTAAATTCATATATTTAATTCCTTCATCAGTTATATTTTCATTATTAAACAAATTCAAAGTATGTAAATCCATATGTTTAATCCCTTTATCAGTTATATTTTCATTATTAAACAAATTCAAAGTATGCAAATCCATATGTTCAATCCCTTTATCAGTTATACCACAATTTAAATTTAAATTTAATTCATATAAATTCATATGTTCAATCCCTTTATCAGTTATATTTTCATTATAACCTAAATTCAAAGTATGTAAATTCATATGTTTAATCCCTTCATCAGTTATATTTTCATTATTATCTAAATTTAAAGTATGTAAATTCATATGTTTAACCCCTTCATCGGTTATATTTTCATTCCGATTTAAATTCAATGTATGTAAATTCATCTGTTTAATTCCTTCATCAGTTATATTTTTATCATTACTTAAATTCAAAGTATGTAAATTCATATGTTTAATTCCTCCATTAGTTATATTTTCATTATCATATAAATTTAAAGTATGTAAATTCATATGTTTAATTCCTCCATTAGTTATATTTTTATTACCATATAAATCCAAAATATAAACATTCTTAAACCTTTTTTGTTTCAATATTTCATCATTAAAATTATTCCCATATAATTTAACATTCCGAGCCAAATTGTAATATATAAACTTATCCAATTTGTATAATTTAATCTGATCATTGAATCTCAAATATTCATATACTATTCCAACCAGATCTGTATTCATTTTAAAAATATAAAAATATAAAATCAATTTTTATTTATATAAATTAAAAATATTCATATGTTTAATTCCCTTATCAGTTATATTTTTATTATTCCATAAATTTAAAGTGTATAAATTCATATGTTTAATCCCTTCATTAGTTATATTTCCATTATTATATAAATCCAAGGTATGTAAATTCATATGTTTAATCCCTTCATCGGTTATATTTTCATTACCATGTAAATTTAAAACATGTAAATTCATATGTTTAATTCCTTCATCAGTTATTTTTTCATTATAACGTAAATCCAAAGTATGTAAATTCATATGTTTAATCCCTCCATCAGTTATATTTTTATTATCATATAAATTTAAAGTATGTAAATTCATATGTTTAATCCCTTCATCAGTTATATTTTTATTATCATATAAATTTAAAGTATGTAAATTCATATGTTTAATCC
>Ga0080013_1003456_pt1 | contig 16661 bp, 16 predicted proteins | sample ETNvirenome_6_85_FD_69236 | JGI IMG/M metagenome (GOLD analysis project Ga0080013, IMG submission 69236) | Marine viral communities from the Pacific Ocean - ETNP_6_85 (SPADES assembly) (version 2) | ecosystem: Environmental > Aquatic > Marine > Oceanic | place: Pacific Ocean | collected 2013-06-19 | reverse complement strand
AAGAACAATTTCTTGTGCTTGGTAAGCTGGTGTATAAGCTCGATTAAGCCTTTCACGCCGTCGGGGTCTAGATTCTCCGCTACCTCATCAAAGAAAATGATGTTTGAACGGTCTTTACCTGTCAGAAGAAGAAGGTCATTAAGTCCTAGCATGACGGCTAAGGATACTCGTTTTTTCTCTCCTCCCGAAAGGGAATCGAAGTGACATTCGACTCCGTTATTATAGATACTTTCCGCTAAAGAATCATCAAATTTTATAACGAAATTTCCCTTTGTCAGGGTGCTTAGATAGGAGTTGCATCGCTCATTCAAGTACTCTAGGATATTCCGTATAACGTACTTTATAAGTCCCGCTTCAGAGAAAGCATGTTCCCAGAACTTCTGGATATCGTAACCTTTCTGTGCGTCCGTAGCAAGCTTTCCATATTTGCGAATAAGTTTTTGCTCTTCTTTTCGTTGCTTAGTCAGAATCTTTATTTCGGTATCCACCTCTTTGAATTTTTCAATAGTTTCAAAATCTGCTGTAGTTACGGGTATTTGCAAAGCATCAACCTCTTTAACCAAAACCTTTACTTTTTTAACCAAAGCCCTTTCTTCATTACACATTTCTTCTATTTTAGTTTCAAGGGTAGAGACTTTATCGTAATTAGTGTGCGAGAGCTTTCCACAGTGCTCACACTGCGCTTCGTTCAGATTCTTCACCATGGAATGGGTTTGGAGGATACGGTCCCTCAGAACGTCTCTGACTGACATGGTTCGTTCATACTCTAAATCCTTTTCGTGGTGTGCACGTTCTTGTTCTTGTATTTCTGTTAAAGATTTACCAAAAATAAATTTATATTTTTCAGAGGACAAGAAAGATTTAGCTTCCTTCTTCAGAGCCCGTAACTTCTTAAGTTTAGCAGCTATCTTATCAATTTTATTAGTACCATTACCTAGAAGAGCTAGATTTATCTTCTTGTCGTTTAAGTACTTAGATTTAAGAGACTTAATGGTAGACCGATTCTTGAACAAGTCTCCTACCGAGAGGAAGTTTTGGATGATAGCCCTCTTCTCTTCAGCGGATGCCGTAAGAAAGTCTGTAGTGTTCGCTTGACCAAATACGATAGAAGCAAGAAAAACATTATGATTAATATTAAGAATCTGTTCTAAGTACTTTTGAGTAGCCTGGATAGATTCTTGAGTACAGTTCTCATCCCCTACGGTTACAGACAGCATAGGGGCTCGTTTAATACGCTCAATGACTGTATCTCCATTCACTGTAAGAACAACACGACACTTACCTTTGGTGTGATAGTTCTTTAAACTCTTGTCGTTGGTCTTACGGATAGTCTTTCCAAACAACGCAAACATAACAGCCTCTATAAGAGTACTTTTACCTGCACCATTAGAACCTGTTGGTTTAGTATCAAAGTTCTTCCCGACAATACGTACAAGATTCCCGTAGGAATCAAAGTCTACGGTCGCTTTTTTAATAGAAAGAAAATTATGTATTTCTATTTTATTTAACTGCATCTTTAATCTCCGCTAATCCTTTCAGCAACTCCTTCTTCTCAAAGACAGTATCGCTGGCACTAATATACTCATCTATAACCTTATCATCTAAGCTGAATATACGGTTCTTGGGTACATACCCTGATTCGAACTTAGGGAGAACATCTTCAAATACCAGTTCTAGGCTCTGAATAGGATACTCCGCGAATATCTCTTCCTTTAGTCTCTGTTCTGTGTAGGAGTCCAACTTATCCATCTTCACTCTTAGTATGGTGTAGAAGTCTTCGAACTTGTGTTTTTTAGCAAGTGCGGGAATCTCATCGATGGTTCCTACAATATGTTTAATCCCTTTTCCGATAGGCTTTTTAATAAGCTCGATTTCTTGGTCCCGGATTACTAACTCGTGCACAAATTTCTGTGCATTTGCCTCACCAAACGTATTAGAGTAAGGCGTACCCATAATCACAACATTGTCATAGATTTTAGGTTTGTGGATATGTCCTAGAAAAGCAAAAGGCTTTCCTCTAAAGTGCCACTTCTTTACACGAGCTTCATAAGCATAAGCTCCATTAGATACACATCCGTCAAAACCAAAATGACCAAACACTGGATTCTTAGTTTTCTTTAGGTCTGCAATGATTCTATCTTCATCCTCATAGTGAGGAATAAAATCAAAGTTTACGTCACCAATCCTAATAGTTTCCGTGTCCTTAACAATCCGAGCTTTCTCAGAGAATAGGGAGAGGATAGTATCAGAGGTTCCGTCTTTGCGAAGCGTGTCGTGGTTACCTCTATTAACAATAATATTTTTACAGGTAATATTGTCTAATAGATAACCAAAGGCGAGAAGTTCTTCGCTTCGGGGGTTTCGACGTTCAAAAATATCTCCGTTAATAACAACATGGGAACAGGGTTTCCTATTAGCCAGATGCAAAAGAGTCTCTACTTGTTTATCCAAGAACCCTGGGAAGTAATCTGCACGTAAATGCAAATCGGTAAGTATAACAACTTTAGCTGGTTTCGACATAATCTATAATTTCTACTTCATTAAGTAGATGTCCCTCACCATTAAACTCAGCATCAATCATATCTCCAAAAGAACGACCGGCTTCAACATCAACAGCAAAAGGAACAACAAAGTCCAAGCCATACAACCCTTTGAAGTCTTCTGTACTTTCTAGCACATAACGCATAAGCTCAACAACTTTCTTCAAGTCTTTTCTTGAGCACTGCACTTCAACCGAGTCGTGAACCGTAGCGAGAATCTGCGCATCTAACCCCGTGGCTTTCAGGTATTTTTGCAGACGAAGGATTGAATGTAGCATTAAATCAGAAGCAGAGCTTTGAATAACAAAGTTCATACCTTGGCGTAAAGCACGGTACTGATATTTTTTATTAGGGCTCTTAACATTTGGAAGATGTCTCCTGCGTCCAAAAATACTTACTGCGTATCCATTTTCCCTCACGAACTTATGTACGAAGTTAATCCAGTTAAAAACTTTTGGAAAAGAATCTTGGTAAGCTTTGAAAATATTCTTGCAATATCCTACCGACTTACCTATCTGTTCTGCGAGTTTATTGGGACCACCTCCATACACAATAAGGAAACTTACGCTTTTAGCAATCTGTCTTTCTTGTTTTGTTACGTCTTTAGCATCCTTTCCAAATACCAGGGATGCCGTAAAGCTGTGTAAGTCCTGTCCGGAGTTAAAAGCTTCAATAAGGTTCTTGTCCTTACAGCACTGAGCCAAAACTCGAAGCTCTGCTTGGGAGAAGTCGGCAGCCACGAATACTTTGTCATCGTCCGCAGTCATCATACTACGAAGGTTAATTGGGTCGTTCTCGTCAGGACGCGGTAACGTGTGGAATGAAATACCTTTACGGTCTTTCCCTACCGAATAGGTTGAGCAACTGAGGCGACCTGTTACGACGTTACCAAAGTTATAACTAGAGTAAACTCTCCCATCTTCATTGTATGCAGTAGCTTTTTCTACACCCTTAACATACGTCTTATGCTGTTTTACTCGACCTTTGTACTTAAGCAAAAGGTCGATATACTCTTTGGCGTCGCCGGTAGCACTCACAGCCACTTTCTGTAAATGAGCTTCAGTAATCGAAGGTGCTTTAGTTTTCTTAGAAAACTCTACAGCTCTTAACCCGAAACCTTCTTTGGAAAAGAGTAGTAGCCCCATGTCTGAGTTCGACCGAGGGTTAACATCATCAATTACTGATAACTCGGAAAGCTTAGTTTCTAGCTCTCCAATTTCTTTTGATAACAACTCATCGAATCGAGATACGCAATCGTTGTCTACCAAAATACCACGGTGCTCAACGTCTGACGCTACCACAAGAATCTTTTTAAGAAGTTTTTCGTACACATGAGTTACCCCTTTCTTGTTCATCTCGGTAATCATGTTTGAATGGGCGCGTAACGTGAAGTCCGCGTCCATAGCGTTTCCCAACGCCATCTCATCCAAAGGCATATTTGCCCAGTCATGGGCTCCTCCGTTAGTTACGGTTAGCATTTTTTAATTCTTTTATTATGTGGTTTAGCTCGAAAATAATATTAACGTAGTGTACGTTAGATTTGTAATTAGATTGGGTTACTTCCCCCGCTTTCATTATAGCAGCTTGATACTCATTTAGAGCACGAATTACCTCATCTAATAATTGAGGGGGAAGTCCTGGTTTTAACATCTATTTACCCGGACCCGCAAAGTCTTCGTATCCCGTATGTTTGAAAGGGTAGCGTGGATGACACCATTTGATATAGTTACAAAAATCGTTATCGCATACATGGTCCGCTAAGTGAGTGTGTAGATTCTTTAAAATCTTTTTAGTGTCCTGCTCAGACTTATTCATATAACGCGATAACTTTCGTATATTAAAACCCCCTCTAGGCGCAATAATAGTCCGGTCCCACTCAACTAGACGTTTGAGGGCATAATACTGTTGGTCCAAGGTAGCCATTAAGCTAAAGTTTCCAAAAGCTTAGATGTTACTAAATAAGGGTCACATGTAGCAGCCGGACGACGGTCTTCGAAATAACCGCACTTATCGACCTGTACATGAGAAGGGACACGAACGCTTGCGCTACGGTCGCCTATCCCCCAAGAGAATTCATCATAACTAGATGTTTCACATTCACCAGTCAAGCGGAGGTCATTCCCTGCGCCATAAATGTTAATGTGTTCTAAGTGAGTTTCCTCCAACTTGCTCATCATGCTTTCAATTTCTTTAAGACCACCTTTAGAACGGGTCTTCTCTGTTGAAACATTGACGTGGCAACCCGCGCCGTTCAAGTTTGGGTAAATCTTAGGGTGGTATGAGATTCTCATGTTAAACTTCTCACTACCTTTCTGCAAGATGTAACGCGACATCCATAGGTCATCGGATACCTTCAACGCTTCTTCAGGGTTGGTTTGGTACTCCCATTGAGAAATCATTACTTCTGCATTACTTCCAAACAAAGTAATACCTGCCTTATGGCAATTAACTAGATGTTCGTCAGCAATCAAACGACCGATAACATTACCCGCACCTACACCGCAGTAGAAATCTCCCTGCTTAATGTCTTCTGGTACAAGGGGTTGCATCATTGGGTCTACAAAAGTATACTCTTGCTCAAATCCAAATAGCATGTCGGTGCTGCCTTCCTCTAGCTGTTCCGCCAAAAGACTGCGCATATTAGATTCATGGGGCGTACCATCCGGGTTCATAACCTCACATAGCACCATGTAATTACCCTCATTGAAAGGGTTCTTATACAACCGGACTGGTTTAAGCTTACGGTCAGAGTCTTCTAGGTCACCTTGTCCGGTGCTACCACCATCGAAAGACCATTCAGGTAACTCAGCCAAAGCGTGTTTTTCAGAAAAGACTCTCGTCTTTGAACGTAGTTGGGGCATATCAACAGACCCATCTAACCAAATATATTCTACAGTAATCATTAAAATTTCTCCAATTCTTGAGGGAAGTACTCCTTCACTAAATCCATAAGACCGTGAGGAAGATTTTCATCGAGTAGCGAATGCATAATTTTTGTATCGCCAATGTTATTAAAGTCTTTAATTCCAAAAGTCATCAAAAATTTTAAATCAAATTGACAATTATGGAAAATTTTCTCAATACTCGAGTCTGCCATCAAATCACCGAGCCTCTCTCTAATGATTTCTTTATCTTTATCATCGAATGGGCTTTCACGATGATGAATAGGTACGGTAAAAGCTTGATTCTCTCCGTACGAAAACGCGATAGTGGACATCTCATCCTTCTTGAAATCTAATCCAGTAGTTTCAATGTCTGCTCCTACAGCGTCATAGTTTTTAAGGTTGTCCATTTGGTCGGTGAACTGCTCAATAGTTTTACATAGCACATAACCAGTACCATCAAACTTATTCTTGTTTAAAATAAACTTGTTGTATGCATTCTCCACATCCTGCACAAATAGCTTTCGAAGCTTCGGTTCTAGGAAGACAAGGTCTGAGCTGTAAGTGGGTACTACAGGACAGCCTTCGTATTCGAACTCTTTCCCACGCTTATTAAATAAGCCCGACTTTTTCAATAAAGTCTTCATAGCTACATTACCTAAAGGAATGATAAGCTCTGGCTTCACCTGTTCCAAGTCCTCATAAAGGAAGGGGCGGTGAGTGTTATAGTCAGCTGTTGTTAAATCGTCCTCTGAGGTATTAGGCTCCCTAATAGCAGGGATAAACTGATAGCTACCTTCAGGTACCGGGGTCTTCTCTAAAAGAGTTTTAACAGCCGCATACTCATGGTCGTTGAAATCGTATAGACTTCCGCGCTCACGGTATTGGCAAGTAGTAATAAAAACAATTTTTTCATCACCAACGTCTGTTGATGAATAGTCTTTTGTTTTTTCATCTTTATCGAAATTTTGTAGTAATTTTTCTAAATCCATGTTCTATGATAGGTTATGGCGAAACGTAAAAAAAAGAAACATTATATTGATAATAAGAAGTTTGAGGAAACCATCTTTAATTATTTGGAAAATCCAAAAGAGTATGAAGATGAACTCATCGGGCAACTAGACTTATTAATTACAAGCATCCTTATATCCTTTAAATTTAAAGTGGAGTTTGATGATGCTAAACAAGAATGTTTTGTATTGTCCTTGAAAGTACTTAAAAACTTTACCCGTGAAAAAGGTTCGGCTTTCAACTACTTCACTACTGTTATAGTAAATAACCTGAAGCTTATTTATACTAAAAACAAGAAATATCAGGAAAAGATTCAACAGTATAAGGACAAGAAGATTAAGTCCTTCTTGGAGGAGACTGAGTAGAGAAGAAGGAGTAAATCTTAGGATACTCCACATCTACCCTAACTTTCTTATTCACAAGATGAACTAATGATGGAGCTGATGTAATTGAAAACGAAGCGAATGATTCCGGTAAGTCCCAACTGTTTACTAAGTAAACGGTTTCATGACCCTTCTCGTCTTTCCATGCTTCAGCGCGTTCAAGAATCTTGTCGCACCAGCTACACCATGTTGAGTAGTAGAGAACCGAAAAGTTTTTACGCTTCCGGTCCTTCAATACTTCATTCAACTCCTGCTCAGTTACTAGCTTGGTCAGACTTCTCATTGTCTTCTCCACCGAACTCTTCCTCAGCCATGGTCATAGCAGCGTCAGCTTGTTCCGCGCTCATTTGTTTCATGATTTCCTCTTTTTCTTCGTCCGTCATGTTTTCAACGCGCTCGTTGAGTTCAGCAGTAATTGCGTGGATACCTTTAAAAAACAGGATACGAGCAAGAGTGTCGTTAGACATCTGTCCACCTGTAAGGGCTTGTTTTAGAGATTCCCATTGGGCAGTCTCTTCTTTATTTAATTTAATGTATAGTTTCATTTTTCGGTCTCCATCACGGAGTTTAAAGTTACCAAAAGTATTGCCGTCAACAGCAAATGTTATTTTTTCTTTGTCGGCGTTCATACAATATTATAGTATATCATGTCAAAAAATATAGACTCAATTTTAGAATTTGGAGAATTTTCCAAAAAGCGGCGCGTGAATAGCAAGCGCAAAGGAAGCAACTTCGAACGAAAGATAGCCAAGATACTCAACGAGAGGTTTGAGACTAAGGAATTTAGTCGCACTCCAGGCTCAGGAGCTTTTGCTACTACTCATAAGAACTTACCCGAGAACCTACGAATTCAAGGAGATTTAATTACCCCAACCACATTTCCTTTTGTTGTTGAATGTAAAAATGGGTATGATGTACAACTTGATGATTTATTTAAACGAAAAAGCGATTTCAAGTCTTTCATCGCACAGGCTCAGAATGACGCCTCTCACGCCGGCAAGGAGTGGATGGTAATCTACCAGAAGACGCGGCGAATGGCTATTGTAATCGTCGGGAAGCCGTATCAGATTAAACCGGAGCTGGTTCTAGACGGGAGATATTTTATCTATCCTCTTAATGAGTTCCTGAAGCTGTCTAACGAAGTCTTCGGCTTTCATAGCTGAGTTGCCTACTTCTGAGTCGCCGGTGTTTGCAGCTGCAGCACCGCTAAGTTTTTCTAATCGAGGGAGGAGGTTATCAGTAGATTCAATAGCTTCCGTCACCATGACGCCGTCCTTTAGTCTACGACGAAGGGTAATACCTCCTTCAAAAGTTACCCCTGTACCTGTAATAGATGCTATAGGGGCTTCACCTCCCTCTCTTCCTAGCCCTAGGATTTGGCATGCCGCGCTTCCTACTGCATCGCTTTCAGAACCAAGGTAAGTATCCCCTGCTCCCGGCTTAGTTAGAACAAAACTTTGGTTGTTGGTAGCCATACCTGCTTGACAATACTCCATTGCCATATTAGTACGGAACCCAGGCTTATCTTGGTTTTTATTGCGGTAAGCATTAGTGACAGTAAGTCTAAGTTTTTTAATAGCTGCTGCACGTTCATCGCTTCCGGGCTCAGAATTTTGCACGTCTTGCAATTGGGTTTCCAGTTCTTGGTACTGTCCTAGGTCATCAAAAGGTAAATCTTTTTTTACATCCTTCATAACAGTATCAATATTTCCTGAAGGTAAGCCCTCTAGGGCTTTTACAGCATTATCAACAGCGTTTATTTCGTCCAGTTTATACTTTTCGGCTTCCTCATAATCTTTTACGGTAAGAGGTGGTGGGTAATTTTCAGAAACCCCATACAAATAGTTGAAGTGTCTTTCTCTGGACTTCCGATTCTTCTCACTCAAACCAATGATTTGTCCCTTTCCGCCGTCGTCACGTTCTACTTCGTCAATAACAGCACAACCACGCTTTCCATAAGCTACATCACTTCCGTCATTGGAAGTCTTTACATTTACCCCAATCTTGCCTTCTTCAGGATGGTCACGATTCTTCTCATCATCACCTCCGACAATTCCCACACCACTTTTTACCTGGTTCTTGGGGTTGACAGCCACTTCTTTGGCTATGTCCCTAGCACAGGACATTTGTATATCCTGGTTTATAGCGGTGCCGTCAGGTTGAATTCCTGTTTTTCCTCTACCCACAACTTCGTACTCACAGTCTTTGAATCGGGGGTCTGAGACAACAGCGTCCCAGGAGTTTAGTAAGCTTCCTACATACCATGCTAATGCAGTAGGACCGTCCACATTTCCCATGGCGGCTTCTATGTCATCGAGAATAAGCTCGGCTCCTTCACCCGCTTCGTCAATATACTGTATGTCGGGGATATTCCCTGCGTTGCGTTGTTCGGCTCCAAAAATTAAAAGATTTAAATTAAATTGCTCCTGACCAAGCATCTCTTCGATAATAGCTTTTAGCTCGGGGCATTTCTTCCGTCCACACTTAATCCACGCTTGGGCTAATCGAGGTCCGTACTCATTAAGTACACCATCCATAGCCCGGTAAGAACTCATACGAGACGCATCTGTACTCCCCCAGAAAATCGCAGCCTTAGGCTTACCTTTTCCATCTTCTTCATATAAAGGGTTCGGTGGATTCTTAGTTTTCTTTAAACTGTAGTCATGTATGTCCATTGACGCTGCATAAATGGCTGAGTTCTGGTTACCTATCTTAACCCCATAACGGCTCCCTCCATCTTGGAACGGGACAGACTTTTCGGCAAGTTCTCCCCCACACTTATCTCCTCCGACAAGATAGATACCCCGACTTTTTCCCGTACCTCTCAAACGTAAGCAGTCCCGCAGAAATTCCTTTTCTTTGTCGGTTATGGGGTCACCTTCATAGTTCTTTTTCAACTTTTCCGCGATAGTGGCTACCTTCGTTATAACCCCTAAAATAATCTCAGAGTCTTTAGCCGCGGCGGCTGCTTCCTCTGCTTGAGCTTTTGCTTCGGCTTCAGGGCTAGGAGGACCAGCACCGTGACCCCATATAACTTTTTGTTTGATGGCTTCCCATCTTTTAAGCGCTGCTTTGCGCCATGGATTGGTCCCCCCAAAACCATAAATCTGTCGGAAGAGGTTTCTGGTCGCGCTGGAGCCTCCTTTGTCTGTATAGCCTGCCTTATCTAAGGCTTTGCTGGCTGTTTCAGCATTTTGGTCAGCTAGAGTCTGTTCGTTTACTTTCCTTTCCTTTTCGCTCAAGGCTGCTTCAGGAGAGTCGGTGGGAGGCTCCTTACCGGCATCCATTTGTTTTCCTTCTTCAAACCTTGCTAGGAGGGTATTCCAATCCGCTTCATCAAAGAAAATCATTGGTTTTTTTTGTCCTTCTGGCTTACATCCAGTTCCTATATAGTATACACTATTCTTGGGCTCCTTCTTACTCGTACCTTTGGTTGTGTAGGTTCCGTATTGGGTACCTTTCGTACCTTTTAAAGTGCTGAGTGCCTTGTCCGGAGTAACCGCAACAGGTTTCGGTTTGTCAAGAAGCCCTGCAAACATACACAAATACTTGTCTAAGTTATCTTTGAGCTCCACTTCCAGTAAAGTTTTCCCGCTGTCTTCGTACGCGGCGATGAATTCAGATAGTTCCATATTATATTAAAGTAGGCTTCCCTGATATTATATACCAGGAAAGCCTAAATATTTTTCAATTAAAACTTATTAGATAGCTATCGGGGACATTACGGAATCGATATCAGAAGTCTCAGTGAACTGGACAGCGAAGTCGTAGCGTAGGGTCATCTCAATAGTATGGAACTCGTTAGTTGAGTAATTGAACTCACCTAGCTTCCAGCCTTTAGGGTAACAGCCGTAAAGATTAACGTGAGTAATCGGGTTACGGTGAGCATCTAATTGCCAGATAGTTACAGTTCTCTTGAAGATAGGAGCTTCGGTAATACCAGCAAGACCTTCAGGGCTTGGGTTTACTTCGCTAGTACCGTTGCCTAGACCACCGTAATGAATACCGTAGACTGGGTCATACACACTTCTCATCCATGCAAAAAGAGAATCAGCGATATCACCTTTGATTAAGTTATCAAAAGTAACTGTGATTTCATCAGGACTTGCTTTACCTGGATAGAAGAACTTTTCGTTTACACGATGAACTTCAATATCTTCAACAGTGAAGCCCGGTTGCGTGATTTGCTTTGCAGCAAGAGTTAGACGGTCTTGGGAATCAAGACCAGGAACATTAGAGAGAGCCCCAGCGAATTGTGGGATTTGAATCTCCCAAGCATACGCCCGGAAAGATTCCAGTGCGTGGGAGAGACGAGGGCTGTCAGCGATTAGCTCAGCAGCTCTGTCTACGTAGTATTTTCCATTTGCCATGTTGTTTGTTTACCTATTATTATATAGTGTTATACACTAGCTGATTGATTTGTGAGGTTAAGTTCAAATACTAAGATTTCAGCAGTCTTAGTAGGCTTGATTATAACCTTGCACCAAAGTTCGTTTCTATCAACGCGAAGGGGAGTGTTAGTAGTTGCATCACACGTTACAGAGAATTGAGTGATACCTCGTCTCTGTTGAATATCAGCTAACGCTGGACTGATGACATTTCTTACTGCCTCCCAAGTGATTGGGTCGTTCGGCTCGAAGACAAATCTACGCGCAGCTTGTAATACTAGTCTGCGTAAGTAAATCATCATACGACGAACGTTAATTCTGTCAAGAGCGGTGGATGCTCGTTGAGTTGTTTTTTGACCGTAGATAACAATTCCGTCTTGAAGGAACTTAGTTACTGGGTTAACAACGTTTCCTGGACCATAGAGAGCATCTCTGTCTCCTTGGTTCAGTTGTACCTCAACATCAGTTGGCTTCGTTAAACGACCTCTACGTAAGCCAGCAGGGGCAAACCATGGGTCGGATACTTCGTCAGTGAAACACATTTGACCGATAGCGAAGATTGATGGGTCGAACCACGTATCTGCACCAGTGTAAGTGTTGAAGGATTTTACCCACGGCCAATATAGGGCAGCGTAACTACTGTTTAGAGAAGCAGTTCTGCCTGTTGCCGTACCGTTAGACCACGCAATAGCTTGTTGAGCACTTCTAAATCCTACAGGAGGAGATACAACCGCAATAAAGTTTTGAGTGGTTTCAGCTAAACTAACAAGTTCGTTTTGGACATTCTGGTCAGTTACACCAGGAACAGCAGCCATAGTAATCGGAGTTGCTTCCGAGTCTAGGGACCGAAGACCTTGGCTAGTCGTTTGACCAATCAATGCAGTTCTTACGTTAGAATTACTTAGGTTACCTCCGTAATCCGAAGCATCGCCATTCTTACCTCCAGAAAGGTCGAATTGGACACTAGGATTGTTAGCAGTCCCGTCTAAAGAAAGACAACGGAATTGTTGAGCACCTGTTGCAATCTCTGCAGCTTTACCTATTCGGTAAGCAGTCGTAATTGTCGTACTGTTAGTGAACTTAGTCGGCGCAGTCCAGGTATTGGTGCCCGAAGGTTCAATACTCGCATCGTAGCGGTAGAAGTTACCTTTTACATAATTAGAAACGGCGTTCGTAACTCCTTGGTTAAGCACGTCTTCTGGGAAGAGGCTCGTTGCCGAAGTAGTAGAGCCTGGTTTCCACATACCCATATCATAGCTTTCCTCTAGACCTCCATCAGAAGAGATGTTGGTTACAAAACGACCTTGGTCATTAGTATGGACAATGTCAGTTTGGAGACCACGGTATTGTAATCCTCCAGCATAATTCATCGCAGAGTAGTTATAGCCTAATCCAGGGTATAGGGAATTTATTTGATAAGCGCCAGCTTGTGTAGCGTCGCAGTAATCAAGAAGAGCGCCCGAAGGAACGTTTCCATCCCAAGCGTCATCAACATACCCTAGTGCATCAGCTTGTGCTGCTTCAAGTACACAAGAACTGCCGCCGAAGAAGGCAGCAGCAGTGCCATCTTGAGCCACACTCATTCTTGGAACATTAAAGAGAGGTGTAGAGGAAACAGTTCCTAAAGTGCCTCCAGGAGTATGGGTGGCTATGGCTGACCACACGAAATCGTTAACGTCGAATGGCTGACCTGAGAGCCAGGTTCCAGTGAAATCAAATCGACCGTCTGTACCTCCCCCAACACTCATGGAAGAGGAGATAAACGTATTAATTGTGAGGCGTGAAGTGGTGGATGCAGTTGCACCAGGTTCTTTAGCTACAAGCATACCGCTTGTTGCACCAAACCCACTAGGAACAAAACAAACTGCGCCAGTAGTTGGGTTGACAGCCTCTCCTAGACCCGCTTGAATAGCTTCTTGCCATCTGCCGGTAGTCATATCTGTAGCGGTCAAAGGGGCTGGCATAACAGATAGTCCCGAGGCGTACGGACGGTCACGATAAGCGTAGAAAGTAGTAGTAGCATCTCCAACTGCATTACCGTTCTTATCCCAAGCATCAACATCAAATCTATACGCTACTGTACCGTTTGCCAATCCAGTGAAAGCGCCCATGTTAACAATAACGTTTGGGTGAGTAACTAATGGAATAGTGTACCTTGCAGCCTTAGCTTCAGTAGTCGCAGCTCTAACGTAATAAACTTGGTTAGTCTTTTGTAGAATCTCCAAAGCCGCATAAATACCTTGACCGCCAGTTACGAGGTCAGGGGTACCAAACTCCCGAATCACTTGCGCAGGATTAGTTAGAAGTGTTGGAGTATCAACAGGACCGCGAGAAGCAAATCCTACCAAACCAACGATAGATGGATTGACGGAAGGAGCGTAATCAGATACGTCCTTTTCAATCGTGTATACACCAGGGGAAACGAAATTAGCCATATTTTACCTTAAATTATATTGAGAAGATGTCTTTTTTGAAGTTCCAGACAAGTGTCTGTAATCGATTTTTCAGGAACAGAAATCTTCTGTCCCGCAGATAAGCAGATATGCTCAAATAAGCGTCCAGACTTTAGAACGATTTCTAAATCCTGTCCTGCGATATTTACAATTGTACGATTTTTCATAAACTTCTTCCTCTTTAGTATTTAGTTAATTAGAAGGCAAAAAAAGTGCTAATTTAAAAATTAAGTAGAGGAGAGGGGATAGAGTATAGCGGTTTGTTGTCCCGAGGTATCCAAAATCGATTGGGAAGGAGTTCCTGTGCCAGAAAATGCGATATCGCTTTTCAACTCTATATCATACCGCATTTCTCTAATGGTTCCGTTGCTTTGAATCATGTACTGTCGCGTGGGCATCCAGGTCTGTACTTCAAAAGTAACAGTTTTCTTAATGATTCGGTCTTCTCTATCAGGTACAGCAAGGGTCGAATTGTCTGATATGGATGTGATGAATGCGGGGGCATTCGTAATGAAGTCTGTTCCTACTCGGAGTTGAGGACGAAACTTACCCATCACATACTCAATAAGTTGGTTCATGTCCTCTACGTATCTCGACCATAAATTTAATTGGTAAGATACTTTAACAGCCTTAGGGGACATAGCCGCTACACGTGTATACCTCATCCTTTTTTTGTCGTGGATAGTCCAGAATTCAATATCGGTATTAGGTTTTCTTCTTTCAAAATCTTCGACGGTGTCGGAAATAGCTAACGTCATTTGAGGTAACGTTAAGTTACGAGTCTTGAAAAGCATTGCAATAGCTCTTTCATAATTAGCGTAAGAAACATTAACCGATTGTATCTCATTATCACTTCCTAGGATTTGTGCATCAGAAAAAATATTTAAAAGTTCTCTTGAGGTCTTTCGGTAAAATGCTAAGCTTCTAAAATTTTTATTTTCTCTTTCAAATATTTGTCGCTTAATATCAAAAACATTAGAGAGACGTTTACCGTTATAAAACGTTTCTCTAGTTCCATCCACCATAGGAGGATACCTATCGTACGGAGGTCCAGATACTTCAACCATTAGTAAGTAGTAAATGCAGCAGGCTCTTCAATCTCTTGCAATAATTGATTTTCAAGCATTTCCATCTCTCTTTGAGATTCTGCGATAAGTGCAGGACCATTGAGTTGTGCGCCTCCTTGAGGAGAAGGTAGGGTAGCGTACTTCCCTCTAATCTCACCTAGAATACCTTTGGCTATAGCTAAGGTATATCTTTGGAGCCAGCTAATAAAGTAGTGGTGTAGAGTCTCCGAGTTAAGACATTTATATTCAATAACTACAGTTTCAGAATCATCGGCTACTGGAGTTGGGTATACCATAAGATATTTGTTATTGACGATTTGGAAAGACCCTTCGCGCCCCAGAATCTTTCTAATAGATTTAAGATGCATCTTCATCAAAAGGAAATCACTAACCGCAAAGTCCTGAAACAGGAAATTATCCTGGAAGTACTTAATAAAGAAATCCATTTCTAAGGACTGACCTGCGAGGGGTACGCTCAATAGGGATTTCTTGTAAGCAGAATACCTAAAGTTGTTTACTATAAACGATGGGAGCTCATACATATTAGCTCCTGCCACAGTATTAAAAGCACAAAGTTGAGTACACCAGTCAGGTGCGTGGTAGTCCAACTTACTTATTGATTCGTCGATAGCAGTCAAGATTTGGAAATCATCCAGCTCAACACGCACAATCGGATGACCAAGACGGGATTTAACCCAATCTTTAATAATCATATAAAATCTATTAAACTCTACATTCTCTGAGAAATACCTCCGGTTTAATGAATCATACGGAATATCCCCAGAAGGGGCTGTAATATTAGAAACGTTAGACCCTGCGCCGTAACGGTCTACTAAGAAAGGTCCCCATTGGAAATTAGGTTTTACTGGTCCACTTGACATGCTATTATTATATATGGAAGAAGCCCAGCCAAAATAGCTGGGCTTCCTTTTATTACTATACTAAGAAGTCTTAGTAGTTGTCGTAGTCCGGAGTACCTAGAGCAGAAGCCTTCATGAACGGAGTCGTGAGGTATCGGCTATCAGCACCAACAATACGGATGATACGGTAGAACCTTGAAGCAGGGTTAATTTGAGCAGTCGCATAGCGAGTAATCAAGCCCTTTCTTGGTTGGAACGTTTGTGGGTCCGTGATAGTTGGAAGCATTTGTAGCGGAATGTACGGAGCGTACACAAAGCCTGCATCCATCGGTGAAGCACCCTTGTAACCTACAAGAATCTCGTCTTCAGGGTAGAGAGGGTCGACGTAAACGTCGTATTGACCCATCCACTTACCTTTGTACTCAATCGAAGCACCTAGAGAACCAGCTTGGTCAGGAGAAACACCCCCTTCAAGCTTAGCAGCAGATTGCAACATCGCAGCCACGAATGGCGATACGATAAGGTAATTAGCTGCAGAACGTAAAGTAGTTCGGTAGATGTCTTGCGAAGCAAAGTTAACAACAGCAACTAAGTTACTGTAAACTTCACCTACGTGACGAGGAGCAAGTCCAAGTGCCGTAGTACCGAAGTCAACGAAGAATACGTTAGAACCTCTCTCTGGTCCAGTTGGCATAGGGTCATTTGTTGTATCTCCAGGGTTACTTCCTAAACCGTACGAGTTTACCCCGTAACCATCGGAAGCGTTGCCGCCATATGGTTGAGTATAGGTTAATCCCCCTTGAGGACCGCCAGCAGCGACACCTTCACCAGGAGCGCCTGCACCCATTGACATATTAGTATTGCCAAAATCGTTTGCATTACCTTGGTTAGTGTAAGCCTCCCATTCTGAGTTATTCAACCCAGGTAGGATGCCGTATGCTAATGTACGGATAGACTCAACAATTTCACGGTCGATTTCCAAAGCAACTTCCTTAGAAAGAAGCTCAGTCAATTCACGCTCAAGGTCAAGGTTGTGGTATGCACGAAGGTCTTGTGAAGCTTCCAACGTCCAAAGGG
>Ga0080013_1003455_pt1 | contig 16668 bp, 18 predicted proteins | sample ETNvirenome_6_85_FD_69236 | JGI IMG/M metagenome (GOLD analysis project Ga0080013, IMG submission 69236) | Marine viral communities from the Pacific Ocean - ETNP_6_85 (SPADES assembly) (version 2) | ecosystem: Environmental > Aquatic > Marine > Oceanic | place: Pacific Ocean | collected 2013-06-19 | reverse complement strand
ATAAATTAATTAAATATGTTGAGGAATTGACTAGGTTTTTTAAATCTGGTTAGTTGTGTGAAATATAATATATGAATATGATAAACCTATATAGATTGTAAACCAGAATAAATATAAATAGTTGTGGTATATTTACAACAATCTAATAAGTCTTTACAAGTTTTACAAGTTTACATAATTTCTTGTAAATCTGTAAAGTCTGTAAAGGGCATAGGCAACAGCCATAGCCCCTGCCATGCACATATATATCTTACTCATACTAAATTAGCCAATTAGAGTGTCAACCAGTTACCTGCCGGACATCAAGACATAAAAAAAGCCCTGTCAGATTGTGACAGAGCTTGATATAACTATATAGTATAATATAATTTATTATACCTGTGATATGGGTGTTGAACCCCCCCGGGCTATACTTATAGTATACACCCAAATTGCACTTTTGTCAAGTAAAAAAACTACTTGACAGATTGTAAACTAGGGTGTATAATAGTATTATGGAGTTAAAAGGTGAAGTATCGGTGGAAAAAAATAATTAAATGGTTTAAATATAAAATCAGGTATCATCCTGAGAAATATTATTTAGGTGGAAAGAATAAGAAATGAGTTTTTTACAGACAATAGACCCAAGTAAGCATAAGAAGCTGACGGAAAGACAAGAGAAGTTCTTGGATGTCCTAGGCGGTGAAGCCAAAGGGGATTTAAGAAAGTCCATCATACTGGCTGGATATGAAGAAACAAGTTATTATGCTGTCATTAAGTCGTTGCGTCAGCAGATTGTTGATGTTGCGAACACCATATTGGCACACTCCGCACCGAAGGCGGCACAGAGTCTTGTGGATGTTCTGGAGAGTGATGCTCCCATACCGCAAGTCAATGCCAAGTTACAGGCGGCACAGACAGTATTGGACAGGGTTGGTGTTTCCAAGAGGGAACATTTGAATGTCAGTCATAATGTCACCGGTGGTATTTTTCTTTTACCGGATAAAAAGGAAACAATCATTAATGGTGAAGTTATAGACAACAATGATTAAAGTATGGTTTATGCTGGTGTTGATATCTGTACCCAATGTTTCATCCATTAAATATAATGGATTTTTATATTTGAGTGAAGAGGAATGTCAATTTGCAAAATATGAATTTTTAGAAGCGTATCATCAAAAACCTTTTGAGTATAAAGTGATGACAAAGATGAATGCCTATTGTGTCGAATTTGAAAGTTTTCCCCTGTTAAAAAAAGAAGAAGAATTGAAGAAGCCAACGAATGACATTAAAGCGTAGGACAACCTCAACTATTCCTTTTGGATACAGAGAATCAGAAACTGTGGAAGGTTTCCTAGAACCCATTGAGAATGAAATTAAAGCTCTAGCGGAAACAAAGGAACACATCATGAATGGTTCTCTGTCTCTAAGAGGAGCAGCAGAGCAACTGGAATATTCCACGGGTAGAAGAATATCCGCACAAGGACTGAAGAAGATAGTGGACAAGGAACGAACAAAGGGCTTATTGGATAGACGAGAGTAATAATTAATGATTTCTAATTTTATAGGAGGGGAGTATCATGTACCGGAGAGTATCTGTACAAAGCTCATAGATTTTTTTCATAGTGATGATGTTACCAGAAGTGAAGGTCAGATAGGTGGCGGCAGAGTTGATGCATCCATAAAAAGTTCAACGGATGTTGTTCTCATGAAAGATGAATGGAAGACTATTCCCGTTATCAATGAATACATTAATGAACTGGAAAAATGCACCGGCAAGTACATAGAGGAATATCCCTTTTGTCTGCAACCGGGATACAGATTTCAACTAAGTGAACCAATACGGATTCAACATTATAAACCAAGTGAAGCTTTTTATGGTTATCATTGTGAACGCTATAACTTATCCCATAGACATTTAACTTTTGTAACCTATTTAAATACAGTAAAGGATAAGGGGGAGACTGAATTTTATTATCAGAAAGTCAAAGTATCTCCCGTCATAGGCAGGACAGCCATATTTCCTTCGGAGTGGATGCATACGCACAGGGGAGTGCCTTCATCAACGGAAGAAAAATATATCATTACGGGATGGTATGAATTTATCTCAGCGACAAAGACTCACTTCAATCGTGGTAAATTGAAGATATGGAAGAAATAATAAACAATAATAATAATAATAATAATAAACGAAAAGTCGGAAGACCAAAAGGAACAACAGGTATTCCTAGGCGTTCCAATTCAGCGACAAAGGCGAAGATACAGGCAAGAAAAGAGTTAGCTAACAAGGAACGAGATATCAAGAAGCTTGAAAGAAAGCTGACAAAGAAAAGAAGTAACTTAAAGGATAAGAAAAGTGTTCTGGAGAAAGTGGAACTTGCCATTGACCCGAAGAATCAGGAACAGACAATAAAGAATACAGTCATGACCAATGGAGATTTTGAAAAAGCTCCGAAGAAGGTCAGGGATTTTATAAAGGAAAACAAGGAGTCCATTGTATTCAAGCCGAATGATGGACCACAGACGGATTTCTTAGCGGCTTCTGAACAGGATGTCCTGTATGGAGGTGCAGCCGGAGGTGGAAAGTCCTATGCCATGCTCGTAGACCCACTACGATTTATGCATAGACCAACACACCGAGCATTGCTTCTGAGAAGAAGTATGCCGGAACTGCGAGAATTAATTGACAAGTCAAGAGAATTATATACAAAGGCATTTCCCGGAGCTAAATTTCGGGAAGTAGAAAAGTTATGGAAGTTTCCTTCGGGGGCAACATTAGAGTTTGGTTATCTTGATAGGGATGCGGATGTTTATCGTTATCAAGGTCAATCATATAGTTGGATAGGTATTGATGAATTAACACAATATCCAACTGAATTTCCACTCCAGTATTTGCAATCACGATTAAGAACAACCGATTCAGAAATAAAGACTTATATCAGGTGTACAGCAAATCCCGGTGGTGTAGGTGGACATTGGGTAAAGAAAAGATATCTCGACCCAGCTCCTCCGAATGAATCCTTTGAGGGAAATGACGGACTGACACGAAAGTTTATTCCGGCACGACTGGAGGATAATCCTTATCTCTCCGAAGACGGAAGATATGAAAAGATGTTGGAGTCATTACCGCCAACACAACGAAAGCAACTGCTTGAAGGAAACTGGAATGTTTCCGAAGGTGCGGCATTTACAGAATTTGATTCAGAGATTCATGTCATACCGCCTTTTAATATTCCTCATCATTGGATGAGAGTAAAAGGTGTTGACTATGGTTATGCGGCAGAGTCTGCGTGTCTGTGGGCTACCATAGACCCTGATGATGATACACTTATTATTTACCGGGAACTTTATAAAAAAGGTTTGACGGGTGAAGACTTATCAAACATGATAATAGAGTTTGAGAAAGATGACAGACGAAGCATTCAAGGTGTTCTTGATAATTCCGCATGGAACAGAACGGGAGCTGGTGGACCGACAGTTGGTGAAACATTGGTGAGAGCAGGGCATAAGCTGAGACCGGCAGACAAGAATCGGATACAGGGAAAGATACAGGTACATGAAAGATTAAAGCAAGACAAGACAACAGGTAGACCACGAATGCAATTCTTTAATACTTGTGTTAATATCATACGAGAACTGCAAAGCATACCGATTGACTTGAATAAACCGGAAGATGTGGATACAAAAGCATCCGACCATGCCTATGACGCACTTCGTTATCTTATCATGTCAAGACCGCAGAAACCTTCTGCTTATAATGAAATGCGAGAGATAAAAAGATTCGCACCTTCTGACCCAACCTTTGGATATTAGTAGATGCCAGTTTATAGTTTTAGAAATAAAAAGACGAATGAAGTTTATGATTTAACATTATCGTATGATGAAATGTTAAAATATAAAAAGAAACGAAATGTGGAATATATTCTTTCAGCACCAAAGATATTTCGTTTAAATGACTTGGGCGGCAAGGAAAGTGACTTTCGGGATTGGTGTAAGCAATCACCGGATGACATTGACATAAGCAAGTCCAATAATTTTAGACAATCAAAGAATGAATATTTATATGGTGACGAGAAAGATAAATAAGAAAAAGATTAGAATTGGTTATAATGACATAACAGTTTATTTAACCAAACCAAATTTTAAAAAAGATAACTTGACAGACTGTTATGGTCAGTATCTTCAACGGGAAAACAAGATTGAGATACAACCGGACTTGAATAAGATTGAAGAAGCAAATGTTTTGCTCCATGAGATACTTCATGCGATAGCGTATACATCCGGAGAGACGCTGGAAGGTGGAAGATTGCATGGAGAAAATAATGAAGAGAGTGTGGTTAATAATTTCGCAAATTACTTGACACAGGTATTCAGAGACAATAAATGGTTATTACATTATTTTGTCAAGAATTTACTTGACAAAACTAAAAAATAGGTGTATAATATAGATAAGGGGAAAAATATGGCAGAAAAGGATAAAACCAAAAACAAAGATGAACAAGAAGAACAAAAGCAAGACGCAACCCGTCTAGCTGGTTTTGTCTATAATAAATTCGAAGGTTGTGAAAGGTCAAGAAGAAATGACGAAGAGAGATGGCTTCAGGCGTTCCACAATTACCGAGGAAAATACTATAAGAATGTTTCATTTAGAGAACATGAAAGGTCAAAAGTTTTTGTCAAGGTTACAAAAACAAAGGTTTTAGCGGCATACGGACAAATCGTAGATGTTTTGTTTTCCGCAAATAAGTTTCCCATCTCTGTAGAAGAAACCAAAGTACCCGAGGGCGTAGCAACTTATGCTCACCTCAATCCCCTAAAGGAGCAAATGGGTGATTCACTTCAAGAGTCAGCCCCGTCTATAGAAGGTAATTTAGACTATAGACCCGGTAGTAATGGTCAATCCTCGACCCCCTTCTCAGAACAACCGGAACAATCGTCTCCACTTGGTTTCGAAGGGGATGGGAAATCTCTTAAACCCGGAGCAACATTTGGTGATTTAAGTCAGCAGAAAGACATACTAGGTTCTTTGGAAAAAGAATTTGGTGATGAAGCGATTGCTGAAGGTCCAGCTCCAATGCCGGAAATGGCACAGATTAAACCGGCTTCAAAGATTGCAAGACGCATGGAGAAACTTATCCATGATGAGATTGATGAATCAAATGGTTCACAAGAATTAAGAAGTGCTGTATTTGAAGCAGTACTATTAGGTACAGGTGTTGTTAAAGGTCCGTTTACTTTTAATAAGACTTTACATAAATGGCAGAAATCAGAGGGTAGTGATGAAAGAAGTTATCAACCTGATACAACTCGAGTTCCACGAATTGAATTTGTTAGTTGTTGGGATTTTTATCCAGACCCAAATGCAAAAAGTTTAGATGACGCTGAATATGTAATTCATAGACATAAATTAAATAGAAACCAATTACGAGATTTAGCAGAGAGACCATTTTTTAATAGAGAAGAAATTCTTGGAACATTAGAAGATGGTCCTAATTATAAGAAAAGAACTTTTGAATCACAGATAGAACTGGAAGACAGCGACTACCAAGCGGACAATGCACGATATGAAGTATTGGAATACTGGGGCGTTGTTGACAGAAAGATTTTAGAAGACTCCCAATTAAAAATTCCTGAAGACATGGGTGATGCCGAGGAGTTTCAAATCAATGCGTGGGTAACTGCTGACAGAGTTTTACGAATGGTGGCGAATCCATTTAAGCCATATCGTTTACCTTACCAAGCATTTCCTTACGAAAAGAATCCATACAGTTTCTTTGGTATTGGCGTACCGGAAAACATGGATGACGCACAGCAAATTATGAATGGTCATGCACGAATGGCTATTGATAACTTGGCTTTATCCGGTTCACTTGTATTTGATGTTGATGAATCAGCATTGGTTGCAGGACAGAACATGGATATCTATCCGGGAAAGATATTCCGAAGACAAGCTGGAATGCCCGGACAGGCAATACACGGATTAAAGTTTCCAAACACATCAACAGAGAACATGATGATGTTTGATAAGTTTAGACAGTTGGCGGATGAATCAACTGGCATACCTTCCTACTCTCACGGACAGACAGGTGTTCAAAGTATGACACGAACAGCTTCTGGTATGTCAATGTTGCTGAGTGCGGCAAACTTAAACATTAAAACTGTCGTAAAGAATTTAGATGATTTCTTGTTAAGACCTTTGGGTGAAGCATACTTCCAATGGAATATGCAGTTTTATCAAGGTAAGTTGAATATTGAAGGTGACTTGGAAGTTAAGGCAACCGGAACTTCTTCTCTCATGCAGAAGGAAGTAAGGTCGCAAAGACTGACAATGTTCTTGCAGAGTGTTCAGAATCCTGCGATAGCACCATTTGTAAAAATACCTGAATTAATAAAAGAACTTGCTTATACATTAGACCTTGACCCGGAAGCAATAATCAATGACCCTAATGAAGCAGAAATTTATGCAAAAATAATAGGATTACAAAATGCTAGACAACAAGGAAATCAAGCGACTACAGGTGCTGGTGGGGAAGCCGGAATGGATGTACCTCAAGGAATACCTGCTGAAGCTCCAAGAGTTGACAACTCGGGAGTTGGCAATGGCACAATCGGAACTGGCGGTGTACCGCAGTCAGGGGAAGTGGGCTTTACTGGAACAGTTAATACACCTCCCGGAAACAATCAAATCGTATAAAAAGGAAATTTAATCATGAGTAGTAGAAGTGGTGGAGGAAAAATTTATACTAATAAAGTAAAACCCGGACCAGACCAAGCATTTACATTACAAAAGGGAACTTCGGCAGCTCCAATCATGCAGGTTAAAGTTCCGAAACCAAATACAAAAAAAGTTAATATTAATCCTTTTGGTGGAAAATCTAAACCACGACCTTATAAGTATCACGAAAAAAATGTTGTAGTTGGTGGTAAAGTTCATACTGGAACAGGTAATAAAAAAATTGCAGTAACAGTACACCCACCTGCTAAAACTTATGGTCATGCAAAAAATAAAGGTTTTCAATATACAAAAGGTACAACATTGAAATCAAAGATTGATATATTAACATTTTAAAAAGGAGAAGTATAATGAGTAGTAGAGCAGGAGTCATACCAAAGAAAGGATTCAATAAAGTAAAAGCTGGTGGAGACCAAGCATTTACTTTACCATACGGAACATCAGCAGCACCAATAATGAATGTAAAATATATTCCATCTATTAAAGTTGGTGGAAAAACTTATAAAGGAACTGGTGGTAATCCTATTAAGGTAACGAGTCATCAAGCGGCTGGTTCAACTGGTCAGCAAACTCAATTCAGTACAGCTAAAAATATAAAACATACATCTAAAACACCTGCTTTTCATGCAAAGGGTGGTTATCTAGGTAAAAAAGTAAGAAAACCACAGAAGAAATAAACAGATGGCAAAAAGAAAAAAGAAAAAAACATTACGAGAAAAAATTCAAAAGGAATTTAATAAACTTGAATCTCTTCATGAAAAAGAAGAAGATGTCATGGAAGCTATTAATGAACTTTTGGAAGATGAAGATGACGAAGAAGAACGCAATAGTTCTTCGTTGAGTGGATAATCTATGAGTAATTGGTTTACAAAAAAGAAAGACCCACCTTTTAAACCGGGCAAGACAGTTGGTGAAACTTTTAAAAATATAGCTGAGACTTATTATGATTATGGTTATATAACTCCAAAGGTTGTTGATTTTTTTAAAAAGAAAAAAAAGAAAAAGAAAGTTGAATAAAATGGAAACTTGTAAAAATTGTGAACATGGTTGTCATTGCTCTGATGGAAGTTCTTGCACTTCTTGTGAATGTAAAAATTGTGATTGTAAAAATGATAGTTTAAAAGAAAGTATTAAAATTTTATCTGATAAGACTAAAAAAGAATAATGGCAACAAAAGATTTATATAAAAAGCAGGGAGATTTTTTAACTCCAGCTACGGATACTGTACCAACACTTGGTCCTTATGATGTTAATACACCAGCAGGAGCTAGGGAAGGATTGCCTCTCAGACCTTTTGACCCAAAGAGAGCAAGGTATGCAAAGGGTGATGTAGCATCATCAGAAGAAAAACAATATAACCAAGCGTTAAATATTTTTCATTTAATGGCGAGGGAAGGAAAAACAGAACAGGAAATAAAAACTAGAATAGGGGAAAATATGTTCAATAAAATTGTTATGAATAAACAGAAAATGGCAACTGGTGGTATAGTTCCAACAGACCCATTGCTTGACCCTAGATTTGGCAGATACTTTGAACAACCTGAATACAGGGCGTATCAAGAAGGTGGACCTGTACTGGAAGAAGAAGGTATGGTTGTACCAGAACTGCAACCACAAAGTGCAGATGTTAATATGCAAGTAGATACTATGATGACTCCAAGTGAAGTAGAGGGTGAAACAGAACCTGATGAAATGGAAGTGGAAGCGAACATAGATACTTCCGTATTAACTTCAGATGAAGAACAAGTTTTAGAAGCGGCAATAGAAGACTATCCAGAATTAGTTGATATTATTTCTAAAATGAGTATGAAAGAATTTACCGGTGAAGGAGAAATCGAAGGACCGGGAACAGGAACTTCAGATTCAATTCCGGCAATGCTATCGGATGGTGAGTTTGTCTTTACAGCGAAAGCGGTTAAGCAATTAGGTGTGGATAAACTTCGTAACATGATGGGAAAAGCGGAAATGGATTATGATAAAGATATGGGTGTTCAGGATATGAACAACGAACCCATGAGTGCGGCTAGAGGCGGATTAATGACTAGTCGTTACAGATAAAGTAGAGCTACCCGGGCTATCACCTAGGCACTCTACTTCGGCTACTCTTACATAATGTAAGACCCCAATAACAAGAAAGGTGATTAACAATGGTAAAAAGTAATGAGAACCCCTTACTAGGTAAAGCTACTTCTCAGGAAAGTAAAGAACAAGAGCCAAATCCGTATAATCAGAAGAAAGATTATCTTGACTATGATAAGATGGACAAGGCGGCAGAAACTTCGTTTGCTGATGCAAACACTCTAGCGGTTAAGCAGGACCGACCTAAAGTTGTAATAGATACAATGGAAAAGGAAGATACTCCGGCTGAACTAACAGAACCAGAAAACCAACCTTATAAAAAGGTTGACTATAAAAAAAGATATGATGACCTCAAGAAACATTATGATGGTCGGGTAACTTCTTTTAAGCAAAGGGAAGATGAACTCTTAGCGGAAGTTAGGTCAAACAGACCTAAGTATAAAGCTCCAAAGAGTGCAGAAGAACTTGCAGCTTTTAAGAAAGAATATCCTGATGTTTATGGTGTGGTTGAATCAGTCTCACATCTTCACGCTTCGAAGGAATCAGAAAATTTAAAAGACGAGATTAAGTCTCTGAAAAAAATGAATGAATCTATTTCCAGAAAAGAAGCGGAAACTCGGTTGTCGAAATTACATCCAGACTTTACAGAAATTCGTGAGTCAGATGATTTTCATAATTGGGCGGAAAGTCAACCCGAACAAATCAAAGGATGGATATATGGAAATAATGCTGATGCTACATTAGCGTCTCGAGCAATTGACCTTTTCAAGCAAGATACCGGCAAGTCCAGACAACAATCAGAAGTATCCGGTGACATGATACCTGCGTCAGAAATGATAAAGGTAACAAACACGAAAGACATTGGATATGGAACGAAAAAAATTTGGACTCGTTCTCAAATCGCAGCTATGTCTCAATCGGAATTTGCTAAGAATGAGGGAGCTATTGAAGAAGCACAGAGGGCTGGTCGTGTCGTAAATGACATGGGTAGAAACTATGGCGGTTCAGGAAATCCAACTTATTAATAAATAAAGAAAAAGATAGAAGCTGTAATCACAACAACAACTTAACTACAAGGAGGATGTAATGGGAACATTACACTATAGTGGTGATAGTAGTGCTTCGAACTTTAATGTAAGTACAGCAGGTCAAACCAATGAATTTTGGGTTCCTGAGATATTTTCGAAGAAGATTCAAAACTTCTTCAGAAAAGCATCTGTCGTTGAAGCTATAACCAATACGGATTATGCTGGTGAAATTAGTGCTTTTGGCGATACTGTCAAAATCATTAAAGAGCCAACAGTAACTGTTGCGGCTTATACTCGAGCGGCTGCTACTACCAAACAGTACCTTGGAGACCAAGAAGTGACACTTGTTATTGATAAAGCAAACTCATTCAAGTTTATTATTGATGACATTGAGGAAAGAATGTCTCATGTCAATTGGGCTTCCGTAGGTGCGTCAAGTGCGGCTTATACGCTAAAAGATACAATGGATTCAGAAGTAATTGCGGCTATGTTTAGCGGTGTATCTTCTTCTAGTCCAGACCATGTGATTGGTGCTGACTCAGCTACTGCTAATGCAGGACTGGCTATCGCCAATGATGCAATCGACACCGGTTATGGTACGGGGGAGATTACTCCTTTGGCTATAATGGCTAGATTTTCAAGATTACTAGATGAAGCCAATGTGCCGGAAGAAGGCAGATGGTTCTTAGCTAGTCCACAATGGTATGAAGAATTAGCAAATGAGTCTTCAAAACTAATGACTTCTGACTACAATCAGGGTGATGGTGGCGTAAGAAATGGTTTAGTGGCTTCAGGAATGGTTAGAGGATTTAAATTGTATAAATCCAATAATATTGCTGCAGTTACAAACGCAACCGCTAAAATAATTTGCGGTCATATTTCTTCTACAGCAACTGCACAGTCTATTCTTAACATTGAAACTCTTAGAGACCATGCCACTTTTGGTGACATTGTTCGAGGACTTCATGTTTATGGAAGACAAGTTCTTAGAGACAATGCTCTTGCAGCAGCGTTCTACATAATTGACTAATAACTAACTAAAGGGGGCGGATTAAGGTTCGCCCCTTTCTACAATATAAATCAAAGGGAAAAACAAAAAATGCCAAATGTAAAAAAGGGATTAAGTGCAGAGGATGTAATTACCAGACATCAACCAAGTGTGATGGAAGGAAATAATGTGGCATCCGTAGACCACGGAAAAGATAAATATCCCAGAGCTTATTACAAAGCGGATTTAAGAAGAGCTTGTGATAAAGCTGACATGGGAACTCCGGGTGACACTAAAATGTATGCGGAAAATCCTGTACCAAATGTTAAGACTGCTGGTTCAGCTAATTAAAAAAAAAAGAGAATTTTAAATGGCAGCTCCGTTCCGTACATATCTGGATTTAACGAATACAATTCTTAGGGAAATGAATGAAGTTGAATTAACTTCTGCAAGTTTTGCTGGTAGTGCTGTAGGTATACAGAAATTAGTTAAAGACCAAATCAACAGGGCATATTTTGACATATGCAATGCGGAAGATAAATGGAGTTTTTTAGCTCTGGGAGACCCAGCAAATAATTATTATGGAAACACTACCATTGATACAGTTTCCGGAACAAGATGGTATAATTTTCTTAGTGGAACAAGTAATGTTACTACTTGGTATTCTCATGTTGATTATGATAATATTACTCTGACGGAAGAAGGAGTAAGTGGAAAATCAGCACCATATGAAATACGAAAACTTTATCCGGTAACAATTGAATACTGGAATAAACATTTTGCAATTTCTGAAGCATCTGATAAAAGTGATGCACAAAGTTATGGAATACCACAACGAATAATTCGTAGTCCGAAGAATGATAAGTTCGGACTGTCACCGATTCCGGATGGAGTTTATTCTATTTACTTTTTTGCTTACAGTCAACCAACAGAATTATCAGGTCAAGGAGATACAGTTGTATTTCCAAAACAATATTCAACAGTTCTTTTAGCAAGAGCAAGATATTATATGCATCAGTTTAAAGATAATATTTCCCAAGCTCAATTGGCAGATGCAGAATATAAAAAAGGTTTACGAACTATGAGGGAACAATTAATTGAACCATTTCCTGATAGCATGACGGATGACAGAATAGCAATAGTTTAAGAGATGGCAGAACAAGGCGTATCAGTTATATGCGAAGGTGGATTAGATAAGGTAGGAACAACTCATACTTTATTTCGAACTCCCGGTGTCGCAACACAATTACAGAATTTTGAATCCTCTATTCATGGTGGATATCGAAGAATAAATGGCTTTGCAAAATTTGGTAGCAATCAACCAAATGGTAGTGCAGATGATATAGAAGGTATTTTTCGATATGCAAAAGGTGTGGTGGCGTGTCAAGGTTCTCATATTTATTATAGCACGGATGGCACAACATGGTCACAGGTTAATAAAGATACTTATATTGCCAAGACAGGAACAGTTGCAGTATCGTCAGGTTCAGCAACAATAACGGGAACAGGTACATCTTTTAGTTCAGAGTTTTCTGTTGGTGATGATATAAGAGTTAATGATGAAGAATATAATATTACCGCAATAGCAAGTAATACATCAATGACTGCGGATGAAAATTATGCAGCGACAGCTTCAAGTCAAACTATTTATAAGAATGGAGCTACTGCCGCACAATTATCAAGTGCATCCTCAGTTGCAAGAACAAGTCAAAGTAATTGTCAATTTGCCCTGTATGAAGGAGAAGCTCAATATGGAGAATTATTCATTACGGATGGAACAAATGAAATTGGACAATTAAAGATAACAATTGCATCTGGTGTGTATACTTATGCATTCAAGGAAATTGAAGCAAGGTCAGCTCCATCAGACCCATCACTTTGTACAATTTTTTCAGAACGATTAATTGTTGCAGGACAGTCAGATAATCCACAAGTTATTGCATACAGTACAAGATTAATACCGGAAGATTTCACCGGGGCAAGTGCAGGAACAATAGATGTTGGAGACCAGATACGAGCAATAAAATCTTTTCGAGATAAATTAATTATATTTTGCAAGGATAGTATTTATCAGTTATCAGGTTTGGATAGTACAGTAGTATTATCTTCCGTTACAAAAAATATTGGAACATTGGATGGTAATACAGTTCAAGAAATAGGTGGTGACTTAATTTTTCTTGCACCGGATGGTTTAAGAACAATTGCAGGTACAGCTCGTATTGATGATATAGAACTGAGTTCTATCAGTAGAAAAATTCTACCAATATTCAGAGATAATATTTTACCTTATCTTTCTACAATTACTTTTTCAAGTCTGGTTATACGAGAAAAAAGTCAATACAGATTATTTTATTATAATTCATCTAAAGCAAATAGTGTTCAATTAGGAATTATAGGAACATTTAAAATTTCTTCTACTGGTGCGGCTGTGTATGAGTGGAGTGAAACAAAAGGAATCCCTGCTCGAAGAATACATTCTGGTACGGATGAGAATGATTCAGAGGTTTTATATCATGCATCAGATGATGGTTATGTTTATACACATGATTCAGGAGATGATTTTGGTGGAGATAATGTTGCGGCAATTTATAAGACACCCGATTTAGATTATGGTGATTCAGGTGTTCGAAAGACTTTGTATTATATTAAGACAAGTATCAGAGCAGAAGGAACAAACGATAATTTAAAAGTCTTATGCAGATATGATTTTGAAGATAATAATATTCCACAACCTGATGAAATAAGTATTGGTTCTTTAGCTAACCCGGCAGTATTTGGAACAGCAGTATTTGGAACAGCGATTTTTGGAGCAACATTATTTCCACAACAAAAATCAACATTAACAGGAAGTGGGTTTACAAGTAATTTTAAAATGAGAAGTAATGGTACAGCTTCACCTTATACTGTATCAGGTTTTTATGTAGACTTTATACCCGGAGGAAGAATATAATTTATTATGGCAGTTTATACTAGACAGAGTTCATTTTCAGATGGCGATACGATTACCGCAGCATTACTGAATAATGAATATGACCAATTATTAGCGGCATTTCATGTCTCAACAGGTCATACTCATGATGGTTCAACAACCGGAGATGGCGGACCTTTATCAACACTTTACAGTAATGCGATAAGTTTTGGTACAGGTGCGGATACTGATATTGTTGTTACCTTTAGTGCCAATACAAATAGTGGTGTACTAACATGGATGGAAGATGAGGATTTATTTAAATTTACTGATGTCATTAATGTTGGTGTGGATGACGCAGGACATGATGTAAAGTTTTTTGGTGATACAGCTAGTAGATACTGGCTGTGGGATACTTCAGCAGATGGTGTTGTACAATTAGGAACACTTACAGTTGGAGTTGATGATGCAGGATATGATGTAAAGTTTTTTGGTGCTGCTTCAGGAAGTTATCTTTTATGGGATGAGTCAGCAGATTCATTACTATTAACAGATGATACTCCATTAAAGATTGGTGACAGTCAGGATTTAACTTTATATCATGACGGGTCTAATTCTTATATTACAAATGCAGTAGGTGCTTTAAAGGTAGCGACTGAAACAAGTGGCATTGCTGTAACTATAGGACATACAACTTCTGAAACAACAATAGCGGATAATGCAACTATAACTGGAGATTTAAGTGTAGGCGGAAACTTTGATGTAACAGGAACTTTAGATTTTAGTGATTCTAATATTACAAATATTGGAAGCATTGCTCTTGATACTATTACAAATGATGGAACAGATATTACACTAGATTCTTCTGGTGATATCATATTGGATGCAGATGGTGCGGATGTATTCTTAAAAGATGCAGGAACTACTTTTGGTAGTCTGACGAATACTTCTGGTAATTTAATAATTAAATCCGGAACAACTACAGCTTTAACATTTAGTGGAGCTAACGCAACATTAGCAGGTGATTTAACAATCTCTGGTGATGACTTGACAATGGGTACAAACACCAATACAGCAATCATGGTTGCTGATGGTACAAACTTTAATCCTGTTGTTCCAAGCGGAGATGTTGGATTAACAAATGCTGGAGTATTTAGCATAGCTTCAGGAGTTATTGTTAATGCGGATGTAAATGCAAGTGCTGCAATTGTTGATACTAAACTTAATACAATTTCTACAGCAGGTAAAGTTGATATAGGAGCATTGGAAATAGACGGAGCATCTGAAATGAGTGCTGGTCTTGCTGATGCCGATTTATTTATTGTTGATGATGGTGGAGGTGGTACAGAAAAATCCATGTTGGCATCTCGTCTTCCGACATATTTATTTGCAAAAGTAAGTGGTGATGTTACAATTAATTCAAGTGGTGTTGGTGCTATTGCAAGTGATGTAATTGTCAATGCAGATATAAATTCTTCAGCAGCAATTGTTGATACTAAACTTGATACAATTTCAACTGCTGATAAAGTAAGTGGTGCGGCAATTCAAGTAGATGGTGCTACGGATGGTACAGGAATTACATTAGCAGATGCTGATAAATTTTTAGTAGATGATGATGGTACGACAAAATATATTAATGCTTCTCAACTTAATACTTATACAAGTGCAAGTATTTTATTAGATGATGTTGGAACAGGTGATGCGGCAGTTACTCTTGCAACTTCTACTGGTAACATTACAGTAGATGCTCAAGGTGATGATACTGATATCATATTTAAGGGAACTGACGGAACTGTAGACACGACATTCTTAACCATTGATGGAAGTGAAGCAGGTGCGGCAACCTTTAATGATAAAATTATTGCAACGGAACTGGACATATCCGGTGATGTTGATGTTGATGGAACATTAGAAACAGATGCTCTTAGTATTGCGAGTACAACAGTAACAACTACTGCGGCTGAAATAAATTTAATTGATGGTGGTACTGCAAGAGGCACTACTGCTGTTGCAGATGGAGATGGTATTCTCATTAATGACGATGGCACAATGAGAATGACTACTGTGGAGACTGTTTCTGCATATATGGCTGCTGAAAGTGTTGGTGGTGGTAATATAGTAACAGTTGGTGCTTTAGATAGTGGTTCCATAACTTCAGGTTTCGGGGCAATAGATAACGGAACTTCCGGAATACGAACTAACACATTCACGGCAGAAACTTCACTAGTACCGGATGCTTCAGGCGGAGCAGACATTGGAACAGCCGATTTAGAATGGGGAGATGTATATGTTGCCGATGACAAATATCTTAAACTTGGTAATAACCAAGATGTTAGAGTTGGTTATAGTAATGCACTTGGAGCATTAGAAATTACAGCAAATATAGAGGGGGCAGCATTACCAATAGTATTTAGTGCTGACCAAGCTGATGATAATGCGGATGGTTGGAAATTAAATTTTGCAGATGGTGGAACAGTTACATGGCAAAGTTATACTTCTGGTTCTTTTGCAACAAAACAAACATTAGATACAAGTGGTAATTTAACTATTACTGGAGAATTGGATGCCGCAACTTTAGATATTAGCGGAGATGCGGATATAGATGGAACTTTAGAAGCTGACGCAATTACCATAGGAGGTACAGCTATTGGCTCTATCTATGGTGTTGTAGCAGGAAGCTCTAGTATTGTTACAACCGGGGCATTGGATTCAGGTTCCATAACTTCTGGATTTGGAACTATTGATACTGGCTCTTCTACAATAACAACAACAGGATTAATTAGTGGTGGCTCATTAGATATTGATAATGTTTTAATTAATGGAACAACAATAGGTCATACTGATGACACAGATTTAATTACTTTAGCGGATGGTATTGCAACTGTTGCAGGAGAAATATCTGTAACGACCTTAGACATAGGTGGAACAAATGTTACTGCTACTGCGGCAGAAT
>Ga0080013_1003454_pt1 | contig 16672 bp, 12 predicted proteins | sample ETNvirenome_6_85_FD_69236 | JGI IMG/M metagenome (GOLD analysis project Ga0080013, IMG submission 69236) | Marine viral communities from the Pacific Ocean - ETNP_6_85 (SPADES assembly) (version 2) | ecosystem: Environmental > Aquatic > Marine > Oceanic | place: Pacific Ocean | collected 2013-06-19 | reverse complement strand
GGTGAATATAGTGCGTAATATGCTTCCTGGGTAGCTGTCAAATGAATCCCAAAGCCATAATTTTCTTTTCCGCCTCCCGCAGAACCAGTAATCCATTCTTCAACCAATGATGTGACATCAATCTTTAAATCTTCATAACCTCGGTCGAAAAAGGCAGAATATTTTGGCGAAGCGTGATAATCGCCTCCCGGGCAGTTCCAATTTGTAGTCCCATTGGCGGCCATCCAGGTCGATCCAATATTGCCCGGGTATACAACATCTAAGTACTCTTCCATATCTAAACCAGTTCCCTCTTGCCAAGAACGAGAAACAGCATAAATATCAAGAGTCATCTCGCGAGGAATAGTTTCATTATGAGGAGCATTATACATTTTTAAATAAAAACTAACTGATCCGCTTGGAGGCAATTGATTTTGGGCCCTATCAGCAATAATTTCACTGATCGGGAACTTAATTAAAAGTCTTTCTAATTCTGTCGATCCCGATGAAGCTTGACCATAAATCGAAAATGTTTCCAAAATATCAGACTGACCCATATTGGCGTCCGTTCCTCTTTGAGTTAAATTGGAACGGAAAGCATTGGTTATGGTAGTGTCAGCATTGGCAAAATATTTTTTAACAGCCATTACCTAATTGCCCCCTTGATGTCTATAGACGGATATTTTATTTCAAAAACCGCATTAATTGGTACGCTCACATATCTTCCATCAGCAGATTTTAATTCATTGAGGTTTTTTAAATTTGTGGAAGCGTAACGAGTGCCCTTTTTTAAAATAATCTCCACCTTTTTAGTATCTACAACTCCACGAATAGCATTAAGCAGCGTATAAATATCCGTTATATAGAGGGGCTCGCCAAGAAGAAGCGGATCTGAAAAATGATTGGCCAGAGAAATTTGGCATGCATTAAGAACATCATACTTATTTATGTCAGGGTCAGTAAAAACCTCAAAATTAATTCCCACATTAATAATACGGCCATCGAGAATATCAATGGTATCATTAATCATTTTATAATTCCCTAACCACATTTTTAAATTCTCTTTTAGGCTCATCGGAGCTTCTGCCAAATTACCATCGGTGTTTTCTGCCAAAATATATAAATTTAGATTTCGTTTAAATGAGTCGGGATCCTGGACGATATTACATCTTTTAACGGCACCAAAGCGGCTCGGCATAGCATAAATAATAGCTTCATAATCTTTTTTAGTAACTGCTCTGTTTTGAGTGGTGAAGAAATCACGAGTACGAATTCGAATTTCTTCAGCAGTGGGATTCGATATATCCCCTAAAATAGGGTTGATATTAAATAATTCTAACGAATTTTGTACTCCTGCTATTGTAGATGCGTTAAGAGTGGAAGGGCTGTTAAAGGAGAATGTGGTTGAACCCACGCGGGTCACTGTGCCTGCGGCAGCATTAACATTCCCCTGTAAATTGACGCGATACTGAACACTTAAAGTGGTATTGGAGGGGGTTACTCCTAATTTCCCACTTTTTAATAACCGAGAGGGGTCAAAAGAAGTGTCTGAAATATAATCTCTAGCGTGCATTTGTAAAACTATATTCGCAGGGTCGACCGGAGAAGACACAGCGTTTTCGGCATCGGAGCCGAAGCCAAACTGCATGTAAGATGTAGCTCCGTTCGTTTTTAAACAAAAACGTCTAGGAACGGAATAGGGGCGCATCACCATGGGAACCAAATCTTTGTCTTGGGTCCGAGATGTTACCTCTTTGTAAATCACATCTTGAGAGAGATAGTCTACTTGATAGTATTCGTTACCATCGGCGTCAAAGACTGAGAGAATCTCTGCTACCAAGGGGGCGCCAAGATTAAGGCGGCGAAACTTCTCATACTCGTCAATGGAGAATGTTTCAGAAACTATTTTTCCAGACACAACTTGGCCGCCTGCTTTGACCGCATAACTAATGGGAACTCCCGTACTAGGATTCACTCTGCCTACAGTGACTTCATTATTCGGATTAGAGAAGTCTACATTTTCAGTTAATAAAAAGGTTACTCCCGAAGTAGAAAAAAATGAACTTCCCTTTTTTAAAATCGGCAAATAAGCCGTATTTGGTCCAAGTCCAACATTGTTAGACGGAACAACAATATAAAAATCTACTATCCCAGTAGACGAAGGGTTACCACTAAAAGTATATCCCAATTGCTTAGAGAGGCGCAGGACATTTTTATATTCTGCCGCCGAATCCAGAAAAGATTCGTTTGCCTGATAATCTAGATAAAAAGATAAAATATCACCCACATACGCGACAGTATCGAGCATGAGAGAACCAAAAGAAACTTCTTTAAAATCTTGATAAGTTTCTGGATAATATCGTTTTGCGTAATTGACTAATTCAGACTTAATCGAGGCGAAATCTCGATTTGTATAATTAATAGGTACTTTTTTTGTAGCCATGTGTAAGTTTCCTTATTACTAATAAATAGGTAATGCTAAAATATCCTTCAGATTTAGTGGGAGAATAGTAAATTTAATAGCAATCGAAACTGAATTAGTTTCGAATTGAGATTGATTCGCGGTGCCCTCATTAAATATAATATCATCTATAGAAATATAGTCCATATATATTTTTGCTTGTTCGACTATTCTGTCACTTATTTGATCATATGTATCTTCCACATTTTCTAAGAAAAGAAAATTCCTCATTCCTACTCCGAACTCAGGATTCATTATTCTTTCTCCCGGGCATGTCAAGACTAAAGTTTTTAAATTTTGTCTTGTCATTTCCTCAATTGTTTTGGTAAGACCATAAGGTCCATCTGACGGAGTGAGCGTCAAGGGAAGCGCTGCTGAAAATCCTGCCATTATTTATCCTCCTCGTCTACAATACACCTATCTACCGGTTTTGGTCGATGCATTTTTCGCATCCACCACGGCATTCGAATAGAAATCCCCCCTATTTTAATTTTGGGAAAAGAAAATTGGGGTCTTAATTTGTCTTGTTTTTCTTTTTCGGGTTTTTCCGGGTCCTCATAATCTAAATCTCGTATGTAATAATTAGTTCTAAACATTTTTCTAAGAGCTTTCTTTGTCTTTTTGAAGGTTTCTTGGTCCCACCCTCTGAATTGACTCAGGCCTCGGCCTCCTGCAACGCCACCAGCTTCGGAATAATCGGTTCCCGTTCTTGGGGAATTAGATTCTTCCCACTCTTGGCCAAGCGCTGGCAGAAATCCTTCTATAGTATAAATAGTCATTAATGAAAGCAAACTAGATAAAGGAAAACAATAATTAAACAAAGTTTCATATTCCGGGCTCTTGATCATTTCATTTACCAAGCACGTTGAATCGTATGCCTGCATCAGGGCTGGTGATATTGGTTGTTCATTATCAATTGGCATTTCTGTTGATATTAGTGGAATGATAAGAATCTCATCCACATTCGGAGTGCCTATTTTATAGGATTTATAAGAAAGGGCATCTAAACCTGAAATGTCTGACAACGTTGTATCTTTCTTTTCGAAGGCGGCTGGGATAATACATGAAATTCTTAAACCAAAACTCCATTTTTTCCATCCGTCCTTAATTTTATATTTACTTAATACAGAGAGGTTTGAAGAAAGCCACCCTTTCCATTCCTCTATATTAGTGATCGTTGCGGCGCCCAAAACAATGGGGGCCAAAGGAAATTCGCCGCCCAAATTGGTTGGGGGAGGACAGTCCGGACATTCTCCCGCCTCATAACCTTCAATTTTTATATATTTTTCTAAAACAAAAGGAAAAAATCCTTCTCCCTCCGCGAAAGACAGAGAAGAGCGTTCATCTTCTAAAACCAGGGGATCAAGATTTAAAAGATAGTTATCTGGGATATGGTTTTCTAATCCGCTGGTTGGCACATCGAGGGGCCCGTTATCGGTTAAAGATCCAATCATCCAGGCCGGTGAGCCGAAAACTAGACTGGATAGATCATGGACAGCTGGTTTTAGTGTTTTTCGAAAAGTTTCAGACACTTCATCTAAACTCTCTCGGATATACCTCCTTAAAATTATTCGTGCGTATGGTGCCGTGGCTTTCATATACTTGTCAAATTCTCTTCGTTTTTTAAGCTTTTTCCAGGATCCCGTGGGTTCTTCCCACGTTTGAGTAATATAATTAATTTCATCTAGAGCCTCTTGTTCATCACCCGTTGGAGTAATATCTCCTATTTCGACTTTTCTGCCAAAATTTTGAACCACCTGTTCCAAAAAAGTATAATAAAAAGTTTCCTTCTTAATGTTGGGCATCGACCATACGGCGCCTCCCTGCTCTATAAGATCTATAGACATTTTTTCGGCAATATAGCCAAATAAAATTTCATCAAAAGTTTCTGGATATTTTGCCTCAAACATAGAGAGGGTTGCCATTCCTTTTATAAAAGCTTCTACAACATAAATGCGGGCCATTGCGATAATAGTTCCCTCAATAGCTGACGCGGCTTCTTTTTCTAAAATTCGGGCATAGGGCGCCTCGATTACACAAAGGGGATTATATTCCAGGCGGGGGTCATCTTTAAATTTATCATTTAATTCATTAACCCTGCGAGATATATCATTAAAATCTATAATGGGTTTTCGCTCGCAGGCATCTATTTCGGGTACCATGTCATCATATAACCCCAGCCATCCTCCATATTTGGGGCGCTCTATATAAAACGGGGGCATGTCTTCAGAGCCTCCGTATTGTTCATAGTCCGTTAAAATCTTAATTTGAGGAGTCAAATCGGCATCAAAACCAAAATTAAAGGCGCGAGCGTTTTGGGAGATTTTCACTGCAAATTTTTTAAGGATAGCAGAGTGAATATAATTAAATAATTTTTGTGAACAAAAAGCCGAAACATTGGTCGCCAATTGGGAGTCCATGGCGTCTATACATGAATTATAGATCATTTTACCAAAAACAGTAGCCTGTGGAGAATCTTTAAGTTGAGGAAATTCCGGCTCACTGTTGTATTCCAACTCTGAGGCGGCACCACCGAACTCCACTGCATCGGATCTGGTTGGGTCCGTTCCAGTGTCAGATGGCCCAGTGGGCCCCGTTGGCAATGAAACATCTTCGGCGGCAAAGGGTGGTGGCGTAGTGTACAAAGAATCTATATAATTTTGAGAGCCCGTGGAAATCGAACGGGTTCCACCATAAACTATTTTATCTTTAAATAGATTATTTACCGAAACCTTAAATTCAGTTCCCCATTCGGGATTTTTTTCCCTGTCTAGCGCAAAATGTTCATATTGAATATCGAACCAATATTGAAGCTTTTTGCCCGGGAAAATACTGTCGCTGACGTCCACTTCATCCCACCCATCATATCGGAGTGTCAAATCACTTTGTTTGAGGGGAATCTCATCGTAGCGCCCCGGTATTAAATTATAATTGCTTGTCGATATAAAATTGGGGACCATACTTTCTAATTTATTTTTTAAATCAATAGCCACCGTGTCTGGGAAAACTCCCACTATCGGGCCCTCTGTGTCTGTCATTAAAAGTGGAATATATCCACGCTTTCGTTCGCCATCGATACCATCGGCTACTCTTTCGAAATAACCCAACTGGCTCGAAACATCATCTCCGAATAAACGCTTATAAAAATTAGTATGCATTCTGAAGCCGGTTCCCCGAATGTCGCTTAAAATCATGTTTAATAAGCCATGTTTCACGATTAATTCATTCAAAAAAACCATGTTAATAGAATCATACATATCGTCGAAAGCGTTGCTAGTAGCAGCGGCTGTGGAGGAATCAGTATGAGGGAGGATCCCTTTTTCTGGGCACTGGGGATCATTACTTACTAGATCTGGTATTTTTAATTCACCGAGGCCGGCCAAGAGATTATTCAAGTCGTCGAGTGTTTGATTTTGGCGCGCTCTCGATTGCGCTTGCTGATAATCTACCTCATCTGGCGTTAACCCTCGGTTGGCTAACATGGCTGCTCTCATCTCTTCGAAATCTTTAATATTAGAAATATCTCGGCATAAATCTGGGTTAAATGGCAACGAGAGAGGAGGTTTTTCAAGGAAAGGAGTTATAATGGATGGATCAATAACATTCCCCAAGCCTCCAAAAAGTTGAATTACATTATCATCACTTAAATTGCCCATACAAGAACAATCAGTTTGAATAAGTTCGCTCACATAAGCCAAAGTAGACGGAGAAGGTTCTCCCCTCAATAAATTCTGGGCTTCCTTATTTGTCAGCGTATCGCTCACTTTATTAATAAAATCTTCTACGCACTCTTCGCCCACATTCCCAATCGCATTGAGGGCCTGGAGAATATCGTTTAATCCCTTAGCAACTTCCTCATCATTAGCTGAAGGACCACAAATAGCTGCTCGGAGTGCATCTTTTAAGTTGCTTCCTCCGACTAAACTGGCCGCGTCTTTTAAGACCTCGCAAGATAAATTTAAACTGAGATTTACAACTAATTTAAGGGCTGTTGTAATTAAATTAAAAATAAGTAATTCGAGTGCATCTTCGCCAGCCTGAATTAGCATGCCAGGGATATCGTTAAATGGGCCGATTTTTTTCAGTGAGAAGACAGGAAGAGTTATTTCGGCATGTACGCCATTTCCACTACAAAAATCCAACTCTATTGTTTTAAAAATATCAGTTAAAGGCGGCGCGATAAGGGGCGGCTTAGGGCACTCTTTAGCTTGTTTCACTAAAGAAGAAATCAAATTAGCACCGGGAATTTGTCCCAATCCACCCAACAAAGCCTCGGAGGAAATAAGATTATTTTCTACTAGAGTTGTAATCCCCTTGATAAGATTTTCGAAAGCTTCATCGGCAATATTATCAAGAGCCAAGCCGACGGATCCGGCTGCACCAAATTCGGTTGAGGAGGGACGCATATCACACCCTTCGCTTACGATAACTTCCTCTTTGCCATCAACTTCTACTGTGATGGGGGTAAAACTTTGACATTCTTGGGCGCGTTCTTCTATGGTTTTAATAGATTGTTTTGAATCTCTCTTTGCTTTTCTTTCTGCCTTTTTGGCATCCTTTTCTGCCTTCTTTTCTTCCTTTGTTTTTTTCTCTTCTTCTTCCGCCGCGACGGTAGTAGTCGTCTCGGTAGTCGTCGTAGTACTGGTAGCTGTGTCTGTTTGGGTAGTCGACGTCGTGGATGCCGTGGATGTCGTAGCGCCTTCTTCGGTGAAATAAGTACTGTGTCCGAGGCCGGTTGTCCGTTTATTGAGCTGTTGGGGGGTGGGAGGAGAAATCGGAGAGTAACCGGCTGGGGCGCCGGAATTTCTTGGTACTGCTAAATACATGCCAAAGGAGCTTTTGTAATAATCGTAATCGGCGATGGAGCCAGAGACCTTTTCAATCTCTTGGCCAATAAATGCCCAAGTGGAAGTTGGGCCAATATTATCAGATGATGTTGTGGCGGGTGGGGATTCTGTACTGCCGGGGGCTTTAGGCGGCTTAATGAGCAAAGAATCGGGATTAGTTGCTCGCCAAGTATCTACATCTTTTTGGGTCATCGTGTAGACACCGGGATAGGGGTATCCATCACCAGTCCATCTCTGCGCTTCTCCGACAACAAGAAGCCAACCCATACGTTGCTCGTACTCAAGAGTGGCCTGCTTTTTCTTCCTTTCTTCGGCTTCTTTTGCGGATCGGCGATCGGCCATTGGATCTTCTTCCGCAAAGCTGGCGATGGATTCAGTGACTGTAACGTCAAGAACTTTAAGGTTTGCTTGGACTTTACAGTCTCTATCTGTACACGGATCTGGCATTAGTCATCCTCCCCTGTTTCAGAAGACGAATCAGTTAATGGGCGAAAAACGAGAACCTCGACTGGTCGACATGACCAAGCACTATTATCCGGGGCGATACTAGAGAGATCGTAGGCGGTGCCGCTTGATCCTCCGGGTCGTGTGTCTTTAAATTCTAAAGTGTCGTAATCTTTCCACCTATAGCCGTAGGGATCTTTAGGAGGATAAAACCATTTACCTTCGGGGCATTCTTCTGGCCATTCCAAAACATATTCTTCCTCATATTGTTTACCACTCGATAAGACTTCGATACCCACTGATGCATAAGATTTTTTATGAGCCACTTCTATCGCTTTGTTTGCATAAGTTTTTCCGGCGCCGATATAGCTACCCGCTTGATATCCAGCTTCCCAAGGCAAAGGAATACTCGTAATCTCATCAACAGAATTTTTAATTAAATCTCGAAGGGCTGGGTTAAGTTGGAAGAAAAGTCCTTCGAGTTGCTTATCGCTAAGGTTTTTAATTCGGGCTACCACAAGCGATTTTAAAGAAACTTCCTCGGAAATGCCGGATATTATACAGTCTAAACTAATATTAATCAACGCGGCGATGCCGCAAACTCCTAACTTATCAATCAAATCAGTGAATAAATCATCTAAATTATCCATTTCGGACAAGATTTGTGGCACATTCTCGAAAACGCTATCTCCAGCCTTTAATTGGCGCGACCATTGTTCTTTATACCGCATCATTTGAGTTTTCGGATCGTCTAACTTGAGATCTTTCTTCTTTTTCTTTTCGAGACTATAACAAACACCAAGCCCGACTTGAGACACAAATAGTTGAGGGAAACTGAGAATTTGTCCAAACATTTGGGTTCCTATTGCTACTACCGGCTTTCCAATCCCATATAAAACTGCGCCGGCATTGCAATCGCCTGAATCTTTTTTAGCCGAAGTTGGTTCTATTGGGGGTATCTTCATCCCCTCTATCCCAACATAACTACTTGCGAATTCCTGCCACTGCATAGCCTCTTTCCCAGTAATCGCAGGAACAATTTGAGGCAGTTGTGCTACAATGCGTGAAATGGTTGGGTCATTAATGGGAGACATATTCTTAAATTCTTCGAAGCCCCTAGAAACTTCTTCGGGGGGGCATCCCATTTTTTTAGCCACTACCGACAAAAGAGAAAAATCGTCAGTAAAATTTAATGTGACTTCTTCTAGTTTAGCTAAATTCTTGCGAAGAGGATTGATAATAAATTTATTTTTACGTAAAAAGCGGATTAATTTACTGCGATATAATTTTATTCCATTAGCTAGCGTTCCGTTGACATTGTCGGGGCCAAAATAAAGACCTGGGTACACGAGACTGGCGCCCAAAAAGATGGCGACCTCATATGAAATGCCATAATAAAACATTTTTGCTTTTGTAACTCTAAAAAACCGACGTATATCGCCCGCCTTCAGAACAACAGATTTGGGTGCTGGTGTGCCACCGGGGGCGCCAGTGCCATCCTTGTTGTCGGACCCACCAGCTTCCCCAGCTTCTTTAACACCATTTAGAACATCGGCTGAGATGGTTACTAAAACTTTAATTTTTAAATGTGCGCGAGTAGGCACATAATAATCAGCGGCCGCCGCTTCTGGGAGTAACTTATTTACAGTCTCTTCAGAACTATCTTTGTTATAAAATTTTAATAATTTCGTAAGACCTGGTTTTATCTGGGCTGCTGTTATTTTAGAAAAGCGTCTATCAGTTCCAACGTTCTTATGGGGGGTTAACATGGAAATTGAATATTCACAAGTTTTTTCATTTAAAAATGGCTCCGAAGATGTAAGCTCGGTCCAATCTGGCACAATTGCGTCTGGATTGGGTAGACAGAATCCACACTCGGACGAAGGAGGTATTATACTCGGATCGATTTCACAAAGCGAAAAATCTAAATTTTCGACATCCTCCAATTCTTCATCCATCGCTTTTTGATTTTTTTGATCGGATGTTCCGTGTCCCAAAATCGAGTCGATAACTATCTCATACCAATCTAAAATATCGTTTGAGTTAACGGATTCCCAGGGTGGTTCCTTAAGCCGGTATACATTTTCAACCGTTTCGAGATGATCAATGATTTTATATGCATAGGTTTGGTAAATATAAGAGAAATCATCTAAATGTTGCTCTAGGTCGTCGCCCATCGAGAATCTCACATCCGCGCCGATACTATTTAAATTTAAAAAACTATCTGGCAAGTGATCTTTTAATATTGCATGCCACCAGTCACGCCCTGGATCGAACTTGGAATCCAAACTTTGGCTAAACCACTCGCTCTTTTTTACTCCATAGTCTGGGGAGATTCCTAAAGCGTCGTATTGGGGCGAGAAACCCTCCATCCCCGTGGTTATTCCGAAAGGCCATGTTAAATCGTAGAGCCACTCACTTTCCTTGCAAGTGGAGGCCTTCCAAAAGGCCACTCGATAAGGATAAATAATTTCTGGAAGTTTAGAATATAAATAATCCAGCGTTCTTGTGGATTTAAGGTCCATTAAATAAGAGAGGTGTTCATAAAGATAGAGTAAAAGTTTAGGTTGAGGGTTTTGGTAATCAGAGCGGTGTATGTTTTCGAGGTAATTACGAATATACTCGCCCATTTCAGCTTTTAGAAATCGATATACTATAATAGCGAACGTGTCGCTTTCGCCAGCGTATCGTAATCGTTGAGAAACATAATTTCTTCGATAATTCACTTTTCTAGATAGATCTAAGTTTTTGTACTTGTCCGCGTCACGGAAGTGTATACAAGGATCCACGTCATGCGATGAGCGTCCATCTGCTCCGTGGTTAACAAAGAGATCATCCCAATAATCTAGTAAAAACCAAGGATATTTTAGGGTCATCTCGGCGCCGCGATAGTCCAGATCCTCCATAGACTTGGACATATGATCATTCCAGACTGTTACATCGGCAGCGGGCTGCGGGATCTGACTTGTTTCGCTACTGTAAAGACGTTTGGGGGAGACAGCTACAGGCTGCTTATCAATAAGCTTTCCCTTTTCATCATATTCGGGCTCCTTAAACCCTAAAAATCCACCCCACACTGGAGACATGGAGGAGGCAAAAAGCCGAGCAAACTTTAAAAGAGGGCCGGCCAAGGCCATAGGATCGTCGAGGGAGAACAAGTCACCCGAGAGAGGCCAATCGAGATATTTATAGTCGAGAGGTGCGCTCATCAGTTAGGTCGTCCTATTTAATTTGCTATTAATATATTTTTGTCCGCCCGGGCGCAAAAAATTATATCTAACTTTAAACATATTAACGCGCGCTGTCCAATTAGCTGGAATTTTTCCATTTACTAGATACCTTGGAAGAAATATTGTCCCGTAATATATTCCCAAGTCTATAGAAGGGGGGATAAGGACGGGAGGGGCCCCATGAGTATGGGCGGCTATTTGTGTATTGAGACCGATTTGAGCAGACATAAAGTTATTTATCAATTTTGTGTTATCTTCGATAGCGTGGGATAACGAAAGAAGGGCCTGACGCAAAAAGTCTCCTTTGGGAATAGGCTGTAAAAAGCCGGCTTCATCATAATTACCGGATAATAAATCAATCCCATATTTAGTTTTATGACCAGGGTCTAATAAACTTGATGGTGGTTCGTTCACACAAGCAACAATTTTAATTCCTTGTCGCGCGACTAGCCGCAATGAGTCGGCTTTTATTCCGATGGCCGAGCGGTTTGTCGAATTTCCCACTCCTCCATTAACTAAATTAAAATATGTGTCAATATCGGCTCTTTGGCTGATATAAATACGAGCGGCGTCACCGGTAAAACTAGGATCTACGAATTTCTTCTCGTCATGACCCGCCGGGAAGCCAGCTAGACGACCAACGACTAAATCAATGGCGCCACATGAATCTGCGCCAGATCCGCCATACCCAGACTCGACGCCAGCTTGACGATCTCGACCCAGAACAATCCACGCATTACTCTTATTCTTAAAGACTTTTTCGCCTTTCGCCTTCATAAAGGTGGGTATAGCCTCTATCATAGGAGTCCCATCTAGGCCCTGAGAGGGATTTCGCTCTATGTGGGCTTTTGATGCCGGTGTAAGACCACTTTCGGATCTAGCTTTTTGTTTTTTTCCCATCTTGTGATCCTATATTATGGTACGGGCCCGAGGCCATCCGAATTCTTAAAGTCATTTTGAACTTTATCATATGCTTTTTGTCTGGCAGCAGATTGGATATCTTCCTCATAAGTGTCTTTAAAATAATCCTGGCTCGTCCCCTTATTAAACTGACCATCCCACGATCCGTGATTGCGCTTGATCCTATCAAAAACACGCGGTCGTGGAGTTTTGTCTAGCTGCATTTCCCAATGCCAGCGCTCTGACTTGGGCCCACCGACGGTTCGAATAAAACCATATTTCCATGCATTAAGACTTAACCACCGGTAAATGGTGGATACGCGCCCTTCTTGGCTCTTGCCGCCCGCTTTGGAATCCATCCCCGAAGAGGTATCTGCGGCAAAGCCCGACATATGTCCATAGGGATCGTCAGTTTTTGTTACCGGTCGACCAGTTGGAGGGGTGCAGACGCAATTGCTCGTTAATTCTTGCCCATCGGGAGTACAATTTTGGAGTCGTAAAGTCAATTGAGATTTATTGAATATACGCGTGGGGCTCTTGGCTTTTTCCTTAAATGGCTGTGTAAGGGGAGAACCATCCCACTGTACCCATTCGTGAGTGTCTCCGCCAGTACTGTCAAATAAAAATTCAGCTAATAAGGCGCCGGTAATATCTTTCTTCGATTCTCGCCACGCACTTGTTAATTGTAAATGCACCCCTTCTCTCCTGGCAGCTAAATATAAAGCGACCAGATAGGGAGCCATTTCCCTGTATACAAGTGGCGAAGATTGACCCATTGATTCCCAAATTACAGTCTGAACCTTGGCATTCGGCGGTCCTGCCTGAGTAAACATTAAATTATTCGGAGTCTCGACCATTGGCCCGGGTGCCATTTTATCAACGATCTTTTGGGCTTCTGCAAGCTCCGAGGGGCTTGGGGGTCGGAGTTGGGGACCGCGATCTTCCTCGAAAAGATTACTAATAGGTTGAGAACAGTCAGCAAATTGCCCCTTGGCTCCTTGCGCCATATTTGAAGCCCAGTTAGAAATCGTAGGAGGATTAGATCCAGGATCGGTAAAATCCAAAAGACGGCCTCGGGATTGATTGAGAATATCATCAAAAGTCACCCACACCAGATCTCCCGGCATAGGGTCGCGGCGTGGTTGCCAAGTAGAGAGGGAAATCAAATAATAATCGTGAGCTTTTACTAAAGCCAGTCTTTTCGCATCCGTGTCGACATTTATGACTCGGTGGGGGTTGGCGTAAGACGTGTCGATAAAAGACCAGTCTGGCTGCATTACTCCCTGATCATCCGGGTAACGTCTACACCACACTTTAAGATATTCTTGTGGTTTGGACTCCTTCATACTTCCGCCCACAGTATAATGCTGCATCGGGCCCGGATTTAAAGCGGAGCCGTCATTAATATAACGTTCTACATGAAGGACAACAGCATACCAGGGGCCCCACTTATTTGTGCGCTGTGCCCGGAATACTTCAGCTATTCCTTCTCGAATCTGGAAAATACCATTATTTAAATTAGCCGCGCCGAAACTATCAAGCTGATCCGGTGGCTTTACAAGGGCACCTCCGATTTGGTTGCCATAAGGTAATAATAGATTTAGTGGGGTAACATCGTGGTCATCATCATGGCTAGACATCTAAAGTCTCCTTATCTTTAATCATATCAAAAATATCATCTTTATCCTCTTTGCTTAGGCCATGGCTAGACTTTTCTTTTCTTTGAATTATAGATGAGATTTTAACAAGCTGTTCGTTGGATCTTTGAAGCGTTTCAACATACTTTGCCGCAGTGAGTCCCACCGTCATATGACGTTCCTCGTCACCACTTAAATAAACAATGACATCATCGAGAAGACGTCTCGTGACGTCTCGATCATTTTCGATATTTTGAATAGCTTTTTCTAAATATTTATCTAAATCTTTCATAAGTCGCCCTTGTTCCATTTGGATTTAAAAATACGATATCGTTTGCGTAGTTTATTGAGAGAATTAACAATTTGCTTAGTATTAAGACCAGTTATTTCCCTTATATACAGATAAATAGCTTTCTTATTAAAAATTTCAATATCTTCAGAACTTTGGAGTAATATTTTTATAGCTTCTAAAACTTTTCGTTCATTTGGTTTTAACTTTAATTGGTCCCAAGTTTCTATCTCGACCCACAAGAGTGACCAAAATTCCCTCCATTCTCTTTCATCATCGTAGGTCATCTCTTCAGAAACGAACTTCATTTCCAATTCTTTGCTTAAATCTTCAAATTGAGTTTCGCGTTGGCGACTTCGCTTATTCTTTTTTACCTTTTGAATAAACCAATTTTTTGTAATAACTGAAAAATAAGAGAATGCCTTAGACCCTTTGCTGGGGTCGAATTTGTCTAGTACCGTTGTGAGCCACACTTTACAATCATCACGTAACATATCAATATTAGGTAAAACTGTAAACCGATAGGTAAAAACAATTTTATCTACCATTTCACTAAAAGCTGGCTGAATAAATTTGACATATAGTTCAGTACGGCGCTTATTGTCTGTAAGACCATTATATTCTACTATAGCGTCTTCGTGAACTTGTGTAAAATACATACGTGGGTTTTTTGTTCGTCGAATCCTGCGGCGTTTAGGTTTGGTTGGTGCTATCGATGCCTTCTTCGATGATTGTTTGATCTTCGTCGTCATAATCTGATTGTTCCTCCAATTCTAAAATAGGGAAATAATCAATCTTATATTCTTCAAAAGTATCTACCAAAGCTTTCCCGTGTCGTATTAATTCCCGTAGTGTTTCGTCTCCATAGAACATTTCCATTTCATTGACATTGTGCACATGTATTGTATAATCTTGCATGTGGTTTTTTAATTCTTCAATTCCCTCAATTAAATCATGAGTATATTGTTCAGCAACCTTAATTTGCCGTACTGCTTGAATAATATACCACATCAAAAAAATGACTATAGAAAAAAGAATTGCGATGATACACGAACTTATAACTGTTATTAGTGTCATTTATATTCCACCTTTTTTAATCTTTCTTTTTCTTTTTTTAATATTTCACGATTGTCTTCGATATGTTCCTCTACTAAAGAACCAACTTTTTTATCTTTTCTCTGCTTATTTTTGGTAAAAATAATAGGAATAGAAGGAAGTTTTTCGAGAGCATCTTCGGCGCCGCACAACTCACATTTTTCTAACTTTTCTTTAATAGAATGACTGATCTCAAATTTTACCTGACAACTATCGCAATAATAGCAATATCTAGGCATTTTTATCGGCTTCCCCTTCTTCACCCAAATTGTCAAAATGAATAACGGGGGGATTTTCCACCACCAATTCTCCTTTGGCTTCAATAAAGTCGAAGCCTGCCAAAACTGGCACGATATCACTTTGGTCCATGATTGATTTTTGAAGGGCCATCATGACGGCGCCCATTGCTTGATTACTAAGTTTCATTTTTCCTCCTCTGAAACTACTCTTTTAAGTTTTTTTAAATCTGATTGATACATTAACAGTGCCAGATCTTCTAGTGAAGTTTCCGACTTCCATTTTAATTTTTCCCTAGCTTTCCTACTATCCCCCAACAAAACTGGAACTTCGTGGGGTCGGAATAGCCTTTCATCAATTTCTACATGTTTGGTAATATCGAGTTGTGCGTGATGAAAAACTAATTCTAAAAATTCTCTCACACTATAAGCCTTCCCGGTAGCGATAATATAATCATCGGGTTGATCTTGTTGCAACATTAACCACATAGCTTTGACATAATCTCTGGCAAAACCCCAATCCCTCCTGGCGTCGAGGTTCCCTAAATATAATTTGTCTTGGAGACCCATCTTAATCTTTGCGGCCGCAATAGTAATTTTCCTTGTTACAAAAGTTTCGCCGCGACGGGGTGATTCGTGATTAAATAAAATTCCCGATGAAGCATGTATGCCATAACTTTCTCTATAATTTCTCACTAAATGATGAGAAAATACCTTTGCGCACGCATACGGAGAGGCAGGCTGCAAACAAGTACTCTCATTCTGGGGATATTCCGGATTGTCCCCGAACATTTCTGATGAAGAGGCTTGATAAAATTTAGCTTGAGGGCACACATTCCTAACGGCTTCAAGTAATCTCAAGGTTCCCATGGCGCCGATTTCTACTGTTTCTTCTGGCGTGTCGAACGAAACGCGGACGTGAGATTGGGCTCCTAAATTATAAATTTCGGCCGGCAGGTTTTCCATAAGGATTCGATGAATACTGCCACCATCAATTAGGTTTCCATAAACTAACTTAAAATTATTATTATTGAATAAATGATCAACACGATCTGTGGTAATCAGGGAAGTTCTTCGTTTTATACCGACGACCCGGTAGTCCCTCTCTAAAAGAAACTCTGCCAGGTAGGATCCATCTTGGCCTGTTATACCAGTTATTAATGCTGTTTTCACAATATATTCCTTTTAATTTCCAAATGTGTATCCAAAATATTCGATATCTCGGTGATGCATCCTATAAACCAAATCAATAGATTTTTGATCATAATATTCCCAATAAGGCCGGTGAGATGTTTTATTTTTATGAAAAAGTTTGAAACGAGGACGGTCGATTTTATCACAAATAACATTAAAATCATCTTGAAGATTCTCAAATTTTCCTACGAAATCGACTAGAAGTTCTCCATCTTTATCGAATAACATATCGCAGTAAGCTCCCTGGCCAGAGTGGCGGCTATGGAGGATTCTTTGAAAAAGCCTTTGATGATCTATATCTTTGGGGGGCTGAATGCCTTTTTCTAGTTGTTCGTTGTCTTCAAATTTAATCCAAGATAT
>Ga0080013_1003453_pt1 | contig 16683 bp, 12 predicted proteins | sample ETNvirenome_6_85_FD_69236 | JGI IMG/M metagenome (GOLD analysis project Ga0080013, IMG submission 69236) | Marine viral communities from the Pacific Ocean - ETNP_6_85 (SPADES assembly) (version 2) | ecosystem: Environmental > Aquatic > Marine > Oceanic | place: Pacific Ocean | collected 2013-06-19 | reverse complement strand
TAACAAGATTCTTACTAATACGTACCATTTCAGAAGAGAAAGCAGGAAAATCACTAAAAGGAGTTCGACGTAACCACTTAATAGCTTTTGGAACTAATGCATAGTTAGGCATTAGATCTCTAGTTTGTTCTGCTGCCATTTCTTTTAATACATTTTCATCTACACCTAGATCTAATTTTTTCATATCATCTAATGTTTTTTCATAATGCATTATTTTCCAGATATCATCTTCAGCCTGATATGTTTGGAATGATTTTTGTACACCTTTTCCTGCCCATGTTTTTGATAATTTACCCATTACAGTATCAGGTTCAAAATTAAAAACTTCTCCAGCAGTTTTTCTAAGAGTTTGTGCTCTAACACTACTATCTACAACTCCACGTAATTGAAGATCTGCTATATAATCACCAAGTTCTCTATTTGTTTTTCCTACAATACGACTTGCTGCTGTTTTAAATGCAGGTCCAAACTTATTCCAAGGATTCATTCCATTAGCTAACATTATAATTACATTACCAAAAGTATTTCTACCATGTGTGGCAGAAGAAAGAACTGTTTTATTTGTTTGAGTAATTGCTTTAAGTTTCAATACGTCTTTCCAGAACGGACCCATTGGCCCGACTAAATCTAAACCTTCTCTAAAAAATTCTTTATATTCTGGATTGGCAAATAAATCCTCAAATGGATTAACTCCCTGTCGTTTAGCTACAGCTCCTTGACCAATAACTTTAGCCAATCTTTCTTTACCAACATCCTTTAAGGATACAAAATTTTGTTGAGTTGCTTGTTCAGGAAGTTCATAAATTTTTGGATCACCTTTTTTTATTGGTTCTTTTACAGTTCCTTTAACTGCTAATTTATTAGCAAGCATATACTCTTTCATACTATGTAAAAATTCAGCTTCAGCTTGAGCAACAGACATCTTTTCCATTGTTCGTGCATAATTTTTCCAAGGATTCTTTATCTCTCCCATAAGAGTTCGTATCTCTTGTGGTAAATCTTTTCTTTTCCCAAATATTCTACTTGATCCTGCTCCTAAATCGGTAATATATTTTATTCCATTTTTAAATTTAGTATCTGTAGTTCCATCTATAATATTCTTTAATGTAGTTATTGCATCATCTTCACTAACACCATGTCGCTTTAAATAAGCTAGTGCCTTATCTTTTATTTGATCATCTAACTCATTCCATGCAGGAAAAAGAGGATCGTCATGAACACCATAAGCTCTATTTAAATATACTCCCGGCTTTTTACCTTTTCTCCCTCTACTTTTGATAGTTGCTCTAAGTTGTCCTTTAACTAAAGGCATATCTCCTTTTGCACCTATAATTAAATCAGAAAAATCATCTATATTCTGTCTCATCTCCATAACAGCATCATTAGTTTTAGTAAATCCATTATCTTTTAAATATTTAAATGCTTTCATATTACCACCAAGAGCTTCGTTTATTACACCTTCTTCAAAGGTATCACCAAGAGAGGCAAACGGATGATTTTTAGGTAACTTAGCAGTCACATCTATTCCTTCTGCTGCTGCTTCATCCAATACTATTTTTTTTGCATCTTCTATTAGACCACCTGCTCTGCTTATTGCAGCAGCATCTGCTTTACTATTACGGATAGTTGCCGCAAGAGTTGTATCATCACCTCCGAATCGAGAAGTAGTCCATTTTCTTAGGGTAGCTCCAAGAGAAGATAAAGGTAGTTCTTCTTCAACTACAGTAGTATTTTTCATTCGGTGTGCAGTTCTAGCTACTCTTCCAGCTTCTAAGTCTGCCATATTAAGTATCTTATTTGCTCCTAGTAATGCTCCTAGAGGAGCTTCAAATACAAGATTCTTTAAGAATGATTCTAAATATCGTTGAGCTTCTGGATCATCAGGATTGTCAGCTAAATGTTCTAAAACAGATAATGATTCAGGGAAGAACTCTAGTAACATATCTACCACATTCATTTCTGGATCATAAAGAGTCTGAGCTGCTGCAAATCCTGCTCCTAAACGTACACCCCTTCCTCTTTTTTCTAACTTTGCTCTTCTTTGTTTTCTTGTATCTCGTGCCATCTTTCTTAACATAGGCTGATATACAGCTTGTTTTATTCGAGGCGTTATACCAAGACCTTTTTTACCTGTAAGAGCTACAGCTCCTCTTACTGCACCACTACCTCCCCATATTATAGAAGCAAGAGTTGTTCCTCCACCTTCTATCTTTCCTATTAAGTTATCTCCATGATAAGGATCAAATAAAGAATCAAAATAAGTACGAGCATCAAGAGGAATTTTTTCTCCTATGGCAGAAGCATAAGATTCAACTTCCTTTTCAATTTGTTCTGGTAGTATAACCTTACCTAATGTTAAAGGAAGTCTTGCTATATCTCCTATAAATCTTCCAGCTATTCTAGCAGGATCTGGTCCTGCCGTATACCAAGAGGGTGCTTTTCCCTGTCCCGGTCTAAAATCTGTACGACCTGATTTCTCCGCATTCTTAAAAGAATGATAAGTACGTTTAAAATCTTCCCAATCTTCACCTCTACCCTCCACAATAGAACGAATAGCCTTAGTAGAAGTATCTCCTCCAGAATCTACTAAACTAGCTATTTCTTTTTTTATATTGTGAAAAGAATTTGATTCATAACTTAATGCCATATTATTTCCTTTAGTCTACGGGAAAATTAGGATCAAATTTATAATCAGTTGCTGCTGTAAGAGCATCTTCTTCTGAACCACTACCACCTGTTACCGTTGGATTAGTACGAGAAGAGGTGGAGGAGGTTGATGTTCTTGTTTTGGCAGGCCATTTCTCCCAAGCCATTTTATTAATTAGAGCCTCAAGTTCCTCATTAAATTCAATTGATGATGGAGCAGCTTTTCCTCTATATCTCTCAATCATAGTAGATCGTGCGGCAGTTACTATATTATGTGCCTCTGGATAGTCTGCTGATGACAGAGTTTTTCCAAATGTTCCTTCCAGAAGGTCAGCAACTTGTGCTCGTGGAGTTAGATCAAAATCCACACTACGAAGACCATAAGCAAGCAGTTTCTCAAGTTCTAATTTTTCATAATCTAACCAAAGTCTAGCTTCTTCTACGCCCAATTTATTTAATACTTGTCTATCTTGTGTTAGTCCTCTTTGTAAATTAAGTTGAGTTAATTCATCTTTTACTACATCTCTTGGTGCTGCTATTTCTTCACCTCGTTGTGCAGCCCTTCTAGCTGCTGCTTGCGTATCTGCAATATCTTCTGCTTCATAAGCTGCTTCCATTGTTTTACCAACTATAGGTAGAGCTACATCTTTTGCCGCTATTGCTGCTTCTCCCCAACCTCTTCCCGGTTTTAGAAATTCAGGAGCAGCACTTAAAGCAGCTAGACTAAGACCCATTCCTTTTCTTTCACCTGCTCGTTCAGCTCTGGCTTTAGCTAAATCAGCTTCTTCAGTATAAAATTTTCGTATCTCTTCTTGTCTTGTAGGTAAATCTTCAAAAGACATTTTTTCTAAAAGATCTTTACCAATCTTTTCTTGTTTTGCTAAACCAGTTTGTTGCCCTGCATATAATTCTGATAGTCTTTGTCTTAATATATCTTCTTCACTTAGAGGAACATCAGGTTCAATAGTTGTTGAAATAGGGTTTGGCATTCCTCTTTCTGGAAATAATAATTTTATTGTCGTATCATCAACATCATAAAGTGATTCAGGATGATCAAAACTAAATGAACCTCCATTATCTCGCCTAACAATAGACATCAACCCACCATTACTACGGGACATTCCTCGTCTTGCCAGTTCCTCCATAATTTGATCCATACCTATGCCGCCCATTGGAGGCGCACCTGTTGTTGGAACATACGGACTATATCCTCCACCTCCACCTGTTCCCATATTAATATTCATTGCTGGTTGTCCTCCTCCTTGTAAAGAAACAAGACCACCTGTTGCTGCTCCGGTTGGTTTAGATGGATTAAACCCACCGAACATCCCATATATACCTGCCGCTCCTAATCCAGCAGCAGTCAAAGATTGAGCAAGGGATGGAGGAGCTTCTCTTCTAGTGGCAAGAGTTGTCTGTGAAGGTGTGAGAGGAAAGCCCCTGATAATAGAAGCATACCTTTGCAGAGCTGTTTGAGGAAATGCTTTCTCTTCTTCAAATTCTCTACGACCTATATCCAATGCCTGTTGACTTCTTTGCTGCTGTGTCTCACCTATACCAGCAAGACCTGCTATGTCTCCTCGTGCTCTTGTACCTGTTACATCTCCAAGTGCAGCAAATTGTCTACCACCTGTCATCTCTCGTTGACGCTGTTGCTCTGCTTCTCTCTGGGCATTCTGAAAGGCAACAGATAATCCTCGTGCCTGTATATCACCTAGTCGTTCTGCAAGATCCTGTCCAGCCTGAGCTTCTACAAAGGCTGGACGAGTCCCTCCAAGGAATCCTTGTCCTGCTACAGCTTGTGCTGCTCTTTGCTGCCTTGCTATATCTTCGTCTGAACGGGCCTCTCTCTTTGCTATATCTACTACATTCTGAAGGAAGGGGTCCATTCTTCGTTGGATGTCTTCTGCTCCTATTTCAGAAGTTCCAAGTGCAGTAGCTGCCAAGGCAGGTTGATAATATGTTGATGCTTGTGCTAGTGGCGTTCCTGCAAGACCAGTAAACTGTTGTCTACCTGCTGCAAAAGCTGCTTCTTGTTCTGGAGTAAACTGAGCAAGTTGTGCGCCGGGGAATCTTAAATATCCTTCTTCTTGTTCTCGACCAAATTCTGTTTTAGCTTCACCTAATACATCTTTAATAAATGGTTTTATTTCAGTCGGGAACTCAGATGTCTGTGTAACAGTTTGTGAAGTTGTTGGAGGGGGAGGAGGAGGAGGAGAACCTCCACCACCTTTATATTCTTTCAAACCAGTAACTTCATTTATAGTTCCTGATCCACCAAGAGATTTGAGAAGAGATGCTTCAAATGTATTTACATGAGCAAGCTCAGTATCTCCATCTATGCCATATCCTGCAAGTTCATTGTACAATTCCTTGAACAATGTAACCTTTTCAGGCATATCTAAATTTGAAATATATTCTCTTGTATCAATCATTTTTTAATTCCTTTACTAAAACAGTATAGTACTTTTTATATCCTTTATTTTGTAAAGCTCTTGTCCAACCATCTCGTCCAGCAGTTTCTATATGACTTATACCATTTTCCTTACAAAACTTTTCAACAGGTTCACTCCAACTATCCATCCATTTCTTTAATGTATTCTTCTTCGTTCCCCATAAATGTCCTCTCAAATGCTTTTGGTTTGGATAGATATAAATCTCAGTTGTAAATGCTCCAATAATTTCTCTCTCGTTTTCGTCTACTATAACCCAAAGTTGTTGTCTTTCTTCTTTTAACCACTCTTTTACATCTTCTAAACTAATCTCTCCTATTGTACGTTCAATAGCTTTACTCAGAAGAGAACTAACATACGGCCATAAGACATCTATATATTGTGGTTCTGCTTTATATACAATCATTTATACTAGACTTGAAAGCTCCTTACCCGAATTAATTTCTCTTTGTTGTTTATTAGTACCATGAGCTTTCTTTCTCATCAACTGATTAAATTGATCTAATGCTTGAGCACCGGCTGTACTACTACCATTACCTAGCATAGATACTACATCGGCAGGTACTACATACTCATCTGAACTAAGCAATGCCATATCAGGAGTCTTTGGTGCATCCTCTGGAGTTTGTGGTACTACATTAAAAGGTATCTGATCTGCCATACCATCTCCTTGACCTTGCACTCGTCCTTCAAAGACATTCCTTGGTGGAGGTGGACTAAGATAACCACCTTCCTGTAGAGAAACTAACCCACCTGAAGAAGCAAAAAATTCATAATCTCCACCTTCTCCAGCTATTCCTGTATAAAATTCTTCAGGTGCATCCTCTCTAACTTCTCTGGGTTCTTTTGGTATAAAGGGACCAAAGCCACTAGTTGTAGGTGTTAGAGAAGCTAAATTAGTATCAGGAGTATATAGTTGTTCTGAAGGTAGCATAGCCGCTGTTGTACCTAATGTAGCGGCGGTCCTAAAGGGATGTTCTTCTATACCTCTTTGCCATAAACCAGCAAGTTTAGATCCTAAACCTGTACTTGTTGTAGGTAAATTACCTGCCATTAGTGCTGCTTGTTCAATTGGAGTAGCTGCTATAGCTCCAGCTCCAGCAATAGAAGCAGGTGCTTGTGCAGCGGCTTGTCCCAAGAATTGTCCCGGCCCTCCAACTACTCCAGCTCCTGCTGGTCCTGCCAGACCACCTACACCTGCACCTAAAGCAGCACCACCAAGTAGATTTTGTAACCAGCTACCGCTACCACCTAATGCCTTACGACCAGCACCTACACCTGCACCAATTACCATAGCTTTAGCAAGGAAAGGTAATAAATTCCAGAATGCTTCTGGCAGTCCAGTATCAGGATTAATTGTTAATCCTCCAAGTCCTGCAACTTCCTTTGGATTAACATGCATAAGCATGGTATCACCATACCTACCCTTGGAAGCTAGGTTCTGTACCTGTGCATCAATACTGGGTTGTCCTCCTACATTTAGCATAGAAGGAAGACCTCCTTGTTGTGACAACCCCATCATGGCAGCATATCTATCTGATGCGTCTGGCATAATTGGTTGATTTCCAATTTGATCTCTAAGATTAATTAATTGTTCTACATCATATGCCATTATCTCATTCTCCGTGGATTCATATAGTTTGATTGTGCTAATGTATTATCAGCTATAAATGTACTCTCTTGACTATATGCTGGATTACTTAAATTTGCTGTGGGATTTACAAGCTTTTGTATAGTAGTCCCTTCCAAATATTCAGGAACTCCCATTCCTTGATTCAAATTAGAAATAAGATTACTACTTTGTAAATGACCCATATAATCAAAATTATTCATTAGTTTAAATCCTGCCATGCTTGTGTTCCTGCCGTACTTACATACCCTTTAAACTTACCACTACTTACTGAATAAGCTATATCTCCCTTATCGGGATCTTTAATATTAGTTACTGTAACTACAGCATAAATATTTGACGTAGGCTTTGCCTCCTGTACTAAATCTCTGGTATCCAGTTCATTAACCAAAGCAGCACTCCATTGCCTGATACGACCATAAATATAGTCTGCTCCCTTTTTAACATCATCAGGGAATATTAATGGAAAATCAGGATAACGTGCCATTATCTCCTCCCATCCTGCTGCATACTTAAACGTACAGATCCCCATCTCCATGACGTATCAGCAGAATTACATGAAACTCTTACTCTCCCCTGCCTTCCTCTTGCTCGTAAATCTATTTTATTAGTACTCTTTGTAATTGAGAATGGTCCTTTTTCAGTTTCCTGTGTACTCTCTGGAAATTGTTTTGTTGTAATAGAAAACTTTATAGTCCCATCATTTAAAGTCATATCTGGAATTAATCTATCAAGAAACATTAATTGAGTACCATCTTCTATATCAAAATCTGCTGATTCAATAAAGGATGTTATTGCCTCTCCATTAGCTGTAAATATTCCATCAGGTTCATTATTATATATATTATTACCATTAACACTTACACCAGTTGTAATCGTATTTCCAAAAACTATCTTATCATTAAAGGTAGTAAATAGTGTACTGCCATATGTCCAGTAATTTTCATCTGGACTCCATATTACATATGAATCACATTCTCCTGAACCATCCGTGGAAGGATACAACCATATTACTTCTTTAAATTCAGAATTAATACCTGTAAATATTTTATCTTTATTATCTAAATCAAGACGATCAAATATATATCGTCTAACTGTACAATCCAGAGTTCTTACCTGCCCGTCAAAAGTATAGAAATTATCAAATCCCATCCATACAGTTCTACCATCATAATCTATACTAGCATGAGGAGCAATCAGTCCACAATTTGTTCCCATCTGTGAAAACTTAAATGTAAAAGGTGGACCTACAAATGTCTGTAACCATAATGAATTATCTGTCCATATATTAACTGCATTTCTGGAACGTACTCCACCAATAATTGCAGTACCATCTGCAAGTTGTACTTCTCCTGATGTGGAACTAACGGAAGGAACCCAATTAGTATAATCTTCCTGATGTGCCCAACGAACTATCATAGGATCATAAGTTCCAGTTGGAGAAGCTGTAGTATTAAATTGGTTAGCTCCCAAGGCAATTAGATGTCTATCATTTGGAGAAACAACAATTGAATCTACAGTGGTTGGTGTAGAATCTGTTGCTCCTGATACTAATGCTGCCCTTATTGGAGTAGTGGAAGCATCAGCATCCCATACATAAATAGATCCTTTTCTCCTATTTGCTATAACATCTTCACCCCAATTATCCAGACTCCATTGAGTAATTTCAGTTTCAAAATTTGTAGAATCAGCAGATGCAGGTTCACTATATGCTCTTGCTCCTGCTGTACTTGTTCCAGCCAACCATCCAGCAGCTCCATATCCAAAACCTGTGGCAGCACCAGATACTCCTGTAAAAAGTAAATAATGTATTGTTGCCTGACTTGCACTGGATTGTGCAGCACTTGCCGTGGTAGCCACATCTATGGCAAATACATTATCACTAACTACACTTACTGAAAAAACACTTGTACCAAGTATTATATTACCACCTAAAGTTACACCACCACTTGGACCTGAAACACTGGTAAAGAATACATAATCACCTGTTGATCTACCATGTGCCGTAGCACTTACTGTTACTGTAGTGGCTGAAAGAGCTATGGTAAATGCATTTAAAAGTGTTACAGAAGAAGATACGGGAGTTATATCTGTTATTGTATCTCCATTATGTTCATATAATTTTTGAGGTGTACCAAACATTGCTCTCTTGAATTGATCGTTATCAGACCACGTAATTAAATCTCTGGCTGCTCCATCAAATGTAGTAGATACTTTTGTTTCATATCCTCCTATATTTTGTGGTCTACCTGCTCTAAATCTTACACGATCTGTATCATACCAAGAACCTTCTTCAGCATACTGAGTAGTCTCCCGTCTAATACCGGGAGTAAAATTTAACTTGACAAGTTTTGAATTAGAGGAAGACATTTTTATCTATCAAAGTTCTTTAATAATGCAACATCAATTGTAGTAGCACTTCTAGCCATATATGTAAGTAAGTCTACATCACTTGCTCCTGTACTTAATGCAGGAACGGTAGCTGATACAAACTGCCAAGCTGTATTATAGCCAAGTGTTCGACTTCCAGTTCCATCCTGTATAAAATATATATTACCACTTTGTCCTACTGTACAATTTGCAGGTGCTTTAAGAGTTCTATTCCCTCCAATTGTAACAAGAAAATTATTACTAAGAGCAAAATTAACACTAATACAAGCTGCATCTGTTACTGTAACAATTGGATTATAAGATCTTGCATTTCCTCCAACAATTAAATTACCGGGAGTACTTGCTGAAGCTCCTACAATATATTTAGTTCCTATTAATGAAACATTAGCAGAAGTAGATACTCTAAGATATCTTATATCAGCAAGAGAAGTATCAGGAATATTGGTAGTACACACACCTATATCTGCACTGGCTGCTGTACCAAGATTAAATCCTTTTGTATTTAAAGAATGGACAGAAGTACCATCACAAATAACTAAACCTACAGCTCCTAATGGTATATCATATCCATCACCACTGGCCGTCTTCATCTTTATAATATCAGAAGCTGTAGTGTTGGCAGAGACTACATTATTAATTACATAACTTTTTGAATTACCGGGAATAATCAATGATATAGTATTAGCAACTCCTCCTACTGATCCTTTTAAATGTAAGAAAGCAGATCGTGGAGTATCTGAGCCACCATTTACTGCTGATAATGTTACAGTAGCTGCTGATCCAATTGATACAGTTGTATAGGAAGCAATTGCATCATCCACAAGACTAATAACTTGATTATTAAGAACAGTTCCCCATGTATTAGGATTATCACCATCCCCTTGTTTTGTTAGTCTTATATTTGAAGTGTACGTTGATGCCATTTTCTTCTCCTACTTAAAATATGGATTCTTATCATAGGGAACACTCATCTCTCCTCCAATAAGCCCACATGTTATTTTATCTGGAAAGGAGATCATAAAGAACCATCTTCCAGTATTTTGATTTAAAAATAATTCTGTAAGATTATTATCACGATCTAAACCCCACCAAACTTTAACTGTCTGTAATCTCTCTTTCAAATCTTGATGTACAAAGTCAGTATGGGAACAGGTCATATTTTTCTGGAATGGACGAGGAAAAATATTTATCCCTTCTTCAGTACTTTCTTTAGCATTAACATCAGCTAGAAATATAAATAAGAATGGTATCGAAATAATTAAAAATACAATAATTATAAAAGTTTTCATGGTCCTCTCACATATTGTTCGATATCTGTATTATCAGGCCATATATTATATTTTTCACCATCTTTAAAAATTTCTGAATGTACAGTTTTAAACTCATCTAAAGTATTACAATTATCTATGGCAGTACATATTGTATTACAAAAAGTACGAACAGAAGCAGTATATTGTACTACATCATTTGGAATTGCCTGTGTATTATCGTATACATATCTTTGTGTTAACCAAGAGAAAGGTTCAATTTTTGTATATGCTTCAGCACATATTGCCTGTTTAGTCTCCGTTTTTAGTTTTGATAAATCTTTTTCAGTTACAGTAAAATCTTCATCCACCATCTCTTCACTGGCATTCCATGTAAAAGACGAAGAACCAACATTGTAAAAATTATGATCGGGCTGTTCTTTTCTTTTTATATCATAGATATTAATTCTTTTCTTTTCCTCTTTAGTATAAAGAGTAAACATATTAGATGGATATCTTACATTATCCAATATCATAGATTTAGGACTATAATATATTTTCTCTATTACACCTTCTTTTACCAAAGCCCACATTTTAATCTCCTATTCTGTACCTAACTGTAAAAAAGCTCTTCCAAGAAATTCCTCAAACATATCTCCTTTTATAAATATAGCAAGAGATCCGTTTATTCTTTTAACACAATATAATTCAACAAGAAGATTTCCATCTAAAAAATTCTGAAATAGATAGGAAGATATAATAGCATAAGAATCATGAAGAGGAGAAAATAAAACTCTTACGTTTACTATATCAGAATCTTTTTGATTTATTCGTTTTAAAAAAATATCTATTTCTTCTTTATTTAATTCCTTATAAATAGCCTTATATTCATGTTGGTAAAACATTGTTAATATATCACGTTGTTCTCCATTACTACCACATGGATTAGAAACAACTTCTCTATTATGTTCTTCTATATCTGCATCTTGTGCTATTGCAGAAAAAGACCATAAGTAAATAAATAAAACTAAAAAGATTTTTCTCATACTTTTAATGTATCATTTCTAAATCTTGTTTAATATATTTAAAAGGATGACTCCAATCTTGATATTCTTTTTGCCTATACAAATTAACACTATTATAGTATGGTGTTTTCTTTCCCGGTAATGCCCATATATAATAAGGAAGTATAGGAACTACAATCCAAGTCTGAACTCCCATTGCTGCTGCTAAATGTGCTACACTTGTACAAGAGGATATAACTAATTCACATTTACTTATTTCTTCTCTTGTCTTTTGCCAAGTTGATAGATCACATTTCTTCATCCATTTTGGTCTTAAATCTTCATCTTTATCTCTTTGTAATGATATACAATCATAGCCTTTCACTGCATTAAATAAATAATCAGGAGGAAAAATACGATATTGTTCATGTTCAAATTGTGGATTACCTCTCCATCTTATTCCAATTCTTCCTGATATAGTAGCAGCAGTACGAGAAATATATGGTTTTCCTTTTAAATCTTTATATTCATAACCAAAAGGAATTACTGCTGACATAGACTGAAGCCAGTAATCATGATATACTCCACAAGCAGCTTGATGTTCAACTACTGAAAAATTCTCTGCAAACATCTCAGCCAATTCAGATGAACAAGAAATTACCACACGGTTTCCTCGTTCTTTTAAATCAAAAGCAAAACGATAACTCTTGATCTGATCACCAAGTCCTCCTTCTAAATTTAATAAGACAGTTCCTTCTTCTCCATTCCAAAGTGGTTTTACTGAACCAATATGTTTATTACCAAATACATCTTCTACCCGTCCACAATCCAATAGTTTATGGCCCTCTTGTAACTTACCTTCATATAGTTTATACCAGCCAGCATTAAACTTTACTCTATTACAGTTTGGCCGCTCTAATAATAGCTTCTTTGTAATTTCTCCTGCCTTTTTAAAATCACCACGTAATGAAGCATCAAGTTGTAAATCCAATGGATCAACATCCCGAATAGGATCAGGCTTATCATTCCAGAACTCACCACCCTGATAAAAAGAATACAACTCCTTTCCAAGAATTTTACTAGTTGAGTATCTACGTTTGGAAACTTTCTTACGTACTTTATGCAGGTTTTTAATACCCCAAATCTTATCTTCTTCTTTACTATCAGATACATTATTCATATTATAAGTATAGTGAGGAAGACCAACGAAATCAGCAATCCTATCCAATTGATTTTGTGGTCTTTTAACTAAATCATCATATTCAATAAATAAGAAAGCATCAGGATATTTCTCATATCCAGCTTTCAAAGTATGATAACTAGTAAACAAATGCTGTGCCAATTGACTATTCTTACAGAAGTCACGTACATTATCCGGTTTAATAAGTTTGACAAAACTAGCAAGACATTCAGCAATAGGACGTATAGTAGTAACAATCTTCACATTATCCTGAACTTTCATCATAGTCTTTATAATAGTTGGATCAGGCCAACCTCTACTTTTATCAAATACCAACTTATCTGTATCATAACGATCCGTAGCAATACCTTTTAAAATACGAATCAAATCTTTCTGAGTTCCTCCACTAGCCTTTGTAGTTGGATTCTGCTCCCAAGCCTGAACTGCTGCTCCCATAGTATCACAAAGATTACTAGTTGGTGAGGCATAAGTATCTGGTCGTTGATTTAAAAGCGACGTTAATAGAGTTGAACCACTACGAGGAAGGGAAGAAAGAAAGATCATCATTCTGTTTTTATCCCACCAGCAAAACCTCTCCAAGCACCTTGATCAGAAGCAATCCAAGTTGTTAAAGATCCAATTTGAACAGGAGAACTATAATTTGTTGTATTTCCCAATCCCAATCCTCCATTCTTACCTGAACCCCATGTCCAAAGAGTACCATCTGTTTTTATAGCATTCATACTTCTAAATCCACAAGCAAGAGTACTCCAATCGGTAAGTGATCCTACTTGTACTGGAGAAGACCTATCCGTTGAAGTACCATCACCTAAAGTACCATAACCATTATTACCCCATGTCCAAAGAGTACCATCATCTTTTATAAATCCACCTCTATTTTGACCTCCTGCTGTTCCAGCTTTACCTCCCCAATCGGTAAGTGATCCTACTTGTACTGGAGAAGATCTATCGGTTGTAGCTCCACTTCCAAGAGCACCATTTTCTGCTTCTCCCCACGTAAACAACTTACCACCATCTCTAACAGCAAAACATTGTCTTGAACCACCTCCAAGATATTGCCAATCTGTTGCCGATCCTATTTGTATTGGAGAAGAATTAGCTGTTGTATTTCCTTGTCCTAATTGTCCTTGATTATTATATCCCCATCCCCAAAGAGTACCATCTGTTTTTAATGCCCACCCGGTTCCTTTTCCTGCTACTACTTTAGACCAATCTGTAAGAGATCCAACTTGCACTGGAGAATCTTTATCAACGGCTTCACCATTACCCAAAACTCCTGCTCCTCCATCTCCCCATGTCCAAAGAGTACTATCTGTTTTTATAGCCATAACAGAGTTCTCTGTAGCTGATATTTGTGACCAATCAGTAAGTGATCCTACTTGTGCTGGAGAAGATAGACTATCATCATTACCATGACCTAATCGACCGGAAGTCCCCTTACCCCATGTCCAAAGAGTACCATCATTCTTTGTTGCACACATAAATTGTCTACCACCCTGTACAGTAGCCCAATCAGTAAGTGATCCTACTTGTACTGGAGAAGACCTGTTTGTTGTATCTCCTAATCCTAATTGTCCGTTATCATTCAGTCCCCATGTCCATAATTCACCACCAGCAATATCCTCACCAGTAGTAGAAGCAGCAGCAGCTAATAAAGTATTTTGAAAAATACCCATTATGCATATGCCTGTGAAAGAATAGCCTGAATATCTCCACCAACCCCATCGGAAGATGCAGATACAACTATATAATCTAGTCTATCTACTGCATTATCATCTGTAGATAAAGTAGGATCAGTCCCACCTATAAATTTCCAATCAGCATTATAAGCCATAGTACCACTACCTCCATCTTGAACCAAGAAAATACTTCCTGTTTGACCTGTTCTACATCCTGTCGGTTTAGCCAATGTATGTGCTGCCGTTACAGATGTGGAAAAATTCTGTGCTGTACCAAATGCAAGAGATACAGAAGTTACACCATTAATTGCCGTAGCACAAACAACGGCTGCTGCACTCTTGGTAAGTTGAAGTTGTCCTTCCAAACTGCAATTACCAGAGACTCTGACTGTACCAAGGAATCCTGAATTTCCTGTTATTGTAGTTGTACCAAGTAAATTCGTAGCTCCTCCTACACTTAATGCTCCTGCTATACTTACGGCTCCTCCAATAGTTGTAGTTCCACCTACTGTAAGATTTCCCACAAGTATGGAATTACCACTTACACAAACGTCATCATCAAATTCTGCTTTACCAACCACTGTTAAAGTACTTAATAAATTAACAGCTCCTCCAACACTTAATGCTCCTGCTAGACTAGTGGCACCTCCTATGGTGGTAGTACCTCCAACTGTTAGATTACCTACTAGAATAGAATTTCCTGATACACAAACGTCATCGTCAAATTCTGCTTTACCAACTACTGTTAATGTACTTAGTAAATTAACTGCACCACCAACACTAAGAGCACCAGCTAAACTTACAGCACCTCCTATAGTGGTAGTCCCACCTACGGTTAAATTACCTACAAGTATAGAGTTTCCTGATACACAAACGTCATCATCAAATTCAGCTTTAGCTGCAAATGTAGCTATACCTCCTACACCTAATGTGCCAGTAAGGGTTGTATTACCTGCTATGGTAACAGTACTCGCAAAATGAGCAGCCCCTCCTACACTAAGAGTACTGGCAAGACTTACAGCACCTGCAATTGTTGTAGTACCTCCAACTGCTAGATTACCTACAAGTACCGTATTACCAGAGACACATACATCGTCGTCAAACTCTGCTTTACCTACGGCTGTAAATGTACCACCAACTCCAAGATTGGCAGTAAGAGTTGTATTACCAACTATAGTTGCTGTACCACCTACATAAAGATTTCCACCTATAGTAGCATTATTAACAGATATATTACCTGTGATAGCAACAGGAACATTAGTCAGATTAGCACCATCCCCATAGAATGCAGAGGCACAAACTTTTGCATTTGCAGCCTGTACATTTGCTCCTGCAATAGTTACTGTGCTGGCAAAATTAGCTGCACCTCCTACACTTAATGTACTGGCAAGACTTACTGCACCTGTAATAGTAGTCGTACCACCTACAGCTAAGTTGCCTACAAGAATTGTATTCCCACTTACACATACATCGTCATCAAACTCTGCCTTTGCTGCAAAAGTTGCAATACCTCCTACACCTAGTGTACCTGTAAGAGTTGTATTACCTGCAATAGTTACGGTACTACCAAATGTAGCTGCTCCTCCTACACCTAATGTACCAGTTAAAGTTGTATTACCAGCTATGGTAACTGTACTTGCAAAGTGTGCTGCACCACCAACACTTAATGTACTGGCTAAACTTACAGCACCTGCAATTGTTGTAGTACCACCTACGGTTAAATTACCTACGAGTACAGTATTGCCAGATACACATACATCGTCATCAAACTCAGCTTTACCTACAACAGTTACCGTACTAAGGAAATTAGCAGCCCCTCCTACGGAAAGAGCACCTGCAATACTGGCAGCACCACCTATTGTTGCTGTACCTCCAACAGCTAAGTTACCTACTAGAACTGTATTACCTGATACACATACGTCATCATCAAACTCTGCTTTGGCAGCAAACGTAGCAATACCTGTTTGAGCCAGTGTTCCACCAAGAGATACATTTCCTGCTACATCCAGAGTACTTGCTAATGATGTTGCTCCTGATACACGAACCGTACCAAGAAAACCAGCAGCTCCAGATACAGTGGCTGTACTTAGGAAATTAACAGCACCTGCTACACTAAGAGTACCACCTATGGTAACATTACCAGTAACACGTAAAGCTGAAACGGAAACATTCCCTGTAGATGGAACATTAGTAAGATTAGCACCATCTCCGTAGAAAGCAGAAGCACATACTCGTGCATTGGCTGCTTGAATATTTGTTCCAGCTATGGTAACTGTTCCTGCTATATTTACAGTTCCACCAAGAGATGCATTACCTACTACAGATAAAGCTCCTCCTACACCAAGAGAATCTCCCATTGTAACTACACCAGTTATACTGGCTGTACCTGTAACTTTAAGAGCATCTGCTAAAGATACTGCACCACCTACATT
>Ga0080013_1003452_pt1 | contig 16684 bp, 24 predicted proteins | sample ETNvirenome_6_85_FD_69236 | JGI IMG/M metagenome (GOLD analysis project Ga0080013, IMG submission 69236) | Marine viral communities from the Pacific Ocean - ETNP_6_85 (SPADES assembly) (version 2) | ecosystem: Environmental > Aquatic > Marine > Oceanic | place: Pacific Ocean | collected 2013-06-19 | reverse complement strand
CTTATCAACGGGGGCGTTCGGATCGAAATTGACCTCGGCTCCACCGTCAGGTGTCTCCGTCAATTCAACGTCCGATTCGAAATCAACCACCTGTTCCGGCAGCTGTATCTCCTGACCCACTCCGTCCATGTCGAGTGCGCCCTGCAATGCCTCCATCGCCTTGTCTATGTTATTTTTTGGATTTTTTCTTTTTGCCATTAGTCTTGTTTCTTTTTGTGTTTTTTATAATACTGATAGCCTAGAGCTCCTGCACCGGCTGTTCCTGCGGCAGCTACCGTAGGTGCGTCTGGGTCTGATTTAATTCTTTTTTTAACGCCTTGTAAATATGTTTTCTTACCTAGTTTTTTGCTCAAAAACTTCTTGGCAAGCGCTTTTCCTGCCATTCCTAATATTCTTCCTACTACCATTTTTTCCTCCTATGTAGTTTCTAGTGGTGGAACCACGTCATTCAAAATGCCGTACGGCTCCGGTCCGCTTTTGGGTGGAACCGTCTTTGTCAACCCACCGTCCTTGTACGCCGGAAGCCCTTTTGAGATCTTTTCAATCGCTTTTGGATTTCCCTTAATCATCAGCGTTGGCACGTTGTAGAAAACTGGTGTGTCATTATAGTGTCCTCTTGACTGCTGCGTTGACTGTATTGCCGTTTCAAAATAATCGGCACCTGTTTTAGCACGCGCTTTCTTGATTGCGTTGTTAAGAATTGGCCCATAAGCCTCTAGATTCCCCCTGTAGCTCTTGTCTCCTGGCAGCAATCCCCTGTTCTTGATTGCCGGAGTTGAAAAAGCCACACCGTCGTATTTACCATCTTTTGCCATCCGAAGCAAATACTTAATTGCAAATTCCATGTAATCCTGTGAATTCTTGAAAGGCCCTTCCGGAACGCCGCTGTGGTCGCCAACCGCGCCCTTCGCTTTCTCTATTCCGCGTATCTCCTCTTTCGCCGCGTAGAGCTTCTGCAACTTATCCGACTTTGGATTAGTTGCCAGCAGTCTTTCTATCTGTCTTTGTATGTTCGCCATCTGCTCCAAGTTAGCCGTCGCGACCTCTATGTCCTTTCTTGGTGCGTAGCGCGATTCTTTCAGCGCTTTCTTGTACGCGCTTGAAGTCGTATCGCCTTGCGCCTCTAGCTTTCTCATCTTTCTTAAAGCCGCCGAGATGGGCTGATGCATGTCGGACTGAATCTCCTCTACGAAAATAAACTTGTTCCCGTACTCGTCAATCCGATCGGATACGCGTAATTGCATGAAGGCGTTCTTCTGCTCCGCTCTTCCGAATGAATGCGCGTAACTGTATGTGGGCTCCGCCGAGCGTGGACCCTTCGGTTTCCACCTGAAAAGGAGTTCCCTTGAATTGGATCCCCCAGGAAGAACCTGCTGCGTTGAATGCACCGGCGTGTCAACGAACGCCGATGACTCCATTCCGACGCCACGCCTACGCGTGGCTCCGAGCATGTCCGTCATCAGCTGTTTTATCTCATAAGGGACGCTTACGTTCGTCGGCGGAATTCCCTCCGACGTCACGTTCTTGATTCCGTACATCTTATCGAAAAGGTCATCCGCACTTGCGAGGAACTTCGGCATCTCCTTCTCATCGCCAAGATTCTTCGCGCCCTGCTGCAGGAACCGTATGATTCCTCCCGCCTCAGGCGAATAGGCCTGCGGATCCATCCGCTCGACTATCTCCTTCAATCGCGGCGCAATGTCATGCTGTCTTCCTAGGATGTCCACCTTGAACTCGGGGACGGTCGCGTCGAACTTCCGCACGAGGTCAACCTTTGATATTTGATTTCCGCTGTTGGCCTTCAGCCACGGGCCGATGGACGTGTCCATCATTTCCGCCTCCTTCACGCCACGTGATGCAAGAAAATCCGTCCACTGCTTCCCACTCATGATTGGGGGACCCTTGATGATCTCCTCGCGCGAGCGGTAGAACATCGCCGGAACATCCTCCGGTTTTCCCGTCACGGGTTTTCCGGGCTTGACCGGTTTTGGCTTTATCTTTCCTACCGTGTAATCAATTGTGTTTTCGTAATACTCGTCCTCATTAATAGGATCCACATCCCTTTCCTTTTTAAGCCACGAGTCCGCTTCCTTCTTGAGCCTGAAATCCTTTACCGTGTTTCCATGCTTGTCGAACACGGCCCACGGGTATTTGAGCTTCTTCGGTGCCGCGACCTTGCCGGTAATGGCCGGCGCGAACTCACGCAGTTTCTCTATGACCTTCGGTCCACCCTTGATGACGAGTTGCTTGAAAAGCCCTCCTGCCTGAAAGTTATCCACAGGCTCCAATGGCGGAACCACGTCGTTAAAATAATCGTATTTCACTTCGCCTCCCTTGTTGTATGCGTGCATGCCGAATCCTCCACGGAACTGCTCTTCCCATTCAGCCATTTGTTTCTCCTTTAGTGCCCTTACGTCTATATCATTCTGTATTTTTTCAAGTTTTCTTAACTGCTCCTTTTGAAGCTTTAACTGCGCCCTTTCAACTGTACCGAACATATTACCAGAAGGTGAGAAAGAGTCAACATACTCGTGAAACATGTCCGCGTAGTAATTATCCATCTCGTTGACGGATTGGTAATCAATCATTCCGTCATCTATTTTTTCTGCAGGAATTTTTTTTCCGCCGAGTGGGGTATCCGGCACTGTCATTGCATTTTTTATATCCTTCGGCGTTATGCTGTATTCAACCCAGTCGTCTTTTACTATATCTTCGCCACCGGCCTCCATGCTCCAGTTGTCATCAACGAATCTTGTTTCCTTGTTTTTGTGGTCAATGACGATGTGCTGGTCATTTCCGTGATCATAATCCTTGTTCTTCCAGGTTATGGAAGTTTGTCCTGGCTCCTCCGTTAAAACGATATCATCCCATTTTTGTCCTTCTATGCCAAGCTTCGGATCCTCGCCCACCCTGCTTGCAGCCGGCTTAACCCTGAAATGAGTTTCTTTCGCTGTTCCGCCACCATAGATCTTCTTGGTCTTTGATCCAAGTTTAGCGGCAACCGCGTTGTTTCCAACCTTGGCGGCACTAAATTTAGACGTGTGCAGCGGCGTGCGCTGCAATGTGTTAACCAGTGAAGACACCCACGGCGGCGCGTAGGGTATTTTCTTGACAACCTCCTTAGTGGCGATGTCGGCGAGTCCTTTCGGAAGAACCTTTGTTCCGGCGAGTGCGCCGAGTCCCTTCATGAAAAGACGTCTTGTTATAGTTGGCAGTACCATTATCCACCCCTCTTCTTTTTCGCGATGTATTCAGCGAGACGCTTAGCGTAGCGCTCCCGCAGCCGTTCCTTCGCCTCATCGGAGAGGGACGCGTAGTGTGACTTCTTCATTTCCGGTCCGCGGATCCTGGATTTCTTATAGGGCCACTTGTAGCCGGGACCCCAGCGGTTCTTGGCCCACGCCTTGTAGTGCGGCGCCTGCTTCGGATCAACGCCCTTCCACAGCGAGCCCATGAGCATCTTGAGTTCCTTTTCCGAAAGCTTCTTGGCGAGCTTGGCTAGGATCTTCGATCCGATGCTTACCAGTCCGCCGGCTTGATAATTCCATTTCTGCTTTCCTTCCATAAGAGCTTCTATGTATTTTCTTATGGGAAGAAATCTCTTTCCTTTTGGCACGAACCCAAACGGAGCGTCCTTCTGAATTATCTCCAAATAATCCAGTAATTGTTTAGGATCAATCTCCCTTCCAGGCATTCCAATCTGCTGACGCGTTCCCGTAGGGGAATAAAATTTAGATGACACCTGGCCATGTTTCATAATTTTATCAATGATGCCTAAATCACTCGCAGACGCTAGGGGTTTTTGATAAAGGTAATTCTCAATTCCCCTCTTTGCCATGTTCATGAAATTTGGCTCAGCTTTGATGTTCTGCGGATTGTTCATTAATCGTATCGCCCTCATCACGGACATGTTGGGCCTTCCACTTCCTGCTATGAGTCTTGCCAAATGCATCAGAGGATACTGGTGCCCCATTCCGCCAAGCATTTGCTGTTTTGTAAGACCCATCTTTTTAGACAATAATTTATATATTTCCTCACTATCTTTTCCTGTATGACCTAAAAGAAGATCCGTAAGGTCCTGTCTTTCCTTTATAAGACCCTCAGTTTTACTTCCCCATCCTTGCTTGCCGTACTTGGTCAAGAGCTGATCAGCTGGCGTAAAGTCGTCGAGAAGCCCTCGACTTATCATCTGCGCCTCGGCGCGACGATGAGCAAAAGCTTCTAGAAATTCATCATTGCTTTTAAGTTTCTGTATAGATCCTTTTCCAAGGTCCTTCGCGAATTTTTGCTGCACCCTGGCGAAAGAAGTACTTCCTTGCGACATCTCCGATGAATTAAGGAGATCAATAATATGCTGATAGGTGGAATTAGAGTGATAACCTACTTCACCTGTATCCGGATGGATTGCTGTCTTACCTTTTTCTATTTGCTCTAAGGCCCTGTTAGAAAATTTCTTTTTGGATGCTTCGGAATGGGCACGAATTATTTTTCCTGTCGCTTTATCAACCCCTTTTTCTCCACCCAATACTCCAGTGACTTTACCACTATACACTCTCTTAATTCCTAGTCTTTTTAATTCAGCTGTAACTACATCAGAATTCCATGCATCATCAAAAGTTGTGGAATAATTAGATCCTTGGGTAGTAGTTGGTTTTCCCGTTACAGGATCCACTCTTTTTTTAAAAAATGACGAATAATTATTGGCGAATTCCGGCTGTTCGGAAAGCTGTTTTCTGACCAATCCTTTTATAGTGCTCTTATCTATTCCCTTCTTAGAAACCGCCCTTAATACCTTGGGGATTGCTAATGCTATGTTGATCCAAATGGCCATCCCTAGCCCTCAAACTCGTTCCAAGGTCCTTGGTCCATTACTCAATATCCCCGCCGCCCCAATGTGTTGGGCCGTCGCCAAATCCAATTCCTATTCTTGGTTTAGGTTTTGGTTTTGGCTTTGGTGGGCTATAATTGTTTAATTTGTCTTGCATATAAGAATCAAATACTACTGGGTCGCGATCCCATGAATCTGAAATATTACTTGGCTCAGCCGCTTCTGCTGAAAAATTCATGCCCCAAGGATTAAGAGGATTAGTTGGTGCTTGAAGGACCATGTTTCTTCCAAACTTTGACCACTTATTAGGTGCACCTGTAGTCACAGGTAATCCTTGTTGAATTGTTTTTCTAAGTTTTGGAGAAAGCTTATTCATCAAAGTTGACACCCCTACTATAGGTGCGCCAGTTCCTCGTGTAAAATACATATTGGCAACTTGAGGAGCGATGTTGGCCCACATACGCGCTTTTCCAAAACCTTCCGCGTACGGATTAAAATCATCAACCAAACTTGGCTGAAATATTTCATTTCCAATCATCTGTAACATATCACCACCAACATATGGAAACGCCTTTGCGCGTTCTTTCCACGCTGGCCCATCCATTGCCCAGTCAAGCCACGATTCGTTAGGATCTTGGCTCATGAATGGAGCCGCTTTAAACATAAAAATCGCATCATCTTCCGTTACCCCTTCAGCCATCATATCCTCTAAGAGAGGACCATAATAAGGGTCATTTTTAATTTTTTTAATTTCTCTGTCAGAGACTATATCGAACGTTGGGTCTGACTCCATCGCCTCTTCATCCCTGAACATTCTATTTATGAAAAATTCCCCAGGATTAAGTAGGTTAAGTCCAGGAATAAAATCAGATACACCCCCAGCTGACGACATGGCGGTATTCCAATAATCTTTTCCTACAGTGGGAAGAAATTGTCCAAGTCCTTTATAAAATAAAGGGTCCTTCCACCATGTTCTAGGTTCTCTTTCCGATGCGTTTTCTAATACTGTATAATCTGCCATTAGTAGTAAACCCTCCCCGCGGTTTCAGCACTTGGCTCATCTTCAAAGTCATCTTTTAGCATAACGTGGTAGCCTTGTCTATATTTCATCAAGGCCTGCGTGGTAGAATCCACGTAGTCATCATTGTCGCCGAAAGGGAATGCTGCGCATTCTTCGATAACCTCTTCAGCGAAATCTTTTTTGGGCGCCCAAACGGCTCCTGCTTCGAATAGTGGAGCCACGCTGTTTACCCTCGAATGTTTATCGTTTCCTTTTGAGGGTGTAAAATTTATAACAGGTATTCCCATCTTTTGCAACTCATGAGTTAATGGTAGCCCAGAAGCCTTCGCTTCCACAATAACCATCTCCGGTTCCCAGTACTTAAATTGGTCCATGGCCTCCTTTTTTAGCTCCGGAAAATTCCACCGATCACGCTTCGCATCCAACAGGATAAGGGCCTTTCCCTTTCCGTTGTCGGGGTCAAATATGCCCCACGTCGTAATCGCTGAATAATCGGCTGTTTCTTTTTTGGAGAATGCTGTGTCATAGGACTGAATAATAAATTCCAATTGAGGAATCTTTTCCTCTTCCCATATCTGCCACCACTCACGTTTTATAAGTGCACCTTCCTCGGAAGTAGGCTGCTGCATCCATTGTGCTTGCCACTTGGTTAGTGGGATGGAAGCCTTGACGCCTTGCAATCCGTCCATGGTCCAGAAATTTCCCCACATGGGTTTATCTTTTATAATGGCAGGAAATTCCACGATCTCCCACTCGTCCGACATTTCACTTTTTCCTTGGGCCTCGAGCAATTTACCAGTGAGGTCTTTGACAGACCATCTTGTCATAACAAGAACTATAGCGCCTCCTGGCTGTAAACGCTGACGAGGACCAGAAGTGTACCACTCGTAATGTTGCTCCAAAACGTGTGGTGAAAGAGCATCTTGTTCCGAATGAGGATCATCAATAATAAGGAGATCAGCACCACGCCCAGTGATAGCACCACCCACACCAGCAGCAAAATACTCACCACCATGATTAGACTCCCAACGTCCAGCAGCTTTTGAATCGGCTGCCAACCTGACATCTGGAAAAACTTTTTCATAATCCGAGGACTCTATCATGTTCTTGGCCTTACGTCCAAAGCGAATGGCTAATTCCCCAGTATGTGTTGTCTGAATTAATTTGGCTTTTGGGTGACGGCCCATATAAAAGGCCGGAAAGAGGTGTGAAGCAAATTCTGATTTTGTATGACGAGGAGGCATATTGACAATAAGCCTTTTTAGGTCCCCATTTGCTATACGGTTCAATTTCTCCGCATAAATTTTGTGATGTTTTCCTTCGATGAAGTCTGGCCAAACAACTTTCACAAATTTTAAAAAATCTGCCTGGGAGGCTTCTTGCTTTCTTGCAAGCTCATTTCTTAAAAGTAGCTTGAGCGTGTTTGTATCGAGGGATTCTAAATTCGAAACTGTTTCCATTTTTTAAAAATTTTTACAAATAAGAGTCATAACGTTTTTTGGGGTGATTGTCACTCTCAATCTTGCCTTCGCAAAATTCTAGAGGAGGTAAGTCGAAAGGGGGGTTCCCCCCTCGCAGTTTGGGAGTCTGGACCGGGCGGCGAACGGAGTGAGCCGCAATAAGAGCCCGGGCGCAGTTATCCACAGGTTATCCACAACTTACTACTATTAGCTATTGACAATAGTTATCCACAACTAATTGCATTTAGCTATATCAATGGTTGATGATGCATGATATCTATTAATTAGAAATAGAAAGGATAGGTAATTATGCCAAACGATTTAACTACTACGAAATCAATCAACAACGTTGATATTACTCCTGTAATGAAGGAAGTAATAGAATACTCCAAAGACCAAGCAAGTATTGGAGACTTGGAACAACTGATTAGTAAAGTTCCTGCAAAAGACAGTATGGATTGGAAACTAATTAGTGGTGTACTAATGAACTCACTCGTTGAGTGGGTTGCAGAAGATAAGGAGGCAAGACTTGACTTGATTAAAAGACTGCAAGGTGATGTTGGATACATCTTGAAAAGAATGGGTTTAACTATGTAAACCTATCCACATAGTTATAAGAAGGGCGAACAATGTTCGCCCTTTTTTTATGCCTAATAATCTGAACTGCCGTGCCTGAAGACAGGCGCCCCCGGGAACTGATTCGTATTAATAGGCAATTAGATTGGAATAGGAGTTTGTGGGAGTTTGTGCGCGCCCGGGAACTGATTCGTATTAATGGGCAATTAGATTGGAATAGGAGTTTGCAAGGGAGTTTGTGAGGCAAGAGCCGAATAACTCCGTTTATCTTGCCTCATCTTGTCTAGCGTCTGGCAACTATGTTGCTTATGGAAGCCCTTATACACTTCCGTACGCATAAGCGTTCACTGGGTTCTCCTCAGCTTAGACTGGTAGTCCTTTTTTATATGTGTGGCTACCAACACATATCATCATTATATCATCAAATGTAATTCATCTCAACCCAATCTTTCTTTTTCTTGTGGATAACTTTGACCAAGTCTCATCTCCATCGCCACTCCACCCGGGCGCGCCCGGTGCCCGAAACCAAAGACCAAACATTTGCAGTTTAGTGAGGTTAAGGGAGTTTACGGGAGTTTACATCACCCCAGCAGCTGCACGAGGATCCAAATGACTGCAGCTCCAGCTGCAACCTTCACGGTTCCGAGTATTAAAATACCTATTAAATGCGCCATTTTCTTTCTCTTTCTTCCCATCTCTTCGTTTAAATACCATCTTTACCACCTGCTTCCTGGAAGGTCAACAGGTATTCAGGGTCCAGGCGTATTTATTTAAGGCCCGGGACACAAGCAAATCAGCCATTCTTATTTTCCAAAGCTCATCGCTCCACGGAAATCCCGGGCGCGCCCGGTGGGAACAATGAAGCTCGCACAAAACGGCAGAAAGCCTTATGTTTTTTAACGGGAGTTTGCGTCAGCGCGCAGCGCCCCCGGTGCCCAAATTATCCACAGGTTATCCACAATTTTTACTTATAGATAACCTATGGGAGTTTAGGAGTTTAATGCTCTTGAGGACTAAAGATGTTCTTTATACCTTGTGCAAAAGTTTGCTCTTGCTCCTCGGCTAACGCTTCAGCTCTCTTTTGATTGCGTGTCATAATGGGAACAACCCCATCATAATGATTCGCAATCCTATCTAATAATGCATTACTTTCTTCTATGCCATCAGCAATCCTATTGAGTGCTTGGCTTATTGTATCATCTACAACCATATTTTGCTCCATTTCTATTTATAAGAAATAGAGTACGGGCTTTTAACCATACAAACAGACCAAGTATACTTGCGCTTATAAATACTCTATTTCTACCCTTATTATAACATAAAGTTATCCACAATGCAACAGCTCATTTGAACTTTTTTCCTGACGCACTCCAGCTGCGCCCCGGGCATCCAGGATCCTGACCCTGTATTATCATTTAAGGATTTTGGCTTCCCCTATGGAGTTTCGGAGTTTGAACTTGACAGGAAGAAGCTGCGCGCCGGGCGCCCGGACCACAGGATCCACGGCCCATATAGTGAGGTTTAAGGGTTTTTGCAGGAGTTTGGGAGTTTAAGCCAATCTAGGTCCTCGAGCCTTCCCTCGTATAACCCGGGCACTTGGTCCACGGTGCTATGCCCTAGTTCCTTTGTTTTACACCCGTGAAACAGTTTAACCGTACCCTTGAGGGGTAGGTTAACTAAGATGTAAGAATGGGCTCCTGCTATCGCATGACGTGAATTCCAGGAAATTTGGAAGGGAGAGAGGTGTATTTTATTATTAGGTTGAACTATCTTTAATTCAACTGTGAAGAATCCTGTAACATTGTGAAATATTATGCAATCGGGAAAACCCGGTGTGACATATGATTCAAGGCGTGAAACAATATAGTCACCACCGTCTAATAATGTCTTTAAACTCTTCCAAAAGTTTGTTTCCGGTTTTACGGTCATACTTTGTCTTGTCTTTCACTATCCTCTGTTTGTATTTCGGTGATGTCTTCAGCTCCATCGCTACTGGATTTCTCTTCGACCGAAAGGACAGTTTGATTGCCTTCCTTTTTAAATTTTCCATCTAATCCTATTTCCTTTAACTTGTTTAAAACGTCCTCTCTAGACATACTGTCAATTGAACCCGTTCGAATTTCTTTTCTATCGATGTACAATCCCGCAGCTTGCCCTCGCAAGCGCTCAGCATTAACAGCAGCAGAATAAGACTTCTCATTAAGAGCCCTTTCACGCAGCCTAGCCAATTCCTGTACATGTTTATTTAGTTTAACCTCATGCGTCTTTTCCATCTCAGCACGTCGTGCGAGGATAGCTTCTACCACCTTAGGGTATCTTTTACCATTTAATAAAACAGATGCAGTTATACTCGCCGATCCTTCAGCATAACCAGCTTGCCTAGCACATTCAGTGGGTGTCATCCTACCTTCATTCTCTGTAAATATCTTAACAAAGATCTGTTGCTTGTCAGTCAATCCATCAGCCCTGAGTGGATGGTGTTTAGCTCCACCACTTCCAGGAACTCCTGGGCGTCCATGGCCCTTTTCACCTGGAATCCATTGCCTCTTTTTGACCACATTTGTGGCACCACTTGTGGCACCTTTCAATCGTTCATCTACCACTTGTAAACCCCTGGTATAGTTATATTTTTACTCATTTTGTTTTGTAAAAAACAAAAAAGCGCCTTGCGTCGTCTAGAGTAGTGACACATAGGTGCCACACAATAAATGATTGATTTATATAGCTTAATCAGTAAATGTGTCACTGTGGCACCAGTTTCATCCCCGGTACGTAAATAAAAAAAACTTTTGAGCAAATATATCACTATGGTGACCCCTTATAAAATGTAAATTGACCGATTTCTGCCATTTCCAAATCCTATCCATCCACGTGTCGCTAATCTATGCACATATGCATGCACATTACTCTTGGAGCGTACCCCCATCAGCTGCTTGATCTCCTCATAAGAGGGTGAATGTCCATTCTGTTGAATGAAGTCCTTGATGGCCTCAAACACCCATTTTTGCTTGGGTGTCAATCCTTCCTTCTTCGTGTTCTTTTTCATCGTCCATCCTAGTCGCTTATCTAATATCTTCTTGTCCTTTTGCATTGGGGTGACCCCAATAATGCTTTCTTACTTGCCTAAACATCTCATTTTTACCCCATTCATTAATAGTCTCCTGGGTAATTGACTTATCCAATGTATCCTTAAGCTCCTCTTCCTGCTCATTGAGACCCAGTCTCTTTGGTGCATTTTTGCGAACATAAGTAGCTACTTTTGACCATGTAATTATTATATCACTCTTTTTAGGACGAAGATATCCTTTTTCGCGGTCCAGTCTAGGTAATTCCTCATCCTTATCAAAATTGTTCTTGATAAATTCCAGCACCTTCTCATCACCCTCAAACTGCTTGACTACCTTCTCGATAACCTTTTTATTTTGCCATAAGTTAATTTCGTACGTCTGCATGTCCCACACTCAAATATTCTATTTTCTTTACCCAACCACTGGGTATAGCTGTTACACCACCACCGCTGTTGTCATCCTTGTCCTTGCACCACGAGCGCATGATCACGACCTTCTCGTCATTATTCACCATCATCCAGCCAACCTCCATGCAGTTTGCAAGTGGGGCCTTGAGGATATCCTTGATATCCAGCCAACCAGTTTCCGTATCACGGGCATCAACCCAGTGAATACGCACCATAGGAACAGAATTAATATCCATTCTAGTTGTTGCGTGCGTCCCATCTTGTTTGTACACTTGCGTAGGTTTTTTGAATATGCCTTTCATCAAATCCTTCCAATGCTTTAACACGGTTTCGCTCCTCTACATCCTCCATCCATTCATCAATGATTCCAAGAACCATGTGAATGGGTAGCCCTTGCTCATACATGCGAATCATCCCTAGCTTGTCAACAAGCCAGTGGAATGCTTCATTGTTCTGCTCCCCTTCTATAAGAACAGCCTTAATCTCTTTTCTTACTTTTTCTAATTCTTTCATTTCTTATTTTCATTCCTCTCTGGACAGATTCCTTCTCAATTAAATGCATCATTTCTTGTCCCGGCCCACGGTGCATGCTCTCCCCCATGCGCACCAATGCGTCATAGTAGGGAATCTTTATCGCTACGCTTTTGTATCTTGTTGTGTCAACCATCTAAAATTCTGCCCCATTGCTGTTGATCACGCTTGTTATTTGGATTCACTTCGTTAAGAAAGACTATCGTGCCTTCTTTGTCATGGTAAGGCCAAAAATTTTGTGCCCAACTCAAATCACGTTCCGAATCTTTTTTATCCATGGGTAGGTTAACTTCAAATTTTTTAAGATATTTCTTAATCTTTTCAGGATCAAATAATACCCTACTTTGTTGGACACCCCCCATTTTTACATGAGGAATTTCTTTTAGTTTGCGATTAATCGTTGCAAGACTAATCCCAAGCGATTCAGCTAATTCGTTTTTTGACATGTAATTATTCATATTCTACTTTCTCCTTATTCTTTTAAAAAACAAGATAATTTTCGTTTTAAGCGTGGGACGCCAGCTCATGTCATTCCAGTATTCATACCACAATCCATGAAGCTTGCCATACCCAACCTTTGCGGGATACTTGGAAATCTTAATCACCAAGCATGCCCACTATCCAAAGCGTTCCGAAGAACACAAGGGCGAATGTTGCGGGGTCCATTAATCTGTACCCTCCCAATCAAAATCATTTTCCTCATCCTTGTTTTCTTCTTCCTCAATAATATCATTGATCTTTTCAACAACATCATTTTCCTTTTCGTGCAGCTTCTCTAGTTTAGCAAGCTGTGCCTTGATTTTTTGTAGTAGTGTTTTAGCCATGTTACCTCCTAGCTATTGTGTTCCGGTGATCCTCGAAGTTCATTCTCAAAGGACTCTCTTTCGTATTCGTAACGGCGGGTGAGAATTATATAAATTCTCTCCCATCGTTTACGGTCGAGCAACTCTTTGTCCGTCTGCGGAAAGCGCAGTGCTTTTTTTCCAAGACGGTCTTTTTCTTTTATTAATCTCTTATATAAACTCATGTGTTCCTTATTTGTATAAATTTTACCTTCCCACTCCTATTGTGTCTTTTCTTAAACGTAGGTTTGGTGAAAATTGGATTATGTCGTTGGCTATCCAACTCCTTCACTCTTCGTGGAGGCTGCCTGGAACTGTTAGCCCCGTTTAGATTATATCCTGTGCTCATATGCCCAATACCCACATGTAAAGATGGTATACTATCCATAATGCAATGACGATCTTAATGGGGATGATAAAAAATGAAATGATGGCCCAGATCATAGACGCACCGCAATGTATTCATAATCAAAATTATCATGCTTCTTTTGTACCAGTGTAACGAGGTGGTTGTTGAAGGCTTTGCGTACGTGCTTGGCTAGCTTTTCCACGCGCTTGAAGTCAAGCGTGGGTGATAGCTTCTGCTCATTCGGCGCAAAGATGAATCCCCTGTAGTAGGAGATTCGGTGGCCCCTGTGTGACTTGTTCAGCCATTCATCAAACTTTTTTAAACTTAACATATCTTTTAACATCTCATTCCATTTCATAACAAAGCCTCCGAGGGTCTTGGATGAACGCACCCCCAACCTTTCCCGGCAAATCATCCTTTCAAATGATAACGGTACTCAGTACCTAACCCCAGTCCTTCATCCATTTGGACATATCCCCCGGAGCCATTGCTTTACAACTTTGCACTTGTTGTTCAGCCAGAAGGAAATAATATTTGCAAATATTATTCTTTCTTTGTTGCCCATATTATACAGTAAATTATGGGATATATCAAGTAAATAATTATCCCGGAAATCAGCCAAAAACCGTGTCAAGTAAAAAATAAGTTATTTCTTGCGTTGAAACAACTTGTCAAGTATATAATAGTTCTCAACTTCATTTCATCTCGGTGGACTCTTTTCGCGCATTCGTTGCGGGAGGGTCCCCTTTTTAATAGGACAACAATGGCACGAAGAATCAGAAATATCTGGTATAAATTCAGAAAATGGTTAAAATATCAACCTCATAAAACATATTTACGAGGAAAATAAATGGTTAAGATATGGCTACTGGTAATGCTATTGTCTTCCCCTAATCAACCATCCGTTAAATACAACGCACTTATCTACCCAACGGAAGAGCAGTGTGTAGTGGCACGCGATGGTTACAGGGAAGCATATGCGGCAAAACCACCGGAATACAAGCTTTCCCTTAAAACGGAGGCTTTTTGTATACCTTTTGACTCATTCCCTATCACAGGAATGCCTAAGCCCATTGGGGCATGAGATATATCATTTTACTGTTGGCGCTGATTGTGATAGGATGATTAGATGAATGGACTTAAGATATCATTCGCCGTTGTGGCATTTGTGCTGATTCAGGGCGTGGCAGTCATATGGTACGTGAGCAAACTCGATTCGCGGGTGGATCAAATGTACAAGAGCTTTGAAGAAGAGAATAAGAAAGACGTCATCGAGAATCAGGTCAAGATGAAAATAGACCTGGAGAATCTCATGGTGGACGTGAAGCAGATCAAGAAAGATTTAAGACAGGGAAATAAGAAAGACAAGGAGATCATGGACCAGCACAAGCAGCTGTTTAATCTCTTAAATGATTCAACTGATATGATGCAACAGAATCAAACCAAGGGTGGCTCCTACTCCTACGGAGACTAAATGACTGACAGGATGGATGTAAGTGATAAGACTGCTATTTCTATGCCTATGCGTAACCTTTTATCAATACTCGCAGCAGTCGGAATTGGCGTCTACGCCTTTTTCGGAATACAAGAAAGACTTAACAATGTTGAGACGCGAAGTACGCTTATGGAAGCCGATCTCACCGCAAACACAGAATTTAGAATAAAATGGCCACGTGGTGAATTAGGTGCTCTACCCGCGGATGCTCAGCAGGACCTCCTTATAGAATTTCTTAGTTCTCAATTAGAATCCATGATGGAAGATATGGAGTCAATGATGAGTAATTCCGTAAATATAAAGAGGGCACAGCATGATATAGAACGCTTGCTTAATGACGTGGAGAAATTAAAAGATAAATTGAGGGAAGCAAATGGAAGTAATTAGTGTAATTTTAATGTTTATGTTTGGTAATATGAATGACCAAGAAACTCAAATGACACAATATATTCCTATGGAGTCATTATCTAAATGTATGAAAGAAGTACGATTACTTAAAAAGAAAAATACAGGATATGACAAAGATGCTTTTTGTGGTCCTGGTATTGTACATATAGAAGATGGTGAAGTAATGGCGCTCTATAATGAAGTACCAGCTGGTGCTAAATTAATTAAAAAAGATATAGATGCAGCAGCGTTTGAAAGATGGTCACTTCGTGCTAAAGCTAAATGGGATTAACGAATAAAGAAATAATATAAAAGTCCTGTAATTATACTAGCATCTAAACAGATAGACCATATAATATAAGCTCTAAGCAACCATGTAAGCATATTGATTTATTCTGTAGCATAATATTTAATTTTTTTTAACATACTATTAACACCATTATTTCTACCTGGTGTTAATAATGTATTAAGATTCATTTTTTCAAATTCTCTCTGATCAAAATCATTTATGTCCTGGGCCGTAGATCCACTGTACACATCCGCAATGATACAGACCATGCCCTTAGATATAAGTGCAGCTGAATCAGCAGTAAAATATATTTTATCATCAATAAAATGCGGTACCAACCACGTCTGTGATTGACAGCCTGCAACTTCAAAATATCTAGTTCTGTTCTCGTCTTCCATTGGCTTGGAATTTTTTCCAAAATCCATAATCCACAAGTATTTATCTTGATCGTCATCAATGTTGTTAAGTACTTGTACATATCTATCTAGCTTTCTTTTAATCATTACATTCAGGTGCAAGTTTTATACATGCAATTTTTTTAGATTGTGACATCTCTAGTGGGGGTAAATCAGTTATAATTATTTCATCGTCATCAATTTTATCCTTCTGAAAGTATGCACATCCGGATAATAGCAAAGTGAAGATAAAAAAGTAAAAAACGATTAAAATGGACCATACAATCACCCGGGTCATTCGTTTAAACCCTGATACCGGGGTGTTTATGGCCTCTTTTATTTGGCTGAAAACCGTCGTTTTATCCTTTGGGTCCCAAACGTCCATTATGTGATGTTTTCTTGGTTTAATTCTACTTTTGCTTTTTTAGGGTCTGATTTTTCTTCTTTGAGTAGATCTAAGGTCCAATCAACTTGAGCAATAGCTCCTTTAACACCCATTAAAGTTGCTTCCATATTAGCAATAGCTTCTTTTCCCTGTTTTATTTTTGCAGCAAGATCATCATGTTGCTTTTGAAGATCTGATTTTCTTTTTTCAATTTCTGGTTTCATTATATTCTCCTTCTATACACCGCAAAGTCCTTCGCACTCATCTGCAAATTCCTCATCAAATGTTTCACCAAATAAATTTGGTTGTTTTTTTGGTTCTAAGAAATTTATATCTCTTAGAGGTTTAGCTGATTTATGTAAAAATAACTCAGATTCAGTATTCTTTAATCCGTGTCTTATCTTATCATCAACTTCACACGCATCTTCAAAATCTTCTGGATAATTCTTTTGCATATTACGCCATTGATCATTATGATGGTATGGGCACCCTATGCACGACGATTTGCCAGGCATAGGGTGTTTTTTTATATCACGATACCACTGAAGACAATCCATACGGGACATCTTCATTTCTATTAAAGGCCAACGTGATGTTAACCATGGAAGTCTAGCATTTTTCATGCGCATTGCTTCATCAGTAGATATACCT
>Ga0080013_1003451_pt1 | contig 16687 bp, 35 predicted proteins | sample ETNvirenome_6_85_FD_69236 | JGI IMG/M metagenome (GOLD analysis project Ga0080013, IMG submission 69236) | Marine viral communities from the Pacific Ocean - ETNP_6_85 (SPADES assembly) (version 2) | ecosystem: Environmental > Aquatic > Marine > Oceanic | place: Pacific Ocean | collected 2013-06-19 | reverse complement strand
AGAAGTTTATTAGAACTCACCTTCAGACTTTTGAAACTGATAGGCAGACTTCTGGAAAGACTTATGTTAATTATCTTACAGAGTTTTTAAACCCTGAATTATCTGAGTTTTGCCAAGAAGCACAAGTTACTTGTAGAATGACTGATGCATGGTGTGTTAGATACCATAAAGGGGACCATCAAACTATTCATAATCATAGAGGATGGGGATTTTCTGGTATTTTATATGTGGACTTTGATTCACAAGTGCATAGACCAACATGTTTTATGGCTCCCTGGCAAGACCCTAGGAATGATACGACCTATCTTGCATATCCTCAGAATGTAAAGGAAGGAACTCTTTTTATTGTTCCTTCCTTTACACATCATTACGTTCATCCAGTTGAAGTAAAAAAATCAAGAACGGTTGTATCATTTGATTTATTACCGACTTTACCGGTCCAAAGGAGAGTAAATGAAAGTTAAGAGTATTTGTATTTTAGGTGGTGGAACCTCTGGATTTGCTATGTCAGCGGCATTGGCAAGATTTAACCAGCTTTGTGGATTAGATATTGATGTTAGGGTAGTTCATAGTGAGAGTATTGGAAGTATTGGAGTAGGAGAGTCTACGATTGTTAGTATTAATGAATTACTTAAGTATTTGGGGTTGGAAGATAGTGATTGGATGAAAGATTGCAATGCTACCTATAAGACTTCCATTAGGTTTGAAGATTTTTATAAAAAAGGTACTCATTTTCATTATCCTTTTGGTAGAATTCATGAAGAGCAGAACACTTTTGAAGGAGTGAATCAATGGTTTATTAATAAAGAAGTTTTTCCGTCTACTTATACACCAGAGAGAGCAGCTTATTACTTTGTTGCTTCTACAATGTTAGCAGAAAAGAATAAGTTAGTTGATGATAGTAATTATGATTTAGAAACTAATACTGCATATCATTTTGATTCTCATTTGTTTGCGAAATTTTTAAAGTTGTATTCGGAAGATGGTGGAGTTGAAGTTATAGATGATACTTTTAAGAGTGCAACTTTGAGGGAAGATGGTTCTATTAAGTCTTTGGTGTGTGAGAATGGTACATATGAAGCAGATTTGTTTATAGATTGTAGTGGGTTTAGATCACTCCTTCTGGGTGGAGTAATGGGGGAAGAGTATGTTTCTTATGGTGATACTTTAATTAATAATAAGGTATTGAGAGCAAATGTCCCGTATAAAAGGATAGAAAAGGAATTAAAGAATTATACTAACTGTGTTGCCTTGAAAAATGGATGGTGTTGGGAAATACCTTTATGGGATAAGATGTCTGTAGGATATGTTCATACAAATAAGTTTGCTACTGAGGAAGAGATTGAAAAAGAATTCTTTGATCATGTGGGAGAAGTGGAATATGATATTGTAGAGTTTAAGACAGGGAGATATAAAAGAGGATGGGTAAAGAATGTAGTAGCAGTTGGATTATCTTATGGATTTGTAGAACCTTTAGAGTCAACGGGAATTGCAACAACACTTATGAATCTTTTTAGAGTTGTAGAATGTCTTTCTAAAAGAGAGATGACCTATACTCAAATAGATAGAGATTTATTCAATTATGATATTCCTAAGAATATTGATGGATTTAGATCACTTGTAGAACTTCATTACTATCTTTCCAGTAGAGATGAGAGTGATTATTGGAAATATCTTACTGAAGATATTAGTTATGATAATCTTCCTTTTTTAAAGGCGACTGGTGATAGTAGAACTTATTATGAAGGTGGTAACTCCAATCCTGCATCTTTGTTTATTGTTGCTGGTATGAATTACTCTTGTTTCTCAAAAGCATTTGTGATGAGGAAACCTAATGAGGCTTTTAATAAGAATAAGAGGGAGTTTGAGAACTACGTGAAGGAATTGGAGAGAAATGTTGAAAGACTTCCTTCTACCTATAAGTTTTTATTAAAGCATATATATTGAATAAATAACTAGAAAGATATCTAGTAATGACAAGAGCAAGAGACGTTGCCAATCTGGGACTAAAGGGAGGCGTTAGTGTAGGAACTAGTGCTCCTGGTAGTACGGGAGGATTTTTGGTTGGTGTAGGACTTTCGGCAGGAGGATCTCCTAGTCGTCAATTAGATGTTGCTTCTGGTGATTTAGTGGTTGGATCTGCTATTACCTTAGGTGGTAGTAGTGGTATTATAAGTGCTACCAAATTTAGTGGTGGATGGGATGGTACTTTAAGTATTGATGATTCCACAACATCAACATCTCAAACCACGGGTGCATTAGTCATAACGGGTGGTGTTGGTATTGCAAAGAGTCTTTTTGTAGGTGAAGGGATATCTGTTGGTGGAACGATCACTTATGATGATGTAACTAACATTGATTCTGTTGGTATTGTGACTGCTGGTGGTGGTATTAGAATTGGTACAGGAGGCACGGTTGGTCCAACTGCAGCTGGTGTTGTTACTTATTTTGGCGATGGTTCTAATTTAACGGGTATTGAAGGTGGAATTGCTGGTGTTAACACTACAGGATTCTCTACATTTAAAGATGTTTCGGTTCAAGGTATAACAACCTTCAGTAATTTAACAGATTCGAGTTCTACAACAACTGGTGCATTAGTTATTTCTGGTGGAGTTGGTATTGCTAAGAGCATGTATATTGGTGGTAATATAGCATTTGCCGATGGTCAAGGTATTGACTTCAGTGCAACTTCAGATGGTAGCGGTACAGATTCTTCAGAGCTTTTTGACGATTATGAAGAGGGCACATTCACTCCTGTTTATAAAACCTCAAATGATGATGGTGGTCATACCATGAGTAATCAAATTGGTCACTATAGAAAAGTAGGGACAGCGGTTCATTTCACCTGCACGATGAAATGGAGTGGTGGAAGTGGTGGAAGTGGTTACTGTTTTGTGGAAGGATTACCTTATGCTCCAGGTGGAAGTACTTTTTGGCTAGCACATATTGGTGTAGATGGTTACACATGCACAACTAATAGATATTTATCTGAGATATTGATTCATAACAGTGCAGACGAAATGATTGTAACAGAAATGAGTAATTCTGCTGGGGGAAGTGGTTACAATGCTCCTTATGATGGTGCCTGTAGTGGCAAACTTCATATAAGTGGTACGTACACTACCAGCTAATCCATAAACCTATTTTAATCGGAGATTAATCTTAATGGCTTTAACTAAAACAACAGAAGAAGATAAGATCGAAGTAGTCGGTCAATTCAAAGCGATTCAAATTAGAACAGCAACAGTAATTAAAGAAGATGGTACAGAACTAACTCGTTCATTCCATCGTAAGATACTATATCCAGGGAGAATTGATTCTTCTGATAATTGGATAGATACAGATGTAAGTTCTGAATCTACTGAAGTAAAAGGTATTGCTAATACAGTATGGACTCAATCAGTAAAAGATGCGTATAAGGTAAACCTTATAGCAAATAAACCATAAGGGGTAAAATATGGCACTAACACAAGTAAAAACAAGTGGTATAGCTGATGATGCTGTTACCCAAGACAAAGTAGCTAATGATGATTATATGTATAAGACAGTCACGAAATAGTACCCACATTAAGAAGTGTCACATAATATTTCCTTTATTGGTATCGGTAGGTTATACTACTATCAGTCTATAATTGATTGATGAGTAAAGACATGACAGGCATGGAGAAACTTTTCTTCGTGTTTTCTTTTGTGTGGGCATTACATTGGGGTTCCCGTGTATTCACGTCTGCTTTTAACTCTATCTTTTTTTGATATGAAAACTGCTATTAAAACTGAATTCATTTGTGTTAAACCACGTTCTAAGTTAGCACAAGACCGATTTGATAATTGTATGGATAGACTCCATTCGTGTCGTGTAATTAAACGTAAGCACGGTAGAGTATTTCTAGAATCTATCTCTAATCGGTATACCTTTGAGATGTTTGAGGGTAACGATGACCATTGGGAAGTAGTCACCTAGATAAACATAAAGATACCTCTTATGAAAGACCAGAATGCCATTCGTGAAGAAGAGACTAAGGATCAGAAATGGAATCGTGGATTGGATCTGTATATAGAATCTGTTCAGAAACCAGACGTTGTTTTACGTGCTTGCGCTCATAATCAGAAATGTTTTAATGAGTTAATGGAAGTAAGAGAGCATGTCTTGAAGTATGTTAAGACGTTAAGGCGGTAAGTATAAACTCGTAGGCATTTATTTTTGTAAAACCGAACCCTTTTTGTGTTGCTTTGCTGACTAAATAGATATAGAATTGGGGAACAAGATGTAACCAAACCTTTCTTGGTTATGGTGTTCAAGTTAACAAAATGGAGGTCATCAATGCACAATCTAGTATCCTATAATCAATTAGCGGGTTGGAAAAGTAAAGTGGAAGAAGTAGAACAAGACCATGAATCCGCAATAAATGATTATTTTCAGTGCCTCACAGAGTGTGATGACAATGCCGGTGTATGTAAACGAATCTGTAAGGAGGTTCTAGTCTAACAATTAGTCCAATTAACCATAATAACCTCTGGCATACATAATGTCAGGGGTTTTTTATTTTGGGTGAAAGTAATGAGAGAAGAAGTTTTAGAACTCTTAAAAAGCGATGCGTATAAGAAGGGTGAATATACCCTTGCTTCTGGTCGTAAGAGTGAACACTATGTTAATTGTAAACCAGTAACTCTAACAGCAAGAGGACTTACTCTTGTAAGTTTAATGTTCTTAGAATTTATAGAGAAAGAATCAGTAGCAGTGGCAGGACTTACCCTAGGTGCTGATCCATTAGTGAGTGGAGTTGCTGTAGTATCTGCGTTAGAGCATAGGATGATTGATGCACTAATTGTTAGAAAGGAAGCAAAGGGTCATGGTACAGGTGCGTGGATTGAAGGTAAGTTGCCATCTGAGGGTTCTCGTGTTACAGTATTAGAGGATGTAGTTACAACTGGAGGATCGTCAATAAAGGCGGTTGAGAAATTACGTGATGCGGGTTACGTAGTGGATCGTGTAGTTGCAATCGTGAATAGACAAGAAGGAACTGAAGCAGATGATGCTATGAAAAAAGCAGGACTTGAATTGTTTAGTATATTTTCCTTGGAGGAATTAACCAAATGACACTCAGATCACATACAGTTGAGAAGAAGAATTCTAAGAACAATCAGGTGTGGGAGTGGGAAGAAACTCCAGAACTTGTAGCAGCAATAGAACAATTGCACAAGTCTTCTGAAGTAGTGAAAGCTATTGGTTCACCTAAAAAGTTATATGTGGGAACTAATACCAATTATGCTCCACAGAAGAAATCTGTGGTAAAATAAATAAATCGTATTTGTAAGGATTATTCTAATGGCATCGTATAAAGTTACTACCATAGACACAGATGGTAATGAGACTACGTTTGAATGTGGTGATGATCAGTATATTTTAGATGCAGCAGAGGAAGAAGGTGTTGATGCTCCTTATTCTTGTCGTGCTGGTGCTTGTTCTACCTGTGCAGGTAAAGTTTTAGAAGGAACAGTAGATCAAGAGGAACAATCTTTCCTTGATGATGACCAACTGGAAGCAGGATTTGTTCTTACTTGTGTTGCATATCCTAAGTCTGATTGTAAGATTCAATTAGGACAAGAGGAAGAACTATACTAAATAGTCTCTTGGATACACTATAGAGAAACATTTGAAGGATTTAACTGACAAAAAAGCAGCGAAAAAGATTATCAAGAGAGCAAAGAAGCATCCTGATTGGTATACTGAACAGGATGTAAAATTTGCTAAGATGATTAAGAGAAAAATTAAAGAAAGTGAGATGAAGCATGACAACGAACAGGTACAAGGATAATCCTCTTGAACATTTGGAAGCATGGTTGTATGAATCTCTTAACTCAAATGCCATCCCAAAAGATGTGTATGAGGTTCTTTTAAATACAATTCAAGAACAGGTTAAGTATCATGAAGAAGGTCTTGAAAAAGCCCAACAACTCTTATCCTTAGTGAATGGAAAAGATATTGGTGTTAAAGATGTAACTAACTCTCAATCTGATTGGCAAGACTTCTGGGAGGGTAAAACTCCTGATGGTGAGTTTGAGGGAAAACTAAGTGAATATGGGTATGAATACACATCTATACCTTCCAGATATTGAGAAGTGTTGCGATACCCTAAAGACAATATTAAGAATCTAGGATTTCGTATAGATAGTGTTATAGTATCAACACACCCAGGAGAAACCAATGATTAATCTTGACGACAGATACCACTCATACTTAGGCGGAAGCAAGACAATGAGGATAGATGGAGTTAATGAACAAATCAAAGGTTATGGTTGGGAAGATGATGGAAAGGATATTATAGGTTACTATGTAACTACAGAAAATTATCAACTCCATTACACTAAGGATGGGATTTTCTTAAGTATGGAAGCACTACGTGGAATGGTTACTGCATGAAATTATTATTAGTGTCTCTTATTGCTTTGAGTGCGTGTACTCCAGCAATAGCAGAACAAACTGAGTACGACCCAGGAAGTTCTTCTAGTCGTACATGTTATAGAAGTGAGTATCGTGAAGAGTATGTACCAGGGACAGAAAATGACCCTGGTTATGTAAGTTCGTGGAAAGAAACTGTTGAAGTTCCTTGTGATGATGATGTAGCTACGGGTACTAAAGTTTATAGAAAAACAGTAGTAGAGTATGATGACAATGATTGTTCTGAGGGAACTGTTATTGGTGGTCTGCTAGGTGGTGGTCTTGCGGGGTTTGGATCTCGTGGAAAGGATCGGTGGTGGGCAATTCCTACTGGCATCGTGGGTGGTGCTATGGTAGGGTGTCAGATGGATGGGGGGTGACGCTTAAAGTGCCACTATAGTATACGACTGATTTTATTATGACATTACTTCCCTATATTGGATCAGTCATTAACTTGGGGAACTCATTTTCTCAAGCAACACGACCTAAAAATGTAGGTCAGATGAGTGATTTGATACAAGAATATCGTGAATCTACTGCTTGTCTGTCTCAAGATGGGTGGCAATCTTTCTATGATGAGCAACAGGGACTTGATAAGATTGATGTTGCTGCTGATAAGATATGGGACTATGTTCAGAGAATTAAAAAGAATTTAAACGAACTTGATCGTGATGATGTATACAATTGGACTAAAGATTTGATCGTGAATAAAACATTCTCAGGATTACAAGTTCAATTAGATATACTTGAAATGGTATCTGAAACAGGTGAATATAGACTTGCAACTCCAGATGAAGAATCAAAAGGGATTGATGGAGTTGTTGATGGTAAGTATGTTTCAATTAAACCACATACTTACAAAAAGACTATTGAATCTGGCAAAGAAACAATAAACTATGATATAATATACTATAAGAATACAAAAAATGGTCTGGTTGTTACTCAATGAATCGAATAATTTGTAATGATGCACTAACAGCATTAAAATCCATTGATGATAATAGTGTGGATATTGTATTAACATCCCCACCATATAATTTTGACATGCAATATGATGAACATGATGATAAAGATGATAATTTGAAATATATTGATACTCTTGTAAATATCTTTAATGAATGTAAACGTACACTTAAAGATGGTGGGCGTTTAATTATTAATATTCAACCAAATTATAAAGACTACTTTCCATCACATCATTATCTTACTACTAAGTTAATAGATAGTGGATTAATATGGAGGGGAGAAATACTTTGGTTGAAGAATAATCTGAAGAAACTAACAGCATGGGGTAGTTATAAATCTCCCTCTTCTCCTTACTTAAACTATCCATTTGAGTTTATTGAAGTATTCAGTAAGAAGACAATTAAGCATGTAGGTGATAAGAATGACATTGATATTACTAAAGAAGAGTTTATCAAATATGTAAATGGTCATTGGTCAATAGCACCAGAAATTAGAATGAAAGAATATAATCATCCTGCTATGTTTCCAGAAGAGTTAGTAAGAAGATGTCTTAAATTATTCTCTTATAAAAATGATATTATCCTTGATCCTTTTAATGGTGTAGGAACAACAACATTAGTTGCACATCAATTAGGTAGAAAATATATTGGAATTGATATTAGTGAGGTATATTGTGATACTGCACAATTAAGAATAGATCAACATCAACCACTTGACAATTTTTTCCAATGATTGATAATAATGAAGATGTTTTATCTAAGAAAGATCTTCAGGTAGAAAACAAAGGGGTGACGGTTAAAGTGCCACTATAGTGTACCCATGTAAGTACGGTCGGTCATTGGGATGGTGAGAACCACCGAGCAAGGCAATGTAGCGAATCAATTGATCGTGGATAAGACCTTGCTCACTCAAACTATTTCTTTTCTTATTATGGCAACAAGAGCACGAATTGGTTTAAGATTAGCAGAAGATGCTATTCTTTCTGTGTATCATCATTGGGATGGTTATCCTCAGTGGTTAGGTATTCATCTTCGCCAGAATTACAGAACTAAAGATAAGATAGCAGAGCTATTAGATGGTGGTGATATTTCGTGTATAGATTCTGATACTGATTGGAATCTTGAGAAGGTGGAGAATCATGTTCAATATTATAATGATCGTGGTGAAAAGACTGAACCTCGTTTAGATCTTAATGACGGTGATTTCTTCGTTAATAATGAAGAATATGCATATATCTTTGACGATGGTGAATGGTTATGCTATGATTTACATGCCGACGAACCACAATTAGTGGACATTCCTTTAGCGATACTTACCAAATGAACTCATTATTAGTACAGTTATCTAAGAATGAACTGTCTATTCTCTTGTCTGCTCTTAACTATTTGAGCACAAGAGAAGAAAAGCAACTACATCATGAATATGGATCTATTCTCAGGTTATATAATAAACTTGAGAAAAACTATGATGATGTAGTAAAGACTGAAAATTGTGCATGTAACCCTACCACGGAGAAAACTGATGGATGAATGTAATGATTTTGGGGAATTGTCTCCTAAAACAAGTTCAACTGAAATGTTAATTGATGAGTTTATTGCTGATTGTGAAGTGGAGGCAGCAAAACTTGAAGTAACCGTGGATTATTATCTTGCGGAATTTGTGTAAATATGATATAATACATAATGAGATACAGGACAATCTACAAATGACAGACCAGCAAAAAGAGTATAAAATTATGCTCCATGCTTCTAATGGATTACATTTGATTGATGATAGTGCAATTCATTTGACTAGGCAAGAAGCAGCAGATAAATGGCAAGGATATGTTGCAGGTGGCGAGAATCCTAATGATCTTAAAATAGTGTGGCAAGATGATCCTAGATATCCCACTCTTGAACCACGACCAGGATTTGTTCCCCCACCAACTTAAACTACATACAACAACTGATTTAATACATCATGGATGAACCTTATGTGCCACGGGTTAATGATTATGTTGTATGGGATAAAGGTGAATATGGTGTGGATGAGGGATGGGTTTATTTCTATGATGATTTGTATATCACGATAGAAACTGCTGTTAGATCTAAACCGGACGGTGGTCCGAAGGATAAGCATAAGTTCATTCACACTTTATTGTTATGTCATCATTGGAATTGGCATGAGTTAAAGTATATAAAATCTCGTGAATGTTCACATCCTCAACATTACTCAGAATGTGATAATTAAGGGGGTGACGCATAAAGTGCCACTATATTACAATCATTACTAAATTCATGAAACGACCTGCTGAAGTTCTTAGAAAAATGCGTGAATTGAGAGAAGCATGGCGCAAGCAAGGATTTCATTATACCAATGAACAACAAACAGAGTATGCTCGTTTACTCAAACTTCGCAGAGAAAGAGTTAAGTATTTTTATGCTAATGGAATGGTTTCTAAACCTGGTGCAAAGAAAGAAAAGGAGATAAATAACTAAAAACTAAGTCACATGCCTTACCATATCAAAAGACCAAGACCATTTATGTCAGGTGATGTTTATTACACAGGTGATGCTCAGTGGACTTCTACCTATGCAGATAGGAAACAGTATTCCTCTGATCCAACATCTTCAGTGATGAAAAATACAGATGGCAAGAATGGTGGATTTGCTAACGCAACTGCTGTATCTGAATGATGAAGACTTTTCAACAGTTTATTACTGAAGCATATGATCCTGAAATTCAGGGTAGATCTGAGATCCGTAAACAAGGGGAAGGTGGAAGGATTGATCGTAAAAGAAAGCAGACTGAACCTGAAAAGCGTAGGACTAAAGCAATAGGTGGAGGTAAAACTGCACCTGCTAAGTCATACAAACCACGTAAAGATATTGGTACACAGAAACCAAGGTCTACACGTGAGCAACAACCACAGAAAGAAAGAGGTAGTGCTGGACTATCTGCTAAAGAAGCACAAAAGAAAGCATATAGAGAACGTAAGGCAAGGGAATCCAGTGGTGCTGGTGCTCGTACAGATCTTAAGGGATCTTCAACCCAAACATCTAAGGATAAAGAGAAAGTAGCATCAAATCTTCTTACTCAGAAGGGTAAACCAAAGACTGACCCTAAGTATAAACCAACTGGTAAAAGTGCTTATGGTGGACCCAGTAAAAAGTCTTATTCTACTCCTGAACGTAAGGCAGTGTATAAGAAAGGTGAGAAGAAACTTAGAGACCTTAGATTAACAGCAACAGGTAAGCAGAAAGAGAGTGAGTTAAAACATCCTGTAACTGCTAAGGAAGTAGCACGAAGAAAGAAACAAAGGGGTGACGCATAAAGTGCCACTATAGTGTCCCTAGAAGCGTCTGTAAGGCGTTTCAATTGATTTTATGTATGGAATGTTGAAATGATTAAACTGCGTCCACATCAGGAGCGTGTTATTGAATCTATGGTCACCAATCCTAAAGGGCAGGTAATAGTCCCTACTGGTGGTGGTAAAACTTTGTGCATGATTAAAGATGCACAAAGAGAGTTTAATGCATGTTCTTGGGATGTATTTAATAAGAGACCTGAAAGAAAGACCATTGTAGTTGTATCGCCACGTATATTATTAGCACAACAACATAGTGAGAGTTTTGATGAGTTCTTAGGAATACATCCTATGTTACAACGTAAGATTTTGCACGTACATAGTGGAGATACTCATCATTTTTCTACTACTAATTCTGACACTATTAAACAGTGGGAGAAAGAGAGTTATCGTTATAATAAGTTAATCTTCACTACATATCATTCACTGCATAGAATACAAGAGTCTGGTATAAATGTAGATAGTGTATACTTTGATGAGGCACATAATAGTGTTCAAAGACATTTTTATCCTGCTACTGAATTTTATGCAGGTCTGGATAATGTTCGCTGCTATTTCTTCACTGCTACTCCTAAGTACAATAAGTCTATTGAAACTCCAAGCATGGATGATAAGGAGGTCTATGGAGAAGAATTAGAGAGAATTAGTCCTCGTGAATTGATAGACAGTGGATATATTCTACCACCTAAACTATTAGTCAAAGACTTAGAAATGACTGAGGCAGGTAGAACACCAGTCTCTAAAGAATCCACGCATTTAATAGAAACTATTGATGAATGTGGTGTGGATAAAGTATTAATCTGTGCAAGAAGAACAGCACAGATAGTTAATCTCCTAGATGAAACTGACTTCACTAAAGAGTTAGCGAGTCGGGGCTATTCTTGGATGTATATAACAGCGAAGACAGGTGCATATATTAATGGTAAGAGTGTAGATAGAGAGACATTCTTTGAAGTTCTTACTGAATGGGGTAAGGAAGAAGATAAGAAGTTTGTTGTATTGCACCACAGTATTCTTTCTGAAGGTATTAACGTGCCAGGATTAGAGGCAGCATTGTTTATGCGTAACATGAATCATATAGCTATTAGTCAAACAATAGGGAGGGTAATTAGGACGGGAGATAGTGATAAGAAGTTTGGTCTAGTTGCCATCCCTGTTTATGATCGAGTGGGAATAAGTACAGCAAAGAAAGTAACAGCAATGGTTGAGACTATCTTAGCATAAGGGGTGACGGTTAAAGTGCCACTATAGTGTAACCATACTAGGCACTCTATGACAAAACGCAGAACCCGTTCAAGCGCAACTGCAACAGTCAAAAAGTCCACTCCCGTTGTTACGTCTCACGTTGTGAGCGTAAATAAAGTTACTCAACCTCGTGTAATCATGACCGAATCAACAACCGCCTCAAAGATTCGCCCTGAAAAACCTAATCTTTCTTTGGAAGATTACCGTGCTGATATCAAAGTTCGTTATCAAATTCATGTTTATGAAGTTAATGAACTTTGGAAAGATATGGTCAAAGGTTACAACATTGCTCAACCATTTGTTGTTAAAACTGTAGACTACATCAAAGAATCATACGACAGAGCATTCAATGAGACGGAGGGACAGAAGGCAAACTGACCACTAAATCCCCTTCTAGGGGATTTTTTATTTTATACTATGATTATGAAAAACACTCACATCGAACATCCTGAAGATTCCATCCTAAACGGTGATTTGACCGTGCTTGACTGGTTTACTAGCAATGGAACTATTTCAGCAAAGATTGACGGTGCTCCCGCAGTAGTGTGGGGACGTAATCCCGCGTCTGGCAAGTTCTTTGTAGGAACTAAGTCTGTATTCAACAAAGTTTTAATCAAGATCAATGAATCGCATGAAGATATAGATAGAAACCACAAAAAACCAGTCAGTGACATACTTCATGCTTGCTTTGATTATCTTCCCCGTGTTGATAGTATTATTCAAGGTGATTTCATTGGATTTGGTGGTGAAGAATGTTATCAAGCAAATACTATCACATATTACTTTGATGAGATAGTAACACAAAACATTATAATTGCACCTCATACAGGATATCGTGCCGAGAAAGATTTAAGAGATTCTTTTGCATTTCCTTTAACAAAATCGTTACCAAGTAATGATGAAGTGTTATTTGTGAGACCTAATGTATCAATTAGTGAGCACAGAGATGATATAAAGGATATGTGTGATTTTGCCCGTCAAATGTCAACATTATGCGAGTTCCCTGATGATAAGACAGTCAAGAGGATTAAGAGGCATTTAAATGCATGTATTAAGACAGATGTTGAGATGGATGATATCACATTAGAAGCACTAGCACATGATAATGAATGTGATGTAAGTGTGTTACGTTTGTGGAAGTTAGTTGAGTCAATTAAGATGGATATGTTTGCATTTATTGATGCAGATGATTCTCTGGAATGTTACATTGGTGAAGAGAGATGTGACCATGAAGGTTATGTTCTGCACAATGATTATGGAACATTTAAGATAGTGAACAGAGAAGGATTTAGTAAAGCAAATTTTAGCATGGGGGTACAATCGCGATGACAGTATGTTTTTCCGGTGCATATACTGACTCAGAGTTAGCACGTAATGTGTATCAATTCTTTGAGTCAAAGCATCATCAACTGATTGGAAATTACGTGGTGGAAGTATATCATTGCGACTTAAGTGATGATAACGTGAAAGGATATCAAGAAAAGAATGGTGATGAGTTTTTGTTACATATTGATGCAAATTTAGATGAAGATGAATACATTAAGACATTATTTCATGAGTTAGTGCATTGTGCTCAGGATATCTTAGGATTAACTGATGATACAAAGAGAGAATGTGAAGCATATAAATTAGAGGAACAATATTATGCTGAGTTTATACAAGGGGTGACGGTTAAAGTGCCACTATAGTGAGAGACAAACCAGGCATTTGCGGAGCAAATTGCGGAGCATCGTAAGACCTGTTTTTGTCTCTCCCACTCACTTATCAGAGGATTTATGCCAACCAAAGAATTATCAGTTGAAGAAATCCTTCACCCAATTGAGTTACATTACCAGCGTTCAATTCCTGAAATGGTATTAGATTGGACGAAAGAGTTAGTAACAAGATTGCAAGAGGATTACGACACTAATTCTACAGCAGGTCGTTATGTGTTTGAGATACAAACCGGACGCAAATATCATAAGATAGTTGCTAAAGGTCAAGGAGTTCATGCCTTTGTTGATAAGAATACAGGTGAAGTTTACAAACCTGCTTCTTATAAAGCACCTGCTAAACATGTACGCTATGATCTAAGAAGGATTCATCAACGTAGAGAATGCTTTAGCAATGCAGATTGGGCAGGTGGTTACCTCTATATAAGGGGGTAATTGCCTTCCCTTTTTTATACTCATTTTCAGAACAATGACACCCTTAGATTCTCTTTACAATGCAATTATGAATTTCTTTCTTAACAAGAAAGAACCAGTGATTGATCCGTTCATTGAGAACTTAAAGGCAAAAGGTTTTGAGTTTGATGTAGAACGTGAGGGATGGAGTCGTGTTTGGTCTACTAACAATGAACAGGAAACATGTTTAGAGATCTATCAACAAGACGAGGACAATAATACATGGAAAGTAATAATGATTGGTGATAATGGTGATGTATTTTATGAACACCCAGTCCAGCAAACAAATGATGCAAATTGACACTCAAGGCAGAATTATCGGGTCATTCTTGATAGTAACTGCATACTTTACGATATTACACGTAAGCGCAACAGTTGGGGCTACAATGCATCTAATAGCAGACGCAATTAGCATACCATACTTTACAAGAACTAAAGCATATGATGTGGTGATAATGTTAACATTCTTAATGGTAATTTCCTTTGCTAAGTTATTATGAAACTCCCAACTGATTCAACCAAAGATCTTTATTACTATGCCAAAGAACAAAACAAAAAGTTAGATAAGATCATTGAATTGCTCTCCAAACTTGTTACCAAACCATGAAAACATTATTCGTTCCAATGAAACAAAAGGTCAACAAACACACCAGGGCAGGTATATATGGAAAATCCATAACTTGCCCAGTATGTGAACATCAACAGATCGTATATCACTTTGCCTGGAGTGCATTGGGTTGTACTGATTGCAAAGAGATGATTAACAAACAAAACTGGTATCTATCAGAGGTAAACTAATGAAATGGGAAGTACAATTGTATGTTTCAGGTTCAGTATTCAAAGAAGAAGTTCATGCCAAAGATTATCAAGATGCTAAGGAAACTGCACTAGCACGTAATCCAAAAGCAAGGGTAATTGCAGCAAATCCGAAACCATAAGGGGTGACGCTTAAAGTGCCACTATAGTGTAGGGGGTTGAGGATGCTGCCCTAAGCAGAGTTCGACTCCTCACCCCTTCTACACAAGTTTTTTCACTCTATTTGATTATGCCTACTTTGAAACTTTCACACGATGAAGTAAGACTTCTAAACGATATGTTCTCTTGTATATCTGACCTCGGATTATTTGAAGGTCACGATGAGAACGAACAGGACTCAAGTCCTGATGTATTTGACAAACTATGGGACAAAGTTACACAACTTTGATCCCATTTTTTTCTACCTAATTATGAAACCCCAAATTCTATCTGTTCGCTCTGCTAAACAACAATCGATCATAAGTAATGGATATTGTTATCAACATCGTCCTTTAACTTATACCCCGTGGAGTAGACAAAACTGGAAGCAACTTAAGATCAAGATTCATACTTATTTCAGTAATATTGAATCTGATTTTATACTATTACACAAACCATTTGAGGTAACCTAATGCCTAAATTCACAGTCAACAACAAAGATTACTCTCACAGAGAGTTAAACACAATGTACGAATTCTTCACTCAAGTACAATGGGATGTGATAGATCAGGCACTTGATTGTTATGCACAGTCTCAACCGTATGAAGGGGCAGAAGAAGATACGCATCAAGTTCGTGATGCAATGTATACATTATTAAGGAGTGCATACTAATGAAACTAACACTAGAACAACATGAGTTTGATGTACTTAAGGAGATGGTAGATGAGAGATATCAGAAACTATTGTCGCTTCTAAGTAATAAGAATAGTGTATTAGATGAGTACGAAAGAGATATAAAGAACTATACAACTTATGACATTCACCGTAAACTAATGGAGGTTAAGTAACAATGGAAGATCTAAATGTTTCGTGCTATGTTGATGACCAATTAGTTAATTGCGAGACCTGGGAGACAGAAACAGCAGACACTAAGTTAAAACAACGTAGACAATTATGTGATGATTTGTATTGGTTAATCAAACAAGATAAGGACATTGCAGAGGAAATAATGGATGAATATGTTTACATGATAGATGATACTAGAGCACACGAATTGATGAAACTATGTAAGGATGAACTAGGATCAGATTAGGTTATGAAGTTTACACTGTGGTTCATACAAGGGGTGACGATAGTATTAGTAACTCACATTATAATACACGGTGGGATTTAACAACCCACCTCGTTTATTTCGTCTTCTTAAGTATACCATAGCTACAGTAAGTCTTACAGAACGAGATGCGAACGCGCCGATTTTTGTCATCAATTGTTATAAACGAACCAAGTGTAATTCTGTCAAATAATAACTAACTCTGTGCAGTTTGTCCGAGATACAATAAAGAGATATAGAAGGGATGAGGTATAAGAAGGGGGGACGTATAAAGTGACGCTATAGTGTAAGACTAGATTCATCTAAATGAAACTAACACCAATCGCCGCCAATCGCACTCAGTTAAATCTCAATGACGGCACAGAAGTTTTCTTCAGTTATGAAACACCAGTCGCTGCAAAGTTGCCTAATTATGATTACATAAGAACTGCAACATGACAACAACTAAGCACATCAATCA
>Ga0080013_1003450_pt1 | contig 16690 bp, 30 predicted proteins | sample ETNvirenome_6_85_FD_69236 | JGI IMG/M metagenome (GOLD analysis project Ga0080013, IMG submission 69236) | Marine viral communities from the Pacific Ocean - ETNP_6_85 (SPADES assembly) (version 2) | ecosystem: Environmental > Aquatic > Marine > Oceanic | place: Pacific Ocean | collected 2013-06-19 | reverse complement strand
GGTTGTCAGGCGCTACTTTTAATAGCGATGGAAAGAACTATCTGTACATGGCCTTCGCCGAAACCCCATTTAAAACAGCTAACGCGAGGTAATATTATGTGGTATTCAGAAGCATTTGGTGTAATCAAGACACCTCGGCCTATCTCGCTCAACGGGATCAACCATCCACAGAACATATTCCGATTGTGGAGCAAGCCTGCATTGGCCGAGTTGGGCATCAGACCTGCAAGGATGGAGACTCCTGATAAGAGATACTTTAACACTGGTCAAGAGCATTACGAATTGGTTGGGGAAGAGTGGGTCATTAGCTACGCAACGACTGAGAAAGATGTTGAGCAGCTAAAGGAACAGCTTGTCCAAAAGATAAAGGCCCATGTAGGTTCCGTACTGGCCTCATCCGACTGGAGGGTAATAAGAGAGATGGATGGTGGCACCGCTATGACCGACGAGTGGAAGACATACAGGAATGAGGTAAGGCAGCATGGCAATGCGCTTGAGGCGGGTGTAGAAGCATTCGCTTCTGTCCAGGCGGTCAAGAACTTCCAGAACTATGAGGTGATTGAGGTTAGATATACAAGCACCTATGACGAGGAGGGAAACGAAACCATCGGCCCAGAGACAGAAGATGTCAGCAGGACCGTGGATAAAACCCATTGGGATTGGCCTGTTTCCCCTGACGCAGAAGCTGATCCTCGTCACGTTGAGTGGAAATGAGCGGACTATTACCTGATCAAGAGATGACATGAAAAAACTACTGGCAGCAATCGTTTTTTTTGGCCTCCTGGGATACGTTATGTATCCGTCCCATGCTGGGCCACCACCAACTGGCTATCAAAAACAGGCGACCTTTCTCCTGTTCTGCGACAAGGACGAGGCCGCGTTGCTGCTTGCGGTTTCAAGCTCTTTTCACGAATACATTTCGGCGACTGCTGACATCAGGGAGGGAGTAATGAAACTGTTTCTTTTCGAAGACCCTGACGACAGGAGTATGTCAATCGTGGTCACCCAAGGCGGAGAGACTTGCCTCGTCTTTAGCGGTGAGAACATCAGTCATTTTGATGAGCCTGATTACATCCCTAGTGAGGGAGACACCGACACATGAGCGTGCCGGAGGGATGCCCCTTGGATATTGACCCTATCGAGATCGGGAAGTTGATCCAATCGGTGGAATTTTTGACCACACAGGTGCAGGAAAACAATAAGAGGTTAAAAGATTTGGAGAAGCACCTCGAGAGGACACGGGGAATGGGATTAGGAATTTTATTGGCTAGTGTGGGGATATCTGCCGGCGGGGCTTCGGTATTGACACGTTGGCTTAATTAACACTGGGAGCGATATGAAAATTTTTCTTGAATGGTTCGAGAGTCTGACGTCAAAACAAAGAACGATTGTGACGATTGTTGCGATCCTGGTTTTGATCGGTGCGTTTCAAGCTGTTATCTAGTCCATGCCTGATCCTTCTGGCAGGGTGCGCGTCGATCAAGAAAGCGGGCCTGGTTGGGACGGCGGCGATAGCGTCCGGTGCTATTGCATCGATTGCCTCGAATGGGGTTGCGCCTGTACTGATGGCGAGCGGACTGGGTGCCTCTGTGACAAGTGTGGGTGTGGAGATACTAGCGAGGAACAATGATATGGAATGCGAAGCGACAAACTTTTGGGATGCGTTGGAAACCCTGGTGACTATTGGGGGCTGGGGGCTGCTGGCTTTCTTCATTCTCCCGATGGCACTCTCTTGGCTAACACCGTCGCCGCTTGAGCGGAAAAAAAAATCCTAGACGACGACGATCCTCCTGCAAACTATGGCGGCACGGACCCTGATTAGTGGCGCTCATCGAAGTCACCTGGATGGACATCCTGCAGGATGGTTCCTGGTCTACCCAGGATGCCGTTACCTGCCCCATCGTCAAGACTGTTGGTTGGCTTGCAAGTCGAGACAAAAAATTTCTGAAGATCGGTAACTGCCTGGACGACAGGGGCCAGGTGTGCGGCATCACCGCAATGCCAATCGGATGCGTGATCTCATGCCGGACGATAGAGGATTAACACCTTACTGCCGGACGCCCAATCAACGCCGTTTGATTGACGCCCTGGTGATGCACAGCGGTAACCGCGCAGCCGCTGCGAGTGAGCTGGGTGTTACCGAGCGTTTCGTTTACAGACAGTTGCGGAAGGTTAAGCAGCAGGCCGCACTGCAGGGTTACGCTCCCGATAACGACATGACGAGGCCGGCACCGCCCGGCTTTACCGTCAAAGGTGTCAGCACCCTGTACGACGCTGATGGGGAACAGCGGGCGCAGTGGGTGAAAACGATTGCCCAGGCCGAGCGCCAGGAGGATTTGCGCGACGCCATTATAGAAGTCTTCGAGGACTGGCGCGGTATATCCAAAGCAACACCGGCACCCAAGCACACCACCGACGAGTTGCTTACTGTCTACCCGATGGGTGATCCGCACCTGGGGATGTACGCCTGGGGCCGGGAAAGCGGCGACGACTTCGATCTGAAGATGGCCGAATCTTATTTGTGTGAAGCCGTCAGCCGACTGGTGGCCTGCTCACCCAAAAGCAAAACGGCGATCATGCTGAACCTGGGCGACTTCTTCCACAGTGACACCCAGGATAACCGCACTAGGCGCAGCGGACATTCACTGGACATCGACACCCGCTGGAGCAAGGTGCTGCGTGCCGGGGTGCGTGCGATGATGACGTGCATCGATGCGGCCGCCAAAAAACACGAGAGGGTGATCGTCCGAAACTCTATCGGCAACCACGATGATCACACCAGTCAGATGCTGGCGATTGCACTGGCCTTGTTCTACGAGAACAATCCCCGCGTAGTGATCGAGGATTCCCCTTCGCGCTTCTGGTTTTACCGATTCGGGAAAGTCCTGTTCGGTAGCACCCACGGTGACACGACGAAGCCCAACCAGCTACCCGGCATAATGGCGCACGACAAGGCCGATGCCTGGGGAAAGACAAAACACCGCTACTGGTACACCGGCCACATTCACAACCAGAACGTGATCGAGTATCCCGGCTGTATTTGGGAGAGCTTCCGCACCCTGGCAGCAAAGGACGCCTGGACGGCGGGAGCAGGTTACCGCAGCGGCAGGGATATGTACGCTATTGTCCATCACCAGGATCACGGCGAGGTTGAGCGACACCGGGTTGATGTCGCTATGCTCAAATGATTGTTCGAGTCAAGCTCGCAAGCGGGGCCGAGATTAGGGTAGGGTATGAAGACCTGCTTTCGGTCCGACGGCGGGACTTGGTGTTGCCTGCCAGGGTTGAGTTACTGCTCAAAGATGATGCTGAGGCGGCGGAACTCATAGAGGAATTGTTCGAGCCCAGTGAAAGACAATGGATTCACTAGATAGGCTACCGGAGCATCTTCAGCCGGACCCAGGGCGGCGGGAATTTTCCTGCCCATTTTCACCGACGTCACATTGGGAGACTGAAGAAATGACAATACCGGAGTTGCAGAGCGCCATCATCGAGTCCAAGAACAAAAGCCAGGCCATCGAGGCCCTTCTCAGGTTCTGCAGCCGCTACGGGATAAATTCGAATGCACCGCCCGAATGGTGGGACAAACGCCAGAAACTGACACAGGCGGCCAGTCAGAAATAGTAAGGGGGTGTAATGGTTTCGACAGAAAGAAAAGTTAGTTCCCTTTCTGGAAGCGGGTTCGATTCCCGCCGCCTCCACCGTCAAAATCAAACACGGCAGTAAGCCCCTTACTGCCTAGGCAGGAAGTCTCTAAAACTTACCAAAAATCAACGATTTAACTTTCTGCCGGAAAATAGGTAGGCAATTGCCTAATAGGCTAGCTGTTGTCAACTTGGTTTTGAGGGAATTTTTTTTACCCGGTTTCACAGTTCTAGAGGTTGACGACTGCTTCCCTGAGATGATCCCAGGCTGCCGTCAAGGTCCACCCTGGCAAGATCGCGTGAAAAGGCCCGAGATAGGCTATATGGTGAAACCTGGGGCAAGACACGCACTCTGCCCTTAAAATGCGTTAGAGACGATCTGGCGGCCTCTGAGAGGGGTATATAGCGCCAGCGACCTGATCCGGCGTGAGGTATGGTTTACCAGCCACTAGTTTATGATTTGAACCACGGGCCAGCGGCACCATCGAAATCCGAATGGTAATTGGATGACTTTCTTTTCATCAGTTAAAACGGAACATCATCATCAAAGGGTTCACTGGCCTTGGCTTGAGGGGCCCCATAACTCGGATTTTCCTCGACCGGGAAGCACTGCACCCAGCCGTCGAAGTCACCGACCGGGATGGTGTCCAGCTTCAATTTCATTTTGCCGTCACCCTGCAGCATCCCGCCAATGGTGAGCCATCGGGTTTTTTCCTGGCCGTCTTTCTGATAGGTGCCGCCGGCCACTTTCAAGTTATGTGTTTTCTTCATGCTGCGTTCTCCAGTCGGTAGTCGTTAAGGTTGTGAATATCCATAAAGCGCACCAGTTCGTTAGCCATTGCCGTGACGTCCTGGGCGATCTTTGGATACGGGTATAGCGGCAGATTCTGATATTGCTGCACTGTCCAGATATCCACCTTCTTTAGGTGCTTGAGTTGCACCAAACGATAGTTGACGCGGTTCACCCCGAATGCCAGGACATAGGCACGCCACTGCATCGAGTCCATATAGCGTTCCGGCACCAGGGCTTTCGCGCTGGTTTTCAACTCCCAGCAATCCAGGCCCGCCAGCGCATCGGCCCGGCAGACAATACGCACCGGGCCGGTGTCTGTCTGCAGCACCAAATCCTCGGCCTTGGCCTCGATCACTGGCGCTTGAGCCCAGATGTCAGCAACAGCGGTGTCCACCGCCTGGGCATCGAATGTGAAGCCGTTGCAGTCATATATTCCGGCACCGTCGAGCATATCCAGGTACTGGTCCGGGTCTTCGAACACCGCGTGGAAAGCGCTGCCCAATTCCATCGCCGGCGTCGGCGTGAATTCACCAGCGATGGAATCGATCAGGCTATCGGTGTCGATCACACCCGCCATATAGAGGCGGGTGCTTTCGAGCAAGGTTGCATTAAGCCGCAACATTTTCGGACTCCGGCGCGACAAAGACCTTGGCTTTTTTGTCGTAGGTAACTCCGAGCGCCTTCGACTGTTCGCTGATCAGGTTACGCACCTGCACCCACACTGCGGGCTCAGTCTTTTCCAGTTTGGATTTGGCCTGATCCAGCACCTGCGACAGTTCCTCACCGTCGGCCGTGATGTCGATGCCCTTGCGCCATTCGGCCACTGTGTCGGCCGTCTCCTGGCTGGCGTGGTTGCGATCATTGATTATGCTTTTGGCCCGCGCAAAAACGTTTGCGAGGAAGTCGGGTTCTTGGTTCAGATCAGGTACTTCCCAAGGCACAAACCCCGGTGCGTTCTTGCCGACGTGGGTGTCGGATGGGGAGAAGTCCAGCACTGTGCCACCCTGGCCACGGTACAAAAAACCCACCATGTCGGTGACTTTCAGCACTTCGGCATAGCTGCCGCCTTGGATGTCCGGGCGCTGCACCACCTTGTCGCCGGCCCGTTTATCCTCTTTGCTGTGCGCCACAAGCAGGATGTCCAGGCCGAAAGTCTGTAGTCGGCTTATCCAGGCGTGAAACACCTGTTTGAGGGCACCATACCCCTGCAGGGATAGTTCGCCAGTGCCTCGCGTGTGCCGCGAATCAGATGCCGCCAGGTGCGCGGTGATCAGATCAAGCAGCCGGCCTACGGTGTCAACCACCACGGTGTCATAACCCTTAAAGTCCTTGGCATCGAGGTTGGCAATGCCGGCCCAGGCCTCCACCTGTACGGTGTCACCTCGAAAGGCGCTGCGGTGTGCGCCGCGATCACAGTCAAGCAATAGAGCGTTGGCTAGGGAAAATCCCAGGGAGGTTTTGCCGGTGCCGGGTTCGCCGTAAATTAAGGCGATCAGTTGGGCTAACGTTATTGCTTCGTCTCGTTTGACAATTTTCATATCAATCTCCTGTGTTGTTGAAAAAAAGGTGGCACCGCCGGGGCTTCATCAGATACTCGACGCCACATCGGCTCATCAGAAGGGGCGGTGCCATTAATCAGGACTCAACGGTAGATGGGAGGAGGGCCCTGCGACGCTACCGCACGCCGAGTAGACCAAAGTGGGTCAGATGCGTAGTGGATCAGTTCAGATTTGATGCCCTCCAGTTGTTCAGCCTGTTCACAGATGTTCAAGACATACTGTTCAACGGCTGTGGGATCACCGTGCAAACAATGAAAAAGGTTTGAAAAATCAACCTCAATATTTGCGCGAATGCCCGACACCTGCTCGAGCGTGTCTGCTTCAATAGTCATTTGATGAGCCTCCGAAGTGTTTTGAATTCAGCCAACAAATCCTTGACGTCCAGTTCAGCGGCGGACATCCACTCATTCAAGTCATCCAGCGTCTTGGCGTCATGGAGTCCGTCGGACATTTCTTTGAGCGTCGTATCAATGTGCGTCAGCAGGGTGCTTTCGATTGTTGGTTCACTCATCGTGGAAAAACCTGTCGACGACTGCACCGCCGATCACCAGCACCAGGCCGAAGCCGACAACGATGCCCAGCCAGTAGATAGCCTGTTCAGCAAAATACATTTCGATGTCCATTAGGTTGCGCTCCATGTGACGGCGCGGGTGCCGTTAACACTGCAGGTGGCCTTGCCTATCTTCTTGGCTAGGCCACGGTTGGCGAGGTCCGGCAGACGACGGCCGGCAAGGTGCCGATCAACCAGGTCACGGTTTTCCTGGTACTTATTCCATACACTAGCGAGGGCGCTCATGCTGCCTCTACCAAATCAATGATTTCAGAAATGACCTCGATTGCAGCATCAAGTTTTAACGCGTCGGGGTGTGGTTGTTGCGTCCCACTAGCTTGGTAATCAGCTTCATCAATCGCACTCGAAAGAGTGAGTAAAACGTCGATTACCTCCTGCAGTTCCACTGCTGACAAATTGGGATTGATTTGAAGATTTGCGATTTCAATTATTTCTGCCATCTTGATCTCCCTGTTCTCGTAACCAGTACATATCGTAAAGCAAACGCGTACGAGATGTCAAGCGAATATTGATATGACGGTACAGAACGCCCAAATTGACAAACCATACGCGTTACGTTTACAGTACGCCGTTATGTTAGCGATACAGAGAGCGAGCCAAATCCTGGGATCACAGGCCAAACTGGCCAAAACCCTCCAGGTATCACCAATGGCGGTGTCTCAGTGGAAGGGCCGCATTCCGGCCGAGAGGGTGTTGCAGATATATCGAGTCACCTCCGGCAAGGTTACACCGCATGAGATGCGGCCAGACCTGTATCCCGATGCTTTCTACCGGCCGCAGTTGTGAGCATACGGCGAATACTGGCAGCTCTCGAGACAACCGGTTTGCCGGCAAACGAGAAACTCATACTGATTCTTCTGGCCGATCACGCGGACGATGAAACCGGCAGGTGCTGGCCTTCACAGCCCTACATCGCCAGGCGCTCGGGGCTTACAAGGGAAACGATCAACCGCACGACAAAACGGCTCGAGGGCAAGGGTCTGATTCGGATACAGCATCGGTTTCGAGAGGATGGGGGTAATCGCTCGAACACTTACATTGTGCTGCCTGGGGTCCGCCCCCCCTGTGCGCGAGAGTCACACCCCCCTGTGATTGAAAGTCACACAGAACCTGTCAGTAAGGAACCTATATCTATTCTATCTAGTCTAACTAGGGAGAAAAGTTATCCACAGGTGAGAAAAGGATATGAAAGAAAACTCAGCGTTGTCGAACGTGCAGCAGCAGCGACAGCCAGAGTCGACGCTGCCGACTAAAAGAGACGCGCAGGTGATGGCGCGAATCTGGCAGCGCATGGGCGAGATTTACGGCCACCGCTGGGCCAGTGCCTGGGGTGAGTCGTCAAACCCCGACGGAACCCTGACGTCTGCAGCAAGTACCTGGCTCAATGGTTTACGCGATATGGAACTGGAGCAGATCGGTAAAGGCTTCGAAAAGATGGTGAAAAACGGCATGGAATGGCCACCAACGCTGCCTGAGTTTGTTGCAATGTGTAGGGAGAAACCACTAGCACCGTATCACCGCATGGCAGAGAAGGCGTTGCCACCACCGGAGATAGACATGGGGATTGTGGCTGCAGAAATGAGAAAGATGCGGGCAATTCTAGGGAGCGCGTGATGAAACGACTGATTTTGATAGGTATCTGCCTGGTCCTGGTGGCCGGGTGTTCATTCCACGGCGCGATTGCGCCTGACGGCTTTCGTATGAGCTTCACCCTCGAGGAACAAACCGAATGAGAATCAACCGACACACGATCTTGTATGTCCTGGCCTGTTTGATGCTGCTGGCCACAGGCTGCGGCACTGATGTCTACGTTGGCAGTGGCGTCGAAGTCTGTACCGGCGGCGACGGCGCGACAGAGTGCAGTGACGGCCACGACGAAAGCCAGGACACCGACACCACCACAACCACAACCGGCACTTAACGCCGAGCAGCGGCACCTCCGTCTGTGTGCGGCACGCTATGCGTGGCCCAGGCGTCACAAGATGACGCCATCGGGACGCTGGACCTGGGGGGCGTGGTTCAGTAATGCCTTTGGCTGCACGCTCGAAGGGTTACGCAGTACCGAAGGTAGCCGATCCCGACAAGCTGGCCCCGTGTGAGAAGCAATGCTGGTACTGGTGGCACTGTAAACGCTTTCACCTGGCGTGCCCTCGTTTTTACCTCTTTTGGTTTTGGGGACACGATCTTGATCCGCCGCCACCGGGCTGGATGCACAAAGATGCACCCAACCGCAAACGCTACCGCCGGCAATTCCCGGAGGAATTTGAATGATGATCCACTACCACGGGGGTCCATTAGGGAAGTCTGATCAGTCTTATGAATTTTTCAGGGGCCGACACAGTCTCATTTCCTTTCAACATCGTCAGGAATTGGAGGTGATGGCGGAGGTTAGCCATAGTTTCATTTTTGATAATGGTGCCTTTAGCGTTTGGAAATCTGGGGGAATTCTTGATGTTGAGGGTTATTACAAATGGGTAGACGAGTGGAGAAGGCATCCAGGGTTTGATTGGGCTCTAATTCCCGATGTCATCGAAGGAACTGAGTCCGAGAACGACGACGCAATACTTGATTGGCCATTTGGAATCTGTGGTGTTCCGGTGTGGCACTTGAATGAATCACTGGATCGCCTGGATGGTTTAGCAAGCAATTGGCCCAGGGTTGCGTTTGGTTCGACCAGCGGTCTGGAACCCAATAGTGGGAAGTTCTGGTCGCGTATGGCAGATGTGATGGACGTTGCCTGTGATGATTTAGGAAGACCACGGTGCAAGTTCCACGGTCTCAGGATGCTGAATCCAGCGATCTTTACGCTAATTCCATTGGCATCAGCAGACAGCGCCACCTGCGCTCTCAACGCTTTTATGCCTGGGCGTCAGTTTGGAATCTACCACCCCAAACGAGAGTCACAGAGGGCAAACATCATTGCCGACAGAATTGAATCTCACAACTCTGCGGTGGTCTGGAATACATCGAATTGTTTAACTCGACAAGGGAGTTTTTTATGAAGTGGTCTGCAATTTATGTTGTGTCCATAGTGCTTGTGAATTGGTTGTTCACTGTGATTCCACCAATTGGCATCTGGCAACCGACATCGGTGATCGTCGGCCTTACTTTTATATTCCGTGATCTATCTCAGAGAGAGATCGGGCATTGGGTTCTCGGAGCTATGCTAGTTGGTGGGGCTATTTCGTATGTTATGGCAGACCCGTTTGTGGCACTGGCATCTGTTGCTGCCTTCGCGGTTTCTGAAGGCGTTGACTGGCTGGTCTATACCTTCACGAGGCGACCACTTCGGGATCGCATCTTATGGTCTTCTGCTGTTGGGACACCAATAGACACGGTGGTATTTACCGCAATGATCGGGATTCTGAGTCCCGTGAATTTCTTTGTGATGACCGCTTCCAAGATGGTGGGGGCAGTGGTTGTTTGGTTCACTATAAAACATAAATAATAATTTGAGTTTTGGCCCGGCGCGTGATCAGTTCGATATGTTCGATGAGGACTGTGAGGGGATGTGTGGGGTATGATGTGATTACCCTGACACTGCCCTGGCCACCCAGTGTTAACAACTACTGGCACAAGAATCGGACACACGTTTATCTGAGCGCCAGGGGTCGGGCATACCGCGCTGAAGTTCTGAAGGCCGTGGTAGGCCTGGGCCGTTATGGTGCAGACGCCAGGCTGCAGGTATCCATCACTGCCTACCCGCCGGACAGACGGCGGCGTGATGTCGACAACCTGCTTAAATGCACGCTGGACTCGCTCGAACACGCGAGGGTGTTTGCCGACGACAGCCAGGTGGACAAGTTATCGATTGATAGAGCGGGCGTGATCAAGGGCGGGCAACTCGAGATCACGATACAATCTGTATCAAATGAGTAAGCTGACACCGAAGCAGGAGCGATTCGCGCAGGTGTGCGTCGAGTCGATGGGTGCGCTGTCGAAGGCGTACCGTTCAGCCTATGACGCTGAAAACATGAGCGACGACACGGTAAAGACTGAAGCCTGGCGGCTGGCGCACGAACACGTTGGGATTGAAGCCAGGATCGAGAAGCTGCAGGCCAGGGCCGCCAAGCGGCACGATGTCAGCGTGGACACCATCACCGAAGAGTTGGACGAGAATCGGCGCATCGCAGTGGAGGACAGAGTGCCTGCTGCCGCTGTCCAGGCGACGATGGGCAAGGCCAAGCTGCACGGCCTGCTGGTAGACAAGAAGGAAGTCTCTACGCCGCAAGGCATCTCGTTTAATATGATTCTGCCCGATGACGTTGAACCCGCTGCAGATTGAATATCGGGCTGCACCAACCCTAGCCAAGTTCCACAAGTCCCAGGCCTTTGTGCGCGGCGTCATGGGTCCGGTGGGCTCGGGCAAGTCGACGGCCTGCGCCTGGGAGATGTTCAGACGCCTGCGCGAACAGACACCAGGGCCGGATGGCATACGCCGATCCCGCTGGGCTGTCGTCCGCAACACCTACCGGGAACTGACTGATACCACGCTGAACACCTGGCGCGACTGGTTCGAGGAAGTCGGCCAGTGGAACAACCAGGATATGACGCACCGCATCAAGTTCGCGGACGTCGAGGCCGAGATCATGTTCCGCGCACTGGATAGGCCGCAGGACGTCAAGAAGCTGCTATCGCTCGAGTTGACGGGTGCCTGGGTGAACGAGGCCAGGGAAGTGCCACGGGCTGTAGTCGATATGCTGCAGGGCCGTGTTGGACGCTACCCGTCCAAGCGCGACGGCGGACCAGCCTGGTTCGGCGTCATCATGGATACCAACCCACCGGACAATGATCACTGGTGGTATCGGCTCTTCGAGGAGCAGGCACCCAAGGGGTGGCGCATCTTCAAGCAGCCGAGTGGGCGCAAGCCCAAAGCCGAGAACGTCGACAACCTGCCGGATGGCTACTATGAACGCCTGGAGGCCGGCAAGGATAACGAGTGGATCAGGGTCTACGTCGACGGCGAGTACGGATTCATCACCGAAGGCCGGCCGGTGTATCCCGAGTTCCGCGATCACCTGCACGTTGCCCCTGCGCCGCTGGAGACGCTATCGGGTGAGCCGGTCTATGTCGGTATCGACTTCGGGCTGACGCCTGCCGCAGTGTTCGGCCAGCGTGATAACCGAGGCCGATGGCGCTGGATACATGAGCTGGTGACTGAGGACATGGGCGCAGTCAGGTTCGCCGAGCTGCTGCAGAACGATATGGCTGGACGCTTCCAAGGTTGCGAGTTCCAGGTATGGGGCGATCCGGCTGGTGAGCAGCGGGCGCAAACCGACGAGCGTACACCGTTCCAGATTCTCAGGGCTCGCGGGCTGAAGGCCAGGCCGGCACCAACCAATGATTTCACGCTGCGCCGGGAATCTGTGGCCGTACCCTTGTCGCGCTTGGTGGACGGGGAGCCTGGCCTGCTGGTATCGCCGGCGTGCCAGATGTTACGCAAGGCAATGGGTGGGGGGTATGCGTATAAGCGCATCCAGGTATCGGGTGATGAGCGGTTCCACGATAAACCCGATAAGAACCAATACAGCCACGTCGCCGAGGCGGCACAGTACCTGATGCTGGGTGCCGGTGAGGGCAGGGCAATCCTCAAGCACCACACACCAGGGCCGACAAAACCGATCCAGGTTGATCAGGGCTGGTCCGTTTTCAACTGAGGGGCGACATTAGGTGGGGGGTTGATGTCGCACCTATGACAGCACCACACTACATCATCTGTTTCAAAAGCACCGGGCATCCGCACTGGTGGAATCGCTTTCTGCATCCCAGGGCGTTGCACGTCTTCGCGGTGAAGTGGACCGGCAAGCACTGGGTGATGGTGCATCCCCGCATTGCCTATCTGGAAGTACAGGTGTTGGATTACACCAGGGAGGAGGACTTACTCAAGTTCATCAAAGCTGAGTGCATCGAAGGAATCTGTAGAGTAGACTTTAATCACCTAGATACAGAACGTATCCGAGTGCCGTGGATATTCGGGCTGTGGACCTGCGTTTCGCAGGTCAAGGCGCTGCTCGGTATTCGCGCACCCTGGATTCTGACACCAAGACAACTTTACAGGTATTTGCGATATGGGAGCAGGCGGCGGCGGTGATGGTGGAGGTGGACCGGCCTTAATAGGATCGGCCCGTAGAGGGGATAGAGTAGTCCAAACGGGGCAAGATAATCGGGTAGCTTTTGAGCAGGGGACAAATGAGAGGACAGGGATTGCGCGTCAAGGCAGTAACCCCCCAGCGGGCGGCACCCGCATAGCCAGGGCGATGGGAACATCGGCAGCGGAGCGTCAGTCCAATCAGCGAATGGCCGACGCGTTCTTTACTGGCCGGCCAATGCCTGGCGAAACTTATAGCGTCACAGACAGGGACACGGGCGACGTGTCGACGGTATCGACATCTGATCCACACAACATTTATTCTGATCCCCCACCGCAACAGAAGAAGGCTGAGCCAGAACCAGAACCTAAACCAGAACCAAAACCAGAACCGAAGCCGAAGGCGAAGGCGAGTCCACCACCTGTCAAAAAGGCCCGTGTTGATGTTGAGGAGGTGGGCGCACAAATCGACACCAGCAAGTACGACAATATGCTGGCCGAGATTCAGTCTCGATATGACGAGCAGCTAAAGGACTTCCAGGCCGAGGTTGATGCTGCACAGAAAGCGCAAGAAACCAAGCTGGCCGAGTTGACAGAGCAAACAGACAAACGCAAGAAAAAGGTCAAGAAAGGCCGTAAGTTCGGCAGGCTGTCGTTGTTGTACGCTCTTGGCTCGGAACTTGGCATCCCCAATAAGACAGACCTCGGGTAATAATGGCCAAATTCTCCATCCCGCGTGAGTTGGGCTCACCCGAGGATTTAATTAAACGGTTTGACGCGGCCAAGAAAGCCCGCCAGACATGGTTCACCCACCTGCGTGAGTGCTACGAGTACGCGCTGCCGCAGCGTGATACGCTGACAGCGCATTCGCCTGGGCAGAAAAAGAACGCCGACGTATACGACGCGACTGCGGTGATCGGCGTGCAGAAGTTTGCCTCCCGGCTGCAGGCAACCCTGGTGCCGCCCTGGCGACACTGGTCTATCCTGGTGCCGGGGTCCGAGATTCCAGAAGACGAACACGAAGGAATCCAGCCGATTCTGGATGATGTCACCAAGATCATTTTCGATCACATCAACCACAGCAACTTTGCCACCCAGGCACACGAGAGCTTCCTCGATCTGTCGGTATCCACCGGTGTGCTGGCCTGCGAGATGTCGGACTCACCGAATTCACTGCTGGAGTTCCACAGCGCACCACTAGCCGAGATATTCCCCGAGGCCGGGCCGTGGGGCACGATAGAGACGGTATGGCGTGAACACAAAGTACCGGCCAGGCACGTCGACAGGCTGTGGCCTGGTGCCGAGTTGTCGGAAAAGATGAAGAAGCGGGCCAACGACAAGCCCGAGGACAAGATACCGCTGATCGAGGGGACGGTGTACAACCCGAAGACACTGACGTGGTATCAGTGCGTTCTCGAGCGCAACGAAAAGCACATCATCTTCACCCAGGAATACGACGTCTCGCCGTGGATTGTGTTCCGCGAGTACGTCATACCGGGCGAGGTGCTGGGACGTGGACGGGTGATGCAGGTGCTGCCGGACGTCAAGACCGCAAACAAGGTGGTCGAGTACACGCTGAAGAATGCCGCGCTGTCGATCTCGGGCGTCTACACCGCAGCCGATGACGGCGTGATCAACCCGTACAGCATCCGGCTGACGCCTGGTGCGATCATTCCAGTCGGCAGTAACGATAACTCGAACCCGACGCTGCGGCCGCTGGAACGCTCCGGCGACATCCAGTTCGCCTCACTGGTGCTGGATGATCTGCGTCGTCGGATCAACAAGGCGCTGTATGCCGAGCCTTTCGGCGAGATCGAGCAGCCGGTGAAAAGCGCCACAGAGATGGCAATCAGGAACCAGGAACTGGTCCAGGATTCCGGCAGCGCATTCGGACGCCTGCAGACGGAGTTCATCGAAAAGGTAATCCGGCGGGCTGTCAGCGTACTGCGCCAGGCCGGCAAGATTCCACCATTCTCTGTTGACGGCCGTGAGGTGACGATAAAACACACCTCACCACTGGCAAGGGCACAGGATCAGGATGAACTGGTGGCAATGAACCAGTACCTGGCAACCATCAGCCAACTGGGGCCGGAAGTGCTGGGCCTTGGCACCAAACTGGAAGACCTGCCGCAATGGGTGGGCAAGAAACTGGGCATCGAATCTGATCTGCTACGCACCGAAATCGAGCGCGAGGCACTGGCAGAGCAGGCTGCCGAGGCACAACAGGCACAGGCGGAATTGCAAGCCGTCGCATGATTGAACCATTCACCGAGCGCACCGGCTGGGCTGCGCTTGATATCGATGGGCCTGGACACAGCAAAGAGGACGAGGCCAAAGGCCGCGAGATCGCGTCGCGCTTTCACGAATGCTTCCGCACCGATGCCGGCCAGTACGTTCTCAACCGCCTGATTGATGTCACCATCCTGCGCCCCGTTGTGACACCCGCATCAAGTCAATTTGAGGCCGGCATCCGCGAAGGCCGCGCCGATATCGTCCGCCAGATCATGGTAAATATTGAACAAGCTGAGAGGTCAACATGAGTGAAGAAAACGAAGCCGTTGAGTCCACAGCGCCAGAAGCCCAGGCAGCGCCCGAGGCCGCCCAGGAGGCTATCCCTGGCGAGTCACTGCTGACTGAACCGCAACCGGAAGCAACCGAAACGCCGGATTGGTTCAAGCAGGAGAAATACAAGACTGTCGAGGATCAGGCCAGGGCCTACGCGGAACTGGAAAAGCGGGCCGGTTCCTTCAGCGGTGCCCCGGATGATGGGTACGCGGTGCCGGAAGTTGAAGGCCTGGACGCGGGTGTGTTGAACAACAACCCGATGGTTGAATGGTTCAAGCAGGTGGCCACCGAAACCAATCTCAACCAGGACACATTCAACAAGATCATCAGCGGTTATCTTGCCACCGAGCAGGAGATGGTCACCTACAACCGTTTGGCAGAGATGTCCGCGCTGGGTGACAACGCCAAACAGCGCCTGACGGACCTGGGCGACTGGGGCCAGGCGAACCTGACACCGGAGCAGTGGGAGGTGTTCAAAGGTGTTGCGGCCACTGCAGTCGGTGTGGACCTGCTCGAGGCGCTGGCTGGAAAGTCCCGCGAAGCCAAGCTGGCACGCGATCCTGATGCCCAGGCTGCTGGCGTTGCAAACACCGCAGAAGAGTTGCGGCAGATGCGTTATGCCAAGACAGAACAGGGCCATCTTCGAATGTCCGTCGATCCCGAATACAAAAAGCAGGTGGACAAGGCTTATGAACAGGCCTATGGGAGCGCCGTATAATTGGTTGATTGAACGATAAACTTGTGGATACAATCTGTACCCATAGGATCAGTTAAACCTGACACGGCGGATACCTCGGTGTTGCCGAGCCCGCGACAGTAACAGTTTGAGCTGATAACTCTTTAGTAGTGGATACCACGGTCCTCACCGTGCCCATGAACGGAGTCGGATCACACGGCACGCTCGCCGTGAGACTTCGGCCCGCTTATGCGGATACCCGGATGTCGAAAGGGACTCACCGAAAGGTGGGAATATTTTTGACATTAAGAGGACCAATCAATGTCTATCAATCTGTCACCTGTTGCGGTGACCCAGTTTGATGATGACGTCAAGCACGCATTTCAGACTGCTGGGGCACTCCGCGACACTGTAACGGTGCGAAATGGCGTTGTCGGTGATATCTACAAATTCCGCAAAATGGGCAAGGGCCTTGCCAACCAGAAGGCCACCCAAGCGGATGTCACACCGATGGACGTCTCGCACTCTCTTATCACTTGTACGCTTGAAAACTGGAACGCGCCGGAATATACCGACATATTCGACGCTGCCGAAGTCAACTTTGACGAGCAGCGTGAACTAGCGCAGACCATTGCGGGGGCGCTGGGTCGCCGCGTGGACCAGTTGATTATCGACGCTCTGGCTGCTGAAGCGAGTCCGGCGGGCACTATTGTCCACGGTTCGGGCGGCATGACTGTGGCGAAGGTGGTCGAAGCCTCCAAGCATCTCAACGACAAAGGTGTGCCCTCGGGCGA
>Ga0080013_1003446_pt1 | contig 16701 bp, 17 predicted proteins | sample ETNvirenome_6_85_FD_69236 | JGI IMG/M metagenome (GOLD analysis project Ga0080013, IMG submission 69236) | Marine viral communities from the Pacific Ocean - ETNP_6_85 (SPADES assembly) (version 2) | ecosystem: Environmental > Aquatic > Marine > Oceanic | place: Pacific Ocean | collected 2013-06-19 | reverse complement strand
TTTCTTCTGTCCTTCTTGAAAAAGAAACTTATAAACAAATACTTCATTTAAGTTCTCATCAGACAGTATAAACATAAAGTCATCATGAGGTACAATCTCAAAGCCTTTACCTTTGATATAACTAGGTACATGAGATGTAATATTCTCTGCTGTTTCTTCTTGTAAGTCTTCTACTATACCAAACTCTCGTAGTACAGAGAAGCCATCATTCTCATCAGAGAAGTATACCTTCCTACCGTTAACTACAGGTTGTACTAGTTTATCATGTTCATACTCAGTAAGCAAGGATAGCTTGGCATTAGTAGGGGTAAGGCCACCAGCTGCAAACTCAGTCAATTTAAACTGCCCAAAGTCACTAAATAATACTAGATCTTCATTAAATGGTACAGCATTATGTAGGATACTAACTTTATTAGTAGGAGCTGCTAGATCAATCATGTCTGTATCTAGTAGATCAGTAGCAGTAGTAGAATAAAAATTAAAGTGTTCACCTAATTCAGACAAGATAATGTTCTCATTAGCTAGGAACCCTAGTCTATTCTTGTGAAAGAACATATCATTAAGGGTCTCACCTACAAAAGTAGGATCAGGAGCTGTTACTTCATCTCCTGCTAGTCTCTCTGTCCATGTGATAGTATCTAGTGAGAATACAGTCTCACCATAGTCAGAACTAAAAGCAGCATCCCAAGGGTCTTCTGAGGTTCTAACCAGCTGTAGGGGCATAGTAGTAGCATCTAAGCTATTAGCTAATCCTGGTTCTACAGTTTCTACCCACTCACCTACGTCTTCATCAGCTTGGTTATTATGTTTAATCCAATAATCATCAGTCCCTGAACTAGGGTCTCCTGTGATCTTAATAGTAAAGCCATCTTTAGTCCTAGCAGGGAGGTCTGTAAAGTCTACTACACTGTCCTTAATGGCTATCATGTTAGCCTCAGGAGCTTCTGCATGAAGTGTAAAGTCTGCTCCATCTGCTCTAGTTACATGGACATTACTACTACCAAATTTAGTAACAGTAAAACCAGAAACACTACTCATGGCTGTAGCCACATTTGTAACTAAAGTATCAGCATCAGCGTCAGCTGATATAGAACCTACTGAGACTCCATTTAAGAAGACTTTAAAGGTAGTGGCAGAGGAGGCTTGCTTTACAAAAACAATGCCTTCAGGGTCTCTTGAGGAGCTTACAGTAGAACTCTTAGCTACTGTCTTATTCTTGTTTAATATAAAAGTATAATCAGCTACTGTAAATAATCTTAAGTTATCCCTAGCATCACTTGTGGTAATATATGTAAGTGCATCTCCTGTGTCACCACTTATACTCTGTGAGTTACCACTTAAATCTGTTAGCTCTATTTGTGTACCAGTAAAATCACTAGAAAATGCAGTATCAAACTGGTCTGAAGCCATTACTAATACAAACCTTTCGGTATCACTTCTGTCTATGAAATGTACTTTAGCATCTGTATCTGTCTTGTTAGTTATCTTAGCAACGTGTTCTAATGGAGGTCTCTTTTTAAGACCTTCAGCAATAGTAACCATGCCATTCTCTTGTACTTCACATTGAGAAGCAAGTCTTAAACTAGGTGGTTGCTGTGAAACTCCATTGATTAGATTGCTTATTTGTTCTGTAATTAAGGGCATCTACCATAATTTCCGGTGAAGCTGAGTCGTATTTAACATATCTAATGTCCCATAAGCTACGTTTAATCCTGATCGTTCTGCATCATCATCTAATAGATCAGCATAAGCTTCTGCTTCTTCTTGTCTGTTTACAGTTTCAGCTGAGACTTGTCCTATAATTTCTTCTTGGAAAATCCTAGCAGCTCTAGTAGTTACATATTGTCTAAAAGTATTAGGTGTATCAACAAAGTCTAGTAAAGTAATAGTAACAGCATTGTTTAAATTCTTAGTCCAAGTAAAGGTATTGTTATCTAAATCATAAGCATACATACTACCAGACCTACCCCTAATGGTCATTAGCTGTCCTGGTTGATACACAGAAAGAATAGACTCACTAAGTGGAATCCTATTGTCACTATCCCTAGTTAACACTACATCCCACTCTGTATTAAAATGCCATCCCTTTTGTTGAGCTGCTCTGTTTACATTAGAAAGTAAATTCTTTGCTTGAGTTACTTCTACTGTAGTAGCTGTTTCCAAACTAGATACAGCAGCTTCACCTATAGCAGCTAGAAGTATATTAACAGCTTCTAATTCTGTTACAGGTGTTAAGGAAATAAAAGCCATTTTAAGTCACCATGCTGTGAGCTGTAAGTTGACACATACGACAAGTAATATTATCCGTTGAATCTACATTACCAATAAATACACTTAGGTAATCATTAGTTGCCATTGAAGCAAATCCTGAGACTGCTATAGGTACAGAGTTAACAGTTACAGAAGGAGTAAAACCACCCATTTTAGCCCCAGTAACTATTGTTCCATTTTTAGCTACTGCCATTACTACTTCCTTACTAACAATAGAAGTATTAATTTCAATCATAGCACTACAATCAAACTTAACATTTGTTGTAGGTGTACCTGTATATCTTAAACGTCCATCTGCATTCATATCAAATTCATTAGCAGTAGGAGCTGTACTTAAAGTAAACGTACCAGCTGTCGTTACTTCAACCATATTAGTTAAAGAAGAAGGAGTTACGTTTGCTTGTCCTGAGATCGTTGTTGATCCAGCTGTGCTTAAATAGATGCTTCCTTGTTTAACTTGACAGGTCTCAACAAGATCACGCAAGTCCTGAGGTGTAATAGAACCAGCTGCTTGACCATCTTGAAACAAGTTAGTAACTAGAGCACTTACGGTTCTACTTGTATCAGTCATTGTTTCCTCAAATAAAAAACAAGGAGCCTAAGTTACCCTAGGCTCCTCTTAGATTAACTCTCAGTAACAGTAGTTCCACTACCACTACCTTGTATCATAATATTAAATCCACCAGTACAGGCTGTAGACCCACTTGCAGATTTAGCAGCTAAACGTACAATAGATTTAGCTGGACAAACAAAAGGTACATTACCAGGAAATGAAAAGAATCCTGGCACTACTTGTGAAGTTGTAGCAATGTCATTGTCTGGTTCAGACACATACATCTCCGCTACAGTATCCCAAGTTTCTGAACTAGCTGCGCCTTGAAGCCCATGTCGAGCAATCTGGAGAGCAAAGTAAGCTCCACCAGCAGACGTAGCTACAGCGGTTACGTTTCCCCAAAAGCCATGAACATATCCCGTATGTCCAGCTGGTATCTTCCACCAGCAGTTATGAATACCGTAGTCTCCTGCTTCTATGAGACCTAAGTTATTTCCAGCAGCATCATTGGAGAAAGTTAGCGTACCAGCAGCAGCCAAACCAGAGCCAGCAGCTGTGATGTACGCTTCGTTAACAAAAGTCCAATCTGTATCACCTTGCTCAACAATACCTGTACCATTCAAAGTCAGATCAGCTTCTTTAATATTAAAAGAAGTATCCAATCCCTTGACCTTTACAGTCTGAGCACCAGTTCCAGCAGGAGATCCATCGTCAGCAGCATCACCACCAACAACTTCTATACCATCTCCAGCTGTACCTAGCTGAGTAATATCAGCATTGAGGTTTGTCATTAACTCATAAGATGTACCAACAGTAGCATTATCAGCATACACCGTATGCAATGATACATTAGTAACTGTTTGGGCAGCGACCGATAAAGGATCAGCTACAGCAGCAATATCAACCATAATCTGTCTCCTTTAATTTATGAGGTTTTAAATTCAACACAACCTTCAGGACGGATAAATCCGTGTCCCATTGCATACTTAGCTACAATGATCCAACCCTGATTCTTAATGCTGTATTCAGTTTCAACTGCAAGGTTCAACAACTTAACAGTAGCTACAGATGACTTGTGCATAACGAGTGCTTTAGTCGTACTGAAGTTACCATCATGTGTCGTTACTTGAGAGGAACTAATATTACTAATAGGTAGGTTATTAGTCTTCACAATGTGAACACCAGCTACCTTCATTACTTCACCTTCTGCATAGACTCCACGTCCACCCCAATCACGGTTGATCAGGTCAGTAGTCTCAGCCATGAGGTAATACTGAGCAGGTCTTACATACATATACCTATCACTCTCAGGTACATTGTTCTCATCCAGTTGTTCAGCAGCATCAAACAGACCACTACCTAACGTAGCACCAGACGTACCATAAGAAGCATTAGTAAGTACAGAACCACCATTACCACCACTAACCAACGTAGCTGAACGTGCTCCTAGTACTCCTTGTTGTAATACATTTTGATCCCATTGTGTACCCAAGGCAATACCAGCTTCCTTAGCGTAGATAGAACGTACCTCAAAGTGAGACATAGCCTCATCAAGGTTGTTCACAAAGTGATCAGCAATGAGGAGACCATCAATAGAGATGACCTTCTCGTTCTTGTGGATGATCGTACCATCCAATTCAATACCAGTAGTTCCAGTATCACCTGAGCCATTGATATAGGCATACTCAGTAGCAGCAGTTTTCCATACTAGAGGAAACTGTGCAGAGATACCACTAGAGATACTACGGATAACGTGTTTATCCATAGTGACACTAGCTTGTTCAAAAGCAGTCAATACTTCTCCTGCATATACTTTAAGAAATAATGCAGAGGAATCACCAGCAGAGTTTTGCTGACCTGTCCTTGTCATAGTAAGGACGGGTGCAGTAGTATTCGTAACTGACATACTGTTCTCCTAGTTTTAATTAATAAAAAGTATCTAACAAAATTAGCTATACTTTTCTTTAACTTTCAACTAGAAGTTATCAACCGCAGCTGGCTTCTGTTTACTTGTTTAAATACTTTATAGCAGTACTACTTATAACTTCCCTTGCGAGAAGATATCTGATCGTTCTAATTTACCTAGTACGTCCTGCCTATAAGCAGTATCATACTCATACCTTGGGTCTTTCATAGCAGCAGTTACTTCAGCATTAGACCTGAAGACATCTCCTGAACCCTCAGGTTCAGCTTGTGTGCCTCCATAAGTCGTGCCTTCACTACCAGCTGTGTTGGTATAATCAGAACGTAAACCTTTAGCTGCCATAATAGCAGTATTAACATCACCACTATTCACAGCTCTATCATAAGCTTGTATTTGTTCTGGACTATAATTAGACTTAGCCCACTCTACCATATTAGCGTACTCAGCATCTCCACCTACAGAAGACTTTACTTGGTTTCCTATTTGTTCACCCAAAGCTTTGACTCCTGCAATGTATGTATCAGCATACTCTCTACTGATACCAGCATCTTCTAATTGTTTATAACTTTTATCTGTTAAAGAACCAGTAGACATATACTCTTGTTGTAAAGCAGCCATATCAAACTTACCTTCTGCTACTTCAGGAGCTTGAGGTATACTTAAGTCTGACTCTACAGCTTCTACTTCAGGAGCTTTAGGTTGACCTAATTTCTTTTCTAGTTCTTGGTAACTCTGCATAAGTTTGTCATAGTCACCACCAAACTTATCCTGAGGTTCCATCCCTGGTGGAGTAATTTCCTTCTCTTCCACCAAATTGATCATCTCTTGATTGTGTGCTTCTTCAGCACTTACATCTACTTGTTCACTATCAACCGTCAGTTGGTCTGCCATAACGTTCTCCATAAGTTTCTTTAATTGTCCCATTGCGTAGCTGTATCTTAGTGTACGTTGATGGGAGAGAACCGTGTGTTCTAACTTCCGGTTTCTGCTCTAACACTTTACTAACTACTTCAGCATCTTTTAGCTCTGCCTTACTTGTAACAGACCTAGCTATCTTATCTTTTTCTTTAACTTTCTCTTTCTTATTTGTATCTTTAGTTCTGCTCACTTTGTTGTACTCCTTGTCGAATCATTTCACCACCCTGTGTAACAGCATTGGGTGTAGCAGCCTTTAACATTTCTGCTTGTTGTTGTGCTTGTTGGGCTTGTTGTCTCTCTTGTTGTACTTGTTCCTCACTCTTAATGAGTCCCTTCATGTCTATACCAAAGCCTACTCCTAGACGTTTAAGAACGTCACTAGCATTAGTATATCCTAGTACAGCTTCTGGCCCTAAAATCTGTGTGGCAGTCTGTAGAAAAGTAGCCAGCTTGTTGGCATCATTACCTCTACCTAATGCTTCAAACCCCGTGATGATCACAGGTTCTACTGTACCCTCAGGTAACTTAGGTAGTTTCTTTTCTCTTTCCAGTACTGCTATAATTCGTTTGACTAGTGGTAACTGAAGTTCATGTGAAAGAAGACTATAGATACCACCTAGACTAGTCTCTAGTTCATTAGCTAGAAACCTAATCTCTTCAGCGGTTACTCTTTCAGCATCCCTTTGTACGCTTTGGTTTAACAAGAAGGCAGCAGCTAGTCTTCGCTCTACACCTTCCATTGTTTCTCTTGCTACTCTGAAGTCACTAAACTTTTCTACTTGTACTACTGTAACATCATCTTTGTTACCCTGTCTAACAGCTAGGTTAGGTGCGTTACTAATAGTACGCATCTTGGTAGTACCATTGGGTTTAACTAAGAACAATACCTTAGCAGCAGCAGCTGTACCCTCAATGATAGATTTGCTTAGTCCTTCTACTGTCTTCAGATCACCTAAGTATTCCTCTACAAACCCACGTCCATAGTCCTCACCATCAATAGCATTATATCGTAGGGCTAACCAAGGGTTCTTATCTAAAGGATACTCAGAGTCTGTACCAGCAATCTTCTTATCGTTGACCTCTTGTCTTACTTTTATCTTGTTACCTACACGTCTAACTGAAGTGTATAGACTTAATTCTTTTTCATTACCATCAGCAGAAGTACCAGTTTCTTTAGGTGGAGCTGAGTTAAACAAGTCTTTATACAGTTCTCTACTCATTTGCTCTTTGACTATGACCTCTAGTACAACCCCTTGAGGATCACGTCTAACTACATACTGGTCTAAATGAAATACTCTTATAGCATTGTTCTTATCAGCATGAAGTAGAGCATTACCTGTGATGAGAAGATGGCGTATACACTCATTGAGTGGTACACGCATAGCCTTGCCTTCTATCTCATCCATGACGGCTCTCTCCATAGAGTTTAGTCCTTCTTCTACTGGAGCACGTTGAGCCTGTAGTTCTTCTAGCGTGAAGTCATCTATTTGAAACTTAAAGAATGGAGAATTCGGTGGGAACAAAGTCAATAATAATTTTGCTGTTAAATTATTTATACCCCTTGCTCCTACCCCTTGATATGGTGTAGGTAATGTCTGATTGTATGTAGCATTTCTAGGAAGAATAAAAGGTAAAGTTAACTCAGCTGCATCCCAAGCTTCCTCCAAGAATGTCTGTCTAAATACAGCAAGGTCACTGTATTTTTTACTAAGTGCAGTTTCTGGTGTCATGCTAGTTGTAGTCCTGTGGATGCAAAAGCAGACGTGTCAATACTAAGATCACCCACGTCTTCTTGAGATAGTTTACGTTGTCTACTTCTTTGGATAGCCTCAGCTAAAGAAGCTGCTGCCTGTCTACCACCACTACCTGTGGTTTCTATTTGTTGACTATTATATTGTTGAGCATACTGAGAAACAGGAGTGTAACCTGAGTAGTCTGGAGTTTGAGGATTAAGTATTGGATTTAAAAGTTTACCTCCAAGCAATCCTACACCAGCAGCGGTAGCTACTCCACCTAAAGCTACATTTGCTCCTAAACCTGTAACAAGGGTAGTAGAACCTAATGTAGCACCACCAATAACTCCTGACATGGTAGTACTACCAGCCGTGACTCCTACACCACCAGGAAAGAAAGCCCCTGTAGCTCCACCCATAACAGCACCCATCAACGGATCACCACCAGTAGCAGCAGCGGTAGTTGCACCTACTCCTGCACCGATAGCAATAGCCGTTAAAGTTACTGGTTCACACATAGTCTAACCTATATTCAATCCAGTTGGCCCACCTGTCCTGAATCTTGCTTTACCTGTAGCTCTCCTTGCTGTTCTACTCTTAGCTTTAGTAGCTGCTTTTTCTGTAGGACTCTTAGCACTTAAACTTGCTATTGGAGCTGGAGGGCTAGGAGGTGGAGGAGGAGGGGGTGGGGGAGGGGGAGGGGGAGGGATGCTTGGTGCTCCCCCACACATAAGGACAGACAATAAGTGTAACACTATGTTCTCCTAACTTGTATTAATAGTAATTTGTTCTGTATTTTTAAACTGTGCTGCTCTTAATTCTTCCTGTTTATCTTTTAACCAATGTAAAATTTTAAGTTGACCTTTAAGTTCACAAGTTTCATCCCAAGTATCACAAGAGTAAACTAAATGAGACCCAAATCTATCTTCTAAAATTCTAATTAGACCATTGGTAATAACTATATCATTCTCAAAATCCATGTAAGGCTCTCCTAAAGACCCGATATTTATGTATAATCATTTCATAATTATTTAGTAGGACACACACCAGTAACACATTCATCATCTTCTAGTTCATGTGAACTATCAGTATCACTAAAATCTACATCAGTTAACTGTGAAACATACTCATTGTATACTTCTTCTGTTACAACTTCTTGCGGTAGGTACGAATAGACGGTATTAGTAATGGGAAGAAAGCTAACACCAACGTAGCTAGACCAATTATCCTTAATCCAATTTCTAATAGCAGGGATTTCATCCTCTTTATAATAAACAGAAATCGAGCAGTTCTGTTCAACGTAAGAATCCATGAGTAACTTGTAGCGTACCAGCTGTTCAATAGCCGTCTCGTTGTTAACATACTTATCTCCTTCTTTAGAAAATCTAATGTTCTCCCAAGCTACAGGAAAAGTAACAATAACATTATGCTCATCCACAGGATTAGTAACCACATGATACCCTGCTTCCCTAAGCTTAGGCAACATGGGATCATTCACAGAAAAATTTACATTGTTAAATACATACTTACCGATAGGTTTATGACATCCTTCAGTAGTATCCATGATCTTACTCAATGTTCCACTAGGTTTAATAGTGGTAACATTCTTAGGACGTTGAGTACCCAACTCGTCTGCCATTGAGTAGGCTCCGTGTACTGCTATGTTTTTAAATCTCTTATAATCGTATTCATTAAGGTCTTCTCGTGTGGTGATCCCCGTAAGCCCAACTCCACACAGTCTGAGATATTCGTTGTTCTCATGCCATGTTCTTTGTAAGATTCCATCATCAAGGTTGACCAATGTTTGCCTATAGTTCGCCCTAGCTGTAACATAGATAGCCCTATCGAGTCCTCCGTTATCGTCCCTAAACTTTCCAACATCGACTTCGGTAAGATTACAGAAAGCTTTATTTCCAAGGAGGATTTCGGCACATGGGTTGACTCCTGAAAACCAAGGTGCTCTTCTTCTTGCTTCTTTCCCATTGATAATTCCTGGTTCTGAACCTCCGCTTTCTTTAATAATCTCAAAGACCTGTCCCAGTTGTGCATCAGTAGGCTCCTTCCAAAAGACTACGCTGTTATTAGATTGAGAACGGTGGGGAGAAGATGTTAGATCATCTTTAGCTCTAGCAAAAGCTTCCCACTCTGGAGTATCATGGTAAACCAAAGCTATCTCAGCTGACCTACGAGAGGATAGCACCGTTCCTAACCAGTTCATTATGTCCAATATATCCATCTTACTTAGTAACTGTCCAGACTTCTTATTTAAAATCCCAACGATTGAGGAAAATGCCTTTGCAAGGGGAGCATCTCCTGAGCTGATCCATCCATAACCAGACAATCGGAGGCCAGGAGGTCTGAGTTGTGTGAGATCGAGTACGAACTTTGTAGCTTTCCCTTTGTAAGCGAGAAGCTTACCGATACTTTTTGCCCATGCTTCAGCGGAGTCTCCAACTGTAATTTTCCAAGTCCCGGTATCGGCATCGAAAGATTCTTTGTTTCCTTCATGTCCTCCTTTCTTGGTTCTCTTAGAGCGGATAACTTGAACTTCGGAGATTGGGGATGTAAATCCTGACAACGTACCGACAACTGGCGTAAAGCCAACTCCGCATCCCTGCAACAACAACCACAAGCTATCAACGACATCGTGTATAGTCTCCACTTTAAGATGAGCACAATTAAACTGACTAGCTTCTCTTTTCTTAGAGAGATCAGTTCCTCCTAACCATAGTGTCCTACCAGATACCATAACCTTACGTTCTAACATCAACTGACGTAATTCTTTAAGCTCTGTAAATCCATCATGTCCTTCTATAGAAAAGAAAGAACTATACTCATTCTTAAATCCAGCAGCTCTAGCCCACAACCATTTTTGGTGATCTATAACTCTATCTACAGTCTGCTCCCACGTCTCATAGCCTGTCTCCGTAGGTCTATTGTAGGTACGTCTTGTTATTACTTGTGCTCTTACTGATGGTTTAGTCAATTAATTAAGCCCTCCAATATAGGTGGTTCATAGTTAAGTCCCTTTTGAACTTTTCCATTAGCATCTTTAATTAGTGGTAGCTTACTCATGTTAGACTTATGCACTAACTCAAATGCTTTATCAAAGTCCATACCAAATGATACTGCCATACCTTTAATCACATACACAACGTCACACATTTCTTTAAGTAAGTCTTGCATCATAACATTGCGTTCTTCTGTATTAGTAGTAGTTTCAATATCAAGAGCTGCACTTGCCAGTTCTTGTATCTCTTCAAAGATGAGCCGTAACCTAAAGTTCATTAACTCTTTGCTGTAAGGTTGATCAATGGCTAACTCCATCTTCTTATGAAACTCTCTAACTTTTTTCATTATAATAATACTCCTTCATCATCTCAATACATTTTATTGCTTTGTTTAAATCTTCAACACCATTTTTATCACGGTGTCGTACTACATATTTAACTACCGAACCTACGTCCATGCCTAGTTGGTTCTCAATAATAAATGTCCAAGGATCAATCTTATATTTAGCATAGTAACTAGGACGTATGTTAGTACTACCACCTTTCCATTGATCATTCAACTTGTCTTCTCCAAGCTTCTTACAATAAGCCATGTGATCATCATCTTCTTGTCCACATATTTCACAATACATTAGTTTCTTGACGGCTCCCATAAAACTACCTCCTCATTTTTAAAGTCATAATCATCAGCTCTTAAAATCCTAGCTACTCGTGCTTGTACTAAAGCGTCCTCTTCAGTTAGACCAGCTTTATGAAATGCTGCAAGCACACTATCCCAAGTAGGAGTTTCAAGTATCTCTACTGCTTTCTTAGGGCCAACACCAGGACATCCTTTGTAGTTGTCTGTGTTGTCTCCAACTAGTGTTTGATACAGGTGCATATAATCTGCAAGAGTTTCAGTAACAGTCTCAGTCACCTCAGTATCCATGTTAAAGTATTCACATGGTACTGTTAACATATCTTTATCAATACTAACAATAACATTCCTAGAATATCCTCCATCGGTAGCTAAAATACCTAAAGCATCATCAGCTTCACACTCATGTAACGTATAGGTGGTGTAATTTTTTTTAAGATACTCCACTAGAAAATGGTATCCTAAAGGTTTCTTTGTAGCTTTTCTGTTACCTTTATATTCCTCTAAAATTTTATGCCGAAAATATTTTGACCCTTTTGGTGAGAAACATATAATAGTTGTAGAGATACCTATCTTTTCTTGCCAGTACCGGATAGAAATATCAGCTTGTGTTTTTAGTTCTTCTAAATTAACAGCTGTGGTAACTATACCATCTTCCCATTCTACCTCATTCTGGACAGCCCAACAAGTTCTGTATGTAAGTATGTCTCCGTCTATTAATAGTCTTGAAGTCTTCATCTAAATCTCCCATATCAGCGTGTCTTTGGTAGTGACAGTTTTCACATACATAGACACATTTTAATATTTCTTTGAAATGTTTTAATTTATCTTTCCATCCTGTGCTCATTAAAATAGTTAATTCTTTATCTTCTGGAATAACATGATGAAAATTTAAAGTTCTACTATCATTTTTTAAACCACAATCTTGACAAGTAAAATCAAATAACCAAGCATAGAAACCAGCTCTTATTTTATACAAATAAGCATCATACCGTTTCTTTTCAAGCTTTGTTTTTTGCTTGTAAGGATTAGTACTAGCCAACATAGTATTCATTTGCTTCATAAATACTACCAAGTCTTCTAAAGTCTTAATGTGTTTCAGCCCACGTTTTTCCAATATGGCTAGTTGCGGAAAGTGGGCAGCCAAATTCAAAGTATTCTCCTGCTCTGGAAATAGCTTCAGTTGCGTGTACTGCGATGTCTTTTGCATACTCTTCTTTAACCTCTATTTGAAACTCATCGTGAATATTAGCTACAAACTCATAGTCACCTTCTTTGTAGTGCTTTTTCAGACGTTCATCTAGTAAGATTAAAGCCTTCTTCATAAGAATAGCACCAGCACTTTGTAACAATGTATTTAAAGCAGAGTGTTCTGAACGTATGTGTAGTTTCCTACCGTCAAGACCAATGAGATGCCCTCGTCTCCTGAACACTTGCTTAACCTTTTCGGTAAGCTCCATAAGACCGCTGACTCCAGATAACAGGGCAGTTCTTCCCTGTTTACCTCTCTTTGCACCACCCCCAAGAATCTTACCAAGCTTCTGATCCCCTGCCCCGTAAATGAAAGCGTAGAAAAAAGTCTTTGCAGTATCTCTTGATGATAGTCCAAGTGCATCTCTATTGAGGGAGTGAACGTCACTTCCCTTGTCCTTAGTGCCATAGACTGCTGCTTTGGCATACACACCTCCATCATATTTTTTAAGGTATCCTGCTAGTGCTCGTAACTCTAAACCATCAGCATCACAACCGACCAATACACGATCTTTACTAGCTCTAAACAAACTACGACACTCAGTACCATACGGACTGTATGATGCAGGAACTTGGGCAACATTAGGAGAGCTATGAGTACAACGACCAGTGACTGCCCCATTAGTATTAACTGATCCATATATTCTGCCATTACGTTCAAGTTTAAGCCAAGCATTATTTCCCTCCGCTAATTGTGAAATACGTTTAGAAATTAAGAAGTGCTCTTTTAACTCTTGACAATTAGGTAGCTGTAACCTACCTAACACAGCTTCATCTATCTTAGGTTTACCACCAGCTGTAAACTCTGTGGGCTTCCATCCTTGCTTCATCAAACACCTAGAAATATGATCCCTGGAATTAGGATTAAATTCTACTCGTTTAATCTTATTGTAAACAGCTCCTTTACTAGTACCACGTTTTTTATTACTAACTTTAGGAGTTACTTCACCTTCAGAAACAAACCAAGTACCATAAGTTTTTCTAAGGGCATCACCTAGTTTTTCTTGTCTTTTAAGTAGACGGACATAAAGTTCCTTTCCTTTTTCTACATCAAAAGAATACCCATGCTCTGTCTGCCTTTGTATAATCTGTGCAAACTTATGTTCTAAATCAATGGCATCCTCAGAATATTCCACACCATCAAAATGATATTTAAGATGAGCTGTAACACTTACATCCTGTACGCAATAGTCTGCCATAGCAGGAGTAAACTTATGCCACACATCATCATCCTGTGCTCCTAAGGTTTTCTTAAGAACACCTATCCGTTGACCCCATGCGTTAAGACTATGTGAACCATAAAGTTTATTACTAATACTACGTTCCTTAACATCAATTTCATACAAGTTAGTATGGCACAACCTAGAGAGTACAAGAGTATCAATAATCTGTGTACTCTTACTAGGTGTCCATCCTAATATTTTTTTCAATACAGGAAGATCATAACCAATAAGATTGTGTCCAGTAATAGACCTAGCTCCACTCATTATCTCTAAGGCATCATCTAGACAATCATAAGGTTCTTGGTTAGCAAAGACTTGTCCTGCACTAGATTCAACTACAGACATACCAATACAATGTATTTTAGTGACGTTAGGAATTAAACCATCTGCCTCTATGTCTATGATTAAATCTAAACTCATCTAAAATCTCCTATGGTATTACTCATCCATTCTTCTAATTTAGAAATCCTCTTGTCCATCTGATCTAACCGATTCCATTGAGCTTGTACCACACTCTTTGAGTCTTCCTGTATTTGTATCGTAGTACAACCTTCCTGCAAGTCCCGTAGATGAGCCTTTATATCTTGCCTTAAGTACTCTAATAGAGGTCTCACCGTCCGACTGCTGGTCTCTCTCAAGTCCAATGACGAAATCACTGAGTTGAGCAATGCTTCCTGACCCTCTAAGATCGCTGAGAGTGACTTGTTTTCCATCTTCATGTCCCTTTCCTTGTTGAGGTCTCTTTAAATGAGAGACAATAAACATACCAATATTAAGTTCTTCAACTAATGACCTAAGTTGTGTCATGATATTATCTATTAATCTTCTTTCATCTCCACCTTCAATTCCGCTGACCATAATACTGAGATGATCAAGAACAATCCAAGACACATTGCAGGAGTGAACGAGATAACGAATACGACTAGCCAGAACATCAGCATCTAGACTCCCCCAATGATCATACAGATATAATCTGTTATCTGCAAATACCTTTTCCCAAATACCTCTCCTGTACTCTTCATCTAAATCCTTTTCTAAATGTAACATTTTATTTGCTTCAATAGACATGAAGTCTACGGCAGCTTGTCTAACAGATTCCTCCAATGCAATATAACCGACAGTCTCACCCTTACTGAGAAGATAAGAAGCGATTTCTTTAACAGCCGTAGATTTACCTGCACCAGTTCCTGCACAGAACGTAACAATTTCACCTTTTCTTGCTCCTAAAGTTTTATTATTTAATTCCTGCCAAGGATACTCATGGTCACTAGCAGTCATAGGACAATTAACCAAGTCCCATGTGTCAGCTCCTGCTATGATACCATCTGGTCTATGTACTCTAGCTCTCCAGATAGCATCAACTACTGCTGATCCTCCTTCTTCTGTAAGTAACAGGTTGGCATCCTTCTTTCCCAATCTGGCAACCTTACATCGTCCTGGTGGGAATAGTTCAGCCACTTCTGTAGCAGCTTGTTGACCAGATTTGTCCATGTCAAACATGAGAATAGTTTCTTCAAACCCAAGAAGCCACTCCAAATTTTTTGCAACAACTTTTTTTGCAGACTTGTCACCATTGGGAATAGAGACCACAGGCCACTTACAGTTTTGAGCTTCTGCAACACTAAGCGCATCTAATTCTCCTGTAGTTATACATATCTTTTTACCACTACTCCATAGGTGTTGACCCCAAAGATCAGAGCAGTCACCTAAGGTTCTAAATTCTTTACCTTTAAGTCTAACCTTCTGTCCTACTACTTCTCCGTCTCTGATAAACGCTGCAAGGTGGGCAGATTTTCCTTCGTACTTTCCAATTTTATACCCGAACTTCCTACAAGTAGATTCCGATATCTTTCTCTTTGAAATCTCCTTGAACTCTCCTCTAACTGGAGTGAAAGTACTTTTATTCTTTTCCGACTTAGTTCTAGGAACGACAGTAGAGCCACTATCGCTATGCTCATAATGATCACAATCAATACTAAAACAAAATGCGTGTCCATCGTCATACCTCGCTAAGTTATCTTTAGATCCACAGGAAGGACAAGGTTCATGTCTCAGGCAGACACTCTCTGATCCAAGATTCTGGTATGCTTCCTTTGGAAAAGATAAATCCATGTTTTTTGCACCACTCTCCATATGTTGTCTTAGCTCCCTTATATAGTTTTTGATTTGGGTTAGTAAAGACAAATCTTATGTCTAACTGAGGGTGTTGTTCCTTGAGCAGAAGGTGTTTAGACCTGTCTGACCCAAGGAATCTACCCTTAGTTTCTACATAGAACTTAACTCCTTTTCCTTTTAAGATAAAATCAGGAGTATAAGTTTTTACTTTAGGAGTATATGGGATACGTTCAGACTCATATTCCCACCTAACTTTAGCAGCGTTAAGCTGTGCTCCTACTGAGCACTCAAGTCCAGAACGGTATCCCTCTATCATACCCCTACGCAATTGACTACTAGAAATCTTCTTCATCTTCATCTACTGCTTCCTCTGCTTCTTGAAATTCATCTTTAGGTGCAACATAACTACCCTTCTCTTCACCCCAATCTGTACCATCAGCTTTAGACTCATACTCTACGAGGTCAAGCACCCGTACCTTCTTCATTCTTAAACTAACACCACCACCCATAGCATCATAAGGTACAGCCTCATATGCTACTTGTAGTTTACTTCCACCACCTATGGCAGCAATCATACGATTACCGTTAGAGTCCACCAGGATAGGCTTTTGATCCCACTCATCACCACCTTTAGTCCTGACATGAGCTTTCATCTTAAAGTTAGCAACATACTTCCCTGTCTTTTCTCCCTGATCATCTACCTCAGGTTTGATAGGATTGTTTTTACCACCATTCATAAGTGGCTTTACTACGTCACTAATCTTCTTAGTTGCAGCCTTGTCAAAGATAAGTTTAACTGAGAAAACTCCATCAGCATCAAACTTAGTATCAGGCTTGTTAAGCCAAGGGTATACTGCAATTCCAGCTGGTGATACATGGGTTTCAAACTTCTGTTTTGCCATTATAATTCTCCTTTGATGTAGCGTTCTGCTCCCCCAAATTCGGGAACTTTTGTGCGTTTGCACTCTTCTCTCATTGTGTCTACCATCAGCATTACATCAGCAACGCTGTACAACTCTTTCAGTTTGTTATTATACAAACAATTAAACACGCTAAGAATTATTG
>Ga0080013_1003444_pt1 | contig 16702 bp, 19 predicted proteins | sample ETNvirenome_6_85_FD_69236 | JGI IMG/M metagenome (GOLD analysis project Ga0080013, IMG submission 69236) | Marine viral communities from the Pacific Ocean - ETNP_6_85 (SPADES assembly) (version 2) | ecosystem: Environmental > Aquatic > Marine > Oceanic | place: Pacific Ocean | collected 2013-06-19 | reverse complement strand
TTCAAGTATATCTTGTTTAGCGGCTGTGGCTAGCCCAGCTCCATCTGCGACGATATCGACTTGCATCTCACTTCCGCTTATCGCATTGTCAATAATTTCAACAGCAGTCTTAATAGCACCTGTGTCAGCATCAATAGTCCCAAGTTTGGCTACGGCTGGGTCATCCGACGCTAATGTAACCCTTTGCACTCCAGAGGCAACAGCACCCGCACCGCCAACTATATCTGTACCTCCTATATTTGCATTTACGTTAGCATAATTGCCATCATCCCAATCATCCAATATAGCCAATGATGCTGCAATGGTATCCAATACAGCGTTATCGGTAGCACCAAGGTCAGCCGTTACCGTACCATCAATTGTAATAGAATTACCACCGTCAGCTATATGTAATGCTCCGTCTGTATCGCAAGCAAGTGCTGCCGCGTCATCAGCGTCTACGGATTGAGTACCCGCAAACCCCATTATCATTGTACCCTTACTTGTACCTAATGTAAATGCTGCATCATCAACAAATACTGAATCACTGGTAGTAGTAATGCTAATACCAGTAGCATCTACAATGTCTACCTGTAACGAATCGTTACTGGTATTTAATACCTTATTTAAGACCTCCTTGGCCTGATATGTCATTAAACCTGCGCCTGCCATAATAAACTCCTAGCTCCCTACCGCCACCGCAACTGAATGCATTTATTAACCATGATATGCCAAAATAGAACCACCAGCAAGTTTGATAGTGTCCCATCTTCCATAGAATGTAGCCCCTGCAGGGAACTCGTTACTCGAATCTATAGCCACGCCAGTTATACCTGCCGCGTCTGTTCCAGCAAATCCAGTACCTGCCTGTTCTAATTTTGTAAAGGTTGCAGCAGCCAATACGGTAAACGCTACAAACACACCTGTATATTCTGTGGTATTGTCGATAAACGTGGAGCCTGCCTGTCCAAGCTGAACATTCACGCCCTCCTTATCACTGTACCTATTAATTGTTGCAAATTGATTTGGCATATATCACCTCTTTTATTTACTTGAAATTGAATGGACGTACAGCCCTGAGACCTCCAACCTTGTCACGCTTTACCTGCGCCCATTTCTGTATACCTTCCTTCCACTTACCTTCATGTACACCAGCCATTGCAAGTGAAGCCTGACCTGCGTTTACATCTGATACCTGTGCCGCCCTATCTAGGAAAAGCTTTGATTTGACATAATCCACTATAGGTGCATGCATTGAATTGTCTACAGGTAACACTGTAGATAGGTCAGTTTCATCCTTAACCTTTGGAGGTTCAGCATAGTAATGAAGAAGCACCCCTCCTGATACCGCCTCTACTGACGCCTGCCATTCCTTCCTACCTGACCTTGTAGCACCACCACTCTTTAAGTTAGTTGCAATTGCAATGTTGTCGCCTACAATCCACCACATAACATGTTTATCAGGATATGTAATTGAACTTGCCATCTAATTCACCGTAATACTTGACTCTGACGTAGCGTCCATTCTCAATAATTCCCCGTCACCATTTCTGGGTATCTTGACATAGTCGCCATCAGAATCCATGTAATCCACACGAAACACCTTATTGACTCTCCTGTGAGACGCATCTGATAGGGTATACCACATCTTGTCAGCAACCACATCTACCTTTGCATGCTCCACATTAGTATCATATTTACTAATCTCAACGAGAGCGTCATTTATCAAATGTTTAACATAGACCTCAGGAGCATCTGGGAATACCATACGCACCCGGTCTATAACCTCTTTTAATGTAATATTATGCCCTGAAGCCATTATCCTCCACCTCTCAATATAGCAACACCTTTATCATAATCCTGTTGCAGCTTTATCTGTTGTTTTTCATACCAAGCATATTCAGCAGAATCCACAGAAAGCCTTGCATTAATCTCCGCAATATATCCATTTGCTATACCAATTTTAGCCTGTATCTCATTTGCATAGCCCTGTGCAGCAGCATTAAACCCACTAGCCTGACTTGCATACCCACCTGCCGTAGCCATATAACCTTGAGCTGCCGCTAATTCACCCTGCCATACAACAGCCTTAGTGCTCATCCATCCATATCTAGCACTAGCCTCAGTCGAAAAGGCATTAACCTCAGCAACAAGAGTTTGTACCATTGTATTCCATTCTGTTATATACATTTGAGCTATTTGCAGGTCAGCCTGAGTTGCATTTAAAGTAGTCTGCACCTGTTGAACCCTAGCACTTGCAAGTTCAATATCTTCACTGGTCAATTCAGCATCTACATCAGCAAGGTTCGCCGCTAAATCATAAGCTGCAGCCGGAAAATCCCCATTTATATAAGATATAGCTCTGTCTACATAAGTTTTTACACTAGTCATAGCAGAATTTCCAGTAGTATAAGTAGACTCATCTCCAAACAGAGCAGGGTCACCACCATCAGCTCTAAATTTTGCATTAGCTGTTTTCATTGCATCAACAGCAACCTGTATATTAGAGCCAGCACCATCAGTAAGTCCAACAGCCTCATCAATTTCTATTAACGCATCATCTACTTCTTTATTAGCAAGAGCTATCTCTGTAGCCATATTTGAGAGAGCTGTGACCGTACTGTCTACTTGTGTATTAACTAAATCGCAAACAGCCTGAGTTTCATCTAATTCTGTATTGATAAGTACTAGTGCTGCAGCAATATCTGAATTACCAAGTTTGCCACTCATATTTTGTTGCAACGCTTTAATGGCAGCATACAGGGTTACCAGATATTCAGCCTCATTCGGGAAATTGGTTATAGCACTTATATCACTGGCATCCAAAGGTGAACCCTGATTATATGTAGGTATAGATACCAGTTTACCATTATTATTTGCAGGTGTTGGATAAACAATTATAGTAGCATCTTTTTCAATAAATGCAGGATACGTTGCGCTTGCATATTCAATGTGTGTGGAATCCTGTATAACACCTCTTTTCCCCGCAGGTACGCGCCTACAAGGGTGCTCAATAGTCCCATCACTTCTTAGGACGTGTAATACATTATGTCCTTCAACCTCCGCACTTGCTGTAAATTGTGTCTCCTCTGCAACTCTCTCACGCATAGCTCTGGGCATAGCATTAATAATTTCATTTGCGCCTTCAGTAATCCACGTATCAAGAGCGGTCTCATCGGTAAAAGCACCTACCAAATCAACAACCTGAGCACTAAATGTTGCCATTACCTACGCATCGCTTCAGCAGCGACCTCCTGCCATTTATCCGATTTCTTCTGACTGAAATGGTCAATACTGTCACCCATAGTCGTTGTACCAAATTCAACGTCACTACGCTTTGCAGCTTCACCTATTAGGAAAAGGTTGGTAGTCCACTTACTATCGTCGCTAGGTACCTCATTGCATCTAGGACACCTTTCACCTTTATAGTACCCGTGTGTTCTACATATACCTGAAATACGCATATCAGTCACTTGCTACAAACAGTTCCACATCAATTGCGTTAGAGCCGGGTTGAACCACAAGACTATCTAAATCTACAAGATTTGTCACTAAGCCAGCAGCATCATCATCAGCACCTATACCATCTTCAGGTGAACCCATCATAAAACTGTTACCAGCTTCTAGCAAAATAGTAGCTGACATATCAGCACCTGTATCATCTTCACCAACATCTACCTGTAGGCTCAACTTTAAATCGTTAGAACCATCTAGATTGGTGACCCTAATATATTTTACATCTTGAACATCTAAAGCTGAATCATACGCAACAGCACCACTTACATTCCCTACAGAACTTCTAAATCGCGCTATAGTAGTTTCATTATTAGCAGGACAAGTAACTATTCGCTTAAATATTTCATCAATACTGGATATAGTTGCTCTTGTAGTGGCACCCTGGTCTCTATTGTTTAATGTAATCGCCTCTGTGAGGGTTACCGTTAAACTTGCCATAATTGTCTCCTATTTATAGAAGCTGAAGGCGGGAGCAACCCGCCAACAGCTTTGTAATCTTATATGGGAGTTCTAAACCCCAACTTCGATTATTGTCTCAGCCTATGTAGCAGCAGCAGTATGAAATACCACGTCACCATCAGATACATTCTCGCAGAATGCATTGACATACCAACGAGCACCGTCAGTAAAAATATCAACACTATCTCCGGGGCTGGCTGCAGCCGTGAAGTTCATGTAGTCATCATTATTGACCGCATAATCTCCAGCAGCGCCGTCAGACGCATGTATATGACCAACAACATCATAACTACCAAAAGCAATATTGGTAATTTGATTCATTCCACCATCACTTCCATCTGTATCTTCAGTTATAACAACCTTACAGTGCCATCCTGACACTGGAGTTGGAAGCGTGATTTCAGTTGTTGCTGTGGGGTTACACAGAATTACAGACCCACTGTCTTCAGTAGTTAATGTAATATCAGCTACAACTCTTTTGATTTTCAACATAGAGTTGCTAACGCCACTATTAGGTTCTAGATAATCAGCTCTCATCATTCACCTCCTATAAGCTCTCAACGCTGTAAAGCGCATGAGACTCAGGTAGTGTGATTTCGAGACCTGCTTCGGTTAGAATCATATCTTTCCGAAGGTCCTCATCGGCGCTCTGTACGTTAGTCATAATATGTGTATCACGATTAACGCCATTACCGACGAGAGGACGATAAGCAACCTTGCCCATGTCAGCGAAACACATCAATCCACTGGAAAATCCTCTAAACAGAGGTTCTTTTACAAGATGGAGCGTACCGTGAACAGTTTCAATAGTCATAAGTTTATGACCAAAGGAACCCTCTCGGCGTTTCATTTCATATGTATACGGCATATTAGCTGAAGAGCCAATAGACGTATCAACAAAGAAACCATCTCCAAGTTTGTTAAAGAACGTGATTACGGGAAGACCAGCCAACACAAGTTTATCCTCTGAACCACCCCGTGCAGGGTCGAACAGAACCTCAAGGTCAGCAAGCAAGGAATCATATGTCATTTCTGACGTTGCAACTGTCTTATAATAAGGTTTCCCTGTAGCATAAGACCATGTGCTCCCACCATCAGTGGGGTTCACATTTACAACGCAATGACCAACAAGACCTTCAGTGTAGTTGATTCCACCAGAACTGGCACGATGACCGAATAGCATAGTGCGTTCAATATCGACCTTATGCTCACGCAATTTAAGAGCCCAGATACGCGCCCACTCGTTTGGATACCCACGATAGCGGGTAGCCACAGCAGTGTTCGTCATTTCTGCAGCAGTCTTAAAAATCTGCGTATAACCATAGTCGTCTTGAAGCTCACTTGACCAAACGTCAGGAGCACCAGTACCCTCTGCGAAAGAAGTTCCAATTACTTGGCATTTATCGTTATCAGCGATAGCATTATACCCACTAAGGCTGGCATTCGGCAGGCTAATTACTTTGCCTGTAAACGCCGTATATGAGCCTTGGTCAGAAGGCGCGCTTTCAACTCTAACAACAACAGAACCATAGTCAACTGTTGCGCCCGTAGCTGGGTTAACAGCTATGACCATACCTTTAACAAGCCAATCAATTGAAGCCGCAGGCGAATCAGCATCAGCAACATGGAACGGATAGCTGGTTCCAGCTACCACCGTACCAGGTGCGTTTGCCATTACGAAATTACGACTAGTCCAATCAATTTTGGTTCTATCTTCCAAGAAACGAAACTGAGGGTCATCAGTAGGAACCTTTGCTACTTTGCTGAGATAAACAAAAAACGGAGATTCCTCCGGTGCAAGGTCAGCGACCCTATCACCAAAGTTATATAACCGTCTTGTGGATATAGATGCGCTATCAACTGTACCTGTGCCGGGGTCACCGAACTTTAAAGTACCTTGATTAATAGCCATTGTACTTTTCTCCTATCTCACTTAGTTAACAAATTACGGAAGTCTTCCGCTCTGATTTGCGCCTACAACAGAGTCCCAAGCCGAATCTGTATCAGATTTTGGACGAGGGGACATGCCATGACTGGCAGCCGCTGTCTGTGGTTGGGTTTTTGTCTGTCTTACCGCATCTACAGAGTTCATTACTTCCGTTTCACCTTTTTTCCCTGTAGCATCTCTCCAAACCTTCAGTAATGTATCCAAACCTACAGCTTCTTTAGGTTGAGTTGACCAATCAAGGAAATCCTTGACCTCGTCATCATTCAACCTGTGAACACTTCTCAGGTCACTAACTGTCTGTTTAATTGCATTCTGTTGTTCGATAGATGCCAGGTGCCCTTGAAGAGCATCATCCACCATTCCACGTTCCTGCTCTTGCCTGAACTGGTATGATGGTGACTCGGGCTTGTAATATGCATCCCAGGGGTTAAACTCCTCTTCTGAAAGTCCAACGGACGGGTTAGCCTGGTTCTCCTCCGGTCCACCGACGATTCCTTCTTGAAGCTTCTGAACAAGGTCTGGCCTCATCTCCAAAAGATTCTTTAACGGTTCCATTTTCTCAAGGTCACTTAATTTAGTGTTTGATTTGTCATAGAGGGACTGAAACTTTTTAGCTTCAGATTCCCAGTCCGTTACTTCCTCTCCAGAAGTAGGCTCTCCCTGTTCGTCAATATGCGCCGATTCTGACGCACTATAATCGGATTCATCTGCAAACTGAAAAAGTCCGGCGTCTCCGGAGCCATCAACCACTTGGTCAACGACATCTGCTTCAGCTTCATTTTCTATCATAAATAACTCCTTTTGATGTCTTGAAACTCACGGAGCGGAACTAGGCCATTACTCAACCTCGGCCGCAGTCTCTGCCGCCATTTGTTGTGCCATTGGTCCTAATTTCTCCATTTCAAGCTTCACCTCATTGGCAAGCTTTGATGCCTGCACTTTGCTATTTGCCTTAGCGTCTGCTTCGACCTGCGAAAGTTTGCCTTTGAACTTCTCAACGGCCACTCTCTTACGGTCTTGCACAGACTCCCTTTGTGATGTTTGCAAGTCTCCCTGCAAGCTTTTGACCTGCTCTTCCAACTGAGCAATATGCTGTTGGGCTTGAGCAAGTAAACTTTTTCTTTTAATAATTCCTTCTTTATCGAATATCTCAGGATGTTTCTTCAGCACCTCAATATCATCAACAATACCCATCTGGAACGCCTCCATATAAACACCAAGTTCAGCCCATTTACTCGTAGGTAATGTAGAACCTGATTCTATTTGTATGTCATGTTGATAGATATTCAACCTGTCCCTCATAATATCCAATACTGATGCTGAGGTATCATCATAATAATTTGCCATAACCTCCGAAATATCGTTATTCGGCTGAGCAAGGCGGAAAATCTTTTGATAGTTGTAATGTCCTTTGGACATGTGGTACATAATAATACCAAGTCGACTAATACTAAATTCTATATCCCGTAGCTTTGACTTTGGCCTTTCAGTACCAAGTGAAATCATACGCTCTGTGCCTCGCACAGTATCAGGTGCCTTTTCAGGAAACCCGTGCATCATCTCAGGCAGGCCAAAGGTAAAGTCGATATAGAACTCACATTGCTGTATCAACTTGTAAAACTCTGAGGCCAGGGGTTGAGGTGCAGGGTAGTGAGGTTCACCCTGAGACGTGTCAATCTCAATTACAGCGTTAGGGTTTGCCCAGTCCTGTTCCAGTCTCTCAACACCGTGAATAGCACTCCCCACAGGTACTAAAAGCTTCAAACCTGCGGATGACTGTGCATGTGACAGTGCCAGTGACCATAGCTTATTAAGAAGCTTTTGCATTGGCCTTGCCCTTGAAACGTCAGACTTAGGATAAGGTGTGCCTGTCCAAATATTCGGAAGTGGAACAATAGGGTAATACTGACAGTTCATAACATTCTCATATAGAAAGTATTCACCTATTGATGCAATTGACGCAATACGTGTCTGGAACACCTCTTCAAAGTCCATCAACCCACGTTCAAATACACCTGGATTCTCCTGCAGGAACTGATTAAAACCTTCAGTATCAAGGACTGACTCCTGCCCTGTTTGTATATCTACAATCCTGTAGAACGGGACCTTTATTTTGAAAAAACGTTCAAGTATCTGATACTTTTCTTCAGGCCATACAGCCTTGCTGTCCACCTCTGCAGGTGTAAATGTTTGCATGGTATTCTGCATACTGGACGAAGGATAGTCCTCATCCGAATATGTATCAAGGTCTTCAATGATACCAGGTACCATTTCACCTGTTTCTGGGTCTATCTGAGGTCCTAATGCAGGGTAGAGGTCGATGAGCTGGTCACCCGTGAGGATGGTAGAAAGAATGACGCCTTCAGCGTCATCCAACCAGCGATTACGAGTAGAAGGAGGTACATAGACCCTGAACGGGTCAACATGGGTGAACTTTACATCGCCTCTACCAAAATCTGATTCATGGTCGATAAATACAAAAAGATAACCAAGGCCTGTAACAGCGTAGTCATGAATTGCCTGTTTCATCTGGGCGTCACCCTGGGAGGTTTCCCATATGTAACCAAGGATAATACGCCACAGTTTTGCAATTTTTACGTCTGAGTCTTCCCTTGGAATTGCTGTAAAGCCGGGAGGCCTTGCAGTCATAACACTTTTAAGCTTTTCAACGGCAGGTGAGGTCCTGTCCATTGGAACATCGGCCTGATTGCGGGACTTTAATTCATCGGATTCGTCACTGGTAAAGTGATTACCAAGGTAAAAGTCCACATCGTTGCGGGCCTCATCATCCCAATCCTTTCTAGAATCACTCCACTTGCGAAAAAGCTCCTGGTTAGCTTTAGCCCGTGGGTCTTTATCTATTGGCATATATGTAATTTAACCTGTTATATTGTATGTGTCAAGGCATACAATGAGGTTAATGGTAAAAAGTTCCTATATTCTTGCGCCTGTGAGCCAATTATAGGTCGTTTTGATGGGGTTTTTACGATTTTCTACCAATTCTTCTAGATTTGCCACGTCTGTTCTTCCACTACGAATAGGCCTTGCATAGTAGTTGGCATAGTATAAAGCGTCTAAAATATCATCATGTTTGGCCTTTGGGTGCTCAAACAGCTCATCAACAATCTCTGTCATACTCTTTTTGATATACAGCCTTTTGCCGTTTATCAAAGGACCTAATGCCGTTTCAAGCCTATCCTCCTTCTTAATGCCTGGAGGAGGTTTTACACCTTTGAAAATACCTGGAATTAATCTCCTGTGTTCATAACTGATACGTTCAACCATATCCCTCACCATCTCCTGGGCAGCCACAGTCTCAATGGTAACCCTACGCACAGGGCTGTACTTCTCTGCCATTTTAATAATTTCATTAGGAACATCAAATGTAGGTATCTTCTCACGGAAATAGTCTAGGACGTATCTGTGCCCTTCTGAGTCCACAGCGAGCACCAGTATGACTTGAAAGTCTGAGCGCACTGTTGCAGTATGAGCCAAATCGACACCAAGATAAACGTTAACAGGTATAGCGTCGTCGCCATCAATGAGATAAGTGAAATTACCAGCACGCCTAAAAGACATTCTGTGGTGTTGGACACGGTCAATTTTAAACGCGGCGTTAGTAATGTCTCTGGCATCATTCATGTACTCCTGACTAAATTTGTTAACAAGGCCTGCTTCTATAAATTCTTTTCTCTTAGACTCAAGCTTTTTCATGGAAAACTGTTCCGGCCACATTGACTTACCATCATCCATGGCACGAATAAACTCAACGTTCCAAGGATAAGGGTTACCATTCTTCACAGCATCGCTAAACCCTTCATAAACCATCTGCAGGAAACTGTCATAATGGACAATTGTGCCCATAAGCCAAATCCAGCCTTCGTTACCTGGTGTCTCCTCAAGTGCAGGATATACTGTAGATACTACCCATTTCTTAATCTCGTCCCGCCTATCAGGCGTTTTAGTGTTTAATTCAGATTCAAAGTCATCAAGTACAATACCGGTATATCGTACATCAATCTCAGTACGGCCCCTAAGCCTCTGAGTTGTGCCTTTAGCAAGTAACCTGTCACCTTTAGCTGTAACAATATCCTTCTCGGTCCACCTGTTACCTACAGCGTCACCGGCAAGGTTGCCAAAATAGTATCGTATCATGTCATTGTACTCAATATGGGTCTTAATATACTTGAGGTGGTCAATAGCCTGACCCTGCTCCTCTGCAACCCATGCAACAAACTGCCTCTCCCCCTGCGGTGCGAAACACATTTTATGCATAATAGCCGATTTTGCCATTACAGACTTGCCAAAGCCCCTGGGAAGAATATTACATATCCTGCCGCCTGGGACGGTACTAATCAGCTTCTTGGCAATGCGTTTATGAAATTCAGGTGATTTGCTCTTATTAAGAAAGTCTTTAGGGAGAAATGCCCTACCAAAGTAAAGTAGGTCATCATATGAGCGATTGAGGATTTGGTCACGGTCTGCAAGACCGGCCGGTATAATATTAAACTCTTCTACTTTTTCTTCTTCTTGTGCCTGTTTTTCTTCTGCTTTTTCTTCCAAAGGTGCCTCTTTATCTTCCTTCGCCTTTTTTGTAAGACGCTCGACATTAACGTTTTGCACGCCTACCTGTGGGTTTCCAACCGTGCTTTACGCCTCGCAGGAGGCGCAGCATGCGGTTGGCACTTGCTACGCTCTTGGTAGTGGACTTCTTTTTCCACTTGCCGCCTTTTTTAACATAAACTGTTTTCCCTACTCTTTTATAAGGCATTATGCACTTGCCTGTGGCACCCTCATTGGAATCTCAATAGCGTCTATAATATTCAACATTTGACTCATAGCCATGAAATTCATGCTCTGAGGGTCGCCTATAAACAGAACATCAACCATGGAGGATAACCGCTTCAATTCCCTTAACGCCTCATCAAGTTCAATCTCATCAATGTTCTCATACAGGGTAATACCCAACGCATCCGCATATCTCCGCTCCTCTGTCACTGACTTATTTCCGCATCCACAGTTTTTAACGCTTTAGGTTTACCATTCTGTATTGCCTTGAGCTGTTCAGGTGTAAAACCCTGAAAAACGGTCAATGATTCTGATTTCTGCTCAGAACTGGGAAACATGCCACGGACCTTCATTAACAGTTCCAGAGCCCTTAGCTTGTTGTTGTCCTGGGCATCCCTACCACTAATAACGTTCTTTACCTCATCAAGCAGCCAATCCTCTGAAATACCCAGTGAATCCATCTTTTCTTCTATTTTCTGTGTAATCAACTTTTGAACCCTCTTAGTTTTAAGAAGAAGCTTTGCAGAGAGTTCCGCATGTTTCCTCTTGTTTGTAGGGAATGAACTGAGGTATGCCTCAATTGGGTCCATTCCCTTGGCAATGTACTGTGCAAAAATAAATTCACGTCCATTGTAGTGTTCCCTTTCCAACCTGCGCCTTTTAGGGTATTTGTTGCAGGAAAAGGAGTAAATGTGCTTAGGAGGTTCACCGGAGAGTTCAACGCTATCTCTGACCATGCGCATACCGAGGAGAGTCCTAACATATTCGGTGTGAGACCTTGATGCTCCATTGCGCATTTTGCCTCTTTTGAGGATTTCAAGTACCTGACCGTCATCTGTTTCAGTCCACGCACCTTCAGGAGCCTCCTTCCAATTCTCATACAGACGTTCATTAGGAAATTTTTCATAAAATTCATTCTTATCCTCAAAAATGTAATGTGGAATGTCATTTATAGACTTTTCGTACAATTTTACACCACTCCCACGACTTGCATTACTTTATCCCTTTCCAAAACTACCCACCGGGTGAAAATTAAGATTTATTCTTGGCTTTTCTCTTGTACAATACGATATTTTCTTCCTTTCTTTGGTTCTCCGTTGCCATCTGGTCTCTTACCATGCCAATTTTAACCTGAGGCGCACCTTTGCCCTTTTCAACATCCACAATAACAAGGTGCCTGAGCTTGCAATCGCAGCACCAGAGGTAAAAATAGTCCGATTCGTTCAGAACCAAACATTCAGCATCAAAATCTTCAACATTCATTTTATAGCCGGCCTTACGTAATCTTCAAAAAAGTAGCAACCTGAGTCTATAATGCATTCCTTGTCCGCAAGTTCCTCATCTAACCATATTTTTGTCATTCCGTCCTCATATTTAATAATTCTGCCGATGCAGTTGCCTCTGACCCAATTGGAACAGTACTTCTGTGCCAACTTCTTTTCCGAGCCCTTTGTAGGCATACGGCAATCTAAATGGTAAAATTGTAAGAATCAAGGTAGAATGTATCCACAGGTCTATAATTCTATTCTGTGTGTCCATATATATCTTATATCTATAGGTATAGTAGTAAATGGAAGTATGTAGAATATAGATGTAGGTTTATATATCTTATATACTGGTGCAAATTGCAAAAAATGGAATAGAAAATCAAGTGGGGGTCGATTCAAAAAAATTTCAAAAAAATTCTATACAATGTGTGTGAGCCTTTTATGCGCCGTATACGCCGGTCGCCTGCGTTTTCGTTAGGAATAGCTTAGTTGGGAAACTGGTTGTATTATACAACTAGTTGTATATAGTTGTATTATACAACTATGTAGTTGGTATTGAGATTCAATCTCAATTAGAATGGTTGTATTATACAAGGGCTTGCGTATAACAGATATTATGTCTACTCATATGACACTCTATAGATACGCCTACCCCTCCGCCCTTCTAATGTATGTCTATCTTTTTTGAGCATAAGAACATCACTTCAAGAAAGAAAGTGATGCTCGTTTACATGTACGCCACTTGCTTGTTTTAGTATATTGCTTGCATGAAATATTGAGCGGTATTAAGTTATAGACATGGATAAAATAGTAAAAAAGTTGCCTAAGAAAGACGTAGATGACTTGCTTACTGGCTTAAAAGCTGGCACAATACCAACCGCTAACGGCGAAAAGAAAGCCGACGTACTAGCGGCGGTTGAGCTAGTTAAAAGCCAAGGCTTTGTTACATCTGGCAAGGGCGGCGGCAGAGGCGGAATTGCACAGACTGCAGAAATGCAGAACTATGTGACTGCGTTTGAAGCTTTTAATACTAAGAACTGCCCGAAAGGTCATTTCATAGATACTAAAGGTAACGAGCGTAAGCCTAAGTTATACATGCCGCAGCCTAAGACTAAAAAAGCCTAGGCAATTATTAATAGGTGGTGACTACAACCGGAGGTTAGCCCCGCACCTTCTTAATCAAAGCGGGGCAAAATTTGAAGTTCTGGGAGGTACACTCCCAAACCAACAAGGTCAAATAAAGGAAATAAAAAAGAAAATGAAACACGTCACACTAACCTGCAAGAACCATCGGAACCTACGATGGCACTGCAAAGAGGTGGCAGTCAATGGAGATGGTAGCTATAACGGCTCCAGGAATATCTTCTTTGAAGGTTCCACCACTAGCACAGGTGTCGTGATACATAGGGAGGCAGACGGCTCGATAGCACAGGAATGCGACTGCCCACCTAGTGACATGACATTTGCACCTAAAGATAATACCACTGATAATAATGACACCGAACCTATCTCAGCAGAGAGGTTCAAGAACTTAATTACCCAGATTAAAAGTGAGTTGGACCAACTCGCTGATGTAAGTATTTCTAGTGAGGAAGTTAGAGGGCTTGGATAAGATTCACGCCAACATAACTCTAAGCAGGCAGGGCAAAGCTACACTGTTCAGGATTGGCATACCTGCGGACTTGTTAGAGGAATCAAAAGAAGCTCTGGTAACTGAGCTATTATTCAGGAACTATGCTCTTGCCAACGACCACGTGAATAAATTTATTAAAGATACTGAACTACCAATCCTGGTGATAGACCAGGTAAAGAATTTAACTAGAAAGGTGCGGATGATAACTCCGCCTGACTATACGCCTGTGGATGAAGTTGACAACCTGAAACTGCGGTTTAGACCTGATAAAATGGTTACCGTGGAGAAGTCAAAGGAAGAGGCTAGAACCGAGGCTGTAACAAAATTAATGAAGCTTAGAGACAGAGGTCACATCAGTGACTTCCAATTCATAACGAAGCTAATAGAGGTAGTAAAATGAGACCATTCCTAATATCAGGTATCATGGTAACGCTCATGGCGTCTGCCAATCTGTTCGCTCACTGGTTCTCTCTCTACACCAGTAAAGAAATTATCTACTTGGTAGTTATTCTTTACTTTGTGGTAGTGGACCATGTGGACAGAACATGGAGGAACCTGTAATTAACATCGACCGGCTGACAGACACTCTTTATTCCCACCACTCCTCCTGCAGTCTGTTGGTCGGTCAAAACCTTTACATCAGGAAATGGAGCGACAGTCCATGCTTTCAAACTAGAGCCCCGCTTGGTACAGGACTGGCAGAAACCCTGTACACGTTTCCTGATAAACTTGAGGGGACCTGGTAACTTGAGGGCTACAACTTGTTAGGGGTGCATGTACAGCCTCGCTACAGAGCCTCAGGAAGCGGAATACCGCCCGTGGTGAGTACTGCCCTGCCAGGTCCCATCTATTATTGGCTATGAGTAAAAAGACCAAATTATATCCAGTAGGATGGAAGTTCTCGGACTCGTTCCCACCTAATGGGGACTGCACCAAGGAGAAAATGAAGTTTTTCAAGGCAAACCACACTGGTTGGTACGTCTACAGAGGTGTTCACTCTGACCATGTGCCTAAAAGATTTAAAGGTAGAAGCCCTAACCCAAACGGTATGAAGGGACGTAAGAATGAAGGTAGATAAACTACATAAGGAACTGACAGACTCAGGCTATCTCTGCACTAGGCAGTTTGCAGCCCAGGTCTCAGCCAGTATAAACAACCAGCCTGTGGCAGGTGCGTTTCTTTATGGACCTGCAGGTACAGGTAAAAGTTATCTGCCAATAATAATTTCACAGATTACAGGTCATAAAATGTTCTTCTTCCAATGTGCCCCAGGTACAAAAGAAGATGACCTACTTATGAAACTGTGGCCTGATGAGGATACAGCCTCAGGTGTCAAGGTATCTCCTGGTGCGGTTTACGAGGCTGCGGAAGCCAGCCACAAAAAGAAAGTAATACTGGTACTGGACGAGTGGGACAAGACACGGCCTACAGCAGATGCTTTTTTACTGGATTTCTTTCAGTATGGTAGAATATCTATTCCTGGTAAGCAAACTACCGCCAAATTTGAGAATATGATGGTGTTCTTTACAGCCAATGATGAGAGGCAGTTCCACGAGGCATTCTATAGAAGATTTCCTAAAATAGATATGGCTCCGCTGGCACCGAAGCTGGTGCATCAGGCACTGGAACTGACCCACAAGGACAACCCTCATATTAATACCATGGTAATGCTTTACAAGCGGACCCTTGCGGCAAGATTACCCAAAGCAGCTACCATCCAAGAATTAAGACAGTTAATGGACGCCATAGACCACTTAGGTGCAGATGCAGACTGGAACACTCTGGTTTACCAGTTTGTGACCAAGACCGAGGAAAACCATCAACTCCTTGCTACAGGCGAGGAAAATAGTGATGAGGTTATTCAAAGGGAAATGGTCGCTTTAGACCCTGATGTTTACAGTGGTGTAGTGTCCGATGACGGTGAAAATGATACCAAAAAAGTAATGATGCCTGAGCCTGTGATTACACAGTTTGAGGATATAGACATGACACCAGATGATTCAGGTGAGGCCATTTCTGCCAGTAATTCCACTCTATTAATGGAGAACACCAATTCAGCCTATACTTTTCTGTACCGCATGGCTGAGGGACCTTCAGAGCATTCAGGCAGAATGGAGTGGGCAAAGCTTTGTGGTAGTCATTTAATTAATGATAAGATTATATACCTGGAAGAGATTTACCGTATTATGAATAAACTGGATGCCACATATCAAACCAGAGGCAAGGCGATTCGAGGTGAGGTAATGCTCTCCGAGCCTCTCGCTACCCTGGATGATATTAACTGGATAATAAACTTCGGTTCCAGCCTGCACGTCCATAAGGCGACTGAGGATGAGGTAATATTTAGGGGGCATGTAAGTCCTGACATACCAAACTCAGAAATTGATTTTAGGTGGTCCAAAGATAATGGTCTGGATATTATCTGCCCGCTGAAATATCTTGAACTTTTGGTAGATAGATATTTAGGTCATCGTGACAGTACTGGGCGTCCTTCAAATGCTCTCCTTGCATACACTGGTACTGTTGGGTATAACGAATACTACAATGCCTGCAATGTTACACTTGGTATCATTGGGGACTTCCACTTAAAAGCACTTGCCCGTAAAGATACTTATATGGACTGCACTTTTGATAATGGCTGGGGCATGGAAAAATTTACCAGTCCGATGCCTGACAAGGATATTCCTCATCATGACGAATTTACAAGGCTTGATAAAATGGTAATAGTTCCATCCAAGATGCACAAGACATATACCTATGGTAACGTGGAATGGAAGTTCTATCACCACCACCACAAGAGGAATATCAAACTTAGAATAAGAATTAATGGTCACATAGAGCCTGCGGTAGAGCCGTTTCTGATGGAATACGCGTATAGCGGGAATCTCCCACTTACTAGGGCATGTGTACATAGTATGGAATACGAAGATATAAAGGCCAAGCTTACCGAGGATGGGTGGTTTATAGAACCAGACGCTAGAACATTTATCAAGGACATGCTCAAGGCTAAGTTATTGGACAATGTGATTGTTTTTACCACTAAGATTCTACGTGTTGATTGGCCGGATGATTTTATAGGTCACGTTAATACCTGTATAGACATACTTGATA
>Ga0080013_1003443_pt1 | contig 16709 bp, 29 predicted proteins | sample ETNvirenome_6_85_FD_69236 | JGI IMG/M metagenome (GOLD analysis project Ga0080013, IMG submission 69236) | Marine viral communities from the Pacific Ocean - ETNP_6_85 (SPADES assembly) (version 2) | ecosystem: Environmental > Aquatic > Marine > Oceanic | place: Pacific Ocean | collected 2013-06-19 | reverse complement strand
TCACAATCACCACGATATGGTTTCCTTTTCATTATGTGCCAACGATCTCTTCTTCTTCCGTCAGAGACATAAGTAAAGTGTTTATTAAAATCCTTTAAATCAAAGTTGCTGTCTTCCATTATTATTCTATTCCACATCTATTATATCCTCTTCTTTTTGAATATCTATTATTTCATTATTTCTTTTTTCGGGCAATAAGAATATACCACCACCAGCCTTATGTGTAATATCTAATCTTTCAGTCTTTACAACACCTACACGATCCAAGACTGATTGAGCTGCTTGAAGTTTATTGTTTGCTTGCGGTATTGGTCTATTAGAATCCATAATCTCCAAGAGCTTAAAGGCTGCTTTAGGTGCGGACTGCGCAAGTATTTCTGTTGTTATATCTAATACTTCTTGTTTTAAAGACTTAAGTAAGTGGTAATGAGGGCTTTTATAGCCTGCTAACTCTGCTGCTTGCTTCGCATTACCCCTAGTTTCTATAAGATTATCTAAAAAAGACTGTTGTTTTTCAGACAACTTCCTTGTGCTTGTTTCGTTTAGGGTTGATAATTGACTCATATAACTAGTATACAGGTATATGAAGATTTGTCAAGTAAAAAATAAAAACAAATAATACTTGACAAAACTAAAATCCAAGTGTAAAATAGTCTTAGGCTCCAGTCGGTAACTACCTACCTCCCACCCCCACTTCATATATAGTTCTACGCAACTTGTATAGCGCATGGAGATATGTATTTATTTGTTGAGGGCATTAACTAGTAATGTGGCGCTAAGTGGTTGACATATAATTCTTAGAATTTTGTATAACCATTACATATATACCTATGGATGGGGTATGGTCTCCTGCTTACCCTCTTTGAAGTCTATTAAAATCTAGAGCATAGCTTTCGTAGCTTACAAGGCATGAAAACTTATTCAGTTTTCTTATGCAACAATACAACTCATTATATTTGTTTAATCTACGAAAGCTATTCAATTATAAAGCTTAATAGACTTCAAAGAGTTTACAAATACTACAAAATCTTGACAGAATTTAAGATGAAGATGAATTGAAAACTTTTAAGACTTCTATTAGCTAAGTAGCGCACTCATGCGCTATTAGCTGTAAGGTATTGTCCTAGTTTTTTGTAGCTTACGAAGTTTACAAAACTTCTGAAGTCTTAAAAGTTTAGTTTTCTTTAAATGTTGCTTGGTGGTAAGGTCGTATGACCTTCCTATCACCTTGGATTTTAAAAGTCTACTAAGTTCAGAATTGTAATTGAGAATTATCCATTCTTAAACAAGTATCTTCAAGTGTTGTATTTCATTACAAAGCTTTTCACCCTAATTTAAAGAAACCATGAAAAGCTATGAAATTACAACACTTGTTTAAAATCCAACCAGCAAGCAACCTAACCACACTTCCAAACCCGCTATTTTACAGTTTACCACAGTGGCGCAGAGTATTAATGTCCAAGTAAGCTTACAAAACTTCATAGAGTAATTTTATAATTTTTAAGGCATTAAAAATGATAAAACATTCGTTGGAGAATGCGGAACGTTACTCTATGAAGTTTTACTTGGCTCATTAATACTATTGTTTTAACATGTAATTTGTTAGCTACTGCACAAAACATTGTTAAAACAATCTGCGCCATAGAGTTTCGTCAAACTTTTTTTTGTTAAAGACTTCCACAAAAAAACATTCTTAAGTTTGACAAACTCTATCAAGCTGTGGTATTCTGTAGGTAATTTAATAAAAGAGGAGAGAGAGATGAAGAAGAAAACTAACATTGTGATTCAATTTATCTTTGGTGATGATAAAGTCCTTGAGTTCGAGGACTTTGATGATGCTCTACACTATCTTGTAGGATATATATTTTCTGTAAGAAATGGTGTAGACTTTACATCACCAGAAAATCGCTTATGTAATATTTTGTCATTAGGTCTGCCTACTGATGATGAAATCTTTTTAACTAGGCAGAGGAATAGACTTAATGATTTATTTCTTAACAACTGGAGTAGACCTAATGTCAAAATCCAATGAAAACTCTGAGCCTAGCTCAGTCCACTCTTCAATTATGTCGAGTGGTGCAACCGAAGAACCCACAATGAAACAATGCTCTTATCTTATGAGTCTGTATAAGGCTAAGATCAAGAGCAAAATCTTGAAGAGGCATTCTTCGTTGCAAGGAGCGAAGACCAGCGATTTTCCATTCTTTGTCCGTAAGGACTTTAGAACTGGTAAAGCAACTGTTGGAACATTCGCTTTGCATTTTCTCAACACCTTTACGGTTAGTGAGAACATTAACAGAGGTCAGGTTAGTAAATTAATTTCTAACGCTAGAGACGATAAGTTTGATATGAAACTTGTTGGTAAATTTCTGACCTCTGCTAATTCATATAAGCCTAAAGCAAAAGCTTAACAAGCGAATGTTCTAGCAAAATTTCCTTAACACTCTGTTGTTAATTCGTATTCCAACTTCTACAATTACTTATGATACGGATTAACCTTAGCTTGTTCTATTTCTCCACCAATGAATATATACGGAATACGAACAGTTAAGAAGAGTGTTAGGGATTTTTAAGGAAATTTTGAAATTCTGTCAAGATTTTGTATTTGAGACCATACCCAATTTATGAACTAAATACTTTTTGAAGTCATTTATAAAAAGTGTAAATATTTTGTCAGCGCCTCTTATTGATGGCATTTTTATAACACTGCGCCTCTTATTGATGGCAAAATATAGTTATACACAGTTTATACATGGTAATTAACAAGTTATCCACAGTAAATTCACAAGAATAATTTAAATTATGCTTGACTTTCGGCTCGGTTTGGTGTAGAATTTACGGCGAACCTTGCGACAGCAAGAAATAAAAACAAAAGAGGGATAATAAAATGGAACAAAATACCATTGAAAATTTAGAAAATATAATAAAAGGCACAGAGCTTCGTGTTAATAATGGCTTGGGATATTGTAAAGCATTTGCTTTAGAGAGTATTAAACAAGGCAGAGGTTTGAAGAAAACTATTCTTGTCGATTTAAGAGGTAGCGAAATTGGTTTTTTTGATGAGTTCGGTAGCATTTATGTTAGCGATATTTTAGAAGTAGTATGAATATTCGTATTACAACACTTAATGATTTTCTTGCGCAAGATGATCTAAATACAGAGGTTGAAATATTAGACCTTTATCCATCTTCTGAAATAAAATGTATAGATTGTGGTGATCTTTTAGATAAAATAGCTTCTGCTACAAAACATGGAGATATACCAAAACACGCTAGTAAATATTGGTGTGAAACTTGTTTAGAAGAGAAGATATTATGAAAAGATTTGTAATTTCAGACTTGCATTTTGGTCATAAAAATCTAGCATATATCAGAGATTTTACAAATGTCAAAGAACATGATGAAACGCTAATTAATAATTGGAACAAAGCTATTCCAAAAACTAATTCTATGGTCTATGTATTAGGTGATGTTACTTTGCACAATACAAAGCATTTCGCATCTAATATACTTCCAAGACTTAATGGAGAGCGCAAGATATTAGTAAGTGGAAACCATGATGATAAAGATATGGTTAATTGTTTTGACTCTACTTATGGTGCTATTGTTGTTAGAATTAACGACAATCGTTACGTAATGACACATATTCCAATACACCCACAAGAATTATATACAAGATGGCATGGAAATATACATGGACATCTTCATAATAAATTTGTGTTTAAAAATATACAAGGCACAATTAAAGATAAGCGATATATAAATGTGTCAGCAGAGCAATTATCTTATACTCCGCAACTGTTAGAAAATGTTGTTAATCCCTTAACTTTAGATTAGGGGTTGACAGCGAGACAGTTTTGTGGTATAATTCTTCACAGCTCTTTGGCGCAAAACAAATAAAACTAATGGAGATAATAATGGGTTTAAATAACAGCAATCCACGACCAATAAGAACATTCATAACTTTGAATGAAGCTAAAAAATGTGTTAGAAAACAAGGCTTCAACTATAAAGGACATGAAAACTATAAAGAATATAAAATATTCTATTACTCAAAAGGTAAAAAGAATATGATAATAACTTCAGAACCACATCAGTTTTTATATAGAGATAGCATGGATATAGGAACAAAGTGGTATGTATTTAACTGGTAAACTTAGGAGATAGATATGAAATCAGATAGGATAATGAAAAAATTGGAAGATAATTTAACAAGCCAAGAAATTAATAATTTGTTTGGTTCTATTGTTTATAATTATGAGATGATGCGCTTTAATGGAACACCAGCTATGGTTAAAAAGGTATATGGTCATAAAGTTAATAAAAGAGATGATGTATATTACATTGATCCTTCTCATCATGATAATTATATATTAGAAAAGACTCGTAAATTCTTTGACATAGGTTCACCATTTGCTACTAGATTGGATACTCGTAATATAGTAAGGCTTGGTAGTGTTGTAAGAGAGTATCTTATGAAATAAATATAGATTGAGCTTGACTTGCGGTTCGGTTTCGTGTAAAATTGGTGGGGTGCTTTCGGGCAGAAACAAATTAAAAGTTTTCATATTACTCCTTATGAAAAAAGGAAAACTCTGATGCCTTAAAAAAAGAGTGGGAGTGGGTGGGAATTTATATAGAGATGTTATGTTGTTTCTATATAATAGAACATAATAAAAAACATAATGAAGTGTAGGTATCACTTTAACATAAAACTACCTACAGTTTTAAAAGGTTGACATACAAGATATTAATAGTATATCGGGAAAGGGTGGGCAAACAATAACTAGGTTCTTCAGTTGCAATACTATAACAGATAAGGTGGATATAGCGAAGTTAAAGATACCACACCTAGTTTTCAATTTCGACAGGTTTAGAATAGTTGCCTTAATAAAATACTGTTCAAATTAAATAGAGGGCAAAAGATATGAGTAGAATTACTTATACTAAAAAGGGAAATCCTAGTGTTCTAAGAATGAACGATAAAGGGAAACTTTATAGAACAGAAGGATCAGATCCTATTTCAATAGCACCATTTAGATACCGATTACTTTGGAACTTCGGAAATCTTTTTGGATTTAATAACATCAGGCAAAATGCACATAAATCAAGAGGTTTTGGTATTCAAGAAAACTTGTATAATAAAAGAACAGGTAATCTTGAGGCACGAACATCAACGGCTTTTAACTTTGGTCGTTGGGTTGGTTATTTTCAAAAAAATGATCCAATAAGAAACCTTTGGTATAAAAGAACAGTCATTGATAATCATGATTGGGATTTTACACCAGTTAATAGAAGCAACACTTCAATGCAGTCTTTAAGAGTGCAAAAAGGGGGGAATTGATATGCCACAGCTAAGAAAATTCGAGCAAGATGCTATTGTTAATCAAACAGTTGCAATTATTATAGAGAATAAGGAAGAAGTTGTTGCTACATTAAAGGCTACTCCTGAATATCAAGGCTTACAACAAAAGCTTAATTCTATAGATGATCTTCGAAAACAAAGCAAGGCTTTAGATAAAAAAGCTAGGCTTGAAAGAGAAGAATTTGAAAAAGCAATTGAAGTATTCAATGAAGATGTTTTAAATTCAAATCCAATTTACAAATTAGAATACAACGAGTATTCTTATAAACATTGTCAAGATGCAAAAGGATTAAGATTTAAAACTGATATCAATTCTTATAGTGGTGCGCTGACTACTATTCAAGATAAAATAGCATTAGCTTTATTACCAAAAGAAGCTGTTAATGATATTGATAGTATTATTAGCAAAATAGCTGATAGTTTTAAGATACAAACAGGGGGAAATTGATATGGCTACAAAAAGACGATCAATAAATAAAAGATCTTATTTAAAAAGTTTAGAAATAATTACTGATAGAAAAGCACCGCCTAGAAAAACTAATCCTAAATCTTTTTACAGAGATTTAGTTGGTGGAATGACAGCAGGTGATTGGTGTGTTGTTGATGAAGTAAATAAACAACGACTCTTACAGGGTATTATAAAATATGCAAGAGGTAGATACTCTTTATATCAACACCCTGAACAAGCTGGTCAGTATATTTTTACAATAACCAAATAATTACAGCAAGCGGTATGCAAATAAGAGGAAAGCATTTAAATATTTCCTGTTAGATCGGGCAAATGTTAACACAAGTCATTGCCAAAGTATTTAAAACAATAGATCTTATAAACAGAGCCGTATGACATTGAGGTTTTATTAATTTTTCCAAGAGCAATAAAAAATTAATCGGTGTGTGGGTATCACAGTTAGAGTTAATTAAAACTACCCCAAGTGGTGTGCGAGGATTGATAGGGAAATTAGTAGTTAATGAACTATCCAAAGTTAATCCAACTGCCCACACCACACAGATTTAAGATATAATTGGTATGATGATTAAGCTAAGTGTGGCTTAAACTAGATGAGAGTCTAATAATCGATATTGACTCATTAGTTTATGGATACCAACTGCGAAGCAAGCTGATTATATTTAGTGTGGCTAAAACGGCACAGGTATCAAAGGTTAGGATAGCACAAGGTGTCACCTAACTTAGCCACACGACAGTTTCAAAAGGCTAAGAGTAATTGCCTTTAAATTAATTACTCAAATTAAATAGAGGGAAACAAATGGAAACAAATACTGAAATTCTTAATAATCTTGGTGATTATGGTTCTGCTGAATTTACTGTAAGAAAAGAGCCTTTATATATTGGAAATAAATTAACAGTTGATCCAAGAAGGTATGAGTCTACTCTTTATGATCCAACACAAATAAACTCTCATGTTGCTATTGTTCGAGACGATACAAATGAAATTTTAAGTATTGTTGGTCAAGATTATAATCCTTTAGAACACCCGAAAGCATTTGATACTGCACAAAGTGTAATTTCTATGTCAGATTTAAATCTCAAAGGTATTACACGAAAAACAGAAGTATCACATGATGGTGCTAGAGCATACAGCACATGGACTTTACCTGAACACAAAGTTAATCTTGGTAGAGATGGAGATGATGTAGCATTACAAATATCTTCACGAAATAGTTATGATGGTTCATGGTCGTTTGTAGTTGAAGTTGGTGGATACCGATTTATCTGTTTAAACATGCAAGTGTTCGCTAATAACTTTGCGATCCACAAATCTAAACACACCAAAGGATTAAACCTAGACCGCATTGCTAGTAAATTATCAGATGCAATCATGTTCTACGACAATGAGACTGAATTGTGGAAAGAAATGATTGATACTAGCATAACCAATACAGATGCTTTTGATATACTAGCCTACTTAGCTGATGCTAAATCAGCACAAGCACATCTTAAACAAGGTAAACCACCGCGTTCAATACTATATGAGCCAGATGTTGTTAGAAACAAAACACTATCTAATCTTTATTATTATTGGATTCATAATTCACAATCAAATAGTTTAGGTTCTACTGCTTGGGCATTATATAATTCTATGACTGAGTGGGCAACACATCAAAAACCTAGAAACAGAAACTCATTAAACAACGTAGCATCTCTTAGAGTTGACAGATTTGAAAAAGTTAGAAAGACTTTAAACAATAAGATGATACCACAATTAAAGTTGGTGGCTTAAATGCAAACGCAAGAAATAGTCGATGCCATTTTCGATATAAAAACAAATGGCGAATTGAGTGAACTTGTTACAGCTATTAATGATGCTAGAAAAGCATTAGCTTTAAAATCTCGTAACACTTGGTATATTGGACAAGAAGTTAATGTTGTTGAAAGAAACAAAACTACTTTTGGAACAATAAAGAAAGTAAATCAAACTAGGTGTGTAGTAAAACTTCCGAAAGGAAATTATACTGTGCCTATGTCAATGTTAGAGGTGGCTTAAAATGGACAATATATTAACAAAACTATTTATCAGAGGAACAGGAATTGCTTTAGCTACAGCAGGAGTATTCTTAATAATAGAAACATATAAAGTAGTTCCTAGTTTTGTTTATGTTATAGCACCAATGGCATCTTTGCTTGGAATAGTTGCTGGTCTTATTTGTATATTATATGATGGTTGGAAATGATATGACAATAAACGAAGAAACATTACGAAAAGCTGGCGTTACATCTATCACTCGTCTAATAGTTGTATTAGATACTATATGCACTTTGCATGAAAAACAAGCAAGCCTAGACATGATTGATGATGTTATTAAATATGCAAGAGAATTATTAAATGAAACTACAATTAATAATAGTTATATTCAAACTGTATTACATGATATTGATGGAGACAAAAATGAGTAGAACAAAAGACACATTGATGAATGCAGAATTTGCAGTTGAAGATGTAGGTGAAGAAGCATTAAGAATTGTTGATGATACTTTGCCTGCTTTTAAAGAAAGATTTGCCAATACTATTGAGCGTTTGCTTAAAGAACAAGAACATATTGAGGCTAACAATCCTTTTATATCTCAAGTAGCTATTATGTATTTAATAAATAATTTTAGAGTTGGAGACAGAGATGAAGACTAAAATTAAACTTTCTACTCCAAGTAAAATGCCTTGTCCTTCATGGGATTTACAGGCACTAGATGATTGTATCGGATCTAAAGATTCCGAGGGTAATCTAGTGCCTGCTTGTCGTATATGTTATGCTACTGATGGTTTTTATGTAATGCCTAACGCTATCAAATTGAGGGAATATAACAAAGAAGATTGGAAACGATCTGAATGGACAAATGAATTTATTTATTTATTGAGGGATCAAAAGTTTTTTAGATGGTTCAGTAGTGGAGATATTAAATGGTGGAAGTTAGCGCAAAAGATACTAGAGATTATGAAACAAACACCACATTGTAAACATTGGTTGCCGACTCGCATGTTAAAACCTAGGTTTAAAAAGCATGTCAAAATAATAAACAAAATGGCAGAACTACCCAATGTTGCAGTTAGATTCAGTTCAGATAGTATTGATGGTTCTCATCAAAAAGAACATGGTTCGACAATCATACCACATGCCATTGGTGGTTCTTATACTGTTTGTAGAGCTTATGATCGTGGTGGTAAATGCGGAGACTGTAGAGCCTGTTGGAATAAAAACATTAAACGCATAGCTTATGTAATGCATGGTCGTAAAGCTATGAAAACATTGAAGATTGGAGAGAAAAGCTAATGACTGAACCAACAGAAGTTGAATTAGCAGTATCTTCTGTAGCTACTAAGGCATGGAACAGAGTGCAAAACTTTGATCCTAATTTAAAGAAACAGTTTGTGGACAACGCTATCTCTTTATTAAAAGAACAAGGACATTCAATGGCTGAATCAGAAGAAGTAAGACAAGAAGCCATGCGACATGTAACAGAAAATATTTTAGGAGAAGTTTATTATATATCATTTAGAGAGGAGAAAGACGATGACTGAAACAACAACAACAACAACATCAGTAAGTAGACAGTTATTTATTGCTCTAACAAATACTTTAGATAATATTTGCACCTTACACGAGAAGCAAGCAAGTTTAGAAGCTATTGATTATGCTATCGAACAAGCTAGAGTTTTATTAAAGGAAATAAATTCTACAGAAGTAAATACATGGTCGTAAAGTTACAAAAATATTAAAGGAAGCAACATGAAAGGATTTTTTATAAACCCTAAAGACAAAACAATAAAAGAAACTATACTATACCACAACACAGAAAATGGTATCTCTAATTTAATAGATACAATTAAACTTATATTAGAGGTGGACTTCATAGAAGAACTATGGTATAATAATAACTACTCTTTATATTATCAGAAACAAGACAATCTTTCTAAACAAAAAGAATTATGTTGGTTTGAAATTAAAGGAACAAAAGAAACTAAAATAATTTTTGGTTCTGCATTGATGGTTCCACACATTTTAGAAGATAAAAAGAGTTTTAATATAACATTTCTTGATGACTATGAGCCACCAACACAGGACTTTATTTTATGAAAAAGAAATATATTAAAAAATTGAAGGAAACTATGCGTTCAATTCAAGTTGAATGGTTACGCAGTTTATTATCCGAGGTTGATGGCGCACAAATTACAACAGAAAATGTCGCAGAATATTTGAGTGATGAAACACATACATTTATTAATGGACAATTTGAATTATCTTTTATGTCTGATCGTTGGATATTAAAACAACTAAAAAGAAATCCAACAATTAAAACATTTAAAGAATTAGAACAATTAAATAAATTAAAACAAGGAACAAAGGAAGCAACATGGATGAATATATAGTAACAGTATTGATGGATGGAGATAAGAAACCAACAGAATTAAAAAACTTTGGTAGTTGTCCAGAAGAAGTAATAGATAATCTCGTACAAATTAAAGGAATAAAATATCTTTATCATCTTAAAAGAATTAAAGATAATGAAGTATGGGATTTTGAATCAGCTCTTGAACCATTAAGAGAAATAAGAAAATTAGTAATGGACTCTGATGGACAGGTTGGGCTTGAATTAAAAGTAGTAGAAGATGACGAAAAAGATAATTCAGAATTACATTAAATTCTGCTTGACTTCTTGAGCGTTTTCTGTTACAATACACACACAGAAAGAGAAAAGGGATAAAATTAGAGTATCGGAATGCCCTCTATCTCCTAAAAATAAAACCGATTGTGTCTCGTAAGGGTAGACAGCTCTTAAACCCTTACATTAATATTAATTATAATTTTAAATATAGAGGAAAATTAAATGATTAAAGAAGCTAAATGTAAGTATGCATGGATATTAACTCCTAATACTAAATTTCAACCAACCTATACTATTAACTTAGAAGTTTCTGAAGATGAATACAACGAGTATAAATCTCAAGGCTTCCCTGTTAAACAAGATGAGGATGGTTTCTACATGATTATTAGGCGCAAAGTTGATGGACCTAATGGTATGAAACGTGCTGCTCCTAGACTATTTGATATAGACAAAAACGAAGTTGATGTTCAAGTTGGCAATGGTTCTACAGTTCGTGTTCAATTTAATCCATACACAGGCGAAAATCAATACGGTAATTATGCTGGCTTTGATTTACAAGCGGTTCAAATTCTTGACTTAATAGCTGGTAAATCTCAAGACGGTGATGAATTACTAAGTGGTGGGGAGGATTTCTAATGGAAGAGCAAAAAATATCTTTAACAATTCAAGATGTTTCTTATTCTCAAGATGAGATGGATACTCCTGCAAGACTAAGAGCATTTAATAATATTGTTGGATTACAAACAGAGTCAGTCCAACTTGATGATCGTAGAATTGACAACCAAATTCGAACTAATGGCTGGATAAATATATTCATTCAATTAATGAATGAACCAGAACCAGCCGAAGTTGTTGAGGAAAATACGACAGAAAAAAAATTAGAATCTGACGATTCTTAATTCCAACTGGCTAGATCTATATTATATATAAAGATATATAGGTCTAGCTTTTTAATTTCAGGAGATAGAAATGGAACTTAAACAAAGTACATTTGTAAAACATAAATTACCATGTCCTACTTGCGGTGGTTCAGATCCAGTATCATTAAATGGTGATGGCTCTGCTAAATGCTTTAGTTGTGGCACATTTTTTACAGATTATAAAAACCCCAACGGAACAACTACAATTATAAAAGCACCTACAAAAAATACATATTTAAATTCTTATACAGGTACTTATGGTGCTTTAACAGATAGAAATATATCAGAAAAAACAGCTAAAAAATATGGTGTTCGTGTTGTATATGGTAATGATGGTTCAATTGTAGAACATATTTATCCTTATTATAATGGCAATGAAATTATTGCTGTTAAAACTAGGTATGTAAATAATAAAAGCTTTAGAGTTAGTGGAACTTTTGAAGGTACAGGATTATTTGGTGAGCAGTTATTTAATAAAGGTGGTCGATATCTTACTATAACAGAAGGCGAATGTGATGCCCTTGCTGTTGCAGACTTAGGAATTAAAACGTCTGTTGTCTCAATTAAACGTGGTTCATCAGGAGCAGTACGTGATATTAGAGATAGTATAGAATTTATTGAGTCATTTGAAAATGTTATTATATGTTTTGATAATGATAAAGCAGGAAGAAAATCAGCACGAGAAGTTGCTCGTATATTAAGACCAGGAAAGTCTAGAATATTACAACTTCCTAATGGTTACAAAGATGCAAATGATATGCTTCAAAATAATAAATTTGCAGAGTTTACTAAAGCGTGGTTTGAGGCTAAAACATATACACCAGCAGGAATTGTAGAGTTATCTAGTAAAAAAGATAATTGGATAACAAGAGAAATTAAAGAAAGCATTGCTTTTCCATATGAAGGTTTGAATAAAAAACTATATGGATTAAGAAAGAATGAACTCTTAACACTCACAGGTGGAACAGGACTTGGTAAAAGTAGTGTTATTAGAGAGCTAGAACATTGGTTAATCAAACAGACTAATGATAACATAGGTATCATGGCACTTGAAGAAAACTGGCAACGCACCGCAGACGGTATTATTTCTATTGAAGCTAACGATAGAATTTATATTAATGAAGTAAGAGAAAAATATTCAGAAGAAAAGCTATCTGATTTATTTGATAATACAATACAAAAAGATAGAGTATTTATTCATGCTCATTTAGGAGTCAATCATATCGAAGAAATCTTTTCTAAATTAAGATACATGATTATTGGATGTGAATGTAAATGGATTATTATTGATCACTTACATATGCTTGTATCATCTTTAACAGACACAGATGAAAGACGAGGTATTGATATATTAATGACCAAGCTTCGTAGTTTAGTAGAAGAAACAGGAGTTGGTATGATATTAGTTTCTCATTTACGTAGAATAGGTGGTGACTTAGGACACGAGAAAGGTGTTCAAGTATCGTTGAGTCATTTAAAAGGATCACAAGCTATAGCGCAACTATCAGATTGTGTTATTGCAATTGAAAGAAATCAACAAGCTGAAGATATAAAAGAAGCTAATACAGCTATTGTTCGTGTATTAAAATCTAGATATACAGGATTTACAGGCTATGCTTGTTCATTATTATATAACGCAGACACAGGAAGACTAACAGAATTAACAGACGAGGTAACATTTGAAAATGAAGACGATATCCCATTCTAATAATACTAGTTTACAAGCAAAATCTCGTTCTATTATTTTTGATATTGAATGTAATGGACTTACTCCCGATACTATATGGGTTATAGTAGCTAAAGAATACAACGGAAAATCTTTTGTATTTAGTTCTGCCTCTAATAATATAGAAGAAGGAATAAAACTATTGGCAGAAGCGGATACTTTAATAGGACATAATATAATAAGTTTCGATATTCCAATTATAAAAAAATTATATAACGTAGATTTATTATCTAATAAAAATATTATTGATACGCTAGTAATGTCAAGGTTATATAATCCTGTCCGAGAAGGTGGACACAGTTTAAAAAGCTGGGGATATCGCATAAAAGTTTATAAAGAAGACGAGCCTGATTCGTGGGATGAGTTTGATCCTAAAATGATACCTTATTGTAAGCAAGATGTCATAGTTAATGAAGCAGTCTACAATAAATTAGTAGAAGAAAGCGTTGGTTTTTCTAAAGATTCTTTTTATATAGAACATGAAGTAACTAAAGTTTTGCAAGAACAAAAAGAACATGGCTTTTATTTTGACGAACGAAAAGGTATGGAACTTCTTGCTTCATTACAAAAGAGAATGAAAGAAGTAAAAGAAGAAGTCCAAAAAGTATTTAAACCTAAGTGGGTAGATGATAAACTTGTATCACCTGACTTAAAGAAAGACGGAACCCTATCCAAACGAGGATTAACAGCCGAAGAATATAATAAAATATTAACTGAATTAACTCTTTTGCGTAGTGTAAATGGAATACAAGAAGAGGATTTTAAAAATCCAAAACCAAAACCTTTTATGAGACTGAAATATCAAGAGTTTAATCTTGGTTCTCGTAAACAAATAGGTGAATATCTTAGAGACTTTGGTTGGAAACCTGAAAGATTTACACCAACAGGACAACCTATTATAGATGAAGGAACTTTAAATAAAGTTAAACATATACCCGAAGCTAAATTAATAGCTGAGTTTTTATTATTACAAAAACGCACCGCACAAATTAGTTCGTGGCTTGATGTATTAAAAGATAATAGAGTACATGGTAGAGCCTTTTCTATTGGAACAATCACAGGTCGTATGGCACATAGAAATCCTAACATGGCACAGGTTCCTTCAGTTAAAAGCCCATACGGAAAAGAATGTAGATCTTGTTGGATTGTACCACAAGATTATAAATTAGTAGGAATAGATGCGAGCAGTTTAGAAATTAGAATGCTGGCACATTATATGAATGACGAGGAATATACAAATGAAATCATTAATGGAGATATACACACACGAAATCAACAAACTGCAGGGCTTCAATCAAGAGATCAGGCTAAGACTTTCATCTATGCACTCATGTACGGAGCAGGAAATGAAAAACTTGGAAAAGTGGTTGGTGGAAGCAAAGCAAATGGCAAGCAACTTAGAAAACGCTTCTTCGATAATCTCCCAGCATTTAAAACTCTTCGAGATAGAGTTGAGAAAGCGGCAAAAAGAACTTATCTCAAAGGATTAGACGGAAGAAAAATATTTATAAGATATGAATACGCTGCATTAAATAGTTTATTACAAAGTGCAGGTGCTATTGTTATGAAAAAAGCTTTGCTTATTTTAAATGAGAAAGCTAAAAAAAGAAACTTAGATTTTAAATTTGTTGCTAACATTCACGATGAATGGCAAGTAGAAGTACACAAAACTCATGCTGAATACTTTGGTAAGCTAGGTAAAGAAGCTATACAAGAAGCAGGAAAATATTTTAAACTTCGATGTCCTTTAGATGGTGAATATAAAATAGGAAATGGATGGGATGAAACACACTAAAACTTTAAACAATAATAGAAAAGGAGACTTCGCAGAATATTATGCAGTAACTTGGTTATGGGATCAAGGATATGAAGTCTTTCAAAACTCAGGCTGTACAGGTCCAGTAGATATGATTGCATTAAAAGGAGACGAAGTACTTTTAATAGATGTAAAGACTTTCTATGAAAGAAATAGAACACATGAAAAAAATAAAAACAGCGGTAATTTTATTACAGGACTAAACTTAGAACCGAGTCATAAAAGAACAAAGAAACAAATAAAAATGGGGGTTAAAATATTAGGTTTTAATCCTGAAACAAGAGAACTAAGATTTGTGGAGCATATAAAATGAAAAAAATAGATACATTGGTAGAAGATATTTACGAAAAAGTTTCGGTTGTTGCTGAAGGAGAACAGCTTGATGTAACAGACGAGGCTATAGATAAATTTGGAGAGGGCATGAAGGAAGCTCTTAAAACGTGGTTAACTCCTCGTGAAGAGAGAGAACCTACTTTAAGAATGTCTAATATAGGTAGATCAGTAAGACAACTCTGGTTCGATATGAACTCACCAGTAACTGCGCAATTACCTTCTCCTGCAACCATGATTAAATTTTTACTTGGTCATTTAGGTGAACCCCTAATGACATTCTTAGTAGAATTAGCAGGGCATACAATTACTGATGAACAAAAGGAAATCAAAGTAAAAGGTATAGTAGGTCACATGGACTGCAAAATAGATGGCGAAGTTGTTGATATGAAAACAGCATCTCGTTTTGCATTCACAAAATTTGCGAATGGAACGCTTGCTGAGTCAGACCACTTTGGTTACCTCGGTCAACTTGCAGGCTATGAAAAAAATGAAGGCACAAATAAAGGTGGATTCTTAGTTCTTAATAAAGAAGGTGGTGATATTTGTTTCTTTAGACCAGAAGAACTTGACAAACCAAATATCAATGTTAAAATAGATAAGACAAAGAAAATAATTAAAAGAAAACTTCCGCCAAAAGAATTATGTTACGCTCCAGTAGCAGATGGAACTTACGGCAACTATAAAATTGCAAAGCCTTGTAACTACTGTCCGCATAAATTCCTTTGTCATAAAGATGCTAACAACGGAGAAGGTTTAAGAGTTTTTAAATATGCGAAAGGACGTGCTTACTTTACAACAGTAACTAAGAAACCTAACGTGTTAGAAATTACACATGTCGCTCAACGGAGTGAGTCGAGTAGTTCTTGGAGAGGTCGAACAGATAAATATGCGTAAACCACGAGTTAAAAGACCAGTTGAAAAAGGTCTTCCAAAAGGATACCATTCTAAATGGGAATATAATTTACATCAAAATGAATTAAAAAATTGGGAACACCATAAAGGATTAATTGAATATTCTATTCCGCATAAATACCATCCTGACTTTATTAAAATAATTAATAATAAAATCATATACTTAGAAGCTAAAGGTAGATTTTGGGATTACGCAGAATACAGTAAATACAAATGGGTTAGAGAATATTTACCAGAAGATTGTGAGCTAGTGTTTTTATTCTCTGATCCATATGCACCTATGCCACAAGCAAAGAAACGAAAAGATGGAACAAAGAGAAGCCACTCAGAGTGGGCAGAGAAGAATAAATTCAGGTGGTTTGATAAAGACAATCTTCCTGAAAACTGGAAAGCAAAAATATGAAACTGATTAGCACAAAGATGTGTAAAGAAGGTGACTTAGGTTATCACGATAATCTATTCGGTGGACACATGATGTCTTGGCTAGATGAAGCTGGTGCTACAATGGCTTCTAGAACTTGT
>Ga0080013_1003442_pt1 | contig 16709 bp, 29 predicted proteins | sample ETNvirenome_6_85_FD_69236 | JGI IMG/M metagenome (GOLD analysis project Ga0080013, IMG submission 69236) | Marine viral communities from the Pacific Ocean - ETNP_6_85 (SPADES assembly) (version 2) | ecosystem: Environmental > Aquatic > Marine > Oceanic | place: Pacific Ocean | collected 2013-06-19 | reverse complement strand
AGATTATGAAAGAGGAAGAGGATTGGACATATAAGATGTTTGATACTGCCGTGAATGAAGAGAAGCGTTGGGCAGATTACCTCTTTAAGGATGGTAGTATGATTGGTCTAAATGATAAACTCCTTCAGCAATATGTTGAGTGGATTGCAAATCGTCGTATGAAGGCTATTGGTTTGAAACCTACTTATGATGTTGCTGCAAACAATAATCCTCTTCCTTGGACACAACATTGGATCAGTAGTAAAGGTCTTCAGGTAGCAGCACAAGAAACTGAAGTCGAATCATATTTGATCGGGGGAATTAAACAGGATGTCAAAGAAGACATGTTCACAGGATTCCAACTCTAAAATTGATGTTAAGAGACAGGATGATTGGTGGTTTCATGAGGAACCACTAAATAATCCAGATACAATGGTCAAGTGTGTGATTACGAAAATCCGTGGTTGTATAAAGGAACCCCTTTTTTATCTGAGGACATTGGTGATTCTTTCGGTTTTGTCTATCGGATTACAAACCTCAAGAACGGTAGAAAATACATCGGAAGAAAGTACTTTTGGTCAAAACGAAAGCCTAGAATTACAACTAAGAACAAGTCGAGGCGAAGAGTTACAAGTGAGAGTGACTGGAAAAAATACTACGGAAGTTGTCCAGAACTTAAAGATGATCTTACAAAATATGGAAAGGACTTTTTTAGTAGAGAGATCCTCTCACTCCATGGATCTTTAGGTAAAGTGAATTTTGAAGAGACCCGTCAGTTATTTTTGCATGAGGTTTTGTCAGCGAAACTTGACGACGGTACTTCAAAGTATTATAATGCACAAATACTTAACAGATATTACAAAAAAGATTACTGGAAAGACTAAAACTGGCACACCACTTCTTCACATTCTCTGAAGGTGTGTTATTATTACAATAAATAAACTTTACTCGAATTTTGCAATTATTTTAATGATTAAGAAAATTTTTATGGGGTTGGTTAGTGTCACTACCCTTACTACAGCATGTGTGGCATCAACAAACCTTGATAAAGAACTTAATGAAATCACAGGAACTACTCCTACTGTAGAAAGTGTAGAGGAAACACCTACAGAGGAATTGGTAAAGGTAGAAAAAACCTGGACTTGTCCTACCTGTACCGAATCTGAACAAATAGTTCTTCAGAAACTTCAAGAACGTACCAAGATTCAAGATAGAAATGCCCTTGCTACTATTATGGGTAATATTAAACAGGAGTCTAAGTTTTTTCCTAATATTTGTGAAGGTGGTGCTAGAGTATCTTATAATAAATGTTATAGTGGTGGGTATGGATTGATTCAATGGACTACTGCTGGTCGTTATGATAATCTTGGAAAGTTTTGTAAAAATTATGGGTGTGATCCTAGTTCATTAGAAGGTCAGACTCGTTATATGATTAATGAGAATATCTTCCAGAGACAACTTCCTTATTTTGAAGGTAGTGGTATGACTGTTAGTTATTATATGAATGCTGCTTATCGTTGGTTGGGCTGGGGCGTTCACGGAAATCGTACTAATTATTCTTATGATTATGTTCACAAACTTGTATACGAATGAGTAAATCTAAACCTCCGATTTGATATATAATATAGGTCGGAGGTTCGATTATGAATACCTGTTTAGAATGTGCTAGTCCCACCAAGAACACAAAGTTCTGTTGTAGAAGTTGTGCGGTAACTCACAATAACAGGGTCAGACCAAAGCGCAAACCAGAACATAGGTGTGTTGATTGTGGTAAACCTATAAACGCTAAGAGAGCCCGTTGTAGAGAACACTACGAGGTCTGGAGACAGAACCGGGTGGTTGAGGATATGACCCTCTCTGAAGCAATCTACACCAAGCATCACAAGTCTTCTGCTTATGCTTTGGTTAGGACACGCGCCAGAGCCGCCTCCAAGAAATTGGGACTTGACAAATGCCAGAAATGCGGGTATGATAAACATGTAGAGATAACCCATGTCAAAGGCATCTCAACTTTTGAGGGCCACACGCTTGTCAGTGTGATAAACGCTCCGTCCAATCTGATGGCGTTATGTCCTAACTGCCATTGGGAATTTGACAACTTGCCCTTGTAGCTCAGCTTGGATAGAGCATCGCACTTCTAATGCGTTGGCCGGGAGTTCAAATCTCTCCAAGGGTGTTGGAGAACTGGTTATTATTTTTACTATATATAAACTATGGAAAAAATTATTGCCACATTGATTTCATCACTAATACTTACCAGTCCAGTGATGGCTGATCCTGAAATTAAGGGTTGGAAGACGTATGATTCTATGGGTTGTATGTTACTTGGAGAATGTACAGACGATGTTCAACAAGTCAGATCAATTAGTGACATTCAAAAATATTATCATAGTTCTAACTATTCTGTTATTTCTTCTGAGTTTAATTCAATTCTCAGGTCCCTTGATAGAGTCGGAGTTAAAGTATTTCTAGCAGATGAGAAATATTTTCCGTCAGGACAAAGAGGTGTGTATCATACAGTTACTAATAACTTCTTTCTAAATACAAACTTCATGCACGAACAAGGTGTATTGATGATTGTAATGAGACATGAAGGATGGCATGCTGCACAGGACTGTATGGCAGGAACAATTGATAATAGTATGATTGCTATAATTCTTCCAGAGGAAGAGATTCCTGTCATTTGGAGAGTGATGGCAGAGAGAACATATCCAGAATCAGCAGTACCATGGGAAGCAGAAGCAGGTTGGGCAGGTAGAACAGACGATGTAACTGCAAAGGCACTTGAAGCATGTGCTAAGGGTTCTATGTGGACAGAGTATGAACCTACTCCAATGACAAGAGAATGGTTGATTGAGAATGGATTTATTGAATGATTAAAGATTTTACTTTAGTTAAGAGGGTATACTATCATGTTGGCAGTAAGATGTAAACGATGCAACACAGAGATTCGTAGTACTAATAAACCAAAGTCCTGCGGATGTCCTAATATGATGACAGTCACTGGAGAAAACATTACTGCTGTTGACTTAAATGATGTTGTTATGATAAATTTGAATGAAAATACCAAACAGAAAAATGTTTTGTCTTCTCAAGATTTGATGTATCAGGAACAGAGAAGACATCGTAAGGTTCGTAAATTGGATTTTGAAGTTCGTTAATGACTATTGAAATGGATAAAGAAATAGTCTATACTAAGACTGAAGTTGATCGTCTTATTGCTGCTGTCAAACATGAGATTATTGAAGAAGCAAGAGAGATTGATAGGGCTTCTATGCTTAAGCACAACTGGGATGCTACTATTATTAGTATGATTCTTGGATTCATTGCACTGTCTTTATTTGTTGACGGGTTGTTAAGGATACTTGGTATCATTCCACCTTTCATGGATTTGGATGTGGGTATTATTGATGATATTGTGGAGAGGGTAGAGAATGATCTTATTCCATATATCTCTAATAATCTACCAGGAATATAGATAGATTATTAGTGGAAAAATTACACACTCAACTTACATACATATATCAACGATGAAATTTTACACCGTGGAAGAATTTCAGAAACAATGGGATCAGATGATTACAAGAGTTGAAAATGGAGAGATTATAGGTGTAACAAATGGGGAAGATGAATCAATATTAACAACAATGGAAGAAGATATTGTGAGAATTCATACTGAGCATAATGATGCGTCGTAAGAAGAATAAGTCATACAAGAGAGTTACGGACAACAGAGAACCAATTGTTATTGAACATTCTAAAATATGTTATCCACCAGGACCAAAGAAACAAAAACTTGTAGACGAAGCAGACCCTTCATATCCAGGCATTGTTATACAATATAGTAATGGATATTATCTGATAGAAGATGGAGTTCATAGAATAACAAAACTTCAACAACAAGGTGTCTATGAATCACTGTTCTATGTGGTCACAGTGGGCGAATATAAAAGTGGCCTAGTAGAAATGGTATGTGGCTCTAACTCTGTTACATTAGGAGAGTGGAGCCACAATAAACTAACTCCAGAACCTCATTGAGGTAAGGGGGGTTTAGCAATCTGGTTGAATGCAGCAAGCTCATAACTTGCCGAAGGTGGGTTCAATCCCCACAACCCCCATTGACACTTCAGTGTCATTCCCTTATAATACTAAGGTCAACAAACGAGACAATGACTATTATTTCTAAGTTCAAAAAAGATCTTCAAACCCTTCGTGGTGCTGTAAATGGTGACTTCTTCTTGGATGTAAAGAATCCGAAACTCTTCAAAAAGGTTCGTAAGTATTATGAAAACAGTGGTGTAGTTTTCTCTGGTGATCCTTTAGATGACTATGATATTCTTATTGACTGTATTGGTGAAGATTTGGAAACTGTTGAAGTTGGATAATATAGAATCACATATAAATATATTCAGTAATAAATAAATTTTTGATACTTAATTCCATGGCAAAAAAGACTTCCGAATCTGGTGCATACATGTCTAAATATGATACTGAAGTAGAAAATAGATTGACCGCAATTGAAGCAGAAATTAAATCAATCAAAGAAGGTTTGGCTAGTCATGGTCATGCTTCTTCTGGTAGTGGTGACGACAGAGTTGATGCTCTTGTTGGACAACTTAACGGTATGTCAGTAATCACACAACATTGTTCTAAGGATTCTGACGGTGTCAGAAGGATTAAACTCTGATATAACATTTACATTATAATTAAAAATTATGAGTGATAATAAAAAGACAGCACTAGTTCTTGGTGCTGGTGGATTTATTGGTAGTCACATGGTGAAAAGACTACGTTCAGAAGGTTACTGGGTTCGTGGAGTTGATCTCAAAGAACCAGAATACGGTGAAACAGAAGCAGATGAATTCATCGTTGGTGACCTTCGTGACGTAGATCTTGTTAGTCGTGTGATTCGATTCAAAGGGTATTCTGGTAATTTTTATGCCAGTGTTCCTGAAAGATACATTCTTCCTTTTGACGAAATCTATCAGTTTGCTGCTGATATGGGTGGAGCAGGATTTGTATTTACTGGTGAGAATGATGCAGATATTATGCATAACTCCGTGACTATCAACTTGAATGTTCTTGACGAACAACGTAAGTTTAATAAGTCTGTAGGAAATAATACTAAGATTTTTTATTCTGGATCTGCATGTATGTATCCAGAGCATAATCAATTAGATCCTGATAATCCAGATTGTCGTGAAGATTCTGCATACCCAGCTGCACCAGATTCCGAATATGGATGGGAGAAACTTTTTTCAGAGAGACTGTACCTGGCTTACAATCGTAACCATGGGATCCCTGTTCGTGTTGCTAGGTATCATAATATCTTTGGACCTGAAGGGACCTGGGATGGAGGAAGAGAGAAGGCTCCAGCTGCTATCTGCAGGAAAGTTGTTAACCTCCCGAAGTCAGGTGGAGCAATCGAGGTGTGGGGAGATGGCTTACAGACTCGTTCCTTCTTGTTCATTGATGAATGCATTGAAGCGACTAGAAGGCTGATGGATAGTGACTTTATGGGACCAGTTAATATCGGTTCTGAAGAGATGGTCACTATCAATGAATTGGTAGATACTACTGCTAAGGTTGCTGGTAAAGACGTTCAAAAGATTCATATTGACGGACCTCTTGGAGTTCGTGGTCGTAACTCAAACAATGATCTCATCCGTGAGAAACTTGGATGGGACTATTCACAGACTCTAGAAGAGGGTATTCGTAAGACATACAACTGGATTAATGAACAGATTACAAAATGAAAGTTTTAATTCTTGGTTCTAATAGTCAAATTGGAGCATATCTGACTGAATACTTTAATGATAAAGATCATTAGGTTGGTGGTCACCAAAGACAGGAATTGACATAGGTATTTCAAAAGTGTTTAACGAAATGAAGAAGAATTATGAATATACAACAGGTACTGGCAGTAGCAACTTCATCAGATCTTGGATCAAATGCAAACGTACTGTGTGAGTTTATAAGTAAGAAAAAAGATTCTACCTTTGTTGACCTTGGCGTCCGTAATGGTTTTTCATCTGCTCTTCTTTCTTTGAACTCCAAGAAGAATAATAATAAGATCTATGGTGTTGACGTAAACTTTAATAACTTTAGGTCTGAACTTGTAGATGGTCAGAACTACCTACAACTAGAAGGCGATAGTTCCACTATTGGTAAGTATGCCGACCTTGAAGAATTAAAGGAGATCGACTTTTTATTTGTTGACTCTCTTCATGTTAGAGAACAGGTTCTTTGTGAACTTCATTACTGGGTTCCTCGCTTGAAGGAAGGTGGTACTGTTGCATTCCATGATTCTCATTGGCCAGAAGGTAAAAGAGATCAGACTGGTGGTAAGTCTTGGGACCGTGTTGATGATGCTATTAGAGAGTTCTTTGGTCTAGAAGTTCTTGAAGACTATGAGGATGACAACCTTGAGGTTATGTGTTATCCTCCTAGTTGGGGTATGACGTTTGTCACACTCAAGACTAAAAACTTTGAGAGTACTGTGAAAGATTGGAATAAAGTATTCAACACTCGTAATGACTTGATTTCAGTATTTTGGAACAAGGAAAACGTGGGAGATAGGACAATTGAATTGGAGATGAGTTATGAAGCTGATTGATGTTTTTAATTATTCTCATGAACCCATTGAACTTCTAGAGATGAGACTAAGGATTGTGTATCCTCATGTTGATCTAATTTGTATCAATGAAAATGCTACTACCTATACTGGTATTGAACGTGAACTACAATTTGAGAAGCATAAAGAACATCTAGATTTTTATTTTGGTGATAAGATTGTTCATCGTGTAATTGATACCAGAGAACGTGAACTAGACTTCGCCACATTCCAACAGGAGTACCATACCAATAGAGATAAATCACATCCTGCTAGACCTGCTACAAGAGGTCTTCCAGAACGTTGGCATCGTTCAATGTATGGTAGAGATTGTCTGATTGAATCTCCTCTTGAGATTGCTGAGGATGAGGACATTATCATTCAGAGTGATCTGGATGAGATTCCTAACCCTGAGTTTCTGAAAGAAGCGAAGGAGATTGTGGAGGGTGGCCACATGTATACTTGTATTCAGAAGTTCTACATGTGTCATGTGAATAGACTTCAGACTGACAAGGGAAAGGATGTTGATGATTGGAGAGGTTCACAATTTTGCACATTCAAGTATCTGAAAGAACATGGTGGTTTTAATGATTGTAGGAATCTTCCTCACGAACATGAATACACAATCGATAATGGAGGATGGCATTTTAGCTTCCTTGGAGGAGAGGACAAGATCAAACAGAAACTCAACGGTTATGGTCATCAAGAACATAACCATGACGGTGTGAAGAACGCACTTGGTTCTAATATCACAGGTAACCAGGATATTCTTGGTAGGACTTGGATGGGAACTCGTATTGTTCCTCTCGATAATGATCTCCCTGATGAAATTGTATACCACCCAGAACACTATAAGGAGTTTATTGCATTATGAAAACATTAAAACAAATTCTAAAAGAATATAATCTTAATATTACAACAAATCCAAAATACGGAACCGATAAAGGAGAACCAAAAACATTCGTCGATGGATTTTACCAGGAGAAGTTTGAACCACTCAGAAATAAGAAACTTACTTTAGTTGAGATTGGTGTCCGTTCTGGGGCTTCTCTGAAGTTGTGGAAGGAGTTCTTTTCCAAGAAAGCAACGATCATTGGTATCGATAACTTTCAAGATTTCAATGATAATCAAGTACCATATGATGAGGGGTGGTTGTCTGACGGGGTTCAATTCATAGATGCTGATGGGTACACTCAAGAAACTGTGGACAAGATTGATGGAGGAATTGATATCCTAATTGATGATGGCCCTCATACTTCTCAGAGTCACCAGAAACTTCTGGAATTGTATCTCCCCAAGATGAATAGTGGTGGATATATTGTCATCGAAGACATCTCATATAACCCAGATTCTATCTTCTCGTATGTTCCAGAGGAACTTCAAGACGGTGCCTATGTCTGTGACTTTGGCGGATATGATGACAGACTAATCATTATTCCAACCTAATTGTTTGATTAGAAATGTTAGCAACTAAAATTCTTAAAGGCCAGGGTATTGGTAATCAGTTATTCTGTTATGTGACTGCTAGATCTATTGCCCACACTAGGGGATTAGAATTTGGTATTAAGGATACTGGTTGGAGTGGAGATAAGAGATACAACCAGAGTGGTTTCTATTGGTTTGATTTTGATTGGGGACAAGAGGTTCCCGATGATTTAGATACTTACACTGAAAAAGATGTAAGAAAGAAAATCAATACCTGTCATCATGACATGACCAGAGGATGTGGTGTTAGGGGATATGACCAAGGACTAATGGACGTTCCTGATAACACTATGATTTTTGGTAATATGCAGGACGAAAAGTACTTTCATCACAACAAAGAGTTGGTCAAAGAGTGGCTAAAGGTCAAGGAAGAGTATGACACATATGAATACATGGATGATGATGTTTGTGTGTTGAACTACAGAGGTGGTGAGTATGTTGGATTTCATGAACTATATTTGACCAGAGAATACTGGTTGAAAGCTATGGAAAACATGACAAAGATCAATCCAAATATGAAATTTGTCACTATTACTGATGATGTGAAGGCATCACAGACTATGTTACCAGAGATTCCAGCCTATCATTTTACTGTTGATAAGGATTATGTTATCATCAAGAACTCAAAACATGTGATTCTTTCCAATTCTAGTTTCCCATTCTTTGCTGTGTATACCAGTGACACCATCGAGAACATCATTGCACCCAAGTATTGGGCTAGACATAATGTTTCTGATGGATATTGGTCAACATCACAGAACATATACAGTGGTTGGACATATCAGGACAGAGATGGTAACCTATCAACATCTGAACAGTGTATAAAAGAATTAAAGGAGTACAAACGAGAAGATGATTAATCTACCTGATGTAACACTTATTTGTGTTTCTAGTGTGAATTTTGAACAGACCCTGTATGCTTTTCAAAAGAGTATGCAGGGTATTCGTTTTGGTGCTGTGAAACTTATATCAGATCAGGATCGTCCTGAATTTAAAGAAGCAGGTATCACTATAGAGAAGTGCCCAAAGATTACTTCTATTGATGAGTATAGTCACTATATGATCTATGATCTACAGAAACATGTAGACACAACTCACTGTATTACTATTCAGGCTGATGGGCTTATCATCAATCCTGAGAAGTGGGATCCTCTGTGGTTAGAGTACGATTACATTGGAGCACCATGGGAACACTCTGACGGGGCATACATTGACCCCTGGGGAGGGCACCAAAGAGTTGGTAATGGTGGGTTCACTCTCCGCTCTAAGAAACTCCTAGAGGTTCCTAACAATGCATATGTTCACTTCGACGTAAACTGGGGCAACTTCTACAAACACATGGGGGCAAACAACACTGCAGAAGACGGATGTATCTGTGTCCATAACAGACATATATATGAAGTATTAGGTTGTAAGTTTGCTCCTGTAACTGTTGCCGCCAGGTTTGCACATGAGAAACCTGTTCCAGAAACCAGAGGTATCACACCTTTCGGATTCCATTATCATCTTCCTCCAGGAACTGTATTATGAAGATTATTATTTGGGGACACTACCCCATTCATACATCGACACACGGATATATTCACGACACATATTACAAAGCTTTCACTAGTCTAGGTCATGATGTAATGTGGGTCTCTAATGAACCACACAATCTAGATTACACTGACGCTGTATTTTTTGTAGAGGACTCACAGAAGTCCCATATGCCAGTCATAAAAGATTGTAGGTACATTACTCACCATGTACCTACAGAGTATTTGACTGATCGTGGAGTTCCTTATGAGAATGTATTAAAACTGGGTAATTGTATCCGTGATACTGTTCACTTTGAAAAGATTGAGGACCTTTGTCACTGGGATGAATCGACCAGAACTCTGTATCAGACCTGGGGTACAGACCTTCTCCCTGATGAGATTAATGTCGATGATTATGTGAAGTTCGATGCATCGAAGAAGGATATTCACTATGTGGGTATGATGTATGAACAGGGTCCTTATTGGCTTGAGAGCTTTGCACACTATGCAGAGAATAATGGTAAGAAAATTCAACTATATACCCAATCAATCGAACACTCAGAGAATCGTAGATTGATTCGTGACTCCTACATCTGTCCAGATTTCAGGAGTGACTGGCATCTTCAGTGTGGTTATATTCCCTGTCGTATACAAAAGAACATTAGTTATGGTAGAATTCCAGGGACGAATTCACCATTCATCAAGGAAGCCTTTGGTGACTATGTGGTTTTTGGTGGTACTCCAGAAACTCTCTATAGTAACCTTGTTCAAGCAGAGAGGAGTAGTAGTATTAATATGAGAGAAGCCATGCAGTTCATTAAGGACAAACATACTTACGTCAACCGCATTAATAATATTCTGAAATTCTTATGATTGGTTTTAATCATCTTGGTATTGTTGGAAGACTGGGTAACCAGATGTTCCAATATGCTACACTTCGTGGTATTGCACATCACAGAGGGTATGAATTCACTATCCCCGAAAGTGATTTTAAGGATGAGTGGAATGAACATCAACTCTTTGATGCATTCAATCTTCCACACTTAAAGAACAGAGGAAGAGTTTCTGATAAGTTTGTACAGGAAAGACAATTCAATTATGATTCTGAATTGGTTGAACAGTGTCCTGATGATATTAGTCTCTACGGATATTTTCAGACTGAAAAATACTTTTCACACATTGCAGACTCTATTAAAGAGGACTTTACATTCAAGAAGGATGTGGTGTCAAACTGTAAAGAAGTTATGGAGGAACTGTCAGAACCTATTGCACTTCATGTTCGTAGGACTGACTATGTTGAGAAAGCACAAGACCATCCCCCTTGTAGTTTGAAGTATTATCATACTGCACTAAAACGTTTCAATGAGAAGAGACCTGTTGTTATCTTTACTGATGATGTAAAGTGGTGTAAGGAACAGGATATCTTTAAACCAGACAGGTTCATGGTATCGGAGACGGACAACAATGTTTATGATTTGTGTCTTATGACTCTATGTACTGATTATATCATTGCAAATTCTTCATTCTCTTGGTGGGGTGCATGGTTGAGTCAGAATCCTGATCCAGAAGTTGTTGCACCTAAGACTTGGTTTGGTACTACAGGATATACTTCCAAGAATAATACTGTAGATATTGTCCCTAAGCGTTGGACTCAAATTTGATGACTAAACTTTCTATTGCTATTCCAACCTATGAGATGAATGGTAAAGGAGCCGAATATCTCACAGAGTTGTTTGAGTCTATTAAGTTCCAAACATTTCAGGACATTGAAGTTTGTATATCTGACCACTCACAGGATGATAGTATTCTAGATGTTTGTAGTGAGTATGCAAATTATTTTACTGTTCAGTACTATAAGAATGGGGAGAAGAGAGGTAATGGTCCTGCCAATACTAACTCTGCCGTAGAGATGTGTAGTGGTGATATCACTAAAATCATCTTCCAAGATGACTTGTTTATTAGTTCTGTTGCTCTTCAAAGAATTGTAGAGATCTATGAGGAACAAAACTGTAAGTGGTGTCTCAATGGGTTCTTACACACCAGTAATGGTAGAGAACACTTCCGACCAATGATTCCTAAGTGGACACCAGAAATGTTAGAAGGTCGTAATCTTCTTGGCAGTCCTTCTGGAGTTTCTTTCCTTACTAAAAAGTTTTTACCATTTGATGAAGAATTAGTATTACTTATGGATACTGATTTCTATCATAGAATGAGGTATAATCATGGTAAGCCATATATTCTTGAAGAACATCTAACATCAAATAGAGAACACGATAATCGTATCAGTTCTTCGACTGTTAAATATAATGCAAGGGTAGAACACTCTGAAGGTCCTTGGTTAGTTAATGCTGAAGAACTCAATTATATTGTGGACAAACATTTAGAAACAAGAAAGTATCCAGATGAACAAATTTGATCTATCAAGGGCAACCTTTATTATCCCAATCAGAATTGAATCTGATGACAGACTGAGGAATGTAATTACTTCAGTCTGTTTTTTGTTGTCTAATTTTAAAACCCATGTTATCATCAAGGAGGTTGATAAGACCTCTGTGTTTCATGAGAAGGCACTACCACAGATCAAAGAGTTCTGTGGAGACATTGGTGATCTAACTCATGTATTTGAACAGTCAGACTTACCTTCTTTTCATAGACAGAGAGTTCTGAATGATATGATTATGATGGTAAACACAGAATGTGTGGTCAACTATGATTGTGATGTCATCCTTCCTATTGCTTCTTACATGCAAGCATATGATAGGATCGTCACTCATCGTTCTGATGTAGTCTACCCCTATGGTAATGGAGACTTCCAAATACAAGTCTTCGCAGATGATCAAGTCGTCACAGATTTTCTTGTGAGTGACTTTGATTTTAATGCCTTTAAGGGTGTATCAAACACCTATGATGCTAAGTATGGTTTTGTTCAATTCTTCAACCGTGAGGTTTACATCGAAGGTGGTTTAGAAAACGAAAATTTTGTTGCATATGCTCCAGAGGATGTTGAGAGATATTATAGATACACTACACTGGGATACGGTGTTTCTAGAATCATTGATGTCATCTATCACTTAGAACATTCTAGAACTCCAAACTCTTGGTTCAGTAACCCATACATGTCTTCAAACAACGTTGAATGGGAAAAGATTCAAAGGATGGATAAAGAAACTTTGAGAGAGTATATTACAAATCAAGATTATTTAAAGGTGAGACTCGATGATAATAAAGGATAAAAATAAGTCAGCATTCAAACTAAGGAATTTTGGTCCTGTATATTGTATAAATCTCGATGATCAACCTGAGAGATGGGAGTATATGGAGGACCAGTTTAAATACTGGGAGATCACAAACTACCATCGTATCTCTGCCTATGATGGTAGAGATGATGATCTAAGTGAAATTCTCAAGGGTCGTTATCCAGATATGATGACTTCTGGTGAGATTGGCTGTACTACGTCTCATTTAAAAGCAATCAAACAATTTTATGATTCGGGTGAACCCTATGCAATCATGATGGAAGATGATTGTGAACTTGATTTGGTAAGGTTCTGGAACTTTACTTGGCAAGACTTCCACGCCAAGATTCCTTATGATTGGGATGTATGTCAGATTGCAATCATCTGTACAGGAGACATTCACATTAAGATTCATAAAAGGTTTGTGAATGAATTCTCTACAGCATGTTATATTATTACTAGGCACCATGCAGAGAAGTTAATTAGACTTCACTGTAGAGGTGATAAGTACAAATTGGATAATGGTGTTAGGCCACGTCCAGTTGCTGACGATCTGGTTTACAATTCGGGCAATACGTATGCCCTTCCACTTCTCTTATACAAGACAGAGTTGGGATCAAGTATTCATCCCGATCATGTAGAGGTCTTCCATAAAGGTAACTATCAGGCCCAGATGAATTTCTGGAGTCAGAAGGGAGCACAGATGTCTATCGATGAATTGATGGAGTTTGATCCTTATTTGGGTCGGGTATCCGATCCGACACAAAATAAGGGTTGACAAAATTCGATGTTCCTACTATCATAAATACTTAACCTTTTGTCTTTCAGATAATTAAAGTAGCAGAAGGTAATAAACGAGACATGTCGATGTCTCTATTCATCTGCGGGTAACCATTCCGCAAGTAACTAAAGGTAAATCAAATGATTAAATCTGTATTCGCAGCTGCTGCTGCTCTGTCTATGTCCGCAGGCGCTGCCCTTGCAGGTCCGTATGTTAATGTCGAAACCAATGCTGGTTGGACAGGTGATGACTATACGGGAGCTACAACTGACCTTCACGTAGGCTATGAAGGTTCTTTTGGAGACGCTTCATATTATGTTCAGGGTGGCCCAGCCGTGGTCGCTGCTGATGGCGTTGACACCGAAACTCAATTCTCTGGTAAAGCAGGTCTTGGTGTTCCTGTGACAGACTCACTTGGTGCATATGGCGAACTCAGCTTCTTGACTGCTGACGACTCTGATGATCTTGGAGTTGGTGGTAAGTTGGGTGTTAAGTACAACTTCTGATATTTAATACAACCATATTAACCATGGGGGGGGGTACGTACCCCCCTTTTTTATGCAAAAAATTATATTAAGTCCATCGTGAGTTGACAAAATCGTTATAATATTATATATTATAGTAGTAATTCGTTACATAAATTAAAATGACTTCATCTTCAGCAGTAGTTACAACCGAAGATGACGGCCGCCAGAACATGTTTGCTAAAGAGCCACGTATGTATATTGATCCTAAGGATGTGTCAGTAACTCAAGCAGAAAGATCAGAACTTCTTAATGGTTGTTTGGCGATGCTTGGATTTGTTACTGGTGCGATTTCTTATATTACCACTGGTAGTCTCTTCTTCTTTGGTACCCTAGGTTTTTGATAAGTTGTGGTTTCATCATAAAAGATTGTAAAAAGGAGTACTTGACAACGACTCAAATTTTATCTACTATAACTAGTGTAGCCTTCTTTGTTTTGTTGGCATGCTCCTTATAAAAATTATCAAGAATTAATAATATGACATTCAATATCACTCTTCGTTCTCCAGATAGTTCTGAACAAACTATCGATTGTGATGATGATCAGTATATCTTAGATTCAGCTGAAGAGCAGGGAGTTGATCTTCCATTTTCTTGTCGATCAGGTGTTTGTTCATCTTGTTGTGGTAAGATTGTAAGTGGAACAGTTGATCAGTCTGATCAGTTATTCCTTGATGATGATCAAATCGAACAAGGATTCGCACTTCTATGTGTATCATATCCAACTTCTGATTGTGTAATTGAAATTGAAAAAGAAGAGGAACTTTACTGATGGAAGTATTAATGATTGCTCTTATCAGTGGGGCCATTATTGGTGCATATAAACTTACTCCTAGAAAATAATGTCTTGTAATATTCGTAGATTATGACAAATCCAAATGGTCTCTATGAAGACATGGTGAAACTTAATGACCTTTATGATGAACTTTGTTGGGGACATGATGATGAATTAGAATTTCAAATAGAATACTTAGCAGATAAAGGTAGAATTGTTATTAAAAACAAAACTTTAGAGAAAAACAATGAACGAAAACGTAGAGCACGTTAATTACCAAGAATCATGAATTACGATGGAATTATATTTCAGTCTTTTGTTTTTATTATAATTTTTTACTTCATCTTCTTATTTTTAACAAGTAATGATGATGATGATCATGGTGGAGATGGTGGTATAATACAACCAACTTATGTTCCCTCAGAAAGTTCTATATGATACACACACTACTGATATTCATGGCTCTCCTGAATTTTATGTTTTATCCATTGATAATAGCAACTATAATTGCTGTTATCATAGAGCAATTGATAAGAAGGTTTGCTGATTCAGATCCACAGTCTTATTCTGATGCCCGTGCTATTCGTATTTCTATGGGAGTACGTAAGTTCTTTTATAGACAAACCTGGATTGTTAATTTTTTATGGTTCTTAGGATATTTGGTAATTATGTTTATGAATAGACAAGGACCACAGCAGATGCCAGATATGATTTGGCAAGGATAATATAAAGATGATGACACCAGTATATTAAGGTGTAAGGGTCCTCCTAAAAGGGCCCCTTTTCATAAATAATTTGAAATGCTTTACCAAAATGCCAGAAGAGATTAAGAAGGAAGATACGAAAAAGAAAAGTATTCTTGGTAAACTTAAAGAGGTAACAGACGACAAAGAAGAACAACTCGCTATTCTTAGTACCTTTGTTCGTCTTGGTATTCTTGTTTGGAGTGGCGGGATACTCACTCTCGCTTACATTAAACTTCCCCCAGCACTTGGAATACCAGAACAAAAACTAGATCCGACTTTCATTGCCAGTGTTTTTACTGGTGTTTTAGCAACGTTCGGCGTACAAGCTGCTAAAGGTAAAGATGGTGGAAATGCTAATGGTAATAATATAACTAAGGCAGACATGGAGAGACTGATTGAGAAAGCATCTCAGACTGCTCCTGCACAGATAATTAGAATTGAACAAGGACCGGTCCAACTAACTCAGGTACCACCCCAAACTGACGAAAACTATAAAATGTAAGATAATAAGGTGTTGTTTTGGTTCTCTAACACTGTCTTGAAATACTCATAATAATAGTTAATAATACCTATTAGGAAAATAAATATTAGTGTTGTTGGGATTGAAAGATCATGCCCCAGTCACATTATATGGTTCAGTACTTAGATCAAACAAGGCATCATCAAACAATCTGCGAGTATGCAGAAGATGCTTTTCAAGCAAAGAAGCAAGCAGTTCAAGACGTACCATATCTCAAATCACATCCTAGTTCAATAGATTGTATATTGACTGAAGAGTCTCAATTTTGTGCAGTAGTATAAATTATGAGTATTCTTAAAATTCTTATCTGGGGATTAATTGCCAGAGCATTCTTTGTGTTGCCTGGATATGCATACACTGGCGGGGTTCACTTATCATGATACTACAATTTGCACATCTAATAGGTCAACATACAAACTTCTTGGTAGTAGGAAGTGTTTTTATGTTAGCACCTTTTTCTTTCTTCTGTATAGATTCTTTGCAAAATCTTTATAGATACCAAGAGCATTGATATAGATAATTTTATTTTTAGT
>Ga0080013_1003441_pt1 | contig 16712 bp, 7 predicted proteins | sample ETNvirenome_6_85_FD_69236 | JGI IMG/M metagenome (GOLD analysis project Ga0080013, IMG submission 69236) | Marine viral communities from the Pacific Ocean - ETNP_6_85 (SPADES assembly) (version 2) | ecosystem: Environmental > Aquatic > Marine > Oceanic | place: Pacific Ocean | collected 2013-06-19 | reverse complement strand
AAAATCAAAACTATTGATAAACTTTTGCAAGTATGCGTCTTCCGACGACATTAACCTTGCGGCTTTTTTCCTCTTCAGGAATTCCTTTTTCGGCATTTCGCCGACATCACTATACGGAAATACTTCGACTTTGTAAACCTCCGCACCGTATTTTATTAAATTTTCTACCAAACTCGCTGCTTTCTCCTCGGCATCTGGATCCAGAGCAACATAAACTGGCGTGTCATTTTTGATGATACTTTTAAACAATCTAGATTGCTCCCTCAAGGATGAACCCAAAATAGGCACCGAATTCTTTCCGGACACTATAGCATCAAAGACTCCCTCTGTCAAGACTAAATCTTCTTGCCAGTCAATATATAGTTCGTTAAAGATGATCTTACTTTTTGAAGTGGGCGGATTCATGTATTTTCGCCAATCATTCTGGTATGTTCTGCCAATAAAGTAGTTGCAGTCACCGTTTTCATTAAAAGATGGAATTATTATTCTTCCCGCGTATTCTCCGCTAGAACAATACCCAGCCTTCCAGAACAAAATGTCGTCATCAGTAATCCCTCTTTTCGCAAGGTAGTTGCGAGCCTTTGTAGAAAGTACAGATTTGCTTTTATTTGCGAGACTTAGAAACTCATTTGGAAGTTTTACCACCTCGGGCATATCTTCCACTTCCTCGGGGAAGAGGGAAGCAATAATCTCGTCAAACTTCTGTATTTCTACTTGCCCTGTAAGTTCACGCCATTTTGCTTTGAGGTTGAAATCTGCATACTTACGAACAAGGCGGTTGATATTGTTGCCCTTGTACTCGCAGATCCAACACTTAAAGACATTCTTATCAACATTCACACTTAGCTTTCGCTTGTGATGGCTGCACTTGGGGCATGTAAAGAGGAGTTCTTGCCCGGTCCTACTATAACCTCCCAGAAAATCTTTAAGGATTGTTATTTTTTCGTTGTTTGACAAGTTCGCATCCTGCTTTAGCTATGATAATACTATCGGCAATATCATAATACTTGGGCTTCAAGTTCCCAGATTTGGTGTATTCTACAATAAACTTGGGTTCGTTGTCAAGCAAAAACTTAACAACTTGTTCTTTTGCCTTGGTTCCCCTTTTAATAGTGATGCCACAAGACTTGCGAGCAGATGAGGCTGGGATGTGTTCGGCTTTAATGCCTAGTTCTCGGTAGCAAAGGTATGTTACAACACCATTGAACGAGGAAAGGGTGGATAGTGTCTTGGCTGATGAAAAGCCAGAGCGGAACATTTGGAGGCTTTGCTCAACAAAAACATGCTTAATGTCGTGATTTGAGAGCAAATCAAGCAGTTCTCCCTGAACGTGGTTATATTTTGAGTATATGTCTGGAAAATGGTTCTTGTTTCGCATGTCCCAAGCGTGTGTTGCAATAACCTCGCCTGTGTCGGATGCAATAGTAGCGCCGACGATGCTTGTTGAAATGTCTAGTCCTAAAATCATAGAGGAACTATAACAGAGGCTTTATCAGATGTCAAGCTTTAATTTAAAGGTAAGGTCTCTAGACACCTTTTTCGGTATCGGAGTGGAGGACTTTGCGACACCAATGCAGTTCATATTTTCATCATAGATTTTTATTCTTGAAATAAATGTTTGCTTTTGAAAGCTTTCTGTCAAATCTGAAAAAGCGCCACTTATGGTGTTTTTTATCAATAGCTTTGATGGCTCCATATAAAAGTTTGATGCAGTTATTGGGTCCAAGCTTTGAGAGAATTGTATATATGTGGGGTTATTTGAGTGGTTTAGTTCGCCTGCGGGGGCATGGGCGAATAAGGTTGTCACATTAGTTTCTGTTGAGCCAGAAAATCTTAACGCAAAACTGCTGCTCGGGATATTATAGCCCAAACTAGATGTTTCACATCCGACTCCAAAATATAACCATCTAGGGTTTTGGTTTACGCCAGTGTAGGGATCCAAGTGTAAAGAACTTATCTTCCATGATCCAGTCAAGAGAATAAAGCCCTCGTTATATAAAACAACGCCCGCAACCGAGCCTGACCCTCTCGCAGCACCAACGTCATTTGCGGTACCGGAGACTTGTATTAGGTCGCCATTTTTGTTTACATCCTGCAAACGAGCAGCTAAAGTTCCACTGATATAAAAGTCTAACTCTACGGTGCCTTTTTCTATGGAACTTCCGTAAAAAATAGAAGGAATACTTATGAGATTAACTTGCTGAACTCCCTTGTTCCAACCAAATTTTCCGGTCTGTTCGTAGGTGTAGTGTGGACTAAGATAAGAATAGTGGTTTAGTGTATTTTTGAGAGCTACAATCCTGTTAAACTCTCCCTTTGTATCATCCTTTGATGCAACAACACTAAAATAATCTACTTCATGATCAGCTGCAAAAAACTCTCTTGATATACTAGAAGACATTGCATACATGCCCTCAAAAGTGGTGCCATATAAAGCTGAATTAATATCACCTGCTGTGACTGTTTTTAGCCCCAATAGATATCCGTCCTTTGTCATTAAAGGCTTTATGAAATCTGTGCCACCCGGAATCAGGTCCGACTGATCAGTTCTATCAACGTTGTATTCATAAAGGCTTATATGACCGGGTGGGACATTCGGGACAGATCCAGTGAAGGCTCCCGACATAAGGGGATAATTATTATAAAATGTTTCGTTTTGATATATATAAAATTCTACACTTGGATTACTTTTTAATACATTCCTTACAATGTCGTCTGGTCCAAATGAAAAAATTGTGCTCATAATGCAACTCTCAATCCCTCTTTATTAATAATCTAAACGAACTCTCAAAACCAATTCTGTGTCGGGAGTTTTTTGAAGGGGCTCGGAAGTTTTGGCGACTGCCAGCAATTCATTATTTGCTGAGTACAACCCGACAGTAGTGATATAGGATACTGGCTGGTCTAGAGAAACATCTTTTACAACAATTTTGCTGTTGCTTATATATGTTGGGTTAGAACTATAGTTAAATTCATTGTGGGATGCCCTACAGAAATAAACTGTTGAATTTAATTCAGTTGTATTGTTGAATTTTATATTATAGATTCTGTTCCTAATTGCAGAACAAGACCCAGAGATAGAGGACCCAGTTATGAAGTCTAAACCAATTGCCCCTCCTGCTTTTTCTTGAGGGTTTCCAAGTCCGACAGTTGCACTGTTTTTTCCATTAGCATAAGAACTTGTTAAGACGCCGCCCTCGGTAGAATCTTTAAAAATAGATCCAGAAATAACTGCAATACCAGCCTGATAAAATAACAAGCCAACAGGAACTCTATCATTTTTCAAAAAAGTTGTTCCGTCAGTCGTGCTGGATGTGATGTAGAGAATTCCATAATCTCCGACCGGAGAATTAACAAGATACTGAGATGATCCGCTCAAATCTGCTGCTTTTACTCTTCGACCAAAATTATTTCCATCATAACTTGCAGTAATGCTTCCCCCTGCTGCTGTTGGTCCAGACCCAGTGAGACCAAATTCTATTTCAAAAGAGCCTTTTTTGATTTCGTCTTTTTGAAGAAGTCTGGCTACGTTTACAAAAAACACTTCTTCCAATTTTGTGCCGCCAGAACTAAGGTCTCCGTCCTCATCAAATTTCCTGATCGACCCAGATGCATCGTAGCCCATTAAAACTTGAGCCATCTGATTATACATGTGTATCTTTTCTTTGTTTTGAGTATTTGAGGACCCGGAAAAACTAGAGTCGTTGGGGTATCCCAAAGTTAAATCAAAAATATGATTAGCCGAAGAGCTAAGAAATGGATAATCGTACACGGATTGGAACAATCCATGGGAGAAGTTTTTAATATTTGTCTCGTTGGTAGAATTTCCTACGTTATACGTTCCCGACAGGATAGACCCTGTAATTGGGATCGATTCATGCAGCAGTGTTCTCGTTGAAGTTACGTCGTTGTTCAAAAAACTTTTAAATGTGGTTGCCATTTTAATTCCTCTATTATATTTTTATTTTATGGCGGAATGATATCAGTTTGGGTTGATATTAGACCGTTTAATCCTTTTTGACATATCTAACAGGGATATTAATAGAATATCCTGTGGTAACTCCTGTTACCTTTACGATTGTGTCAATATATGAATAGGTTCCGGAAGCGCCCGTCCAAGTGTTGCCAGTTGTGCCGAGTTTTGTAAACAAAAACGTACTGGTTTGGATTTCCAAAGAAGGTCTTATCTTAAACCTAAAAGCGCCGCCTCGGGGACCATCTATTGGACTACCAACTGTTTGTGGCGTTAGCGCTGCGTAAAATCCCTGTGTGTCTGCGATGTTTGCGATGTTGTAAGTCGCAATGTTATCATCATCTAAATACGAATATGCTTGTGCGATATTCGAAGGGCTAGCTAAAGTTCCAAGACGATTATCCATCTCTATCATATAGTGTGTCTCAACCAAAGTTGGATCCAAACTCTGATTTTTAGAAATCTCTGTTGTGTCTAAGCCCTGATCTAATTGAACAAATTTATTTGTATTTTTAATTGCAAAAAACACACCCTTGGAATTATCAGAAGACAATGCTTCAAATACATTATCTGTTGACTCATCAGCCAAAACCGCAAAAGAATTGGCTGCTTGGGTAGAAGTGACGTTAAGTGCCTCTCCGTCCGTCTCATTAATCAAAACCACGGGCATATAAAGAAGATTATTTTTAGATATCGAGACCAACTTGCTCTTCATTGAAGATGCATTGTTTGTGAAAGCCTCTAAGACTGGTGTCGATAAAATATCAATGGCATAATAAGCATTGCCATTGGTGTTGTTTTTATCATATTTTGAATAATCAATTTCGTCGTCCCCAAAAGCAAATTTTGAAATCTTAAAGGACCCGTCTCCGGCAGCCAGTCGTGCTCTTCCAGCATCAGTCAAAACTGCATCTAAAATAATATCTCCGCTATTGTCTAAAAATGCCATTCGTAAAATCTCCTCAGTAACCTTATATTACTATCATAATTAGTGTTTTTAAATAAATAATCCTTTTTTGTCCATAATAATTATCAACAGCCCTTTAATGGTTTTTCTGGTTCTGTATGATTGGTTTTATATTTTACATTAAGATCAATCAATTTGCCAGTATGCTTCGACCTAATTCTAAATTTAAATTTTTTATAATTCCATATTTTCTTTTCTGGAATTCCTAAAACAGGCAAATTTGTTACAGATGATTGGTCTGTTATCATCGACTCTTCTTTATTGATCCTCTTCTGCAACAAAGACGCATCAATTTTCAAATATTGTTTGAAATTTTTCTTTAAAAATCCAGCTTCAGTTTTCGGAAAATTGTACTCTTCGACAATGGGATAATATACTCCAGAATCATAAACCATCGTGACAGCGTATACTGGCGAGGGGTTTGAAACAGCGTCATGCACGTCAACAGTCCTGAACATATAATAATATGTGACGTTAGGTACAAAATCTTCTTCGTAAGCCGTTGCGTCTTCTAGCATTAAAGTTTTTATTTTATTATTCGCGAATTCTTGAATTGCGGTGGGTGCAGAATTTAGCCTGAATACTTGGTATGCCTTGGGGAAATCATCTGACTTAAACCTTATGCTTGGATGAACGAAGCTTCCGTCTTCTTTTTTCTCAAATTTCCCTTGAGATTTTCTTACAGCATCAAAAATATACCTATCTTCTGACTGCAACACTATTGGTGCTTCCTCCCTGTCCCCTGTTTGGTGCTCGAAAGTCAATAGCATTTTTGAACCTTTTCCAATGAGGGGGTCAAAATTTACATTTGGCGGTATTGGTGGAAAATCAGTAATAATAGCTGTTTGCTCGTAATATGGTACCACTTCTATTGTTATTTTTGGGTATATTATAGATTTAAATATAGCCATTTTGTCAGTCAAGCCAAGAGCATCAAACCATTGATCCTCGGAATCCATAGATTCTGCGGTTGCTTGAATGCCCCCCCAGACTGAAGTTAAGCCATTGTGTGTCTGCTCCGCTATTTGCGAATTTGTTTTACTGTAATACTGAAATGGTGTTTCAAATGGCACATTTGTGCCGACCTTCAAGTCTGCTGTTGCGGCAGAATCTCCTCCCCCAAGCACCAAGTTATAGTCTCCAGTGGGATTTGAAAGATCATCTAATGTTACCTCGCTGTCAGAATCAGAATCATCTCCTCCTCCAGATCCAATAAGGTCTACAAGACCGCCAACATCAATTCCGGGCATGCCTGTGCCTGTTGCCAAATCAAGTAGTGTTGCCGAATCAAAGCTTTTAGGTGGATTAATTGCGTCTGTGGTTCCAATAGGGTTGTCTGGATATTTTGTCCTTTTGGCGCTCATTAAGGTGTCCAAATCAAATTTTCTTCCAAAGCCGGAAGATTTCGCTATTGTGTCAGTCCATTTATCATTTGCAAAAACATATCTATACTGCGAGCCTACGACTACTCTAAATTGAAAAATTTTATATTTATAAACTTTTCCGTATTTAACTTGAGAATCGATAAATGTTACTTTTTTTATTTTCGGCTCATTCATCAGGTTATCATCACTATATTCAAACTCTCCTGTTAGATGTGGTGACGAGGTTTGCGAAGTGAAATGAGGTATAAAAATTGTTTGTATTGGATTATCTTCATGATCGTATTTCTCAATCATATACATCAAGGGCTCGGAATATCCGGGCTTCTTAGAAAATATGCCGTCCATTCTTCTCATGTTGTTGGCGAAAATCGACCTTAAATTCGAAATCGTTTCTCCTATTTTTAAAGCACCAAATGTATTTTTTTCTGATGGTGCCTTAAACATAGTGTTGAGGTAAGCCCAGTCACCAAATTCTCTGTAATAACTTGCAAATTTAGAATCGTCAATAAGCTTCAATCCATAATTTAGCGGAGTGTCAAGACCCTCTATGGGCGCGTTAAAGACAGACTCTTCGTTCAAGAAATTGCTATAATATTGAAACCATTTTTCCAGAGAAAATCTATAGTTTTGAGGGTCGTATCCTATATTGATATTCCGCAAATGCGGTGCTTCAGGAAAAGTGCTCGGGTATTGAACCGCTCTGTGTTCTGTGCGATCTTCCGGTGGAGTGTAGGCGAAATAGTCAGCCATTGCCTCCACGCTACGATACATTGCACCCTCCCTAGCATTAATGGTGGCTAAAGAGGGGTAAGAGCCTATTCCTTTTCCGCCATAAAGTTCGCTTGCTTTTAATTTTTCAACTTCATAGGCTGCTTTTGGACCATGCTGCAAAGTGATGAGAGATCTCATAAAATCTTTAAGCACAAGAGGCGGACCAGCCTCTCCGGGAATGATGTGTGTTCTAGAAATTTCCTCTCTTGCGGACCCGTTAGCATTAACCAAAATATCGAAAGACACTTCATTATACATTGGTAGCGCCTTTTTAATAGAATCAACCACTTCCAAAGGGTCGCTTGTTGGGAAATACATAATCTTATTTCTCTGAGAGGCTGCTAGCATGTCTTTAAAGGGGGTACATTTTGAACCCTTTTGTGCCAACTCGCTATACAGATCCATCATTGCTTCGTGATCGAAAGCAAATTGGTAAAGGAAGTTTTCTCCCGGATCGATGTCGCCCAGTCCAAGACTTGGATCTGCTACATTGTCTTGTAGAAGAGCATAAACATTTGGTAGCGAAAGCTCATGCATTTTGCTAAAGCCATTTTCAGCTTCTATATTAAGGTAATTATATACCGGCTTTACATTTGCAAACATCCTGTGGGGCGTTGTATTATATGGGTGTATGCCTTCCTTTTGTGGAATTCCGTGCGGGAAAGGCATCATAACATCTTGCACAGTCTCCTTGAATACGCCACCGTCAATAACAGTTTTTATTTTGGTATATTTCTTTACCATAAAAGATGGCTCTACATCATAATTGCAATCCTCGAACATCTGCTTTTCAACACCTGAGAGGATTTGATACACAATCGCTTTACATTCTTTGTTTTTCTCTTGGGGTGTTGACCCCACCATGTGATCTTCATAGTGTTGTCCTTTCGGATTTGGCTCTTCGTCCTTCTCTCCGCTTCTCTGAACTATTCTATCATATGCGTAAGGGCTCTTCAAAATATCGAAGTGCATTATTCTGCTACTTTTAAAGTTCGTTGCAGAATTGAAAAATGGCAAATCCTTGACTGAATACACATAGCCTTCTGGTTTCTTGACCATGCCTACAAACAAAGAGGCAAAATTAAGAGAGTGTTTTGAAAATATCTCAGAATATCTCTCCTTTGCAACTTCTTCGTTGGCGAAATCCATCCCACCTCCCTCAAGATAAGGACTGTTGGGTATTTGAGAAAAGATAGATATATACTGCTCTGCTTTAAAATCAAAAACTTTCAAATTTAAATCAAAACCTTGTTTATCTATTGGAGCCGCCTGCTGACTTGTTGGATATCCCCCTGGGTATAATGTTCCATAGGGCTTGTAGTTAACATAACCTTCGTTTCCGGGGATGACTTCTTCACCACCACCGGATCCATATGGGCTGCTCTTGAGGCTACTAAAAGCAAATTTATTCAATGGCGCACTAGGGAAGGAGAGCCTGTAATTCATAGGAAGATCATATGATCCGGGCTCGGTAAAATTAAAAAACTTATCCGTATGGTGCGGAACATTATAGCTGAGACCGGAAATGGGACCCCACGCATTCTTCAGTAGGATGAGGTCCACCCCCTTTATCATAAATGGAACACATCCTACTGATTGCCTGAATGGATCATACCTAAAACCTGCGCCGGGTAGAATTGAGTACGCACCTTGGTTAAGGGCTTTTATTAGGTCCGCTGTTGGATCGTCCACGATCATTCCATTGGACGTAACAAGCTTATGCTTAAAGGCGTAATATGATTCTCCAACAAAAGCTATAAGATCCTCATTAAAGTTGTAGGGATAAGAGTAAATTCCGGGAATTGTAGGAATTTTACCCTTCAAGAGACTAAACTTTGGATATGGGTTTATTTCCGCCCCGTATGCATTTCCTGATTTTTGATAGTCTAATAAGTCCATTGCTTCTCTCTAGTTTTTAGTAATTAGAGCCTCCACCGCCGCCACTAGTATTAGTTTCGTGGGTGGAAGCTTCAAAATTATTTATTAATTTTCCAAGACCTTTGCTAGCAATTCTGCTTTTCATTTTACTAATGCTAGCGGCGTCTGTGTTTGTTATAAACTCGTCTATGCTTCGCGCATTCGCTTCTTGCGATGTAATAGACTGCGGTATTGGAATTTTCTTTATGATAACATCTGTGCTGATAAATTCGCTTCTCATCACAAAACTATCATCTTTCATTGAGGGGTCCGTCGTTTTTCTTCTCAAGTTAAAAAACGTATTTGAAATTCTTGAAATTGCACTTTTTCTTGATGTATATGCTTGGGGGGTAGCTGGTGTTTTTATCACACTTTGCCCCCTCGCATTGAGAGTGCTATCTCCAGACATATTTTGACCGGATGCTACAAAGTATTCATCATAAGTAGGCAGCGTTAAATCGCTATCTTGATTGATACCATAAGTAATGTTTTTATAAGGAATGTGCCTACACCATAGATTCTTAGAACTACCCATATTTGCAAAATCTTCCTTTTTCATAGGGCTCCATATCGGGTCTTTCATATTCATTCCCTTGTATCCCCTAAATACCTGCACTTCTCTCATATTTTTGTAGGAGTAATATAAGACCCCCCCATTATCAGGATTTCTAAGTACATCTTTGCTGCTAGCAATGTCTTGCCCGATATCATCAAAAATTCTTTTAGAATTCACAGATTTAGATTTTTGCATTGAAAGTAGCAAAGCTTTTAATTGATTGGGTGCATTGACTAGGGGGTCAATAGGTTGAGAATTGTTTCTTGACCGGGACGTGGGCTTTTTTATATCATCCCTTTCAGATATTAGTTCATTTTTAAAAGACATCCCACCTTTATCATCGTTAATGAAATAAAAGTTTATTGAATTAACATCTGAGCTAAATTCTCTCGATGACATCCTGTCAATCAATGTTAGAGCTTTTTTTATTTTAGAGTTTTTCGTAGATGCAGAACTGTTTTCTTCAATAAACAAGTTTTCTCCTGCGTCAACCCTACTCCCTTGTGCGCTAATTGGAAAAGACGTTTTGCTGTTTTGTGATCTGCTTCGCCTCAATTCACGACTGTGATTGACGGAGGCTCCAGAATACACACTAAGGGATTCTACCAAATTTCTGCTAGTCTTGTCTTCCGTGGCGTCTCCCTTTTCTCCAAGAAAAACGTTCTTGCCCTTGTTATACAAAAAAACCTTTGTTAAAACATCATTGGATTCCTCTACCAAGTCTTGCTTCAAAGAGGAATTTATGTTCGAGAAGCTAATCGTTTCATCTTCCTTGGCTAAATATATATTTGATACAGTCAAATATGTATATTTGTTAGTCTCCAAAGCATCTCCCCTGTTGAATACATCGCCTTGTTTGTTTTTTATAGTGATATTACTAGAGTTGTCAGAAAAATACTTTTTAGTTTCGATATCAAATCTTTCTTGGAGAACCTTCCTGTTTATGCGTGTCAATCCTGAACTGGGGGATGGACCGTTCGGATCTTCATTTTTCTTGGCAGATAAATAGTCATAACCAATGTTGCGTGGAGTCGCCAGATCTAATACCTGCTTAAAGTTATGAGACATTTTATTATTTCTCTTCGCGGCGCTAGAAGCTACTGAAGAAGAGCCTGCTCTGGCGGTATTTTGTTTATCATCCCTGTATCTGGCATGTGGTGTGTGCTTGTTTATAATTTCTTTTAATTTTTTGCTTGTCCCCAGCATCAATTGAAGAACCTTGTTTATGCCGTCTGGGGATCCAGTAGAGGGGCTGGAGATGTTTACCAAATAGTGCAAAACATCGCTTATTTTGATTTGTTTTTTTCTCAAATCTTCTGAAAAAATAAAATATATTTTTGCTAGAATTCCTGCACTAGCAAAAACTAAATTTTTATTAAAATTGTATTTCTTATTGTAAAAACTAATAAAAGTTCTATTAAATTGACCACTAGAGTCATCATAATAAATATCATTGGATTCAGAATCTCGATAATATTCTTGAAAGCCTGGATTCATATTTGACCCCTCAATTAATCCATCCAAAGAATTAGAAATAGAGGTTACAAAAGAAATCATTGGGTTTTCAATTTCTAAATCAATCGAATAGCTATATTTTCCGACACCCTGACGTGATACATCGCTGTCTAGACCGCCAAAATGTCTGATTTCCGGCGATTCGCTGGGACTGTGTAGAGTCATTTCCTCCATGGTTCCAAAAAATTTTGACTGAACGCTAGCGTTTCCGGGGCTATTTCTAGAAGCCGAAGACGGTCTAGCCACAAAGGAGCCCCTAGCACCCGGTGTGGTACTAACGTCTGCGCCTCTGGCGATCATCACACTCTCTTGTTCGTCATCCGTTTTTAACAGTTCTATCATTGATGTTAATTGAGTGCTATTTTTAATTCTTTTTCTTGTAATGACGAGATCTTTTATTTTTACTCTGTCAACGATGTTATAGTAGGATGATATATCCATAACTTTCATATTTTCTAAAACCCTTGTAAAATCTGTATTCGCCTTTAACAAGGATTCCATATTGACGGAAAATATAAATCTTCCTCTATTATTCATGTCTCTGGTTATATAAAAATCGGAAAAGAAAGATTCCCCCTTCTTAATCAAGTCTAAGTTATTATCTTTCCTTAGCTTATCAATAGTAGAAGAGTCCTTTATTTTATAATCTTGTCTCGAAAATGGACCATACGAGATAGACTCAAGTATATTCATCATTCTGTGATCTCGTACCTTTGTGTTGTGGACCACCATTTTCCTTAATGGATCCTGATTTCGACCACGACTGTGGTATGAGTGCTTCATCCAAGACCCGTCTTTCATTTGGTGTACTTGAGAAGTCCAAAAAATGCCCCTATTGTCAACGAAAGCAATTGAGCTTTTGACAACTTTGGATCTTTCTATCACCTTTTCCACAGATATCTTCCCCGGTACCATAAAGCCCCTAGACAGCAAACTTGGACGATTATAGATGCCCGAATCTATTTGTGCCTGTTTGTAATCAAAGAAACAAAAAGTTAAATAAGATAAAAAAGAACAGTTAACTCCGCCCTCTGACTCTTGGATATTAAAGGAGCACTTAGCTGGTATTTTATAAAACGACTCCCTATTTGTATCGGTTATAAAAGAATAATTTGGCTTTTTAGTTGTTTTATTGGAAAAAGATCGAAGAGAGTCTACAGAAATTATTTTAGTCTTGAGAGAGCCAGCTTCAAAATCCCTATCAGATACATTACTTATAAGATTTGTTATATATCGAAAAGGATTCTGCTTTATTTCATCGTGAGTATCTTTTTTTAAACATTGGACTACCATAATTTTGCAATATTTTGAATCAGCCCCCAAATTCTGTAGGTCTCTGAGACTTGATAAACAGAAAGACAAATCTAATTCGACCTTCATAGCGCCGGACAAGCCGCTTGGGTGGCGGCGAGAGGAGACTGAGGTTGATTTTCTTCTATTTTTAACATGGGGACTTGCAGCATCGCCCCTACTCGTGTCCTCAGACACACTTAGGGTGATATTGTTGAAGTAAATGGTTGGCATTGAACCCCCCACTAAATCTTTTCCTTCTATCTTATAGTGCATATCTTATTCCTACAATTCGTCCTCGCAGATATCTGCTCCTTGACTTGGAAGAGAATCAATAACTTTGCCTGCAAATCCGGATGTGCCATAGATATTTTTCATATCTTCTTCTTTTGTTACCATATTTATCTCTTCGTCTACCGATACATTAAAATAATATTCAACAAATCCTTCGCCCACTATCATATTAAAATTATTAGGGTCGCTTATAATATTTATATTCTCATTTATGAAAGAAGAACCGCCAAATCTTAAAGGTTTAAGCCTTTCTTTGGTTGTTCCGTATTGCTCTATTTCATAAACTTCGATATCAAAGTTTTCTTTAAGATTTAAAGAATTTAGCTCCTTCAAATTGATAACTATATAATCCTCTTCTATGGCAACATATGTACCATCCCCCGATATGAAGCCATATTGGTGTTCTGGGCTTTCATCAGATCCTTTTACAGATATGATTTCCAACCCCGGTGTCTCAGTTGAAGAGCCGAGGGTTGTTTCATATGTAACCTCTATCTCTATTTGTGGTATTCTAGCTATACCATACATTCTATTTGAGTCATAATAAATGGACTGATTCATTTCCCCTTTCATAAACTTCATATCAAAAGCTGGGTAGTATTTCGAATTGTAATCAGAAGTTCCTAGTGGCATAATATAGCCTTGCAAGCTTTGGCGTTGGGGCTTTGGGTACTTGTATGGTATATTTCCATACATGGGGCTTAAATAATCTAAAGCATTAAATTGACCTAACGAATTAACTATAAGCGAATCTCCCTCTGGCATACCAGAAGGGGATAATCCTTCTGGCACTGCAACGACCAGAGTTCCGAAGTCCTGTGGATCAGATGTACCTTCATCGCCCAGCACCAAGCCGGGTTGAATGATTCCCGAGATGTTAACGTTCTGGTCTGCGATAGCTGTCAATTGATTTTGACCGAAAGCAGAGAAATCGTTAAAAAGATCGACTTCGGGGATGAATTCAGCTATTTGGTTTACACTATCCTCAACACTATCAATACTATGCACCACCTTTATTCGAGGGGTTTCTTTTATCCTATCTACTGTATCTTTTTGATTTTCGGATGGTCCGGGAGTGTTACCCGGTGCAGGGGGGTCGCCCTGATATTCTGTATCATAGTTTACATCATCGTCAAAAAAAGAATAATATGCTGGCTTTAATTTGCCAACAGACAAAAGATATTTCCCATATTGGGTTAATTGAACATCTAATACTTCTTCTTTTCTATCAAAAAATTCCATAATACCTATAAATAGCCTTAATTGTTAAAATTCTATTCTTTTGGGGGCTCAAAAATAACTTCGGATTCAACTTGAGCTAATTCAACAAGGGAAAAGAAATCATAGGGCCAGTTATAACTATACGTTAATTCTGATTCTGGACTTGATGAGATTCCCTGTAATTCTTTCAGGGCAGTAAATGTAAAGCCCTTTGCTACCTCTGATTGTTGTGTCACGTTGAAGTAGTTGTTTCGCGCCTTTTGCTTTACTTTAAAAACCATCCACCTTATGTTAGCTGGTATGCTTCCTTTTTTATACTGTCCGAAAAACTCGTAATTTACCCCTACTGGGTGCTCTACGAAGGAAGTTGCTTTTTCCGCAGTAGTAGATATCTTTGGCATTAAATTCTGCCAAATATCAGCAAGGTCTTGCTTATCAAGAACGTGCGTAAATTCAAAAATATACATTACAAATGGGTCCACATTTGGATTATTTAAGAAATCCATTTGAGGAGGAAGGGAGAATTTTTTCATTTTTTCAATCATTCCAGTAATTGAAGTTTCTCCGATGTCTGTTTCTGCGCCGAAATCCCCAACAAACAAAGCTTTGTTGCTCCCTTCATAATTTGATTTCTGCTTGGCGTACATTTTAGGATCAATTGAAAAGAAATTGCCTTTTTCATCAATAGGCACTGCGATGATGGCTTCTGCGATTGTTTTTTTGCCTCTAATCCTACCGACCCTTTCCGTGGACGCTTTAAACCCACACACATCAATTAGAGAACCACTTAAGGTTGAGGAGACTGCTGCATCCATAGAATTTGTAATTTGGGGATAGCTTTCTTTTAATTGTAAGAAAAGACCCTCAGATCCAGTTGGAATAACCCCGTAACCTTTCCACATACCCCTTGTGTGATACTTCTCGTTTCCATTTCCGGCAGCAGCTCCAAGTGACGCCGTATCCATGTGAGCTAAGTTAATTGACGGGCATTCAAATTTTGTTTCAATAATCCAAGCGTCATTGGTTCCTTGTACGACTGGTGTGGTAACCTTTGTTGCCTTGAAGGTACCGTCTGGGTTCTTTTCTGTTCCATACTGCACTTCTTTTAGAGTCATTTGACCAAAAAGATTTATAGATGAACTAATTTGCATTTGAGAGATGCCAGCGGCATTGTTGTTTCTATAGACGTTTTCTTGTAAAGTCTTTGCTCGTTGATTCTCGTTTTGGTATCCTGTTTCAATTCTGCAATTAGCTAAAATTTCCTCCAAAGTAAACTTTGAAGCCTCACCGCTAGCCATATCGCGAACTGCGTGTGGCTTAAAGGCAACTCTAGCTCTAGATGTCCCATAGAAATAAGGAGGTGTATGAGGGGCATAAGCTGGATCTTGTGCTCCAAATGAAGCGTATGGAATACTTCCAGTACCCGTTGAACCCCAAAGAATGTTGCTTGACCTATAGGCGGGTCCATAATGCATGCCCCTAGCACCAATTGCCTGATTGATTATTCCATCCCCGAAGGAAGCTACATAACTATTCCACTGTGCTGCCGAAATGGTTCCCTTTAGTTGAGCCCCTCCATCATAATTAAATGCGCCGGAAGGACCTTCGTAGGAAACAAATTTATCACTCTTATACAAAAGAACATCCATATAATAGGTTGATCCAGAAATCATTGATTTGAAATCTTTCTCTGTCTTAGAAATAAAACTAGTTAGAGTTCCTTTTTCCAAAAAGAAATCAACAGATTCTGCAAAAAAGTTACTTGCTGCAAGTGAATATTTTGGATCACTTTCACCTTTCCACTCAAAATATATTTGAGGCTGGTTTGTATTTACAGTATAGGGAAAATCTTGAGTCTGTCTTGCATAAAAGCCCTCGGATACAGATTCCCTAAAAGAACCTGTAAAATTAGGATAAACAAAGTAAACACTTGAAGAAACAGTTTGCAATCCTGATGATGTTATCGAAGAAGACAAAGGAAGATATTGGTCTGGGTCTAAAATTGCCTCAAACGGAAATGAGTAATTCGGACCCGTCTTGTATAGGCTTGCCACATACCCAGATGCACTAAGAACTGATGGTACAGAAAAAGTAGCATTTTTCTCTAGAACCGGCGCAGAAGCAGTATGAACGGGGTAGCTTACCGCAATTCCTGATTTAATCGTGTTAAAAAACACTCCCGGTGCAAAAAATGGCTGATATAGGGCTGCTAGCCTTTCTTGGTCACCATCTCTAGCGGTAGATCCATTAATATATGGACCATACGAAGCGGAGAACATGTGCCCAAGCTGAACTGCCCTAAGAGCCGGGTAAAAGCCCTGATATGGTAACAATTTCTTTACAGCATTTACTTCTAGTCTGAGCTTTGAAGGAAATGCGGTGTTGTCGCCTTTATGGTCTTCCTGAATCACAGAGAAATGCTTCATGAAATCACTGTGCGAATAAATTTTAAAGAAATCACTCTGGAGAGGTCCGGTTTCGCTGGTGGCGCTTGACGTATTTGCCAAAGAGGAACCAATAATATCTAAAAATTTGTTGTTGTCAGCAAAAAAACCTTCTTTTAAGTAATGATCAATGTGATCTGTAATTCTAAATTCTGGGAGAACTGTATAGTCTTTTGCTATTCTTCTGATATCTTCAGAATAGTCCTCATAGGAATTAAACCAAGGTGTTTTACCACTCAAAACATCTGTTCTGTATGGCGCTATTAGGTGTAGCGATGCAGAGGGCGATACGCCTCTGCCAGCCATAGCACCAGACATCATCATGCTTGGATACTCATACTGAAATGAGGATGATGGTTTAAAATTCAAACCATCATTA
>Ga0080013_1003440_pt1 | contig 16716 bp, 27 predicted proteins | sample ETNvirenome_6_85_FD_69236 | JGI IMG/M metagenome (GOLD analysis project Ga0080013, IMG submission 69236) | Marine viral communities from the Pacific Ocean - ETNP_6_85 (SPADES assembly) (version 2) | ecosystem: Environmental > Aquatic > Marine > Oceanic | place: Pacific Ocean | collected 2013-06-19 | reverse complement strand
TGTTGGAGACTTCACCGCATCAGGTACGTACTACTCAAACACAACTTCGACTCACGTTGGCAATGCTTCACAAGTTGCGCCAGTCGTATCAGTTGACGACTTCAAAGTTGCACAAACTGAACTAGCTTGGCTATAAATCAAATCAATAACAGGAGTAAAACATTGAAAACTATATTCGCAACGGGCGTTATACCTGACGGGTACTTTGGCAAAACTGCACAGGTAGAGTTTGCCTTCGATACTGGCAGCGGTAAAACGCTGGCGGTATGGAGTGGCGGTCACTTCGTATACTCGACACCGCCAGCAATTGACAGTGCAGAGGCGTACTGGCTGCTAAACAATCATCCGAGCAGCAATGCAACACAAATTAAACCAACAATAAACCACTAGCAGATCAAAGGATCAAATCATGCTTATCAAAATAAAATTTCTATCACCAACAAACTACAAGGGTTCACGATACAAAGCCACGGTTAAAGATGGCGACAGTTTTCAGTATTCCGCAACGGTTCCATCAACGTATAGAACCGATAACGGCGACGTGATAGCAGCAGCCGAAGAGGTAGCCGAGAAAATAAGACTAGATATGAATTCTAATGTCAAGAAAATCTACCAAATATTAACCTATGACGTTCAGATTGTTGGAAGTTATGACGGAGATCATTATGCAACTATGACTCCCGTTTTCACGCAATACTAAACAATCAATCAAACTAGCAGAAAGAAAGAACTAAACACCATGAAAACAATCAGCTTGCACGTATCCCAACTACCTATAACCGCAACACCTAAAGAGATCACATTCAGAGATGAAGTCGGTACCGAAATTATCGACATGACTTTCTCAGGTGACGGTTCCCGATTCATTCGGGCAGAGATATTTGAAGACTTCGACCCAGATAATCAGGAAGCAGATGTTCGACCGCTCAAACTACGTGATGCAGTGCCGATGTTGCAGAAGGTGAAACGTCACGGTGACTGGTGGAATCCCAACACCGAAAGGTTCTTAGGATTCTGGGTACAGAAAGCCTAGCAACAATGCGCCTACAGGGCTGTCAGGTAGCCACACAAGCTACCGACAGACCGACAAGCAGTTAGACTGCACCAACGCAATTGGAGATCGTTATGTGGGATAAATAAGAAAATCGGTCTGGCATATGCTGAAAAATATGCCTTTAGTCTTGGGAGTAATAGCCCAACCGAAGAGACTTATTGGAGTCGAAACTAACTAGCAGAAAGAACGGTACGTAATGACAGGAAATATGCGCTGGATACACACAAGAAACTTTGACCTGATGGGTAAGACCTCAGACGATAACGTCACCCCCGATGCACTAGCTGCCCACCTCGTAGGGTTGATGAAAGGCGACTCAATATTCGATGAGTTCCTCGACTCACTTGAAGGTGAATGGCTCACGTACTGGGCAGAGGACACCGAAGGGCTTGACAACGACGAGAAGACCGAGCGAGTCGATGAGATTTTGGAACAGCTTTACGACTACGCAGACTCACAACGAATAGCACTTTAGAAACGAGATCGACTAGCAGAAAGAACGGTACCTAATGACAGTAAAAGAACTAGCAGACAAACTCGCCAAGATAATATCCGAAGGGCATGGTGATCGCGAAACCTGCGTGTATGACGATGGGTTACAGGTTATGGGAGTAGAACTATCTAACCTACATTTCGACGGTAAACATTTCCAATCGGAGATCAATCAAACTAGCAAAAGACAGGTGAAGTAATGACTAAGCAAACACCTACAAGATTCAAGCGAACAGAGAATGTTTGGATCACACAGTCTGAACTTACACATGCCCGCATTGCCTTTGCTCTTATGAGCATCGCATTGATCGTATTGATCGGAGCATTGATCGGGATATACCTGATAGGAAGAGAGTGCTAAATGACTTACGGAATGTTTGAGATGCAGATGGAAGATGAGCAAGGATACGAAGATCGTATGGCTATCTCATCAGGGAATATGTGCCGCTTCTGCCTATCGGTAATGCACGTTGCCACCAGCTATGACACATGCCCACGAATAGAACTAGAAGAAACAGTCTTGAGTAACATCGGAATGGATGTGGATGTCTCAGCAGAAGCAGCCCAACTCAAGAAGGATGCCGATCTGGATGCCTACTGGAAACAGCAAGAGGGCTTGCCCGACTTCACCTGCACGAATTGCAAGGGCGAGTTCTTCAAGCCTCACGAAGGATACTTCCTAGACATACACGACGAGATGGTGGGGCGTTGCATAGACTGCCACATCAAGAACTTCAAACCTTGCGATAGTGAAAGGTGCTGTGCCTAATTTTCTGATACGCTACTACCCTGCCCTAGCAGGCAGATCACAACCTAAGAAAGAGAGAATCAATGAGTGTACTTATATGCCCTGTTTGTGATGGGTCTATGGATGCAGGTGACTACCGAGAATACGGTCACTGTTACGCATGTCGATTGGTTGAGTGGCATGAAGGAGAATCAAATGTCAGTAGTAGATAAGTTAAACGAAATAGCGGTACTCGCTATTGAACTTTACGAGGAATGGGAAACCGAAGGCAATAAGGACGCTAGTACAATCGCCTCGCCTTGGGTATTCAGTGATGATGAGAACGGGGCGATGGACATAATGGAGTGGGCATTCCAAGTACGAGGACTAGCAGAGTCCTACGAGTTATGTACGAACCTTGATACCTGTGTCATATGTGGCACAGAATGCCCTGTAGAACTGGTTCGATGGGGCGACCATGTTGGGCGACTTTCACCAAAGCAAATGGATAAGCAGATTCCTGCTTGCAAAGATTGCACCCAAGAGGTGAACCAATGACAGAGAACACCATGCTCAGTGCTGCCCTGCGTTACATTGAACTAGGACTAGGGATAATAGCCATTAGTCCGGGGAGTAAGATACCTGTATCCGATTCCGAACTACAGCCTTCGGGTAGTCGTAGCCCCGTAACTGACGTAGAGACTGCCCGTAAACTCTGGAAGCTATACCCGAAAGCGGGAGTAGCTATCTGTACAGGTAAAGTCGAGGGCGCAAGACTCAACGTAACTGTCGTGGACTTTGATGATGAAGAGTCATACGAAAATCTGAAAGACCAAATCCCGAAAACTAAAATCGTCAAGACCCCACGAGGATACCATGCATATTTGAAATACATGCCTGAGATAAAACAGGCTACCAAGTTTGCAGGGCTGGACAAAGTAGACACGCGCCAACAGGGTGGCTATGTAATTGCACCACCAACAGTAAGGGGTGACGATAAGTACGAATGGATAGATCAAGCATCTCCTCTGGCAGAATGGGCAGGGTTGATCGAGATGCAGAACAGTTATAAGCCAGCCTCAGAGCCACGCACAGGCGATACAGCAGGGTGGGATGAGGTTACACAGCCTAGCTGGGTCGCAACCTACCTCTCCGAAGGCGCACCGGAAGGGGAGCGTAACTCTGCTACGGCACGGTTATCTGGATATCTAAACGCGAAACACATACCAATAAATATTGCTCGTCAGTTACTGGAAACATTCCGGTTAGCTTGTGACCCACCGATGGATCAGCGCGAATTAGATCAGACGATCCAGTCTATCTACAGGTACGTGCCAGCAGAGGATGTCTTCGTATCGACTGAACTGTCAGCACCCGTGGTGGATCAAAGCGTGGCTAATCGGCGCACTTTGAGATGGGCTGACGAAGATCTGATAAGTGAGTTGTCAAGAATCTCTGACAACAGGAACGGGCTTGACTGTCGCATCCTGTTCAGAACACACACGACTGCTATCTATGGTCCAGTCCGATTGAACCTGCTGTCTTCTTCAAGTCGTGAGTCGTTGATACGACAACTAAAGACACGCAACAAAGAAGTCAACTGGTCAATGGCACTCGATCAGATCACCAACCTAGTATCCACTAGCCTAGACGATGCTGGTTCTGGCATAGACATGCGCTACTACAAGCCGTCAGGTGAGAAGCAGGGCTGGGCTATCAGACCTTTCGTGCAGGACAAATCTGCATCACTTGTCTTTGGTACTGGGGGTGAAGGCAAGTCAACTCTTGTTGTTGCTATGTTACTTAGCAAGGCATCAGGTCGTGCGTTCATACCGGGCATAGACCCCGGCGCGCCATCCAGTGTCATGTTCTGTGACTGGGAGGACAACGAAGAGAATTTCTGGATTACCTGCAACGCATTGTTAGCTGGTATGTCTATGACATTCGATGACCTGTTGATGCCAGTGGTCTATCGACATTTCGCTGGATCATTAGGCGATTACACCGACGTTATCTCAGACGAAATAGCACGACACCGGATCGAGGTGCTTGCCATCGACTCACTCGTAGCCAGTAGTGGTAGCGAACACTCACCCAATGATGCTGAAGCAGCACGAGTATGGCATCAGGTAGTGAGTAGCTTTGGCATAGCTTCCATTGGTATCACGCACATCGCAAAGAACAGTACCAACAAAGACGGCACCCCCTTCGGGTCGGCATTTTTCTATAATTTATCGAGAGCGGTTTTTCAGGTTTCTCGTGAGAATGAATCAGAACATAGTAGTGTCTTGGCTGTTGCTCATCGCAAGGGCAACAACACAGGCATCATGAAGACGATGGGATTGAGGGCTGACTTTGAGTCTGATGAGTTCGACAGAGCAACTAAGATCACGTACTCAGAAGCCGACCTAAATACAACAGAGGTGCTGGCTACTAAGTTATCTGTGACCGACAGGGTTCTGTACACAATCAAAGACATTGCAATGGAGCCGAAAGACATTGCAGAAGAACTAGACATACCTAGCAACACTGTTCGACAAGCGTTACTACGCGCCAAGGAAAGGAAGCTTGTAATACAACTACCGAATGGACAGTACAAGACAAGTCCTACTGAAGACGTTACAAACCAAAGCCCTTAAGGGGCTTGGGATGTAACGGCTAGAAAGACTTACAAAAAAGAAAGAGGTTATATCTGACTACTACTATTTGTGGTACGATTACTAAACACAACTACAGATTGGAGAATCAATCTATGGCAACTGTAGACAAGGGCTTAGAGAGAGCCTTAGACAGCATGAGGGATGTGATATCAGACAGCATGATGACGCATCACTCTTCTGGAACAGAGGGAACTCTTAGCTTCAGCCCATGGGTTACTTGTAACTTATGCAACCACACTGGCGAATCTGATCGCGAGTTAGATCACGACAGTTCATGTCCGATTGGGCATGTCACAGACCTGTTCGACGATATCGAATACCCAAATCTCAAGAAGGAGAATCAATCTTGAATAAGACAACAGTCACAATGACATCCATGATTGCTGCACTGCGGACGCAGTTGTCAGCAAAGGAACTAGCCAACGCTATCGACACACCAAGTGCTGAATTAGTCAGACGATGGGGTCGAGGCGAGGCACAACCCAGTGCTAAGTACCAAGATAAGATCACAAAACTTTATGATCTATACACCAAAGAGTTTGGGGAGAACAAGTAATGCCCAAAGTAGAACAGTTTCCGTATGAAATAAGTGAAGCGGAAGAGAAGCGTATTGCCGACACCCCTAAACAATTAGGCAATGATGACAAGCCCTTACACTCAATTATGTTTCAGCAAGTTGAGGTAACTATTGAACGATCATGGACTGGTGGAAACTCAGTAGGTTTTTCGTTTGAAGAAGATGCCCCAATGGACAACGGTTACAAGATTATCTGGAACATGAAGTCTGAGTGGGACGAGCAAGCAAATAAGCCCAAGGCTTACAAGGCAAAAGATGGGCAAGAAGGAACGCCAAGTGACGCGCTAACTTGGGTTGAGGGCGACAAGGTTAAGGTAGCCCTGTCAAGGCGAGACTACTGGCACAGAACTAAGCAGGAGTCTACTCCTAAAGGGGTCATTGCTTGGGGCGTGAAGGTTGGTTCTAGTGCAGATTCTAGTGATGCACCTGCTGCTCCGGTTGCACGATCCTACGATCAGAACCGACCCGCTGCTCTTGGTATGACAGCAAACATGCTGAGTGCCATGGCTAATGCAGGGAACACTGAGAAGATTGGAGTCACTTCTGAATCAGCATGGGCGATTCTAAAGGATGTAATGATCTGCAACTTAGAAGGTCGCCCTCTTGATGAGGCTCTCAGCACCTTGCACTCATTGTTAGTGCCAGCAGTAGAAGAAGAATCTCCAATGGTTCAAGCTGCTGTTGAAGCAGGTGGTGTAATAACTGAAGTAACTGAAAACGAAAAGGCAGAAACACTCAAATGGTAACTATCACAAACAACAAAGGATTCCCAGAGGCTCTGGTCAAGGCGGTCACTAATGACACATACAGCAGGGGTACAGCAGACCGGAGTGTCACTGGTCTGCTTGCCCCTCCAAGGCAGGCTGCTCTCATAGAGAGACATGGCGGTATGATCTCAGAGGATGTATCCGAGCGTACCTTTGCTCTCTATGGTCAGCTTGTCCACCTGCTCCTTGAGCGGGCTGGTGAGCAAAGTCGGAATGCGATAAACGAAGAACGGTTATACGCTGAGGTAGGTGGCTGGACAATCTCTGGACAGACTGACACCTTGACGCTAACCGAGGACCAAAGAAGCTGGATCATATCCGACTACAAGTTTGTCACTAGTTACAAGTTCAAGCGCAGTTACTCTGGTGAACTTGTTATCCCTGAAGACTACGAACAGCAGTTGAATCTGTACGCCTACCTGCTACGAGAGAATGGGTTCAAGGTGGATGGGCTAAAGATTGTCGCCATCTATCGTGACTGGTCTAAGCTGGAAGCCAAGCGTGACAAGAACTACCCTCAACTTGGAGCGGAGACACACGATATTCCGCTGTGGTCTGAGGATAAAGCCAAGGCTTTTATCGAAGAGCGTGTCCGGTTACATCAGGACGCAATGTTCCTTGGGAACAAGTACGCAGAGGCTGCGTCTAACCTGCCCGAATGTACAGATGAAGAGCGGTGGGCAAAGCCCGACAAGTTTGCATTGATGCCTACCGCCAAGAGTGCAAGGGCGCGCAAGCTGTTCAACTCTGAGGTCGATGCCACCGCATGGGCTGCTGCCAACAACATGAAGCCGGGGTGGGTGATAGAACACAGGAGAGGAGTCAACACCCGCTGTGAAAGCTACTGCTTAGTTTCTGAGTATTGCACACAGTTCCAAGCTTTACAGGAAATTCAATAAGCACATTTAAAAACCGTCCTAGCAGTTTGGAATGTATTCCAAAAGGACTGGAGAATTGGAATGAATAATCACGATTGTGAAACATGGCGTGACAACTGGAAGGTTGATTACCAAGGAACACTACGTTGTATCTGCGGTAAAGAACAGGTAAACCTTAAGCCTTGGATACCTGTACCTGAAGACTTCGGGCGGTGGAAGGGTCAGCGGATTCGTTTGTTCAACTACTGGCGTGATGGTCAGCCACACGAAAGGACTGAAACTTGGGAAGCGATTGGTAGACCACTCAACTTTTCTGCCGTTGTCTCAGACCTCCGTAATGCTGGTGCAGTTATTCCACGCCCAACCCGTGACGGTAAAAAGATTTGGTATCAAATGACAGGGTGGGTAGACTACTCAACTCTTTCCCACGGTGTCCACTATTCACTTTGCCCTACATGTAGGTGTAACAACTAATGCCAAAGCAAAAAGAGAAATGTCCTGTCGGACACAAGATGAATACTGAAAACACTTACTGGCAGAGGAAGCATGGCAATACATACGCTGTGTGTAGAACATGCAAACGTCTTGCCAGTAAAAAACGGCAGAAGTTTCAGTACACAAGAAGTGAACAGCTTAGGATTGCCAGAAGTCCTGTTGTTCGCGAAGACACAACAGGTCTAGAAAAGTGTCCGAAGTGTACAGGTCTACTACATCTTGGGGCAGGTAACGAATACGAAGACGCACTGTCCTGTGTGTATTGTGGCTGGCGACCAAGCGCAACGGTTGAGGTGGAACTATGAAACCGTATTACCAAGATGAAAGCGTGACGATCTACAACGCTGACTGTCGTGAAGTGCTGCCTACGCTGGGTAAGGTTGATCTTGTGTTTGCTGACCCGCCGTTCAACCTGAATCTAAAGTATGGCGACAGTCCCGCGCGAAACGATAACAGGAGCGACTATGAAGAATGGTGTTCTGTCTGGATAAATATGGTTTGGGATTTGATTGATAACGGGTCGTTCTACCTGATGACCCATACCAAACACTTAGAGTTCAAACTTCCATTGATGGCAAAGCGGGGGGAGTTCAAGAACATTATCCAGTGGCGAAACATTTCAGCAAAGCGGGCAGTCGATAGTTATTGGGAGACATTTCAACCGATTTGTTTCTACACAAAGGGCGAAGCGACATTTGAACGATACGCCCAGACAGCAGAGAAAGCCTTACGTTGGGGTAAGTGGGGGACAGAGCCAAAGGGTCAAGTGAAAGACCACTGGGATAACATCCCGCTTGTTTATGCTGGAAGTATTCATCACCCAGAAGCCATACTCGCAAAGGGTGGCAACACCAAAGAGCATCCTGCTCAGATGCCCGAAGGATTACCTAAGCGAGCAATTCAATTTAGTTGCCCCGAACAAGGAACCGTCCTAGACCCGTTCATGGGGAGTGGGACTACGTTACGTGCTGCAAAAGACCTCAACCGTAAAGCAATAGGTATTGAGATAGAGGAACGCTACTGCGAGATAGCAGCGAATCGTATGAGCCAACTGGTGATGTCGCTATGACCGTCAAATGGCAACCGACATACCAATGTCCATATGGCTGCTGGACATTCTTCGGCAGCACCGTGGCACTCAACTGGCATCTTGAAGAACATAAGGAAACACCATGACTGATTCGCGAGTTATAGCTTGGTTTAGTTGCGGTGTGGCTTCTGCTGTCGCTGCTTCTCTAGCAATAGAAAAGTATGGCAAAGATAAAGTAGTCGTTGCTTACTGCGACACAATGGCAGACGAGCATCCAGATAATCAGCGGTTCTTCGACGAGGTTCAAGACTGGTTGGGCATCAAGATCGAACGGCTGAAGTCAGACAAATTCTCTAGGGTTGATGAAGTATTCAAGTCACGTTCTTTTATGTCAGGCATCATGGGCGCGCCCTGCACGACTGAACTAAAGAAGATGCCACGGTTTGATTTCCAAAGAGCAGATGACATCCATGTGTTTGGGTACACATCAGACGAGAACCACAGGATAATTAGATTCAAAGAGCAGAACCCTGACGTAAAAGTCGATTGGGTACTATCCGATCAAGGGTATTCCAAACCTCTTTGCTTGATGACGATTGGCTCTGCTGGCATTGAAATCCCCATGATGTACAGACTTGGATACTCAAACAACAACTGTCTTGGATGCGTCAAGGCATCGTCAGCGACGTACTGGAACTCGATCAGGATTCACTTCCCAGATGTCTTCAAGGCTAGGTCTGATCGAAGCCGTTCAATAGGAGCAAGGCTGACTCGCTTCAAAGGCGAACGGATATTTCTCGACCAGTTGCCAGCAGATTATCTACCGCCCGATACCGAAGTCGTTTCGTGCGGAATTGAATGTGAAGTGCCAGAGGAGACACGATGACTGAAGTACGCATCACACACCCCGGCGTTGCTATGCCTAAGAGCATCAAGATCATTATGAAGAATGGACACCCAAGCATGGCGAACAACAAAAGAGTTCGGGCATGGATGGATGAAGTCAGGTGGGCAGCACATGGCTCAGAGTCTGCACCAAAGGGCGTACCAGTAGGAATCATAGTAGATGTGTTCCTTCCTTGGCAGAAGGCAACGCCAAAGAAGGTGGCTGCTACGACCGGAGCGCACGTACAGAAGCCTGACGCAGATAACCTACTCAAACCTGTCATGGACGCTCTCTCTGAGGCAGGGGTTTGGGAAGATGACAACCAAGTGGACAGAATCTTTTTACAAAAATGGAGATGTCCTAGAGGAGAGGAGAGAGTAGAGATAATCGTTGCATGGGAAGCACTGTGATATTATAGGCAGCAACCATTCTGACTTTCTGCTAGGAGTTAGATGGGTTTCTGTCTGGTACCCCGCCTTGTTTTTATTGATTCTCCGAGGCGGGGTACTTTTTTATTTAATCTAAAAACACAGGCATCCCTTCACCCACCCATGCTCCCGCAACATTGAAGTCAAAGAAATCCTCAGCATCCTCCCTGCTCATCCCATCCCTGTCCATCAACACATGCAAGCACCTGTCCTTGCTGTACACAGCGACACGGGTATTGAATTGATGCCCGAACCCTAGCAACGCTTTCTCAAAGCCATCTGCTGTTATCGCATCTTCCATTACTTGACCTCCAATAGCTTCGGTAACTAGCATAGTTTACTAGACATGGATGAACCGAACTACCAACAACACTGGCTTGCCCAACACCAAAAAATCTTACGCGTTAGTCCGCTATTTATAAGCGCAGCTTTTATAGCAACAGGTCTTGTACTCTGGACCACTGGTTCATTCAACATCGAGACTGTCGGATACACCAGCATATGGTTCCTCGCCTTCATCGGTGCAGCACTCGTGTTCGCTCCTGTTGGGGCGTTGGGTGCCGTATGTGTGGCAGCTACGGTTGACCTGAACCCTTTCATGGTTGCCCTCATAGCAGCATCAGCAGAGGCTGCCGGAGAGTTGACCGGATACCTAGCTGGCATGGGCGGTAAGTCCTTCTTTGAACACAAGCGTTTCTACCTGCGGTTCAAGAACTTATTCTCACGCTACGCTGCACTCACCCTGCTTATTGGAAGTGCTATCCCTAACCCCATCTTTGACATCCTTGGCGTTATAGCAGGAAGCACTCTCTATCCTGTCAAAAGATTTCTTCTGCTCATATTCGCGGGAAAATTATTTAAGTTCACATGGGTTTCGTTAGGCTGTTACTACGGGGCGACGTGGTTCTAATTAACCAAACGCCCCCCGCCAGCAAAGGACTAAGCCGACGAGGGACGCAGAGGGCGGTCGCCCTGTAACCAGACAGAAACAGGATGACCTGCAAATAGTTAGTCTCTGCGACTCCACCGCCACAGGACCTTACACATTATTATCTTCCTTTTACTCCACAGGGCTGACCGCATTGCTAACCCTATCGCTTGACGTACCTTTCGGGCAACCCACCCCGATCCTGATTTAGTTATTCGGTACACCCTTTGAACCATAGGCAGGTCAGCAAAGTAATTACCTTCACGGTCAGTAAGCCACCCTGCGATTAGCCCCATTTCGTACAAGATCAGCATTGGCAGGGCAACGAGGAATGTTAACGTCCCATCTAACGATGGAGTTATTAATGCGGCAAAAATAAAAGCTGTCGGAACAATCCACTTGCGTAAGTTCTTGGCTTTTGAATAAGGAACAAGTCTGAACTTAGCCAGCAGTTGCATCACTACAGGCAACTCAAAGACTATCCCGATCCAGAACAACAGGCTCAACAACAAAGCCATGTACTCAGTAAGTAAAATTACAGCGACAGCAATCCCGCTACCAAATGTGAGCAGAAAGTTAAGGCTCACAGGCATCATCACATAGAACACGAATGATGCGCCCAGCGCGAACATCGCAATGGATATTGCTGAGTAGGTTGTTACGAACAGCCAGAAGCGTCTTGGGACAAAGGGCTTCAGCATTGTTAGCGCACCCACGACAAGCACAGGGAACGCTGCAAATTGCCCACCCTTCATAGACAAACTCAGGGTAGACCCGAACATATCTTGGGGTGCCGTAAAGACAGGTCGCCCATCAAATGGCGATAGCATCTCTTCTGCGGGGGCAAGCAGGAAAGCAAACACTTCTGGATGCCACCAGAAGGTAGCCCCTGCTCCAATACTCCATGCCAGAATGCACAGGAATACAGTGTTCCTAAACCGCTGACCGAACCTGAACCCCCGCTCGTAAGCGGAGAGGCTCATAGACTATGCGCCTTTGTTGGTCTTGTCTTTACTACTCTTAGTACCGCTCATCATTCCATTGATTGCTGTATAGCCTAGAACAGCTATTGCAATAACGGCGATGCCGATAATGATTGGATCGTTTGGCATGTTGCCCTCTTATTTTTTCTTGGTATTCCCGAAGTTGAGAACACCTAACTTGTTTATTCTACCGAAAACATTCCGACGGAATCCAGTAACAGAACTGTCGAAACTACTCATCATCCCTCTTGTATTTATCAGGGTGAACACCAAGACGAAAGATGAAGCCCTCAACAGTGTTCCCCAATTCAAACTTAGCGATCCTTACAGCTTGAACAACTGTAGCTGCGCCAACAATCGAGCCGATAAAGTATTTGAGCATCCAACTAAGCGGGTGCATTAGTCTTTCCTGCGCTTACGACTGAGCAAGCCAGCGAAGGCTCCACTAATAGTGTCCCTTATTGTCTGGGATAAAGAACCAACAACTTCCACCGCAGGTTCAACAACTGCGTTGACAATCTCCTGCTTGGCTTCCCTTCCCTGCTCCTTGAGTTCCTCAATAGTTAGAGGTGGAGGAGGAGGTGCTACTGTTTTAGCAGGTGGCTTACGTCGTGTGCTTTTTGCAGTCGTAGACTTTTTTCGTTTCCTTGTTGCCTTCTTCTTAGGCTTACTGGCTGATTGATCTGGTTCGGTTGTCATATTTCCCCCTAAATAGTTATTGCTAAGTAGCTAATAACATCACCGTGTTCCTTACCAACAACAAAAATCTCGCTGAGATTACACGGTGCTTCTTTAGCATGATGCCTAAAGGTAAACTCTTTGTCCACTCCGGGTGCTACAGCAGGACCGTGAGGCATAGGATCACCATTCCATTTTATATCCTCAAGTGATTCCCCCTCTCTCCACGACCCAATAAAAACAACACCCTTGTTTTCAATCGGTGTCTGTATCCACAGATACTTAATAGGAGTTGGAGTCTGAGTAAGCCTTTGGGCTAGTCCCCCTAGTTCTATACTTCCGCTAACAATACCTGCCATTAGTATCGGCTTTTCTTTCTAGACCTAACCTTCATACCTGTACGCCTTGCAGCTTTCTTTGCAGCAGCTTTGCCTTTTGTTGTGTAAGGGAATTTCTTTTTACCTACTTTTGGCATCTGAATCTTCCTTTGCTTCTAATATTTGTAGAGGCTGTACCTCTTCACCTTCTTCTGTAGCAGCAGCCCTATTACGAAGTGCATCTAAGATAGACGTAGCAGGTGCTAACTGTGCAGAGATTGTAACATTCTGCGACCAACGATCTCTCGATGGACCACGCTCCAGCAACCACGCTTTAGCGCGCCAGTCTGGTTCTTTACGAAGGTCTTTCACTAAACTTTGTTCAGCTTTTGCCAGAGCAGTTTCAATTTCTTGAGAGAAAGTTATGAAAGGTTCGACTGGCTTTCTTGTAGGGTGATCCCCTCTTCCAATTTGAATCCATCGGTGTATCACTCTTTTGGTTATCCCGACAGATTGAGCAGCAGTGTCAATCCAATTACCTTGACTTACTGCTTCAAGAATTGACTTAAAAACAACAGGCGTTAGCTTGGTTCTTTTATTTACAATGTCGGGATACTCTGCTACCTGAACCATTACTTCTTAGCCTTCTCGGTTGCTTCCTTCTCGATGTTCTGAGTTACCTCAGAGCGCATCCTAGAAGTTGCAGCAATAATGATCTGCTGCTTGAACTCAGGGTTCAAAGCCATCACTATGTCTACGTCCTGCATCGTTATCGTTATGTTGTTCTCTGTCGTCATGTTAGTCCTATCACTATTTAGGTTTAGGGTTATCTGCTCTAACTTTATTGTAAGCGATCACATACGCATCCCATTTAGTAGAGTCTCCACCGATTTCCTTTTCGGTATAAGCCTCTAAGAAGTTGCCCGGATACGCTAACTGACGAGCAGCAATGACTGCCCTCTCTGCTATCTCCGCATCTACCTGTGAATCAATAGCTGCTATTTCTGATTCTGTCGGCTTTGTTTGTGATTCATCAAGCCATTTTATTCCAGCGTATTCTTCACCACGAATGATGTACTCAGCGTTTGGAGTTAAGATATTTATTGCAATCGCTAATCGTTCTGCGCTCATTATGCTTCTATCTCCATTAGAATCAGGCTACAGCCCTTCATTTGTGTGGCGTTATTTCCCCCAGACCGTTTCCAACGAACTTGGTATGTCTGAGTCACGCCTCCAAAATTTGAGCCAGCATCGTAGATGCTCCCCCCAAGAGGAAAACCTGCATCAGGGGAAGTCACTGAGAACTTTTGCTCTTCTAAAACCGTTGCGGATTGAGAGTATGCAGTAGTTTCTCGTCGAACATCAACATACACAGTCAGGACTGTTGAACCACCGCTGTTCCCTTGATGCATTTCTCCAGTTGACCACAACACAAGCACATGGTTATCTGAACTGGATAGTGTAATTGATGCATCAGCAGCAAACACATCTACATAAGATGAACTGGTAGTAGTAATATCTGTCGCATCAAATTTGTTCACAACTTGAAGCACCTTACCACCGCCAGCAGCAACAGATTCCCATCCAACACCACTGCCAGTAGAAGTTAGTACCTGCCCATCACTTCCCTGTGCGCCAGCAATAGTTATATTGTTTGCATCTAAATCACTACCCACATATAACTTCTTAGCGATACTTGCGCCACCCTCTGTACGCAATGCACCAGTATCTCCAGAATCATCGGAAGCATCAGTGGCATCTGTAACGTCTATGATTCCACTAAAGGTCGCATTTTGTGCAAACGTAACTCCACCACCGTCGGCTATTGTCATAGCCAAGTCACCGTCTGTGTAATCTATGGTGGCTGTTTCCAGACTTCCTGAAGTTACATTTACTCCACCGTCATCTATTGTCGCTATGTCTGTGCCATCTATATCGAACACCATCTTGCCATGATCTGCCGTGGCTGATGCAGTAGCAGTTGAGAAGTGAACTTCTTCAGCAGTCTTGTTAGACCCACCGTTTAGAACTTGGATAGTCAAAGCTTCTGTTGCTGATGTTCCCATCTTAAGAGATACATCTGCATTATTAGCATCTTCATAGATGGTTAGGTCACCACCAGTTAGGGCTGTGATTGCCTGTGAAGCATCAACACCTATAACTGAACTAGAAGCTGTAAGTCCTGTGCCAGCGAATAAAGTTGCAAGGCTGGCTACTGTTGTAAGTTGCTCGGTAGAACCGTCTGAATCTAAGGTTGCTAATTTATCTCCATTTACAGGAGTAACATCACTCAGTTCAGATAGATCGAGAGTAAGAGTTACGCCCCCAGTAGACCCTCCACCTGATAGACCTACACCTGCGGTTACTCCCGTAATATCTCCCGTAGTTGCAGCAGCCCAAGAAGGAACTCCTGACGCAAGCGTTAAAACCTCATCGTCAGAACCTCTAGCCAATCGAACATAGCTAGTGCCGTTGTGGTAAAGAATATCTCCAGAAGCATCTGAGCCTACATCAAAACCAGCAGCAAATGTAACCTTACCACCATCGGCTATGGTCATAGAGTTGTCGCCATCTGTATAGCCAATGTTTGCGGTTTGTACTTCGTCTTCGACAATTACGTTCCCAACTTTAATGTCAGCGTAATCATCTATATCTACATTGCCTGAAGTTGTACCGTCTTCATCGTTTGTAAAAGCAAAGGCAAACTGATCGTCAGATTCGTCCCAGAGAATCGCACGGTTCGCTATGTTAGATGAAGAGCCATTGCCTCTAGTAAAGATAAGCCCAAGGTCAACCGCAGGAGAAGCTGTTGTGCCTTGCGCTAGTTTTATCAAAGCGTCTTTGATTACTGTGTTTGTTGTGTCAACAGTTGTCGTAGTTCCGCTAACAGTTAGATCACCAGTTACTGTCAGGTTATCTGCAACAGTTACCTCTGAAGTGCTGTGACCTAGCGTTATTGCAGTACCTGAAATACCTGTACCAATAGATACAGACTCGCTGCTATTAGCCGTGTCGATAATCAGATAAGCATCAGACCCTTGTTTGACTGTGAAAGATGTTGCAGAGTTATCACTTACAGCAACATTTATGTCTGTTCCATCTGCGCTGATACTGTCTAGAGCAATATCATTTACGTTAGTAATGCTGGCATCATTGAATGAAGTAGCACCAAATGTGTTACTTGCTGCGGTTGAGGTAAGCCCTCCACTAACAGTTGTCGCACCAGTTATTGTTAAGGTTGAGCCGTCTGAAGATAGGTACTCACCGCCCCTGTCATAGAAGTAAAGCTTGTCTACTATCCTTACGTCACCGTCTAGGACATCCAGTGCTGTATTAGCATCTTTACCTGTTATCTGTAGCACCTCTTCAGATGCGTCCCAAGTAAGACCATCTCCAGAAGTGTCAGAAGAGAACAGAGAGAAATCAAAACCAGCAGCGTCTTCACCAACAGTCAGGGTTCCTGTAACCGTCATGTCTGTAACGTTTACTTTGTCACCAGCTTTTATCCACCGGATGTTAGACCCGTAAGTGATCCTGACATCCATAGGGATTCGGGCAGCAGTTGAAGTTGTAATAGACCACTTACCATTGGAGTCGGTAGTGGTAGAAGCCTCAGCAGTTGTTGTTGCATTATCCGCGCTAACGTAACCCTGAACTGTTGCGCCAGAGATGGCGTTACCAGCGTTGTCGTAAACGAACCCAGTTAGCGTCATCGCCATGATTATTTACCTGCCAAACCTTGATCGGTCTATTCCTGCTAAGGCATCTCCTACGATAGCCCTTGCATTATCTATCAAATCGTCCTCGTCAATAAAG
>Ga0080013_1003439_pt1 | contig 16717 bp, 10 predicted proteins | sample ETNvirenome_6_85_FD_69236 | JGI IMG/M metagenome (GOLD analysis project Ga0080013, IMG submission 69236) | Marine viral communities from the Pacific Ocean - ETNP_6_85 (SPADES assembly) (version 2) | ecosystem: Environmental > Aquatic > Marine > Oceanic | place: Pacific Ocean | collected 2013-06-19 | reverse complement strand
GAGAATATTTCTTTTAGAACAATCTCCCTTATATAGAAACAGCAAGAGCTTAACAAAGGCAAATAGTTCGAAAAATAAAAAATTAGGTGTGCCTAATAATGACCCATATGGTTGGGCGACATACGGCGCACCAAATAAGGAAACAGGGGTATATAATAATTTAGAATCTTCAGTTTTAGGTTATAACAAATGGGTATCATGGACATATGGCCCATTATCTCCAGTATCAGAAGAAGTTATAAAAATGTTACTGGATGAGATTGATGCGGATAGGAAAAATAAAGGGTTAGACCAATATGACGATATTGAAGTAGATGATAATTCACAAGGTATGGATCCTACTGGTGCAGGTGGGCAAGGTGCCCGAATTCAAAACAAAATTAAATTCGATGCAAATAGAGATTGGGATGGACCAACTGAACAACAAATAGCATTAAGTGAGATAGTTAATTGGAATAAATTAGTTAGTAAAGAATGGCAAGAGTTTTTAATAGCGGGTAATTGTAAAGATATTATACATAAAGGTTGTGATCATCATTGTGGTGATACAATGGAGAAGGTATTAGAAAATAGTCAAGCTAGAGAATTCTATAATGAATATAAAAATGAAGGGGGCGGAGGATTTGGGATGGGTTGGAAATATACCGGTGGTAAAATTTGTGGTAGAACAATTATTATGCCAGAGAAATATGTAGATCAAACTATCATGGGATATAAAACCGGAAAAAGTTACTGGGAAACAGCAACTAAACAGTGGTGTATATGGAAAAATTCAACAGATACAGTAACTACTTGGCAAAAAGATTGTCCTGGTTGTTTTAATAAAAAAAGTGGGGGACTTTTTGTTTACCCTATTGGGATCGAGGGAATGTCGGAATGGAATGTAACTAATAAGAATCAATCTACATTTACGTATCATTGTGGGTGTGTTTCAGATTTAACTAAAAAATTACCTGGGTGTAGTGGTGATTATTGGGATAAATATGGTAAAATAACAGGCGAACATACACTAAGAGGATATAATCAAAAACTATTACTACATAAGGGTAAAAATGCTCCAACATTTTTTGAAGGTCTTGGAATTTGGGTTGATACATGTATAGATGATTATCATTGTTTATTAGATGTAGCATCTATTTTGGTGTTAGCTATTCCTGGTATCGGACCAATATTATCAATGGGGTTAGATATTGCAAATGGTGTGGCTTATGGGGTTGAGGGATATATGTCTGATGATAAAATGACAAAATATGGTAGTTATACTGCTGGTCTTTTAACAATTGTTGGTGGGGTTTCGACAGGTTATGGGTTATCAAAAAGTTTAATGAAAATAGGTAAGGCACCCCCTAAAGTTATGAAATTTACTGATGATGTATTAGGGGAAATAGCTGAGAAATATGGTAAAAAAGGAATTAAAAAGGCTGATGATGTGATTAAAAAGGAGATTGATGATATTTTCATTAAAAAAATGAAACAACATGGATTAACTGAAAGTGAAGTAAAATATTCTATAGATTTACTTAATGATGTTAAAAAATTGGCATCAGATGATAAAATGTTAAAAAGTTACGTAGATGGATTAAGAACACTAGAAAAGAAGTTTGATAAAGTGAAATTTCAACAAGTATTTGCTAAAAAAAGATACCAAAAACTTTTAAAAGAATCTGACGGTGATATTTTAATTGCATTAGAAAAATATAGTAAACTACCTGAAGGTAAACATGTATTAACTCAGTTAGGTATGTTTGCTTATTTAGAAACTCTATTACCTGGTATAATAAATAATTATGTTACAGAAAAATCATTATCTGGTGATTGGGGACCGCGAAGGTTAGTAGAAGCTCTGGGGTATAATTGGGAAGTAACAAAACAATTATTTGGTGCAATTTCTAAAACAAATGAAGATGGTAGTGAAAATAAGGAATGGACTAAAGAAAAATCTTATGCAGATAATAAACTTTTACAGTCCGCAATAAATAGTGGGTGGAGACCACATCAATTGAGGTTTACCAAAGATGGTATGGTGACCATCCATATGGATCCAAATAATCCGCCAGGACCAATTCCTGTACCGGAAAAATATCAAACAGAACTTTATAAACAAAATATAAAAGATCAAGAACAAGAATTTGTGGACGCTAAAACACAACAGAAGGTATATATGGATATGGAGAAGGATAAGATTGACAAGGAAACATATTCCGCTGAAGAATTGGAACAAATTAAAAAGAATAAAGCAAAACAAAAATTTACATTACCTATAGATCACCCAGATGTGGTGAAATATTGGAAAGAGGAAGGATGGATATAATAATTTTTTATATTATTTACTAAATTATAGTTGTATGAAAAAAACAAAAGAAAAAATATTAAATATTAAAAATAGGTTAGATGAGGTTAATGTTCTTTTTAATAAACATGGAATTAATCCAGAACACGATATATTTATTAATGAGGAATTAGGTGGATTGTTAAAAGAATTAGAATATATTGAAAAAGAAGTTAATGACGAAAAAAAATAAATTTATACAAGAAGAGATTAATAGGGTTAAAACTATAATGGGTTTAACCGAACAAATGTCAGATGCAGATTGTTATACCCAATTAACAAATAAGGGTTATGATATTTCTGATCCTAGTGAAGTAGGTAGGCAAGAGACTGAATGTGAAAATAAACATAACATTAAATGTGTAAAAGCTGCCCTCGTTAATGCAAATATTAATGAAGATCAATATGAAATGCGAATATTTACTAGTGGTGAATGTTATTTAATGGTTAGTAATAATACAGAAAGAGGAAGGTTAAGAAGTTTAAATTTAACATTCTGGGAAGACGGCAGTTTAACATGTATTGGTATATTTAAAGGTGATCAGAAACCACCTGGTGGTAATACCAAAACGTTCAGAAAATTTCAATTTGATGGTAGATATAAATGTGACCCCAATACTAATACAATAAAGCATACCCATTTTAAATATTCAGCATTAAGAGATGAACAAAATGTGGTACATAAACCCATAGATTTTAAACCTGTAGATTCAAGTGGTAATGAAGTTGGTTTTGAAATTAAAGATTATTTTTCAGATCAGTTTGGTGTGGGTGAAAACGATGATACATTTAAACTAATAAAAAAATTAACATAATTTATAATGAAGAAAAAATATAGAACATTAACTGAGGAAATAAATAGGATGAAATCTTTATTTACTGAAGAAAGATTATATGGAAATCTTGTGGATAAACCATTAATAACTGAGGCAAATATTGTTAGATATATGGACAATGCATTCCTTAGAGCTAGTAGTAAATTATTGAGAAGTACTCCTCAAATAAGAACTAGAGTTAATAAGTCTATTCATGCACCTATTAAATATTTTAGTGATTTAAAATCACATTTAGATGAATATGGTGATTTATGGAAAAAGACGATGAGCGATGCGAATTTTGAAAGAGGAAGAGGGTTTATTAGAATGTTATCAGATCATCAAGCTGCAGGAAAATTAGGTCCACACAGTAAAGGGCTGATTGATATTTATCAGGTACAAGGCCCGGGAGGAAGAGCAATAATTGATATGATTCCAGAAGAAGGTGGGTTGAGATCGATGGTGGAGTTAAAATTTTATGATGAAACTAATATTACTCCTAGTTCACGTTATCTTGATAACCCTGATCAACCAGTAGTTAAATTCGATCCAGGTAAGAATACAACACCAGCAATTACAACAAATAAAAAAGGCGAATTAATAATTGTTGATGAAAATGGAAAACCAATGATTTTAGTTGATGAAAATGGTAACCCAATTAAAGATGCTGATTTTGGAAAAGGAAAAAAAGGGGATGATATTATAGATATTGATTATGTTGAGGTTAAGCCTATTGTAAAAAATGTTGAGGCGGATGGTGCCGTTAAAGATATAAATAATAGTGCTGATGTATCACTAAAGGAAGGTCAAGTTCAGATTGTTGGTGATGGTAATACTATTCATATTAATTCCGGTGGTAAATCAACGGATGAGCTTGCAGAAGAAATTATTGATACTGGTACTAAAGAGATAGTGTCAAAATATCCAAAGCTTAAGGGTTCATATGATAAAGTTAAAAAAGCGTTAAAGTATGTGGGTGTGGATAATTCAGTATTGGCAACTTTATTAAATCCATGGACTATTGGTGGGGTAAAGAAAAGCACATTTATGAAATATGGTACCAAAAGGTTTACCATAGTAATTACAAGGTTCTCAGTTCATTATCTTTTATATTTTTTCTATATTCATAAAATGTGTGAATCGTCTAGCTCAGAAGAAGGTGGGCAAGACCCAGAATTATATAATTTTTTAAATATGTTTGAAGATGAAACAGGAGATTGGATATGGTCACCATGTTTTTTACCTCTTTATCCAGTTAGGTTATTAGTTAGTCTTCCTTTAGGTTTTGAAGAGAGATTGAACCAAAGCCAAAGAAATTTTTGTAAAAAGTATGATGTGGATAAAAACGGAAATAAAACTAGAGATAAAAATTGTAGAGGGTTTTGGGATAGAATAAATAATCAACTTTATAAAATAGATGAAGATTATAAAAATATAGGAGATTGGTGTGATAAATTTGAAGGTAAAAGTGCAGAGGAAGTGTTTAAATCTAACTTTAGTGAGGCTTTAAAAAATTTACAAACAGAAGATCCAACCGATGAAAATTCAAAGGTTAAAAAGGTTGTGGAATTTACAGATGAGTTGGGTATTACTGGTGATAACGCACTTAAAAGATTTAAAAAATCATCTTCTTGGGAAGAGTTTGAAAATAGGGTGTATGCCAATCAATTAGCATGTGCGGGGGATAGTGATAGTAACGCCAATAATACAGGTAAAACAATATATATACCACGTGAGGATGGTACAGTTGATATAGAGGAAGAAAGTGGTGATGAAAGTAATGATAGAGAAATACCTGAAAAGCCAGCAGATTTATAAATAATTTACTTTACTTAAAACAAAAATATATTAAATTAGTTTCATGGAAGATAAAAGTTTTGTAGACCCGAATTATGTACCTTCAGAATATAAGGTACCTTATGACATAATTGAATTACCATCACAAGGTATTTTATACCCCAATGGTAAATCATCAGTTAAAATAGAGTATTTAACTGCATACGATGAAAATATACTAACCTCACCAAACCTTTTAAGTAATGGTAAATTTGTTGATGTATTATTAAAAAATAAAGTGAAAGAATTAGGTTTTGATGTTGATGATTTACTAGCTGGTGATCGAATAGCTATATTGTTATTTTTAAGAGCAACAGGGTTAGGGAATGAATACCATCAATTGGTTATCGATAATTCTGGTAAAGTTGTTGAGGGAATTATTGATTTATCCAGTTTAAAAACTAAAAAACTTGAGATTAAACCTGACAATAACAAAGAATTTGATTTTATATTACCAACTTCAAAGAAAAAAATTAAATTTAGATTATTAACAGGTAAAGATGAATCTGAAATTGACACTATAGATGGTGAAAATAAGGAAAAAAATGATGGGGTTTCTACTTCATCTTCATTACGTTTGGAAAGAAGTATAATGGAAATAGATGGTGTAAGGGAAAAAATGAAAATTTCACATACACTTAAAACATTAAATCTTTTGGATGTTAGGAAATTTAAAAAGTATATTACTGAAATTGAACCAGGAATAGATTTTAATACAACAGCTAGGATTCATGGGGGTGAATCCGTATCTTGCTTTCTTAGATTGGGAAGGAACTTTTGGAATCCTGAAATATGATAATTTTACAACAAATTATTTAAATGAAATATTTATTTTGGTTAAAAATGGTTTCACATATAGTGATGCTATTATTATGCCAACACATATTCGTAAGTATTATATTAACATTTTGAAACCTAAAGAAGAATAATCTACATTTTCTTATATTTATAAATAAAACATAAGAACATGATTAATCAAAATAACTTAGAGAAACATAATAAATTGGTGGAGGAAATTAATTCCGACATTGATGGATTATTAAATGAAATTGATTTAAGCCCAATTGAATTATTAAAAGATGCTGGAGCTTTTTTAACTGGTGGTCCTGCAGGAGTTATACGTAGAAGAACCGCAAAAGGTATTAAAGATGAGTTAGAGAAAGAAAAAAAGAAAAAAGAAAAAGAACTTAAAGAAAAAAAGAAAGAAGCAGAAGAAGCAGAAGATAAAGAAACTAAAAAAGGTATAAAATCACTTAGAGATGATCTTGATGAATTAAAAAGATTGATTAGGAATATGAAGGATAAAAAAACTGGTGATTTATATTCTTACATTGAAATTGATTTTCCAGATGAAGTTACCTTAAATATTAAAAAATACGGAACAAAAGAATTAAATCGTAAATTAATCGGTAGAATGTTTTTCAATATCGATTCAATTAATGATAAATACCGATATATTGATATGAGAACTAAAAGCCTTAAAGAATCATTTTATTTTAGATTACACTATCAAAAATTAGATATTTTTGTAAAACAATCTGGTAGAGTTAGATTAATATATAAAAAAGGTAAACAAAAATTAAAAGGTGAAGATGTATCTTGTAATTTTGAAATTATGTCTCTAGAATAATAGAGTATACCATTTATTAAATTATGAACATAAATAAATTTTTATTAGAAAAACTTAAAAATGTGAGTGATCGTATTGATCAATTAGAAAAAAAATTTTCTAAAGAGAAAAAAAATATTATAAATAAAGAAAAAAAAGAAGATAAAAGATAATTTTTATGGCTTGTTGTGAAGAAAGTGTATTTCGAGGAGATGATTGGGCTGAACAGATAAGATGTCTAAGATGTGAAATCACGGGATTAAGAGATGAAATAGATAACGCAAGCACTAGTGTGGGTAAATTAAGTAGTAAATTAGGTTCAAGTTGGAATGTTCTTAAAGATATGAAAGGAACTGTAACCTCTATGGTTCAGTCAATGTATAAATTTGTTCAATCTGCTCAGATGCAATATGATTTAGGAGAAAAAATTGCAAAGAGTTATAAAGAAACAGCTTTAAATATAGGTTTAAGTACTAAACGAACTGAGGCTTTCTCAAAAGAATTTAAAGGGGCTTTAACAGAAGTTTCTAAGTTTGGGGGTGATTTATCTGATGTACAATCAATATATTCAGATTTTGCAGATTCATCTGGTAGAGTAAGAATATTAAATGATAACGAAGTATCCAATATTTTTAAGCTTGGTGAAGCTACTAATTTATATGGGTCCGAAGCCACAGAGTTATATGAAACATTAGATTTAATGGGTATATCAAATGAGAAAGCCACTGAAAGAATGGTAGGATTAGTAGCGGAATCACAAGCTATTGGGTTAAACTCTTCAAAGGTGACGAAGATGATGTCATCAAATATGAAATCTATGCAGGCATATTCTTTTGTAGGTGGAGTTAAAGGAATGACAGAGATGGCTAAACAAGCCGTTAAAATGAGAATTGATGTTAGTGATGTTTTACAAATGGCGGATAAGTTTTACCAACCAGAAGCAGCATTAGAGGCGGCAGCAAACTTACAAATGTTGGGGGGTGATATCGCACAAGCATTTGGGGATCCTTTTGAGGTAATGTATTTATCTCGTAATAAACCAGAAGAATTAGCAAAAAGGTTAGAGGAAATGACCGAAAATATGCTCCAGTTTAATGAAGTATCTGGAGAATATGAATTACCTGCCGAAGCAAGAATGCAATTAAAGTCTGCTGGAGAACAATTGGGTATTAATACTGATAAGATGGTTGAGATGGCTCGTCAAACATCAAAAATGAAAGATATTAAAATGCAATTATCTGGGTCTATGTTTAGTGATGAAGAAATGGAAGGGATTGCATCATTGGCTAGAATGGATGATGGTGAGTTTAAAGTTGATTTTAGAGATGAAAATGGGGAGAAAGTAACTAAATCTATTGATGATTTAACAAGTGGTGAGGCAAAAATGTTATTAGAAGCCCCTGAAAATGAGATAGAATATATGGATGAAATGTTGTATGAAGCTCAAACCACAAATGAACTTTTAGATAATATGTATAAGAGTTTTGAATTTGGATTAATACAAGATATGGATTATTATAGATTTATTGAGAAGTCCACAAAGGGTACTATGGTAGAAACTAAAAATCTTGGCGATGCCGTAAAAGGGGCGGCAAAAGAAGGAATGGGTCAAACTTGGTTGGGTGGTAAAGGTACTGAAGCAACTAAAAAAATGGAAGATATTGATGAGGGTATGGCTGAATATTTAAAAAAAATAACCAAAACAATTGAAGAGAATCCAATTCAACTAGGTGGTGATGAAATTAATATAGATTCTACTGGTAATGTGAAATTAAACATTAGACCAAAAGGAGATACAACAGAGATACTACCAGGGGACACTTCAGGGAATCCACCTGTTAAACCAGATGAAAAAACTACCGCTCAAAATTCAAACGGGGTTATTAATCATGGTGGGACAATTAATATACATGTAACAGGTGATGAGGGAATAAAAAATATAGTTACACCAGAAATGGCTCAGGCAATATCTAAAAAAGCTGTACAACAAATACAAGAGAATGGTGGGGTCCAAACAGGTAAAGAAGCAATGTGGAATTTTATAATTACATAAAAATAAATTATTTTCATTTTGACCTTTACTTACTAAAATTTTCCTTGTATATTGGACCAACTAGAACAAATTAAAAATAAATAATTAACTAAAATAATAAAAAACAAGAAAAATATACTAAATATTCTTGTAATTATAAAGTTCTCATTAATTTATTTCCTGGAATTTATTGTTTAAATATTTATATATAAAGAAATATATATGTCCGGGATTTTAAATCAAACATTAACCACTACCCAATTCGGTATTTTAACAACTGAAGAACTTAGAAATAAGTTATTGCGTAGGAATTTACCACCACCTGTAACTAATTCTGTTGACCATTCTGGTTTTGCTTCATCCCTTCAAGATATAGGAACAGTTATTACTACACCTATTTGGGGAACTGAAAGTGAGAATATTCCTATACATTATGATGAGGATGAACAAATTTTACCATTTGGTCAAGTTAGAAGAAATGAATTTAATGTTAACAATAATAGATTTATACCATTAAATGATGAGTATGAAACTTTCCAACTTAATACTCCTGCTGAACCATATTCAGATTCATCAACAAAAGTAAGAGGTCCATACCCAACATATTCAAATACAGATCAATTTTCATTATTAAGTAGTGGTGTTAGACCATATGTTAATTTTCCATTCAATGTTGTAGATAAATTAAGTTCATTAACATTTCAAAATGAAACATCTTTGGGAATCATTGGCGCAGAAAAATTACAAGATGTGGTTATTGCTAAAGTTGCTCAAGTTCAAGAACAGGTTATTTCAGAATCCTTAAATAATTGGGTTATAACACCTTTTGACCCACCAGAAAATGAAGCTGGAGAATATTCAAACGCAATGAAGGGTGAAGAAATTGTATATAATAGTTTACCTTTTGCGGCTATTGGATGGCAAGAATATAATAGATTATCCAAAACAAATAAAATAGGTGGTTCGGCAGATGGTGATACTCAAGCTATATTATCAACAGAACAAAGAGTTAATACAATGTTAACGAGAACAGGATTGAATTCATCAACCTTTTTGTTTGATTCTTTGGGATTAAATCTATATGTGCCAAATTATGAAGATAGGAGATTAACCAGTGATTCTAATGACGGTACAAATAGTAGGTATTATATTGGTAGTGAAAGAAGCACAAATAGAGGGTCTAAGGTAACTAAAACATTCTCTTCTGATGAATTTAATGGTGCTGATGGTAGTAGCTCACCAGGCGCAACAGGATCAATCACAAATGTAAACCAGGAGTTTTATTGGAGTACAGATAATAATAATTTTAATGATAAAACAATATTACATGCAACGCAAGAACTGGTTAATGAAAATCCAGATGCTGTTTTCATCGATCAAACAAAAAAATATTTTAAAGATAAAATAAAAGATCATTTAATTAGTAGGGGTAGTGCTATAAGTAGTGAATCTTATCAATCAGCAATTGCTAATGGTAAATTTTGTAGAGTGTGGACAGTAGATGATGGATATTCATATAAAAACGCTATAAGAAAAAGTGGATTGTTTACTTCAGATGATATATCTAAACCAGGATTTTCTGTAACTTCTGATAATGCAGCATTAAGTGTGTTAGGACAAAATGGGATAGTTAAAACCTTTCCTGTTGCAGATGATTCAACCACAACATATAAAAAATATATGTTTTCCTTAGAAAATCTAGCTTGGACTGATAATTTAGCAGATTTACCTATGAGTGAAATTGGTCCTGGTGATGCAATGAGTAATAATAAAGGTAGAATTATGTGGTTCCCACCTTATGATTTAAATTTTGACGAAAATATAAGTGCTAATTGGACAAAAACTGATTTCATAGGTAGGGCAGAACCAGTTTATACCTATAACAATACAACACGAAGCGGTCAACTTAGGTTTAAAGTTTTAGTAGATCACCCTAAAGTAATAAATGCATATAGAGGAAAGAGAACAAATGAAATAGAAAGATTTTTTGCTGGATGTATATCACCACAAGAATTTTTAAATTTTTTAGATAAAAGTGATGGTGTAAGTGAAAACGCAAAAAATCAAATTGAAAAAAAGTTAAATCAACAACAACAACAACAAACTACATCTAATTATACTGCGAAAGAAAAAAATCAGTTATTTTATAATAAAAATCAATCAGCGGGTGTTAATATTGATTCATCTGCAATCACATTATTTTTATCACAACAAAAATCAACCAATAAAACAGTTAAGGTTACTATAAATGGATATGCATCTAGTGATGAAACAAACCCTAAAGATTTAGCATCGGAAAGAGCTAATGATGTTAAAACTCAGGTAGAAGTTGTATTACAATCAATAAAAGGAATTAAATTTACTATAGAAACTAAATCTATCGTATCTACATTGGCTAATGACCCACAAAGTAGAAGGGCGGATTTGATAGTATCATATGACGCAACAAAAGATCAAAGTGCTAAACATAAAAGTATTGAACCACCAGGAGATTTAGCAGCATTACCAGTAGATTCACAAATTTTTGATAATGTTAGGATTGATGAATCAAAATATTTTGATTATGTTAATGAAACCTACCCAAATTATTTTGCTACTATATCGGAAAAAATAAAATATTTTCATCCTGGGTTTCATTCTACAACACCTGAAGGTTTAAATACTAGGGTTACCTTTTTACAACAATGTACTAGACAAGGACCAAGTATCTACGATAAAGATGATACCATACAACCACAAAATTTAGCATTTGGTAGACCACCAGTGTGTATATTAAGAATTGGAGATTTTATTTACACAAAAATAGTAATTAATAGTTTATCAATAAATTATAATACTGGTAATGCCCCACAATGGGATCTTAACCCTGAAGGGATAGGAGTCCAACCAATGATGGCAGATATTACTATGAGTATAGATATAATAGGTGGTCAATCATTACAAGGACCAATTAACAGATTACAAAATGCATTATCATTTAATTTTTATGCTAATACTGAGATGTATGATAGAAGATCAGATAGATTGGAAATTGATCAGTTTATAGGTGCACGTATTATAGATGGTAAAAAAGCAATGTTCCCACAAATACAAAATTCATTAAAGGATTTATCATTAATAGGTGATGCACCTAGCGGGACAATAAAACAATCTGTACCATTAAATCAAATGGATGAAAATATACCTGATAATCCCATTGATCAACCAGCACCAAACGAAACACCACCTACATTAATAATAAATGCTAAAAATCAGAATATATATGTTGAATCATTGGTTGGCGGCACACCAACAATACCTGATAGTAATATTGAGGTAATAATAACTGATAGTATTGATGAAACTCAATGGATTAAAGAACAATTTTCAGAAAGTAGTAATGTATTTGATATAAGTGGAATAAATAAATTTTCAATTGGGTTTAGTAATTCGGAAAAGATAGTAACTATAGAATCTGAAATTGTTACATTAACAGCTGATTATGCAGCAGAAACAAATCCTAATATAAAATATAATATATTATCTGAGATTGTTAGTAAAAAAGCAGAGATAAAAGCGTTAGAAGAGATTATTCCTAATGTAATAGTAACAACTTTTTATATAGATAATGAAAAGGGTAGTCGTAAAATTAAAACATTTACTATAAGAAATAATAAATTAAATTAAATTATGGGAACAGAATATTATAATAGGTATCAGAAGTTTAATTTTAATGGTAAGTATACCCCACTACCATTTATAAAAATAGAACCAAAATCTAGCGATAAAACTGTAGTGTATAAAACTGAAAGAGATAGAATGGATAAATTAAGTCAACAATATTATGGTAATCCATATCATGGATGGTTAATAATGTTAGCTAACCCACAATATGGAGGTGTAGAGGGTGATATACCCAATAATGAAGTTATTAGAATACCATTCCCATTTAAAGATAGCTTACAACAATATATAAGAGAGGTACAAAGATATGAAACTTTGTATGGTAGTAATAGTTAATAATTGATATGCCTAATACAGACCCTAAAGTAGAACAAAAAGGTGCAGGTTTATTTTTAATAGATCCAAATCCACCTGGAAGAGGAGTAGTATCCGATGAGGACATGTTCATATATGTTAAATTTACAGCAACAGAAAGAAGTAGGGGTGTCGTAACATTAACAGATTCAGATAATCCAATAAATGAATCTAGAGATGGAGAAATAAATTTTATTGCAACTGAAGTTAAATATGATGCATCAGGTGAACCCATAAAAAATTTAATGGGTAAAACAGAATCTTATGTCACCACAAATTATACTGATATAGGGGGTGTTCAAAATACTTATAGTAGTGGTTCATTAGAGGGATTCGGTATTAGAAACATTTCAATAAAATATAATGCTAGTTTAGTACCACAAGTTGATATTTCTTTTACAGATGTTAGAGGTAGTGCGTTATTTGATGTTATTGAGCAGGACAATAGAAAATCCCCGTATAGTTTATTTTTTAAGATGCCATATCCAGTATTTCAACTTACAGTAAAAGGGTATTTTGGTAATCCTGTAGTTTATTGTTTACATATGGTAAATTGGAATTCCAAGTTTGATCCCACTACTGGTAATTTTGACATTGATGCCAATTTTTTAGGATTTCAGCAAGCATTTTTAGCAGATATAACTGTAGGTAATATAATTGGTGTTAATAATACTGATTTAGGTAAAGATGCGTTGGCTAATTTACCCATGAAAGTTCTAGACCCTATTAAAAATGAAGAAGTAGATTTACCTGGTGGTACACCATCATTAGATGCATTTATAAAAAAAATAAGTAAATTACAAGTAGATTTAGAATTTCTTAAAGCTAATGATGAAACATATAAAGAATTAATTGCATTAAATACACAAAAGAAAAAGTTAAAAGTTATACAATCGTTTATAGGGACACCAATCCCAAAGAATCATATCATTATAAACCTTATCAAGCCCTATAATGACCTAGAAAATGATCCAGATACTATAGTTACATCTACAATTAATTCAGGAGGTGGTTCGTTAATAATAAACCAAGAATATTTATCTATCAGAGATTATTTAATTTTTAAATATTCATCTATTGTTTCAGTTAATGAATATATGGAAACTTTGTATGATTTGTTAAAAAATTATCAAGAATTTAAAACAGTTAATTCTAGTAAATTAAATAGTGGTATTGTTGATGGTATAATAAATAAAGGTGGAACAATTAATGAAACAGTTTTTCCAATAAGCGAAGGTAATGAAATAGATTATTTAACTGGTTTAGAGGTGGATGTGGCATCAACCATATCATTAACTAATGTCCCAGCAAAAGGAAAACCAAAATATAGTACTACATTATCAGATGCAATAGATGAATTAATACAAAACAACTTTAATATACCATTCAAAATAAATGGTAATTTTACGCCTGGAGATGTAAAATTATCAGAATTTGTAAGACCAACATCTGCAGGAAGTCAATTTTTACCTCAAGATCCTGTTTTTGTGTTAGATTTTACTAAGATGAGATCTGAGGTTAAAAGAATGATAATTGATATAGAAAAACAAATAGAAGAAGATACAAAAAAAGTTAATAGTGTAATCAATGAAGAATTAAAAAAATCTATTGGTTACAACCCTACTGTTAAAACAGTATTTGAAATATTATGTAATAATGTACAATCTTTAGTGCAGGTAACTTATGAAGTTGCTGCTAAAGCGGAGGAACAAACCAAACAAAGAGCAAAAGAGTTAAAAAGGTCTATTGTCAAAGATACTGATATAGATACTTCTGAAGAAGGAGATTTTTCAAATTCTACTATTTATGCTTTTCCTAAGATTATAATAGAATCGCCAGGTGGAGGACAAGATGAAAAATATGTAGGTAGTAAGGATTTAAATTTAACTACTAATTCATTTCCTGAAATAAAATTTATTGAGGATGTTACTAAAGGTATAACAAAAAGTAGCTCAGAATTAAAAACAATTAGAAAACAAACAAGTAAATTAAAGAAACAAGGGTTCGATACTGATGCTTGGGTACCAAATAACCCAATAGATGTTGCAAATAACAACCCATTTTTATATATTAATAGTATAGAATCAAAAGGTACTGAGGAGATAAAAAAACAGTTTTATAATACTTTATTATCTAGATATGCAGTATGTAAAAACTATAGTAAAATGTCAGAAACTCAATTAGCGGGATTTGGTATGTTTGATGCGTTAGATGCTAAGAAATCTATTTTTAGTAAAACTATTTTAGATTTGTTGTCCACAGATTTAAAACCAAACGGAAAGATACGTGGATCAGATTCTATAATATCTATAGGAAAACAAAATGGATATGTAGTAGAACAAAATAATACCCCTATATTAAATGAAAGTGAAAGTTTACCTATGCTTGGTAATACAGAAATTAGTGGTTTTAGAAGTAATGATGTAGATTATATTTTTATAGAAGATTATGATGGAAAAATTATGTCATCAACCCCAAAAATATGGGAAGATATAACAAAAACAGTAAAATATGAAACTATTTTTGATAAGGTGGCGGATTCTTTTGAAAGTAGTAATAATAAAAGTAGTTTTAAAACATATAAAAATCATTTAGTTTTTGTAAATGCTAGTTACAGTGTATGGGGGGAAACTGTAAATAGTAAGTTACAAGGTAAACTAAAAAAAGGTACCGAGGTATTTAATATACCCGAGAGCGATATAACATTAATTGATGGGGGTCAGAAACCCCCTGAAAATACACCTAATAATGTAACAACATCATTTAAAACTGATTACATTAATATTTTAAAAACTGGTAGTAATAGCGGTGTAGGTCAACAGGTAGAAATATCTAATTATTTAACAGATAGTATATTATATAATAATAATCATCCTGGTGGTAATAATTCTAAAGCGTTATTACTATTAAATACATTACCATTTGTCCCCTTTCAACATGTAATTGATAACTTTGTATTTACAACTGGTAGTGAGGAATATTTAGATATTATAAGGTTACCTAAATATTATCTTTTATTTATTGGTGGGACACTATGGAGAGCAACACAAACAACTGACCCAATAGATTGGACTGATTCAGAAGTAGATCCAGTTGCAGTAGATAAATATTTGTCTACTATAGGCACTAATAAAGCATATGATGGTACACCCTCTATCAGTGTATCATTAACATCATTACCTACAAAAACTAAAGAAACATTAATAGAAAATTTTACAAAGTGGGTTAACAATGAATTTAATACTTTTGAAGGGTTAATAATAAATTATAGTACTGAAGATAGTTTTGTAGTAAAATATAACTGGGGGACAAAACTTGCGGGTGAATTATCTAAAAATATAAATTTAATAATAAATGCTATAGATATATTTGAAACTAATGGAATAGATAATGGATTAAGTCTGTCCGGGTTTAAAACATATTATAATAATTTTGTCACAAATTTTATAAAAGAAGAATCAGTAACAGAAGAAAAAGATCCAACAAAAATAAAAAAAGAAGATACCCAATTAGAACCAATTAAATTACAGATATATAACTATTTTAAAAATATTTATGATAAATGGATTGCCGGTAGTAAGAAAGATCAATTATCATACAATGCGTGTGGTACCCCAGGTAAAAATCTTATAGATTATTTTAAATTTATAAATAGAGGATTTAATGATATAGGATATAAGGCAGTTATAAATTTAGATAGTGTTGCTAGCTTATCGGAAAACATGAACACTAATTTTTATTTTTTTATATCAAAATTATTAGGAGATAGTAATTTTTTATTTCAAATATTACCTAGTTTTATAAACTTTAAAGATGAGGAAGATATGAAAGATATATTTAGACCAGTAACAAATATATCTCAAAGAAATGCTAGTAGTGGTCCTACTTATCTATGTATATATGCTGGAGGCACTTCTGAAGTTTTAGATTTAAATGAAAAAAGTAGATATACATATAAAAATGATGGTTTTTCATTTTTTGACAACCCCCCACCAGATATGACTACAGATAAAGAAGACGAAGATTTTAATTTAGTTGCGTTTAGAGTTGCATATGGGGCAGAAAATCAAACAATGTTT
>Ga0080013_1003438_pt1 | contig 16724 bp, 16 predicted proteins | sample ETNvirenome_6_85_FD_69236 | JGI IMG/M metagenome (GOLD analysis project Ga0080013, IMG submission 69236) | Marine viral communities from the Pacific Ocean - ETNP_6_85 (SPADES assembly) (version 2) | ecosystem: Environmental > Aquatic > Marine > Oceanic | place: Pacific Ocean | collected 2013-06-19 | reverse complement strand
AAGACCCCAGTTTTCCATATCTCTCTTGGTCCACTGATCCTCCAGCTTCCCTTCCAACATATCCAGCTTATAGTTAATATTAGTAAGCTGAGTACTTATCCAGACCACCCCTCCACAGAGAGCAATAACCATACCTAATGGCATTAGTGTGTCCTTTGTTATAAATGTTTTTCTTTCTTGTGTCATTAGGTTTTTCCTTTATTTTATCAAGCCAATTTTATACAGGTAAAGGTAGAACCGAGCTTCATTCTAACAGTATTACTACCCGAATCTATCTTACAAGTAAACTTTTGTCCTGCTGTAACTGATCCAATCCACTTAAGCATCCCATCATGAGGATCAATATTAGTTCTAAGAACTTGAAGTTTATCAATTTTTTCTACTTCTCCTCCTCCTCCTAATCCTGTAGTACTTATAATACTAAGGGTAATTTCTGTAGGACTACTTGCCACCTGGAAACTACCCTGCATTTCAAATTCATAAGAACCAGTTTCAGCAATAGTAAAGTAATTATTAGCAGTATCCCAAGCAATATTCGAAGTTAGGTTAGTAGCTTGTGTAGATCCTGATGCGAAATAATAAGGATCAGTAGTAAGTACACCAGTATCGTTAGTAATTTCCACAAAACCCCACTGCTGGGCTTCTCCAGCCGATCCTGTGGCTCCAGCGGCTCCAACGGGTCCTATAGCTCCAGAAGGGCCAGACAACCCTGTAGGACCAATAGGACCAGTATCCCCATCAGGACCAGTATCCCCATCAGGACCTTTTGTACCACCTGAGCCCCCAATACCACTGTGGCCTTGAGGACCAGTATCGCCTTGAGGACCAGTAGGACCAGTCACGCCTTGATCCCCATCAGGACCCCTATCCCCACTAGGACCTTGATCCCCAGTATAGCCTTGATCCCCAGTCTTGCCTTGAGGACCAGTCTCGCCCTTCGCCCCACCACCCCCAGGCGCACCTGCTCGACCAGTATCGCCTTGATTCCCAGTATAGCCTTGATCCCCACTAGGACCCCTCATCCCACTAGGACCTTGATCCCCAGTATAGCCTTGATCCCCAGTCTTGCCTTGAGGACCGCCATCCCCACCCCCACCTTTTCGACCAGTCTTGCCTTGATCCCCAGTCTTGCCTTGATCCCCAGTCTTGCCTTGTTCACCATCAGCACCCCTATCCCCACTAGGACCTTGATCCCCAGTCTTGCCTTGAGGACCAGTATCGCCTTGATCCCCAGTCTTGCCTTGATCACCAGTCTTGCCTTGATCACCAGTCTTGCCTTGAGGACCGCTAAGACCTATTGGACCTTGATCCCCAGTATAGCCTTGATCCCCAGTATAGCCTTGAGGACCAGTATCGCCTTGAGGACCAGTATCCCCAGTAGGACCTTGATCCCCAGTCTTGCCTTGATCCCCAGTCTTGCCTTGAGGACCGCTAAGACCTATTGGACCTTGATCCCCAGTCTTGCCTTGATCCCCAGTCTTGCCTTGATCCCCAGTCTTGCCTTGAGGACCAGTATTCCCACCCCCACCTTTTCGACCAGTAGGACCTTGATCCCCAGTAGGACCTTGATCCCCAGTAGGACCTTGATCCCCAGTAGGACCTTGATCCCCAGTAGGACCTTGAGAACCAGTAGGACCACTATCGCCTTGATCCCCAGTCTTGCCTTGAGAACCGCCAGCCCCACCCCCTCCTTTTGGACCTTGTTCACCAGTATAGCCTTGATCCCCAGTCTTGCCTTGATCCCCAGTCTTGCCTTGATCCCCAGTCTTGCCTTGAGGACCGCTAAGACCTATTGGACCTTGATCCCCAGTATAGCCTTGAGGACCAGTATCGCCTTGAGGACCAGTATCGCCTTGAGGACCAGTATCCCCAGTAGGGCCAGAATCACCTTCCCACCCCTTATCACCACTCCTACCAGTCTTGCCTTGAGGACCAGTATCGCCTTGATCCCCAGTCTTGCCTTGAGGACCAGTATTCCCATCTATACCTACTGCCCCAGCATGTCCAATCGGACCTTGATCCCCAGTATCGCCTTGATCCCCAGTAGGACCAGTACCTATATCCCCTGGAGACCCACTTCTACCCTGTTCACCAGTATCGCCTTGTTCACCAGTCTTGCCTTGAGGACCAGTATAGCCTTGTTCACCAGGAGCTTGATCCCCACTTTTGCCTTGATCCCCAGTATCGCCTTGAGGACCAGTATAGCCTTGTTCACCAGGAGCTTGATCCCCACTTTTGCCTTGATCCCCAGTAGGACCTTGATCCCCAGTAGGACCTTGATCCCCAATCTTGCCTTGAGGACCAGTCTTGCCTTGATCCCCAGTCTTGCCTTGAGGACCAGTACCTATATCTCCAGGTTCTCCAGTTCTACCTTGTTCACCAGTAGGACCTGTACTTCCTGGTCCACCCCCTCCTCCTCCTCCTGTGCATGAAGTACAAATGTCAACACATAAACATTCGTCTTCAGGTAATTCTACAATTCGGCAATCACCATCAATAGAAGATAGGATAAGTGGGACATATCCAGAAGTGCAACTGTCACCACATTCAGCCACGGTTTATGCCTCCGTTTCGTCTTCTTCAGCTTCTTTGTCTTCTTCGTCTTCCTGGTCGGGGCTAATTCCTGCCATAAGCTCATCAAGATCTTTTAAAGCGTCTAAAAATTCATCTTTACTGAGAGAAGCGTTTTTAGGCTCTTCCTCAGTTTCTTCTGAAGGAGTCTCTTCTTCAGTTTCTGAAGCAGACTCTTCTTTAACTGCTTTTTTAGCTTTAGGTTTAGGTTTAGCTTTAGGAGGAGTATTTCTTTCTGCCGCAGCTACGGAATCATCTTCCTCTTCTGTATCATTTGCAGGATGCGCTTCATGCGCTTCAGCATCAGCTTTTTCTTTCTTTTGCTCAGGAGTTAGGTCTTCTTCTTTCTCCATAGTCTCTGGAGCAGGTTTCTTCTTATTCTTATCTAATAATAACTTTTCTTTTGCTTTTTCAACTAATTGAGCAGCAGTAAAGCTTTCATCAAGGATAGAATCAAAACTAACCCCCTCAACTAAGGCAAAGTCCTCACAGAAATCAGAATAACTACAAGAATCAAAAGCTTCTTGGAGAATATCATTAATATCAATTACTTCAACCCCATTTTTACCTTTAAGCATTTTACCCATTTCACTAAGAGTAGTTTTAAGCACACTCCCTTTAGGAGCTAATCTTGCTAAGGACTCAAAAATAACTGTTTGAGTAGTAGCAAGATTAGTAAAGGTGGCTGTATCTTGTAAGTTTTGGATATTAATACCATATTTCTCATTCAGTAAAGATATGATAGTTTTCTTCAAAGGTTTTTTCATCTCAAATAATCGAGATGCAAACTCTTTGATATCTTTTGTAGGAATTGCTGTATGATCTGATAATCCCAATGCACTATCTAGAGATTCAAAAAGCTGTTTTTTAGTTGTAAGAGCCAAATAAGGGATATCAACGACCGCATCCACTAAAGACTCTAAAACTGTAACTTCTGAGTCTTCGTATAAAAGAGACGCTAAATTTCTAATTTTGGTATTTGTAGCCCAAATCACCTCAAAACTCTTTTTAGACTCTAAAAGCTCTTTTTTCACTAATTCTTGACGACATAGCATTTCATAGATACTTTCGTTAATTCCTCTAGAAACGGTATAGGGGGAGGTCTCCAGGTCATCTATAGTCATTTTAGGGGTATTAAACGCTTTTGACACTGAATTAGATAATTTAATAGCATTTTCAATTTCTTTGATCTTGGTGATATCTTCTTTCTCTTCTTCTAAAAACGTCAGAAACTGGGGCATCACCTCTAAAAATCTTTGAAAAGGAGAAGTAGAAAGGATCTCTTGTGATTCAGAAAAAACAGAGACCTTCTCTTCTAATTTCTTTCTCACATTATCAAACTTTAAACGATTTTCCCAAAGAGATAAAATATCACTAAAAGACTCATCTGCATCTTTATAATTATCAGAATTTAGATTACCAACAAAATTAGAAACTTTCTCATCTACATAAGTTTCAAAGATATTATTATCAGTAAAAATTTCTATTTCTTGAATTTTAATAGAATCTAATACAATGTTCTTATCTAAGGTATAGGTGCCTGTGATAACTTTTCCACCTTCCGTTAAAAAAGCTACTTCATTCTTTTCACTATCAATAGCAAAAAGCTCTACGTTCTCTCTAAGAGACCTTCCTAAGCAATCGCTTAGTTTAATAAGATTGGTAATTGTTTTATTTCTGTTTTCGAATAAGTGATCGAACATAATTTCTCCTTAATACATGAGACTATCTTTATATAGTATCTTTAATTAGCTGTTTCTTTGTCGTTTTTTTATATTTCTGGTGATTACGCGATCTATGGAGGCAGTTCGATCACTGTCTTCTCCACACTCTGCAATAATTTTACTCTTTACCTTTTGTAAAGTACTTATAAGGGCCGAATCAATAGATTCTTTTTTAGAGGTTTTTTTCATTTTTTCCATCTCTTTATCTCTTTCAAAGGTAGATTGAGCAGACCCCTCATCTCTCGCTGCATCCATATCCTTTCCTGCCTGATCTCTTTCCATATCTACATCTTTTCCTGCTTGCTCAGCCCCCGCACCCACTTGGCTCAGTTTCTCTTGGTTCTCTAATTCTTTCTCTTGAGCAGCATCCTGTTCTTTCTCTAATTCGTTCATAGTATGTTGGATCTCTTCATCCGTCATATCATAGAATTCTTTATAGATAGTTTTTTTAGGAAAAATCCCTAAACCAACAACAGCTTGAACGACTCTTGCTTTTTGTTCATCAATTTCCATTTTACGTTTAGTAAAAGTATCACTAGGATCGGGGAGAACAATTTTTACTTCTTTTACTAAAGAAGCTGGATATCCAACTAAAGCTAAGTGTCTTTTAGCAATCTGTTCAAAGCCCACCTCAACTTGTTGTTGTACTCGGGTAATCACCCTAGCAAACTTGGCATCAAGTTGAGATAAATTAGCCTTCCGCTCTGGGGACTTATCCTTCTCAACAATATAATCTTTAGGAACCTTAAGAGCAGCTAAGAGCTTATCACGGAAGTAACGAACATCATCTACTTCCCCTAAGTTTTGGGCACCTGGGAGAGTATCAATCTTAGTACCTTGGTTCCCTCTTGTTGGAACAAAGAAATCTTCATCAGCACTGAGAGGATTATAACGAGAATCTACCGTCCCGTCATTACTATTATAATACTTTTCTTTCTTAAATTTTTCCTTAACCTTCTCCATGAACATCTCAGCTTTAGTAGCTGGCATGTTAGCCACATCAATATAAAAAATCCGTCTCTCTGGAGCCCTTGCCAAGCGATAGATTAACATAGCATCTTCCATTAATTTTAGAGATCTAAAGATTCTAATAGCTAACGCAGCGATTGATTTTCCATAAGGATAATAAGCAGGGTCTGCTGTTCGTAAGCGGAAATGAACTATTTGGTTTCTATCAAGAGTAATAAATTTAGAACCTGTCATATTCCCAGCAGCACTTCCAAACGCAACCCAATCATTATCATCAGGAATCTCTTGAATAAAATCCGTTAAATATCCATACTCATTTTCAACTCGGATAATAAAGTTAGGATTTAATACTTTGATTCGTTGAAGTCCTTTTTTAGGGTTATTAATATCCAAAATAGTTTCAATAAAACAATCCCCATACTTTACAGTATTTCTAATAATATCCCAATAAATCCTGTCCATTTGCAGATGATCAAACATCTTATTAATTTCATCTACTACTAGGTGGTTATCGCTTCGTACAGTCCATCTAGTGTTCTGGAGGTTCTTTTGGGTTGCGTCATCAGCGTAAATATCAAACGCAGTTCCGATCTCTGGGTAGTTATCCATCTCATCAAACTTCAAATACCTTTCCCTTCTGGTCTTCTCTAATTCTGGAAGGATTAATTCTTTTCTATTAACCGCCCCTAAAGCAGGAAGATCATCAGGCTTTACCACATCGGGGTTTGAGACCGTATCTCCAGCTAATGCTGCTTGAGGAGTAGATCCATCATCCGTTTGTTTGGCTAAAAACGGAGCCGCCTTAGTTGCAAAGAACCTAGCTAAAAATTGTCCTAACCTACCATTAGGATAAAAATAAGGACCATATCTGGCATCTGGGGACGCATCAAAAGAAGTGTAACCTATAGCGTCTTCATTAATATTATCTTTATTCTTTACTTCATCAGCCATTTTAAATCCTCATCACTAACATCCCCGTAGGCATTTTTAACTTTAAAACTAATAGGTTCTAGAGGTTTCTGTATCCTATGATCATTCTTAGAAGCTTCTAGAGGGTTATTATCTACTAAAGTATGTAGTAATCTTACAGCCACTCCCAAACTCATAATTAAATCATCATGCTTACCTTTATCAGCTTCTACCCTCCCTCCTTCAGTTATAATGAAGGTAAGAAGCTCCCCGATAGTGCGTTTAGAGTTAATTTTAATATTATTGTTTCTTATATATTCTTCTAATCTATTCAAAATTTCTTCTCTGTTTTTTACTGTAACCTGTAATCCGAAGTCATTTCGCTCATCCATCCATAAATTATCGTATTCATACACATTAAACATCCAATCAATTAGGTTATTCCCAATCGTGTTTCGCTCGATAATAACTAATGCATTATTATAGAGATTTGCTTCTTTTGTTAAAATTTGAGAAAGCTCATTTATTGGGGTTCTATTAGAATAGAACTCAGCTACTTGTTCTCCTGTATAGGTGTTTAAAATATGAAAAGCGGAATAATCCCTTTCTCTACCCATTGACACATCCACTCCTATAATATACTCATACTCTGGTTTAGGCTCTTCCCAAACTCTCATTTTGTTGTTATATTTAATAGAAAAGGTAGGATTAATTCCTTCTATTAATCTCTTCAGAAGAGATCCTTCTATAAAGGTTTCACCTGTTCCTAAGAAAGCACACTCATACTCCTGCAACCACTGTTTCACTGGCATATTAGCTTTCGTTGTGGTCTCCCACTTATCTACATTCAAACCCTTAGTTTCCATTTCCTCATATAGATGATTAAACCCTTCTTGACGTTTATACTCTGGGTGCTGTTCCCAATTAATATTAATACAGTTAAAGGCATTCCTCTTATGAAACGAGTCTTCGTATACTTTATGATACCAATTTCCAACACCATTAACAGTTGATAACACAAACGCCCTACCACCAGTAGAAATAATAGGATATACAGCAGCCCAGATAGTATCAATGTTTTCAATGAAAGCTGCCTCGTCAATAATCAAGAAAGACCCAGCTAGAGATCTACCAGATTGTTTGCCAGAGGGCCTAGACTTAATAACAGATCCAGTGTTTAGTTTTAAAGTATGCTTGTTATCTTCTACGATTTTAGGTTTAAGAAAAACAGGTAGTTCTTCATACATAATTTTGATTCTATCAAGCACTTCCGTTGATTCAGAATCTCCTTTAGAAAGAATTACTATAGACTTATGCTTTTCAAAAACAGCCATCCATAAAGAATAAGCAGCAGAGATAGTAGTACACCCTGCTTGTCTAAATTTTCTTAAAATATTAAATCTATTATCTTGAAGAGCATTTATAATATCTATTTGAAAGGGGTATAGCTTAAAAAGAACTAGACCTCTAACAGGGTGGGTAACTTTAATATAGTTAGAGATGAAGTATACTGGATCCTCCCTGCATCGCTTAAACTCACTTATTAGCTGTTCTTTATTCATAAATTATCCCACCTGTCTATTATAGAGTATGCAGATCTTCTCCATAATATGTACTAGAGAACCTAACTTAGTAGGTGTTACAAAAGGTTTAGTTGGTACTTTATTAAGTTTTGGAATTAAAGTAAAACTCTTAGTTAATGAGTCTTCAATATTTTCCGCATATAAAAAGGGATTAGACTCTTGTAAGGCTAACCCTAATGATATTATCATATTTTGCCACGATGATATTCAAATTCTAAATGATAAAGTATCTTTTATACAAGCATTAGCCCCTTGTGTTCGAACCACAACAGGCATTGTAGGTCCCGCTGGTACAACCTACTTAGGAGACGATGCTATATGGTGGCAACAAGGTAGATGGGCTGAAGGGCTGCATAGGGGGCAAGTAAAGCATATTACGAAGAATCAACCATCACCTATTCTTTCTAATGCATCCACTATGATAACCCCTACTAGTTATGGCCCGTGTGGGCCTGTAGTTGCTTTAGATGGATTATTTTTAGCAGCTAGAAAAGAAATCTGGGATAAAGTAGGGTTAGAAAAACCTACATACTTTGAAGGGTTATGGGATTTTTATGATATTCATTATACAACAAAAGCCCATAACCTAGGGTTTGAAAATCACGCAGTGCCCGTGGATCTAATTCACCACTCTAATGGAGAATTAGTAGGAAGAGATTCCTGGCATAAAAATAGAGAAGCATTTATTGCTAATACAAAATTACCACTAAAAATATGAACTTACTTATTTGGATACTCGTTTCCTTCGGAATTACCATTTCCATCACACATGGGAAGATTTTTAAGAAATTTAGAAAAAAAACTTGGGATATTTACCCCCTATTAGGGGAGTTATTTGCATGTCCCATGTGTTTAGGCTTTTGGGTGGGGATTTTCTTAAACCTAACATGGCGAAGCGTAACAGGTAATATGTTTTTAGACGGATTCTTAAGTCTAACCACTTGTTTTGCTTCTTATTGCATACTGTGGGCTATTGCGTTAAAGGATGTGTGAGGTTGTCAGCAGCCGTTGCTGCAATGAGCGGTTCGTGGAACCATATATCTCTTAAGTAACATAATTTTCTCCCTTTTGTAACTAAAATTCAAAAACCTTATCATATTTAATAGGGTTTTTATCTTTTTGTGATTTTAAAGCTTTAAAAAGCCTCTTTCCTAAGTATTTACCCACCTTATGGTCACTTGGGTAATGCCATCCAGCCGAAATCCTACCCGCTCCACATTCCTCAGCCGCTTTCAACAGATTTAACCTATGTTCTGGGTACTTATCAGCAAAAATCTCTGCAATAAGACGAGATTGAGCCGAGTGACCACTAGGGTATGAAGGACTCTTGGCATTTTTACTCTTTAATAGCTTCAACTGCATACCAAAATAAGGAGCTAACTGTGCAGGGCGCGGTCTGTTAAACTTGTTTTTGTATTCTAAGATCAGAATAGAGGATTCTCTTACTAAAGTATCAATATAATCAGTATCATACTTTAATCCAAAGATATCCATATAGCGTTTAATAGAAAAAACAGGGTCTTTATCATGTTTTTTAATACTATTCTCAAGCCCCGTTGTTCGTACAATACCCGCACCTTGGGTAACTAAGAGATCTTTACCACTATCTAAACTACTATTAGAACTAGGAGGAGGTAATTGAATAAGTTTAGCAGTGTCGGAGAAGAGCGTAATTTCTCCTTTAGGTTTTCTTAGTCTTTTTGAAAAAACAAGATCATCTACAGGCTCCATAACTACTTCTCATCTTTGGCTTTAATAGCCTTATCCTTCTTTTTTCCCATCTTCTTAAAAGTCTTAGCTAAAGACTTTCTTTTGGGAGTACAAGTTGCCTTAGTCATCGGGGTACAGAAGCCTTCGTGATCAGGGTCTACGGCTTTCTGAATCCACTTATCATCTTTCTTACCCTTCTTAGCTTCTGTCTTTGATTCCGGCTCATCCTCTTTACAAGGAGGTTTTGAACCATCAGCACACAACCCAGCAGCTATTCTGCTCTTTCTCACCCGTGCTACTTCTTCATCACTAGGGACTCCAAATCTATCGTTTGGATCTTCATGGGCTAAACTACCTCCTCCCCTAAAAGGTCTTTTTGACTGTCCACTAGTAGTTTCTTTTACTTTAGCTTCTGTTTTAGAATCGTCGTCGGGAAGTGGGCCTAGTCCTGCTTTCGCTCTTGCAGCGTTTGCCTCTGCTCTAGCTTTTTTCCTTGCAGCATTCCTTTGCTCTGGCGTGGTATCTCGTTCATAATTGAACTCGGTTTCATCATCAGAGTCTCCTCCCTTAAGACCGTATGCATCAGCCTCCTCCACACCCTTTTTCTTTTTAGCTCTATACTTAGCCACTAGCTTAGTACCACAATCATCAACAATACTGGTTTCCTCATCATCCATTTCAGCTTCAGCCTCGTTATCACTTTTAGTGGCTTTAGGTGCTGCCTTTGGTCCATCAGGGAGAGCATTTTTCATCTTCTCTGTCTTAAGAGCTTTCTTCTCTAATAAATCTATTAATCTTTTATTAAATGTCATAATTCTATCCTCATCTTTTTTTTCTTCTTCACTTTCTTCAGGTTCATCGTCTGATCGTGGTCCCTCCCCTGGAAATTCATCGCGTGTAAAAAGGGCTTGATCCTTAGGATCCCTCCAGATGGCACCACCTGTTGCACCACCTGTAAAGTTTTTACGCCCCCTATCGTGTTCGTGACTTCCCCACTTATCAAACTCCCTATATCTAGGATCATCTTTTTCCAAAGTAGTATGGTGATGGATGGATTTAAGCATTTTCTGAGGATCGTCTTTATACTCATCCTCATCGGCTAAGACTGCTGAATGCCTTCTTATTGCGGCTTCATCCCCAGTTCTTTTAGCATGAACTAATGCTCTAGCTCTAGGGCTTAGGTCTGTATGGTGGTGAAGATCCCAAAGCTCATTTATTGATGCCTTAGTTGTGGGTTTTTTAAGTTTAGCTACGCATCTTTTCCAGGCATCATGACCCATACCGCTCTTTTTCTTTTGAGCAGTACAGATTGCGTATGCATCATCTTTCTTAGCCATGATTTATTATAGATCAACTAGCGATACTATAAAATTGGGACAATCTGCGTCAACCTTAGTCATTATCTGGACTAGGTTTGAATTAACCTGAGATGAGGTATCAAAAGCTTGATCATACGCCCCAGGCATTTGGTCTACAACACAGCTACCTTTTTGAACACACACTCCAGTAGGATCTAAAACATTACCAGCAGCATCTTTTCGTACAGGTCGTCTGATATATCCAGCAGCACTAGTATTAACCACTCCGCATACACCAAACCCTCCCTTAGTTCCAACTGCTGTAACAATCTCTAAAGTCTGAGGTTTGAAAAGTTCTCCTGAAAAAGCAGTATCTTCCCAAATCTCATCAACGGTATTAACCGTATAAGCAACATCCAAGTAGTTAGATTGAACAGCGGGTCCAGCAACGGGACTACTAACCGACATGTTTTGTTGGTTGTTTCTCATATACATGAGATCTACTGTTTGAATATGAACATACCAATCTTGGACCCCACTGGCTCCTCCTCCGCTGGCAGTTAGGGATCCTGTCCCTGGGATGACTGAGGTTTTTTCGGCATTTTGTACTGGAAACGGATCGACCATAATAATATTCTCCTACATTATATAGAGCGTTTAGGTCCGTAGGACCTCGAAAATTTTAACTTCCTTTTATTTTCTTTTCGTAAAGCGGCTCCCACTTTTTTTTTATTTTCATTGACCTTTTTTAAAAACCTAGGGTCTTTATTTCTAAAACCTTTGTTTTTAGTTTTCAAGAGAACTACTCATCTAAAGTTGAAGCTACACCTTCTATACTAAGTATCCAATCAATCCCCTTTGCTGCTCCAATCCCAGCCCCAACAACAAGTCCAAGCAAAACTATAATATCTGCTAAACTCATTCTGTAAACTGAAAACGGTGTTCTAAACCTGTCCTTAAAAAATATTGCCCATATTGGATTCATCTCTTTTTACCTCCCAGTAATTCATCGTCTTTCATCCCTCCATTTTCCACGATTCCCTTTAAAATCGTACTCAGATTCGTCACGACCAGTGTGATTAAACCCGCCACGACCGCTATGCTTTCTGATGGAATAAATTTAATACTACCTATGAACGCGAGTACGAGAATTAATAAGTATAGCCCCGCAAATTTTGCGAGGTGCTTAGAAGCAGTTTCTTTGGCACTTTCTTTAATTAATAATTCTCTAAATTTAGCATCAGACTCAGCTTGTAATTTATCTACCTCTACTCTACCCTCAGCTTCTTTCAGCTTTAAAGCAGAAGTTACATCAATATATCCTTTTCCATCAACCATCGGCGTTTGTGCCATAATTTGCTCCTATCTAATTATTCCTTTCAGATTATATAGTATAGTTAGTATCTCTACTTACTAATTTCTTATCTCTAAGCATTTCTCTTCTGCGTCATCTAAAGGTCCATCATCCAAAGGCTGACCCGATCCTGTCCCATCGCCACCGTCCATATTACCTGATAAAAAGGCATTTAGAAAAGCTTCAACTACTTCTGTATTCTCCCCTCCATCAGGACAAAGCATCTTCTTTAATAAACATTTCTGAAAGTTAATCATCTCCATCTCTCCTGCTGTCCCTTCACTCGGGGGAGCATAAGTTGTTCTTCTAGGCCAACTACTATGTGTTCCTGGTGGGGCATCCGAAGGCACTTTATCATCTGCCTCTTCAGCAGCACCGCACTCCACAGTAGTATCTTGTAATGTTTTATACCATGCTTTACAGGCATTAGGATCACACTGAATACATCCACTATTATCATCTCCAAACTCTTTTCCACACATTTGCTGTCCTGCATTCTGATGCCCACTCCACATCAGAAATCCTCCTGAATCTTCATCCTCTGGTTCCACCCCGGTGATGGGAATCTCTACATTCCCAGCAAATGTTGTATGGTTTAAAAATTCATCAAAGGTCATCTCTTTGGTATCCGATTTAACTGATTTACCTTCTTTACATTGAACTATTAACCTTGGTCTATCTAAATGTTCATTTGTACAATCCTCCAGTATAAGTTTGTGTCTATGGTAATCAAAGTTTCGTGATCCATCAGGCTGACACTCTCCCACAGAGGCTGTCCCACCTTCATCCCACTCAACCCCTGGGTCCCAGCCGAATCCAGGTCCTTTATCAACAGTAAAAGGCTCTATACACCTACACTCCGTTGTTACTTTATAATTAATGGTTACTTTACCACTTGAGGGATTTTTGGGATCCCACTTTCCCCATCCTCCCCCCTTAGAGAATTTAATTGATCCTGTAATCGTTATCCACATCCAACAATCTTTCTGTGGATCTTTAAATTGACCAAACCCAAACACTGTACTATCTATATTACCAAATTTCATGATTATTTACACTTTGGGTTCTCCATCACATCATCCTCACAAGCCATTATGCATTCCTCTTTCTGGCAATCCATCACAGGGAACTCCGACTTGTTGCCAGAGGGAGGTGGAACCCAACCTTCAACTAATTGTGACATAAACATGCTAATGAGAGTTGCCGCTACATCCTCATTCTTAGTAGGACAATCTAAAGTAGCTAATAAACAGTCTTTTACCTCCTCAGTTAAAGATGCGAATTTCTTACTAGGTCTGTCTGGGTTAAGACTCTCCTTAGCTCCACACCCACCCATCATCTTCGACTTTGTAGCATGATGATATAAAATTAGTGCATCGGGGGAACACCAATAAATTTGAGAACCAGGAGACTCCTCGCACCACTCCCTGCCCTCAGGTCCCCTTGGGGCTACAAGCATGCTTTCTCCCTCGTAACTGTATGTCTGAGTAAAATCACCAAAAAAATCTTCAATTAGAAACTCTTTATCATATTTTATAGTATGACATCCACGACACTTACCAACTGATTTAGAGTACTCTGCCGTCTTCTCGGTGCAATCAAAATACCCACCCAGCAGGTCAATTCTTTTTGTCATTCTAAATGTAAAAGATTGCCATCCTCCATGCTGAGGTATACAATCACGGTCAAACCTAGTTTTAGCGGGTCTAGCGTTTAGCGGATCCATACATAAACATGTGGTTACTACATGGTCAAAGGGACTTTTACAAGTTTTTAATCCTGCCTTGTTGAGTTCTTTACTTCTAATCCTTATCTTATCTCCCTTTTTCTCGCCACCCAGTGAGATTCTAGTTTTATCAGTTGGCGGCGGAGCTTTACAAATTTTATACTCAAAGTAGCCCTCAACGAACTGCATACAATATTTGGGATAGGAGCCCTCTTCAGATTGACCAAACCCAAACACTGTATTGTCTATATCACCAAATTTCATGATTAAAAGGATTAACCTCCGCTCCCAGGTGTCGGATCTAGCTCACAAATCTTCTTAGTTTGTTTACAGGCCATATCAAATTTACATTTTTCAAACATTTTTCTAATTTCTTTACAAATGCTTTTAACTTCGGCCTCTTTTTGTTTTAAGTCCCATCTTAAACGCCAAAGGTTTTGAGCGGGAGAATTATATAACCGCCACCTCTTGCCAGGTGGTCCATAGGTGTCTGGAACGTCGTCCATTTCTTCGGAACAGAGGAGGCTTTGAGCTGAACATCCGAAGGATTGTTCTTCATCAATATACGTCCCACCTGGGACTTCTTTACATGGTCCACACATTTTATATATATCCCAACTTATCCCCACATAATTACCTGCTATAAACCGCGAGCTAAACTTCTCTATGGGTTGAACATCTTTTGAACAAAATACCCACTTCTTATGACTTGCCTCAATTTTCAAAGTTTTGCCCCTCGCTACAACGCGGCTATGACCACCCCCGAATACCTCGATTTTTAAGCTAGACTGTAACCAACAAAAACAAGGTTCATCATCTTGTGTTTCTCCAAACCCAAACACTGTATTGTCTATACCACCAAATTTCATGATTAAAATTAATTACCCCCAAAGTCCCCTCCACAAACCTTCTCAGTTTGTTTACAGGCCTTATCATATTTACACTTTTTCCTTTTTGCCATGTCGTTAAGTATTTGTTTAACTTTAGTTTCGTCTTGGTCTAAAGTACTTCTCAATTTCCAAAGCCGTTTGTAATTAGTGGTGATACCACCTGTGTAATATCCAGACTCTCCACACAGCTTCGATACCTCTTGACAGGGCTTTTTAAAACACTCTCCACACATTTTAGTTCTAGTCCAGCGTACTCGCAGCACACCTGGAGTGGGGTGGAAGCCTCCCTTTTTCTCAGTATATGTTGCATCATACTCATCCCTAGGTTGCACATCATGTTCACAAGCGACATTCTTATTAACCGCTAGATAATAGGTAAAAGGTCGCTTGTTTTTTTCACTCATCCAATTTTCTAATATAGTTACTTCTATATTAAAACTTAAGTTACAAAAACAAGGCTTCTTGGGCTCGTCCTGGTCCTGGCTACTTCCAAAACCAAATCTTGTAGGGTTTATATCACCAAATTTCATAATTTTCTCCTACCTTATTTAGAGTACTTGAGCGGGGGAATTATAAAAAAAGACTCTTAGTTTATTAAGAGCCTTTTTTTGTTTAGTTATTTTTGATTCTAAGTGTAATCGTGACGCTTTATATCATAATAAGTATTTTGTGTTACTTTATCGCCACTCTGAATCCACCAAGAACCATTAGACTTTGTTGGTTGAGGAATAACCAGTCGAGAGGAACTGGAGTTTGTGAAACCTGCAACAGAGTTTGCAATGTAATTTATCAGGCGTTGTTTTCCATTAGTTAGATCATTCCAAGCGTCTTCTCCGCTCGTATTGTACCCCCCGTTCATTGTGTATCCACACCCCCAAGTAGCTCCGTATGCATGTACCTTCCACATGGCATCGTTCGTATTAACCCATCCCCCTGTCTCAAAACTTCGCCAAAAGTCTCTTTGGTATATATACCAAGTCAGAGGATCACCATTGTTTGCACCATTCAACCATTTTGGGCCAGCAGATGTATCCATAAGAGCATGCGTACATCCAATTTGTTGATAATCATATTCGGTATGCTTAGTGGTATCCCATTTTTCTTGATTAAAATAAGGTTGAGTTGTTACTATAGAACCTTGTGGTCCCATAATTAATCCAGAAACAACTCCATAACTTTGAGCATACTGATCCGTAGATATTGCGTTTAGTGCAAGTTTTTGGTATTGAGTATACCCAGGGGTTCCTACGGGAAGATAAACTTTTTCTTGTTTATTATAAATAGTTACTACACTACACAGGTGTGTCTCACTGACATTATCAACAGCACTTAATTGCGTTAATCCGATAACATCTAGTGCCGCTGGTTGGGTATACCTTATGGCTCTAACATACTCAGAATTATATGTTTGAGTGGTTTGGCACCAAGCTTCTGAAGCAGCAGTAACAGTACCACTATGAGCCCCTGAGGCAGGACCCATTGAACTGGGGTCGGGAAGCCAAGTACATCCCTCTATTGTGTATAATCCCTCTTTTGAAGCGGGGTCAAGCTCGTCTGGCATAATAATATTCTCCTATCTTATTTAGAGTAGTTGAAGTAAGCTTTGACCAAGATTTAAATTTATTTTTTTTATTTTTTTTGAAGTCCGTATCACTTAGACATGTGTATGTATGGAGCTTCGGGGAGAGGAACGGGACTCCGGGCGCGTCAAATCGTCCTAAGTCCTTATGCAGTAAGCACTTAGGACAAGCAACAAATAAACAGCACAAAGGGGTTGACATTTGCCCCCAAATAGACGATAATATACATATGAACGATCTACTAAAGACATGCCTCAAGGGCATCATGTACTACGCTATCGCCATCGCTTGCTTCCTCTCACTGGTGAGCATGGCAAGTGCTAACACTAAGACCTACTCCAATAGGGACATACTAGATGCCCTGAGACAAGTGGAGACTGGAGGCTGTCCCAATGAGGGCATAGGTGCTA